>Ga0325400_1000150_pt1 | contig 44463 bp, 38 predicted proteins | sample PopdelMetagenome_2_FD_205662 | JGI IMG/M metagenome (GOLD analysis project Ga0325400, IMG submission 205662) | Populus deltoides microbial communities from Bellville, Georgia, United States - Xylem-PdKOR-R1 | ecosystem: Host-associated > Plants > Phyllosphere > Stem > Wood/Secondary xylem... | reverse complement strand
ACGCCTTCGGCGAGACGACCATCGACGCCGAGCCCGAGCGCATCGTCGTCATCGGCTACACCGAGGTCGACACCCTGCTGGCCCTCGGCGTGCAGCCGGTCGCCTTCCAGGAGTTCGTCACCTTCCCCGACGCCGCCGTGCCGGGCCTGGGCCCCTGGGCGCAGGACCTGGCCGGCGAGGCCGAGATGCAGGTCTTCCCCGTCTCCTCCCCGCCCGGGGTCGAGGAGGTCCTGGCGCTGCGCCCCGACCTCGTCGTCGCCGTGGGCAGCGGGATCGAGCAGGACGAGTACGACCAGCTCTCGGCCGTCGTCCCCGTGCTGGCCCGGCCCGAGGGCTCGACCGCCTACCTGGTCGACCGGGACGACGCCACCCTCGCCATCGGCCAGGCCCTCGGCAAGGAGGACCAGGCGCAGCAGCTCGTCGACGGCGTCGACACCGCCTTCACCGAGGCCCGGGACGCCAACCCCGACTTCGCCGGCAAGAGCGTCGTCGTGACCCTGCCGGCCACCGACGGCAGCGGCGGCTACTCCGCCTACGTCAGCGGGGACACCCGGGTGTCCTTCTTCGAGGACCTGGGCTTCGAGCTCACCCCCGGCATCGCCGGCATCGACGCCGACGGCGGCTTCTTCGTGACCATCTCCGCCGAGCAGGTGCAGCTGCTGGACGCCGACCTGGTCGTCGTGCTGGCGCTGGACAGCGTCGAGGAGACCCGCAGCCAGCTCGAGGCCGACCCGGTGTTCGCCACCGTCCCGGCCGTGCAGGCCGGCCGGGTGGTCTACACCGACCCGCTGTCCGGGGGTGGCGCGATCAGCTACAACGACGTGCTCAGCGTGCCCTTCGCCCTCGACCAGCTGGTCCCGCAGATCCAGGCCGCGCTCGGCTCCTGACCGCGTCCCCGACGCCCCGTCCCGGTCCCCGGGGCGGGGCGTCGTCGTGTCACGGAACGGTTGCTGTGACGCTCCTCGGTTTGCGCTGTGGTGCAGGTGGGGCGGACGGTGGGAGACCGCAACCCGCCTCCCGACCCGGACAGGAGGGCGCCGAGATCGTGCGCCGTGCATCGTGACCACCACCGCAGACCGCCCGCAGAGCAGTGCCGGGGAGCCCGGGGAGGACCCGGCCGACACCGGGTCGCACCCGGCGATCGCCGAGCTGCCACCGGCCACCGCCGACGAGGAGGGGCGGCTGGACAAGGTCGTCTTCGGCGTCTCCGCCGCCCTCGCCGTCGCCTTCGTCGTGTGGGGGTTCGCCTCCCCGACCGGCCTGGGCGCAGCCAGCTCCGGGGCGCTGGACTGGATCGAGTCCAACCTCGGCTGGCTGTTCGTCGTGCTGGCGTCGGGGTTCGTGGTCTACGTGCTCTGGCTGGCGGCCTCGCGCTACGGGCGGATCCCGCTGGGCGGTGACGGCGAGGCGCCGGAGTTCCGGACCGTCTCCTGGATCTCCATGATGTTCAGCGCCGGCATGGGCATCGGCCTGATGTTCTACGGCGTCAACGAGCCGCTCACGCACTACACCTCGCCGCCGCCGGGCACCGTCGAGGGCGAGACGCCCCAGGCCGTGCAGACCGCGATGGCGACCACGCTGTTCCACTGGACGCTGCACCCCTGGGCCATCTACTGCGTGGTCGGCCTGGCCATCGCCTACGGCACCTTCCGCCGCGGCCGTCGTCAGCTGATCAGTGCGGCGTTCACCCCGCTGCTCGGGGAACGACGGGCCAACGGCCCGGTCGGCCGGGTGATCGACGTGCTGGCGATCTTCGCGACCCTGTTCGGCACCGCTGCCTCGCTGGGCCTCGGCGCCCTGCAGATCGGCTCCGGCGTGGAGATCCTCGGGTGGGCCGGGGACGTCGGCAACGCCGTCCTCGTCGTGATCATCGCCGTGCTGACCATGGCCTTCGTCGCCTCCGCCGTCTCCGGCGTGGCCAAGGGCATCCAGTACCTGCCCAACACCAACATGGTGCTGGCCCTGGTGCTGGCGGTCTTCGTCTTCGTCGTCGGCCCGACCGTGCTGATCCTCAACCTGGTCCCCAGCGCGATCGGCAGCTACTTCTCCGACCTGGGCGAGATGGCCGCCCGCACCGAGGCCTCCGGCGGCGACGCGATGGCCGAGTGGCTGCGCGGCTGGACGGTCTTCTACTGGGCCTGGTGGATCAGCTGGACGCCGTTCGTCGGCATGTTCATCGCCCGCATCAGCCGGGGCCGCACCATCCGCCAGTTCGTCACCGGCGTGCTGCTGGTGCCCAGCGTGGTCAGCCTGGTCTGGTTCGCGATCTTCGGCGGCGCCGGGATCGCCTCGCAGCAGGGCGGCTCCGGGCTCGCCGACGAGTCCAGCCCCGAGGGGCAGCTGTTCACCGTCGTCGAGCAGTACCCGCTGGCCTCGGCGGCCACGGTGCTGATCATGGTGCTGGTCGGCATCTTCTTCGTCACCGGCGCGGACTCCGCCTCGATCGTGATGGCGACGATGTCCCAGCGCGGCCGGATCGAGCCCAGCCGCTGGGTGGTCGTGTTCTGGGGCGTGGTGATGGGCGCCGTGGCGGCGATCATGCTGCTGGTGGGCGGGGCCGACGGGCTCACCGGGCTGCGCAACCTGACCATCATCGCGGCCCTGCCCTTCGCCCTGGTCATGGTCGGGCTGGCGGTCGCGCTGGCCAAGGACCTGCGCAGCGACCCGATGATGCTGCGCAGCGCGGTGGCCAGCGAGGCGGTCGAGCAGGCCGTCGTGCACGGGCTGCAGACCCACGGCGAGGACTTCGTCATCACCGTGCAGCACGCCCCGGACGAGGACGGCCCCGCCCGGCCGGTGGTCACCGACGAGCCGCTGCGCGCCGGCCGGCCGCAGGAGCCCCGCGACTGACGTCACCGTCGACAGGACGGGTGGGGCGAGGTTAGCCTTGCCTCATCCGTCCTGGAGGTCCTGCGTGTCCCTGAAGCTGCCCGTCGCGTCCGTCGTCGCCCTGCTCGGTCCCGCCCCCGTGCGCTCGGCCGTGTGCGGCGCCCTCGACGAGGACAGCGCCCGCTGCGCCGACGGGCACGGCGGTCTCGGCGTCGTCCGGCTGACCGCCCCCGCGCTCGAGCCGCTCACCGACCGGCTGGCCCGGGTGCACGGTGCCGGCGCGCCGGTGGTGCTCGTGCAGCGTCTCACCGACGGCCTGCCCGCGGCGCAGCGGCGCACCCTGCTGGGCGCGCTGCGCGCGCTGGCCGACCGCGGTGCCACCGTGCTGGTCGACGACGTCGACCCGGTGGCCGCGCTGGCGGTGGCCGACACGGCGCTGCGCGCGCACGCCGACGGTCGCGTCGAGCTGGAGTCGCTGCCCGACGTGGCGGCGCTGCTGGCCCGCTAGGCCCGGAGGGTCCGCGGGCCGGGAGGTCAGGGGGCGGAGTAGGTCAGGCAGTCGGCCTGGTCCGACGCCGACCCGACCTGCACCGACGACGCGGTGCACTCGAGCTTCTCGTTGTGCCGGCAGTCGGTGCGGTGGCACGCGCCGACGACGCCCGTGCGCTCCAGGCCGGCGCGGAACGAGATCTCCACGAACGTGCCGCAGTGCGCGTGGTCGCCGCCGATGGTGATGGCGCCGGCGTGGCAGCCGGAGTCGGCGTTGTAGGAGCAGGCGCTCACCGAGCAGTCCTGGACCTGGGGCATCTCCTGGGTGCTGGTCATGGGGTCACGGTGACAGCAGTCACCGGGGCCCGCCACCAAGCGGAGGCTGCCCTCAGCGGAGCCGGCGGACCGGGACCACCATGGGGGTGCCCGAGACGGGGTCGGTGATGACCCGCGCCTCGAGGTCGAAGACGTCGGCCAGCAGCTGCTCGGTGAGCACCTCGGCCGGGGTGCCGGCGGCCACGACCACGCCGTTCTTCATGGCGACCAGGCGCTGGGCGTAGCGGGCGGCCAGGTTGAGGTCGTGCAGCACGACGGCGACGGTGCGCCCGCGCTCGGCGTGCAGCCGGGCGACGAGGTCCAGCACGTCGATCTGGTGCGACAGGTCCAGGTAGGTGGTGGGCTCGTCGAGCAGCAGCAGGTCGGTGCCCTGCGCCAGCGCCATCGAGATCCAGGCCCGCTGCCGCTGCCCGCCGGAGAGCGCGTCCACCGGCCGGTCGGCGAACTCCGCCATGTCGGTCCAGCGCAGCGCCTCGGCCACGACGTCCTCGTCGTCGCGGGACCACTGCCGCAGCCAGGACTGGTGCGGGTGCCGGCCCCGGGCGACCAGGTCGGCGACGGTGAGCCCCTCGGGGGCGATGGGGGTCTGCGGCAGCATGCCGAGCACCCGGGCGACCTCGCGGGTGGGGGTCTTCGCGATCGGCTTCCCGTCGAGGACGACCTGGCCCGAGGTGGGGCGCAGCAGCCGGCCCAGCGCGCGCAGCAGGGTGGACTTGCCGCAGCCGTTCGGCCCGACGACCGCGGTGAACGAGCCGTCGACCAGCTCGAGGTCCAGGCCGTCGACGACCACGGTCTCGCCGTAGGCCAGCCGCACCTGCTCGGCGGCCAGCCGCACCCGGGGTGCGGCGGACGGGCGCAGGTCGGGGTGGGCCAGCGTGGCGGTCATGGAACTCCTCCGGGCCATCAGACGGTGATCGATCGGCGGCCGCGGACGAGCAGCCAGAGCAGGTAGGGGGCCCCGACGACGGCGGTGACGATGCCGACGGGGAGGGCGACGGGCAGCACGGTGCGGGCCAGCAGGTCGGCCCCGACGACGAGGACCGCGCCCAGCAGCGCCGAGGCCAGCAGCGGCGGGCGGGACCCGCCGGCCAGCCGGACGGCGACCTGCGGCACGACCAGCGCGACGAACTGCACCGGCCCGGCCGCGGCGACGGCGACGGCGGCCAGCGCGACGGCGACCAGCACGACGACGGCCTGGGTGGCGCCGACCCGGACGCCGAGCGCGCGGGCGGTGTCCTCGCCGAACTGCAGCACCCCGAGCTGGCGGGACAGCGCGAGGGCGACCGGGAGCAGCACGGCCAGCGCGAGACCCAGCGGCCAGGCCTGGTCCCAGGTGCGGGCGTTGAGCGAGCCGGTCAGCCAGACGGTGGCCGCCGCGGCGTCCTGGATGTCGGAGCGGGTGAGCAGCCAGTCGACCAGGGCGAACCCGACCGCCGACAGGCCGACGCCGACCAGCACCAGCCGGTAGCCGTCGACGCCCTGCCGCCAGGCCAGCGCGAAGATCAGCAGCGCGACGAGCAGCCCGCCCAGCAGGGCCGCGGCGGGCAGGCCGAGCCCGCCGAGCAGGCCCGCGGCGGCACCGGAGCCGCCGCCGAGCACGATGACGGCGACCGCGGCGGCCGAGGCACCGGCGTTGATGCCGAGGGTGTCGGGGGAGGCCAGCGGGTTGCGGGCGAAGGTCTGGATCAGTGCGCCGGACAGGCCGAGCGCCAGCCCCACCAGGACGCCGACGACGATCCGCGGGGCGCGCAGCTCGGTGACGATGAACTGCTGCGTCGGGTCGCCGAGGCCAACCAGGGTGCGCAGCACGTCGCCCAGGCCGATCGGGTAGTCGCCGCGGCCCAGGCTGACCGCGCTGACCAGCACCAGGGCGACGAGCGCGACGACGGGGAGCAGCAGCTGGCGGGTGCGCACGACGCCGGAGAACGGCCCGACGCGGACGGTGCGCCGCCGGTCGGTGCGGACCCCGGGCCCGCGCGTGCTGATCGTCGAGGTCACAGCGACACCAGCCGACGCCGGCGGACGAGCGCGATGAAGAACGGCGCACCGACCAGCGCGAGCACGATCCCCACCTGCAGCTCGCCGGGCCGTACGACCACCCGGCCCACGACGTCGGCGACCAGCAGCAGCACCACGCCGAGCAGGCCGGAGTAGGGCACCAGCCAACGGTGGTCGGGGCCGGTGATCGCCCGGGCGACGTGCGGGACGACCAGGCCGACGAACCCGATGGGCCCGCACGCCGCGGTGGCCGCACCCGTGAGCAGGGTGATCGCCGCGATGCCGGTCACCCGGGCCAGCAGCACGTGCTGGCCCAGCCCGCGGGCGACGTCCTCGCCCATGCCGAGCAGGTTCAGCGCCGGGGCGTTGACCATGGCCAGCACCAGGCCGGCGACGACGAAGGGCAGCACCTGCCAGAGGACGGCGGTGTCGCGGCCGGCCAGCGAGCCGACCACCCAGAACCGGAAGCTGTCCAGGGTCTGCTGGTCGGTGATGAGCACCGTGCGGATCAGTGCGTAGAGCAGGGCGCTGAGCGCGGCGCCGGCCAGCGCGAGGCTGACCGGCGTGGCGCCGCCGCGGCCGCTGGACCCGATGAGGAACACCGCGACCGAGCCGAGCAGCGCACCCAGGAAGGCGAACCAGACGTAGCCCGAGGGCGTGGTGATGCCGAGCAGGAAGATCGCACCGACCACGGCGGCGGACGCGCCGGCGGCGACGCCGAGCAGGCCGGGGTCACCGAGCGGGTTGCGGGTGTGGCCCTGCATGAGCGCGCCGGCCACGCCGAGGGAGAGCCCGACGACGACGCCCAGCAGGGTGCGGGGCACCCGCAGCTCGCGGATGACCACGACGTCGTCACCGGTGGCGGCGGGGTCGGTGAGGGCGTGCCAGACGGTGCCGAGGTCGACCGCGCGGGTGCCGACGGCGACGCTCAGCCCGGCCGCGACGACGACCAGGGCCAGCAGCAGCCACAACCCGCCGATGCGGGTGGCCGGGCCGCGCAGCAGGCCGCGGCGGCGCTGCTCGGCGGCGACCTGGTCGGCCAGCTCGGCGGGCGCCGGGCGCACGGCTGAGGCCACGGGCACCTCCTGGCACGGTCGCGGGTGGCCCGGACGGACCATGGTCGGTAAGCCTCACCTTACCCAGGCGTCCCGGAGGGTCAAGGTCGGCTACGGTGCAGCCCCGCCACGACCAGGGCGGCGAGCTCGGCGTAGGCGGCGGCGTCGTCCAGGTCGGTGGCCGCGGCGATGCGGCCGGCGTGGATGGCGGCCATCACCTCGGTGACCGCGGCGCCGACGAAGGAGGCGTGCGCCGGCCGCAGCTCCCCGGCGCCCACCCCGGCGCTGACCAGCTGCTGCACCCGCCGGGCCGCCGTCCGGGTGTTGGCCGCGTACACCTCGGCCGCGGGCGGGAAGGCGGCCAGGTCGGCGAAGAAGGTCGCCGAGGCCGGGCGCAGCTGCTCGCTGACGGCCAGCAGGTAGGCCTCGATCCGGCCGCCGGCGTCGGCCGGTGCGGCGGCGCGCTCCTCGACGGCGACCGTGGCCCGGGCGAAGAACCGGCGGACGGCGGCCACCACCAGCTGCTCCTTGCTGCCCGCGACGGCGTACAGCGTGGACTTCGAGCAGTGCAGCCGGCGGGCGAGCTCGTCGAGGGTGAACGTGGCGAAGCCCTCGGCCAAGAACACCTCGACCAGCTGGTCGAGCAGCTCGGCGCGGCGGGCCGGACCCCGGGTGGCGGTCCTGGCGGCGGTCATGGCTTCCAGGCTATCTTCGGTACTGCGAAGCGTCCTGCAGTACCGATGAGAGGTGCCCGCCATGCCGGTCCAGCGTCTGGTCCCCACCCAGGAGGCCGCCGACCTGCTCGAGCTCACCCGCGAGCTCGCCCGGGAGGAGCTCGCGCCGCGGGTCGCGCAGGCCGAGGCCGATGAGCAGTTCCCCCGCGAGGTGTTCCGCACCCTGGGCAAGGCGGGCCTGCTCGGCCTGCCCTACGACGAGGAGCTCGGCGGCGGCGGGCAGCCCTACGAGGTCTACCTGCAGGTGCTCGAGGAGATCGCCGCGGTCTGGGCCAGCGTCGGTGTCGGGGTGAGCGTGCACGGGCTGTCCTGCTTCGGCCTGGCCACCACGGGCACCCGGGAGCAGCAGGAGCGCTGGCTGCCCGAGATGCTGGGCGGGGAGCTGCTGGGTGCGTACTGCCTGTCCGAGCCGCACGCCGGCTCCGACCCGGCCGCGATGCGCACCACGGCGGTGCGCGACGGCGACTCGTACGTGATCACCGGCGAGAAGGCGTGGACCACCCACGGCGGCCAGGCCGACTTCTACAAGGTCATGGTCCGCACGTCGGACCACCGCTCGCGCGGCATCTCCTGCTTCCTGGTGCCCGGTGACGCCGCGGGCCTGTCGGCCGACCCGGCCGAGCGGAAGATGGGGCTGACCGGCTCGACCACCGCGCTGATGCGCTTCGAGGGCGTGCGGGTCGACGCCGACCGCCGGCTGGGCGAGGAGGGCGAGGGCCTGCCGATCGCGCTGGCCGGCCTGGACGCCGGCCGGTTGGGCATCGCCGCGGTCGCCGTCGGCCTGGCGCAGGGTGCGCTGGACGACGCGCTGGCCTACGCGAAGGAGCGCGAGACCTTCGGCGTCCCGATCATCGACCACCAGGGTCTGGCGTTCCTGCTGGCCGACATGGCCGCCGGCACCGAGACCGCGCGGGCGATGACGCTGCACGCCGCCCGCCTCAAGGACGCCGGCCTGCCCTACGCGCGGCAGGCCTCGATCGCGAAGCTGGTCGCCACCGACAACGCGATGAAGGTGACCACCGACGCCGTCCAGGTGCTGGGCGGGTACGGCTACACCCGTGACTTCCCGGTCGAGCGCTACATGCGCGAGGCCAAGGTCATGCAGATCTTCGAGGGCACCAACCAGATCCAGCGGCTGGTCATCAGCCGGGCGCTGGCGAAGGGTGTCCCGGGGCGGACCGCCGTCCTAGCCTGACGGGCATGTGCCGCAACATCCGCGTCCTGCACAACCTCGAGCCGGCCACCACGCCCGACGAGGTCGACGCCGCCGCGCTGCAGTTCGTCCGCAAGGTGAGCGGGTCGGTGAAGCCGTCCCAGGCCAACCAGGCGGCGTTCGACCGCGCGGTGGCCGAGATCGCGCACGCCACCCGGCACCTGCTCGAGGACCTGGTGACCGCCGCGCCGCCGCGGGACCGCGAGGTGCTCGCGGCCCGGGCACGCGAGAAGGCCGCCGCCCGCTACGCGAGGTAGCGGACGGCGGCCGCCGTTCCTCAGTCGTCGAAGACGATGACGCCGCGGATGTTCTTGCCCTCGTGCATGTCCTTGTAGGCCTCGGTGACCTGGTCGAGGGTGTACTCCTTGGTGATCAGCTCGTCGAGCTTGAGCTGACCGGCCTGGTACATGCGCAGCAGCTTCGGGATGTCCGAGTGCGGCGACTGGGCGCCGATGATCGCGCCCTGCAGCCGCTTCTGCATGAGGGTCAGGTCGAACATCGAGATGGGGGCCATCTCGGTCATGTCGCCCAGGCCGGTGGCCACCACGGTGCCGCCCTTGCGGATCGAGGCCAGGCCCTGGGCCGGGTGGTCGGGCTGGAGCACGCCCACGGTGATCAGGCAGACGTCGGCGCCCTGGCCCTCGGTGATCGACTGGGCGAACTCGGTGGCCTTCTGCATGTCCTCGAAGACGTCGGTGGCGCCGAACTCCTGGGCCATCTCGCGCTTGAAGGGCACCGGGTCGACCGCGATGACCCGGGTCGCGCCGGCGTGGGCGGCGCCCTGGACGGCGTTGATGCCGATGCCGCCGATGCCCATGACGATGACGACGTCACCGGGCTTGACCCCGCCGGCCTTGACCGCGGTGCCGAAGCCGGTCGGGACGCCGCAGCCCACGAGGGCGGCGGACTTCAGCGGGATGTCCTTGTCGATCTTGATGACCGACGCGACGTCGGCGGTGGTGTACTCCGAGAACGTCGAGATGCCGCACATCTGGCCCACGTTCTGGCCGTCGAGCTTCATCCGGAAGTCCTCGGCGTCGTCGGCCCGCGAGCCGACCAGCAGCAGCGCGCCCTTGTCGCAGAGGTTGAAGTCGCCGCGGCGACAGGCGGAGCACTGGCCGCAGGAGGGCACGAAGGAGAACACGACGTGGTCGCCCTCCTCGAAGCCCGGGGTGTCGGGGCCGACCTTGGTGATGACACCGGAGCCCTCGTGGCCGCCGCAGAACGGGTAGGTCATGACCTGGAGGTCGCCGGTCTGGAGGTGGTCGTCGGAGTGGCACAGCCCGGAGGCGGCCATCTTGACCTGGACCTCGCCCCTCTTGGGGTCGTCCAGCTCGAGGGTGACCGTCTCGTACTCGCCGGGGGACTGGCGGATGATCGAGGCGCGGGTACTGGTGGGCATCGTTGCTCCTGCTTCGCTCGGCCTGACGGCACTTGGTGTCACGTGCCGGTGTGACCATAAACGCATTCGTCAGACCATGGTGACGCCGGTCACGACGAATTCCCGCCGTGCAACGTGCCGCAACCCCGGGACGGCGGCGGCCCGGGGGACGGGTGGCCGCACCCGCCCCCCTGGGGTGGTCAGTCGTAGACCACGACGCCGCGGATGTTGGTGCCGGCGTGCATGTCCCGGTAGCCCTGCGCGACCTGGTCGATCGTGTACTCCTTGGTGACCAGCTCGTCGAGCTTGAGCTGACCGGCCTGGTACATGCGCAGCAGCCTCGGGATGATGTCGTGCGGGCTGTTGCCGCCGTAGATCGCGCCCTGGATGCGCTTCTGCATCATCACCAGCTCGAAGGGCGAGACGGGCAGCCCGACCTCGTCCATCCGCGCCACCCCGGTGAGGACGACCGTGCCGCCCTTGCGGATGGAGGCCACGGCCTGCCCGACGTGCTCGCCCTGCACCACGCCGATGGTGATGATCGTGGCGTCGGCACCCTGGCCCTCGGTCACCGACTGCGCGTACTCGGTGGCCTCGGCGATGTCGGAGAACGAGTGCGTGGCGCCGAACTCCTGCGCCTTCTCGCGCTTGAAGGGCACCGGGTCCACCGCGATGATCGTGGTCGCCCCGGCGTGCGCGGCGCCCTGCACGGCGTTGATGCCGATGCCGCCGATGCCCATCACGATGACGGTGTCGCCCGGGGTGATGCCGGCCATGTTGGTCGCCGACCCCCAGCCGGTGGGGACCCCGCACCCGACGAGGGCGGCCTCCTTGAGCGGGATGTCCTTGGGGATCTTCACCACGGAGTCCACGTGGGCGGTCGTGTACTCGGAGAAGGTGGAGATGCCGGCCATCTGGCCGACGTCCTGGCCGTCGAGCTTCATCCGGAAGCTGGTGACGTCGTCGGCGCGGGAGCCGACCAGGGTGTTGGCGCCGGTGTCGCACAGGTTGAACTGACCGCGCGAGCAGGCGGCGCACTTGCCGCAGGCGGGCAGGAACGAGAACACGACGTGGTCGCCGACCTCGTAGCCCGCGGTGTTCGGCCCGACCGCGGTGACCACGCCGGCCCCCTCGTGCCCACCGCACATGGGGTAGTGGCCGAGCACCATGTCGCCGGTCTGGAGGTGGTCGTCGGAGTGGCACAGCCCGGAGGCGGCGAGCTTGACGGTCACCTCGTTCTGCCTCGGGTCGTCGAGCTCCAGCTCGACGGTCTCGTACTCGCCCGGGGACTGCCGGATGATCGACGCTCGGGTCGTGATGGGCATGGTCGCCGCCTCTCTGCGGGGGTAGTGGCACTCGGTGCCGGATCGGAACGTAGCGGTCCCGGTGACCCATGTCACCCCTCCCGCGGGATCGGTCCCGCGGCTGCCCCACGACGCACGACGGCCCCGGTCCTGGGCAGGACCGGGGCCGTCGTGGTGCGGTGCGTCAGGCGGGCTGCATGGCCCCCAGGACGGCGAGGACCTCGTCCTCGCTGCGGGCCTGCTCGAGGCGGGCGACCTGCGAGCTGTCGCTGAACACCTCGGCGATGCGGGCCAGCAGGGCCAGGTGGTCGTCGCCGGCGCCGGCGATGCCGATCACGAAGCGCACCTGGTTGCCGTTCCAGTCCACGCCCTGCGGGAAGCGGACGAAGGAGATCGCCGACCGGCGGATCGAGGGCTTGGCCTCGTTCGTGCCGTGCGGGATGGCCAGCAGGTTGCCCATGTAGGTCGACACCGAGGTCTCCCGCTCGTGCATGGCCTGCACGTAGGAGGAGTCGACGGCACCGGCGGCCACCAGCAGCTCACCGGCCTGCTGGATGGCCGAGGCCCGGTCGCCGCTGGCGTCCAGCACGATCGACTCGCGGGCCAGCAGCCCGGCCGCCCCGCCGGCGGCCGGGGCCGCGGCCGAGCCGCCCGCACCGGCACCGTTGCGCTCGCGCAGCAGCTCGACGATCTCGTCGTAGCGCGGGCTGCCCATGAAGTTGTCGACCGAGACGTGCGCGGCCGAGGGGGACTTCGAGCGGGCCCGGTCGGTGAGGTCGCGGTGGGTGACCACCAGGTCGACGTCGTCGTGCAGGTTGGAGATGGCCTTGTTCACCACGGTGACGTCGGAGAACCCGGCGCCCTGCACCTTCTTGCGCAGCACCGAGGCGCCCATGGCCGAGGAGCCCATGCCGGCGTCGCAGGCGAACACGATCGACCGGATCGGGCCCGACGAGGCCGCGGCGGAGCCGCCGAGCATCCCGGACACCGAGGACTTCTTGCCCTTGTTGGCCTCCATCTGCGCGGTGGCGGCGGCCAGGTCGCCGTCGTCGGCGCTCTTGTCGATCTTGAGCAGGAACGCGGCGACGACGAAGCAGACACCGGCGGCGACGATCACCGACGCGGTGACGCCCAGCAGGCTGCTCGGCGGCGAGGACGCCCAGACGGCGATGATCGAGCCGGGCGAGGCAGGGGAGCGCAGACCCGAGCCGAAGGCGACGTTGGTGGCGACGCCGGCCATGCCGCCGAGGATCACCGCGGCGATCAGCTTCGGCTTGGCCAGCACGTACGGGAAGTAGATCTCGTGGATGCCGCCGATGAACTGGATGAGGATGGCGCCGGGGGCCGAGGACTTGGCCGCACCCTTGCCGAACAGCGCGAAGGCCAGCAGCAGGCCCAGGCCCGGACCGGGGTTGGCCTCGAGCAGGAACAGGATCGACTGGCCCGCGCTGGCCGCCTGGTTGGTGCCCAGCGGGGTCAGGATGCCCTGGTTGATGGCGTTGTTGAGGAACAGGATCTTGGCCGGCTCGATGAAGATCGAGGTCAGCGGGAGCAGGTTGCGCTCGACCAGGAAGTCGACGACGTTGCCCGCGACGGTGCTGAAGGCCTGCACGAACGGGCCGGCGAGCACGAAGCCGACGACGGCCAGGAACCCGCCCCAGATGCCGGCGGAGAAGTTGTTGACCAGCATCTCGAAGCCCGGGCGGATCTTGTGCGCCCACAGCGCGTCGAGCTTCTTCATCGACCAGCCGCCGAGCGGGCCCATGATCATGGCGCCCAGGAACATCGGGACGCTGGCGCCGGCGATGGCGCCCATGGTGGCGATGGCGCCGACGACGCCGCCGCGCAGGTTGTCGTTGTACGTCATCCGGCCGCCGGTGTAGCCGATGAGCAGCGGCAGGAGGTACGTGATCATCGGGCCGACGATCCCGGTGCCCTCGTGCATCGGGGTGCCGTCGGCGTTGGTCCAGGCGCCCAGCTGCGAGACGAAGCCGTAGCCGCCGTCGTAGCCGAAGGCGTCGCCGATCAGCTTGATCCAGCCGGTCTGGATGAACAGGGCCGTGATCAGGCCCCAGGCGATGAACGCGCCGATGTTGGGCAGGACCATGTTCGACAGGAACGTGCCGAACCGCTGCACGCGCAGCCGGGCCGAACCCCGCTGTGCGGTGTCGGTGCTTGTGGCCATCGATGACCTTCTTCTCGGGAGGGTGCAGCCGGGACAGCAGTCCGCGGACGGCGGTGGATCGGATCGTAGGCACAGTCTGTGACAGCTGTCACGAATCTGTGTATGCGTTTGTACAAGCCGTTTCGGGCCCGGTCAAGGGGTCTGCTCCGGGCAATCCGGGCCGACCCGGGGCCTGGATGCGTAGGATCGGGCAGAACGAGCCCCGTCACTACAGTGATCGCGGGCACATCCGCGCGATCGCACCCTGTGGAGGACACATGAAGGCCCTGCGTTTCTACGCCCCGGAGGACGTCCGCCTCGAGGACGTGCCGGAGCCGGAGTGCGGCCCCCGCGAGGTCAAGATCAAGGTCCGCAACTGCTCGACCTGCGGCACCGACGTGAAGATCTTCCACAACGGCCACCAGAACCTCAGCCCGCCGCGCACCATCGGCCACGAGATCGCCGGTGAGGTCGTCGAGGTCGGCCCCGAGGTCGAGAGCGCCTTCGGCAGCAGCTGGGCCCCCGGCGACCGGGTGCAGGTCATCGCCGCCGTCCCGTGCGGGGAGTGCCACGAGTGCCGCAAGGGCTGGATGGCCGTCTGCGAGAACCAGACCTCGGTCGGCTACCAGTACGACGGCGGGTTCGCCGAGTACATGGTCGTGCCCGAGCAGGTGCTCAAGGTCGACGGCCTCAACCGCATCCCCGAGGGCGTCGGCTTCGACGAGGCCTCGGCGGCCGAGCCCTTCGCCTGCGCCATCAACGCCCAGGAGCTGCTCGGCATCGAGGAGGGCGACACCCTGGTCGTCTTCGGCGCCGGCCCGATCGGCTGCATGCACATCCGCATCGCCCGCGGCGTGCACAAGGTGGGCAAGGTCTTCCTCGTCGACGTCAACGCCGAGCGGCTGCAGATGAGCGCCGAGGCCGTGCAGCCCGACGAGGTCATCAACGGCGCCGAGGTCGACGTCGTCGAGCGGGTCATGGAGCTGACCGGCGGTCGCGGGGCCGACGTCGTCATCACCGCCACCGCCGCGAACGTCACCCAGGAGCAGGCCATCGCGATGGCCGCCCGCAACGGCCGCATCTCCTTCTTCGGCGGGCTGCCCAAGACCAACCCGACGATCACCTGCGACTCCAACGTCGTGCACTACCGGCAGCTGCACATCCACGGCGCCAACGGCTCGGCCCCCGAGCACAACAAGCGCGCCCTGGAGTACATCGCCACCGGCCAGGTGCCCGTCAAGGACCTCATCACCGAGCGCATCCCGCTGGAGCGAGCGCTGGAGGCCTTCGACATCGTCAAGAGCGGCAAGGCCATCAAGGTCACCGTCGAACCCTGACCCGCACGCCCAGGGGCCCCGGACACCAGCTGGTGTCCGGGGCCCCTGGCGCGGTCAGTGCCGGACGCCGGCCTGCACCAGCAGCGGGAGGATGTCGCTCTCGAAGACGTCGAGCTCCTGCACCGGGTCGATCAGGCCCATGATCATCCCGTCCATGCCGGCCTGGTTGAGCTTCACCAGCTCCTCGGCGACCTGCTCCGGGGTGCCGACGATCGGGTAGCCGCCCCAGCCGGCGATGAAGCGCTCCTGGTACTCCTTGACCACGTGGTCGAAGGACTGCGAGGCGCCGGAGCTGGCGATCTTGATGACGTTGCCGGCGGCGCCCCAGTCGCCCTCGTCGATCACGTTCTGGAAGGCCGCCTTGGCCTCGTCCTCGGTGTCCCGGCAGACGATCAGCCCGTAGGTCATCGTCTGGATGGCCCGCTGGTGCTCGGTGCGCGCCTTCTCCTTGAGCGACGAGGTGTAGGTCCTGACGTTCTCGAGGGTGTCCAGCGAGGCGAAGTTGACGTCGACGTTGCGGGCGGAGAACTCGATGCCGGCGGGGGAGTTGCCGGCGTTGATCAGCGCCGGGCGGGGGCCCTGCACCGGCTTGGGGTAGGCCTCGACGTCCATCCCGTGGAAGTACGTGCCGTCGACGTCGAAGCTGCCCTCCTCGGCCCACAGCTTGGACGCGAAGTCCAGCCACTCCTGGCCGAAGGCGTAGCGCTCGTCGTGCTCACGCTGCTCCCGGCCGAACATCTCCATCTCCGGGGTCACCCAGCCCATCACCAGGTTGAGCGCGAAGCGCCCGCCGGAGATGTGGTCGATGGTGGTGGCCTGCTTGGCCGAGACGATGGGGTGCATGGTGGGCAGGTGCGACGTCGCGGCGATCGCGATGTTCTCGGTGGCCTCGGCGAGCCCCGCGGCCCAGGTGTAGGTCTCGAAGCAGTTGCCGTTGAAGTTGGTCGAGCCGCCGAAGCCCTTCCAGCGCGCGACCGGGATCATCGCCTCGAAGCCGAGCCGGTCGGCCTTCTGCGCGATCGCCTTGGTGTGCTCCCAGGTGATCTCGTAGCTGCTCGCCGCGTGGCTCATGATCAGCCCGTAGGAGCAGTTGGTGCCGAACAGGCCCAGCTTCATGCCCTGGTCGTTGAACAGCGGGTTGGTCGTCGTGCGGTCCGCGCGCGGCTGGGTCTCGGCCGGTGGCCGCGGGTCGGTGGGGGCCAGCCCCAGACGCTCGTTGGCGCGCTGGGTGGGACGGTCGTCGGTGGTCGTCACGCGGGGCTCCTCGGCAGGTGGGCGGGCCGGGCGCGGTGTGCCCTGGGCCACGTTCGTCCCCGACGCTAGGAGCGCGCGGGACCGTCGGACAGCCGCGCAGCGCACCACCGTGACCGCTCCCCGCAGACCTGCTCCACGCCTCGCTGACCTGCACCGGAGCACGCCGAGGGCCCCTCGCGCGGCGCTGCGCGAGGGGCCCGGGACGGCGCGGGTCAGGTGCCGGCGACCGGCAGGTCCACGACGGCGGACAGCCCCGGGGCCGGCGCGGTGGCGTGCCCCATCCGCTCCCGCTTGGTGCGCAGGTAGCGCACGTTGTGCGGTGTCTCGACGGTGGGCAGGTGCACCCGGCCGGTGATGGTGAGGCCGTAGCCCTCCAGGCCGCCGTACTTGGCGGGGTTGTTGGTGATCAGCCGGATCCGGGTGGCGCCGAGGTCGCCGAGGATCTGCGCGCCGACGCCGTAGGAGCGGGAGTCCACGGGCAGGCCCTGGGCGGTGTTGGCGTCCACGGTGTCCAGGCCCTGCTCCTGCAGGGCGTAGGCGCGGATCTTGTGGCCCAGGCCGATGCCGCGGCCCTCGTGACCGCGCAGGTAGACCACCGCACCGACGCCCTCGGCGGCGATCGCGGCCAGGGCCTGCTCGAGCTGCCCGCCGCAGTCACAGCGCAGCGAGCCGAGGATGTCCCCGGTCAGGCACTCCGAGTGCACCCGCACCAGCGCCCCGGCGTCGGTGCGGGAGGCCGCCGCGAGGTCGCCCATGACCAGCGCCAGGTGCTCGGTGCCGTCCAGGGTGTTGCGGTAGGCCAGGGCCCGGAACTCGCCGAACTCCGTGGGCATCTGCGCTGAGCCGACCAGCTCGACCAGCTGCTCGGTGGCCCGCCGGTGCCGCACCAGGTCCGCGATCGCCAGCACCGGTAGCCCGTGCTCGGCGGCGAACGCCGTCAGCGAGGCCCCGGCGCGCATGGAGCCGTCCTCGTCCACGATCTCCCCGATCACCCCGACCCCGGACAGGCCGGCCATCGTGGTCAGGTCGACGGCGGCCTCGGTGTGCCCGGCGCGCACCAGCACCCCACCGGCGCGGGCGATGAGGGGGAACACGTGCCCGGGACGCCGGAACTCCGCCGCCGGCGAGGAGGTCAGGGACCGGACGGTCAGTGCCCGGTCGGCGGCCGAGACGCCGGTGGAGGTGTCGCGGTGGTCGACGGTGACGGTGAACGCCGTCCCGTGGGCGTCGGTGTTGTCGGTGACCATCAGCGGCAGCTGCAGCTCCGCGGCCCGCGCCGCGGGCATCGGGGCGCACACGATGCCGGTGGTGTGCCGGACGAGGAAGGCCATCTGCTCACGCGTGCACAGCTCGGCGGCCACGACCAGGTCGCCCTCGTTCTCGCGGTCCTCGTCGTCGACCACGACCACCATGCCGCCGGCGGCCAGCGCGGCGACCGCGGTCTGCACGGCCTCGGTGGGGGTGCGCCTCACGGGATGGCCTCCAGGGCGGAATGGGTCCCGAAGACCCGCGAGTGGTAGGTGAGCGGTGCGCCGTCGACGGTGTCGGCGGCCCGGACCAGACCGAGCGCGACGACGTGGTCCCCGCCCTCGACGAGCTGGTCGACCTCGCAGGCCAGCCAGCCCGGTGCCCCCGGCAGCCGGGGCAGCCCGGAGTCGGGGACCCAGTCGACGGAGGCGAACTTGTCCGGGCCCTTGCGGGCGAAGGACAGTGCCAGCGCCGACTGGGTCGAGCCGAGGACGTTCACGCCGAACCGGCCGGTCTCCCGGACCAGGGCCAGCAGGTCGGACCCACGGTCCAGGGAGACCAGCACCATCGGCGGGTCCATCGACAGCGACGCGAACGCCGACACCGTCGTCCCGTGCGGGACGCCGTCGGCCGACACCGCGGTGATGACCGAGACCGGGGTGGCGACCCCGGCCATCACCTCGCGGAACGCCTCGGCCAGCACGGGTCAGCCCAGCTGGAACGGGTCGCGGGTGCCGCCGGTCAGCTCGATGAACACCGACTTGTTCTCGGTGTACTCGTTGACCGCCTCGACGCCGTTCTCCCGGCCGATGCCGGAGTTGCCGAACCCGCCGAAGGGCATGTTCGGGGCCACCACCCGGTAGGCGTTCACCCAGACCGTGCCGGCCCGCAGCTTGGCCGCGACCCGGTGCGCGCGGTGCACGTCCTTGGTCCACACCGCCCCGGCCAGGCCGTAGGGGGTGTCGTTGGCCAGCTTCAGCGCCTCGTCCTCGTCGGTGAAGGTGTAGGCGGCCAGCACCGGGCCGAACACCTCCTCGCGGACGATGGTGTTCTCCGGCGTCACGTTCGTGACCACGGTGGGCTTGACGAACAGCCCGCCGAGCTCGGCCGACGGCTCACCGCCGCAGGCGAACGTGGCGCCCTCGGCCGCGGCGCCCTGCAGGTAGCCCAGCACCTTCTCGTACTGCGGCCGGTTGGCCACCGGGCCCATCTCGGTGGCGGCGTCGTTGGGGTCGCCGAGCACGATCTCGTCCGCCCGGGCGGCGATCTTCTCCACCAGCGCGTCGTGCACGTCGGCGTGCACGATCAGCCGGGAGCCGGCCATGCAGGTCTGGCCGGTGGCCGCGAAGACCCCGGCGACCAGGCCGTTGGCGGCGGCGTCGAGGTCGGCGTCGGGGAAGACGATCTGCGGGCTCTTGCCGCCGAGCTCCAGGGTGACCCGGTTGAGGTTGCTGACCGCGGCACGGGCGACGGCGGCACCGGTGGCGGTGGAGCCGGTGAAGGCGACCTTGTCCACGCCCGGGTGGGAGGCCAGCGCCTCACCGGTCGAGCGGTCCCACCCGGTGACGACGTTCAGCACGCCCGCGGGGAGGCCTGCCTCGTGCAGCACCTGGGCGAAGGCCACGGTGGAGGCGGGGGAGTGCTCGGACGGCTTGACCACGCAGGTGTTGCCGGCGGCCAGCAGCGGGGCCAGCTTGAAGGTCAGCAGCAGCAGCGGGGAGTTCCACGGCGTGATGGCGCCGACGACGCCGACCGGCTCGCGCACGGTGTAGCCGAAGTAGTTCGGGTTCACCGGCGGGACGGTGCGGCCCTCGATCTTGTCGGCCAGGCCGGCGAAGTAGTAGTACCAGTTGGGCAGGCCCTTGAGCTGACCGAGCATCTCGCGCATCAGCTTGCCGGAGTCGTTGACCTCCAGCTGGGCCAGCCGCTCGGCGTTGGCCAGGATCGCGTCGCCGCACGCCCGCATGGTCGCGGCGCGCTGGAAGCCGGTCAGCTGGCCCCACTCGCCCTCGAAGGCGGTGCGGGCCGAGGCGACGGCCTCGTCGACGTCCTCGGGGGCGCCGTCGGCGAGCACCGCCCAGGGCTTGCCGGTGTAGGGGTTCTGGGACTCGAAGGTCCTGCCCGAGCGGGCGTCGACGGTCTTCCCGCCGATGAACAGCCCGAAGGTCTCGAGCTCGGTGGACGTCGCGGTCGTCATCGACTGCTCCTTCGTGGAGTGGTGCCGGTCACCCTGGACGCTAGGCAGGCGCGCTGTCGGCGACCATCCGTTGTGAGCCGACCTGTGTCCGCAGAGCGCTACACCTGCGGCTGCAGGGCGCGGATCGCCGCCGAGCCCTGGACGGCGCGGGTCAGGTCGACCAGGGCGCGACCGTGGGAGGCGGCCAGCTCGGCGGCGTCGACGGTGAGCTCGTTGCCCTCGAAGTGCGGGTGGGTGAGCACCAGGCCCGGGCTGAGCACCTGGCAGCCGTAGAACCCGGCCAGCAGGCTGCGCAGCGAGTCCTGGGCCAGGAAGTGCTCGGGGGCGTTGTTCGTCATGACGATGGCCGCCGTCGTCCCGGCCAGGTGGGCCCTGGTCTCGGTGGTGTACCGGCCGCGCTCGGCGTTCTCGAACAGGCTGCGCAGCAGGCTGGAGAACGACGCCCGGTAGGTGGGGCTGCCGAAGACGACGGCGTCGGCGGCCTCCATCGCGTCCAGCACGGTGTGCACGTCGGTGTCGGCCAGGCTCAGCCGCCGGGTCTCGGCACCCAGGCACCCGGCGAGCACCCCGGCGACGCCGGCGTCGGTGCGGCCGCCCACCGTCGGGCTGCCGACGACGCCGAGCACCTTCACGCGAACCGGCCCTGGGGTCTGCTGGCCCCGCCCGCCCGGTACAGCGAGCTGGGCAAGGCGTGCTCGACGGCGCGCTCGGTGACGGCGGCCGCCACGAGCAGCTTGTCCAGGTCGATGCCGGTCTCCACCCCGGAGTCGGTGAGCCAGTAGACCAGCTCCTCCGTGGCGATGTTGCCGCTGGCGCCCGGGGCGAACGGGCAGCCGCCCAGGCCCCCGACGGAGGCGTCGAGCTGGGTGACCCCGGCCTGGACGGCGGCCAGCGCGTTGGCCTGGCCGGTGCCGCGGGTGTCGTGGAAGTGGGCGCCCAGCGGCAGTCCCGGGGCGGCCGCGCGGACGGCGTCCAGCAGGTCGACCGTGCGGCGGGGGGTGACCGTGCCGATGGTGTCGCCCAGGCACAGCTGGTCGGCGCCGTTCGCCACGGCGGTGGCCACGACGTCCAGCGTGCGGGACGGATCGGTCCGTCCGTCGAACGGGCAGTCCCAGGCGGTGGCGATGATGACCTCGAGGGACCCGCCGGCGGCGTGGCTGACCTCGGCGATGGCGCCGATCGCGTCGGCGGCCTCGGCGGTGGGCTTGCCGGCGTTGGCCCGGGAGTGCGAGTCGGCGGCGCTGACCACGTACTCCAGGTGCGGGATGCCGGCGTCCACCGCGCGCTGCGCGCCGCGGAGGTTGGCGACCAGCGCGGAGAAGTGCACACCGTCGTGCTGCCCGAGCGCCGCGGCCACCTGGTCGGCGTCGGCCAGCGCGGGCACCGCCTTGGGCGAGACGAAGGAGGTCACCTCGATCCGCTGCACGCCGGTGGCGACCAGCGCCTCCAGCATCTCCAGCTTGGCCTCCAGGGGGACCGGGTCCTCCAGCTGCAGGCCGTCGCGCATGCCGACCTCGCGGACGTCGACCCTCGGTGGCAGCTGCACTCAGATCACCCCTTCGGCGGCCAGCGCCGCCACGTCGGACTCGGTGAGGCCCAGCAGTTCCCCGTAGACCTCGGTGTTGTGCCACCCCGGCCGCGGCGGGCCCGCCCACCTGACCGCCCCCGGCGTGGCCGACAGCTGCGGCGTCACACCGGGGCCGAGCACGTCGGCGTCCACCCCGAGGTCGTGGTGGTCCACCAGCATGCCCCGTGCCAGGAACTGCTCGTCGACCGCGACGTCGGCGACGGTGGCCACCGGGCCCACGACGACGCCGGCACCGCTGCAGCGGGCCACCACCTCCTCGGGCGGGAGCGCCTTCGCCCAGGCGCCGATCAGCCCGTCGAGCTCGTCCTGGTGCCGGGCCCGGGCGGTGTGCGTGGCGTAGCGCTCGTCGTCGGCCAGGTCGGGACGGCCCATCGCGGCGCAGAGCCGGCGGAAGAGGGTGTCCTGGTTGGCCGCGATGATCACGAAGGTGCCGTCGGCGGTCTCGTAGCTGTTGGACGGTGCGATCGCGTCCAGCCGGGTGCCGCTGGGCTGGCGCACCAGCCCGGCGCGGGAGTAGTCGGGGACCATCGACTCGGTCACCGCCAGGCAGGAGTCGGTGAGCGCGGCGTCGACGACCTGGCCCTGCCCGGTGCGGGCGCGCGCGACCAGTGCGGTGAGGATGCCCTGGCAGGCGAACATGCCGGCCAGCGAGTCGCCGATCGACAGCGCCATGCGCACCGGCGGCTGGCCGGGGAAGCCGGTGACGAACCGCAGGCCGGCGCGGGCCTCGGCGACGCTGGCGTAGCCGGGCTGGGCGGCCATCGGGCCGGTCTGGCCGTAGCCGGAGACCCGGGCGAGCACCAGCCCGGGGTTGGCGGCCGACAGCCGGTCGGGGCCCAGGCCCCAGCGCTCCAGCGTGCCGGGGCGGAAGCTCTCCACCACGACGTCGGCGTCGGCGGCGAGGGCCAGGAAGAGCTCCTGGCCGCGCGCGGCGCGCAGGTCGAGGGTGATGCAGCGCTTGTTGCGGGCGTGCACGGTCCAGAAGAACCCGCGGCCGTCCTCGTGGGCCTGGCCCCAGGTGCGCAGCGGGTCGGGCCGGTCGGGGGCCTCGACCTTGATGACGTCGGCGCCCTGGTCACCGAGCAGGCGCCCGGCGAACGGGCCCGCGATCAGGGTGCCGATCTCCAGCACCCGGATGCCCTCCAGCGCTCCGGCCGGCATGTGCGCTCCTCACCTCGTCGTGCGGGGGACGGCGCCGACGGTAGGGAGCCTCCCGGGCCCGGACCATCCGCGCCCGGCGGACCTGCATCCGCAGAGCGCACGCATCGCCGGGACCTCTGGACCCCACATGCGTTGCGCCCTACCTTTCGCCCTGACGCCGGGCACCGCAGCCCGGCCGGGACGACGGGAGCCCCATGTCCGACATCGTCGAGACGCAGTCGCGGATCGCCGACCGCACCCTCACCGCCGTGGAGGAGCTGCTGCGCAGCATCCCGGACGGCGACCTGCACGTGGCCGACCCGGGAGGCGGCTGGACCGGCGCCACCGTGGTCAGCCACATGACCCTGGCCGGGCTGCTGTGGGTGGCCGACGTCGCCCGCCTGCAGGCCGACCCCGACCTCGACTTCCTCTACCGGGAGGAGATCGGCCACGACGTGGTCGGCGCGATCCCGCCGACCGCCGCCGAGGCCGCCGACAAGATCGCCTCGCTGCGCCGCACGATGGTCTCGACCATGCCGATGCACACCGAGGCGATCCTGGCCCGGTCGGTGGAGATCACCACCCTGGGCCGGATGACCGTCGCCGAGTGGCTGCCCATCGTCGTCGGCCACGTCGTGCACCACCGCGACCAGCTGCACGCCGTCCTCGCCTCGCGCGACAAGCTGCCCGAGCGGTTCGTCGTGCCGGAGGGGTACACCGGCGAGGACGCCGCGTGAAGGCCGTCGTCCTGACCGGCGTCGGGCAGGTCGAGGTGCAGGAGCGCCCGGACCCCGTCGCCGAGCCGCTGCACGTCGTGGTGCACGTCGACGTCGCCTCGCTGTGCGGCACCGACGCGCACCAGTTCGAGGGCCGCATCGACTCCCCGTTCCCGCGGGTGCCCGGCCACGACTTCGCCGGCACCGTGGTCTCGGTCGGCGAGGGGGTCGACGGGTCGCTGGTCGGCCAGCAGTTCGCGGTCAAGCCCTCGCTGCCGTGCGGGACCTGCGCGGCCTGCGTCGACGGACCCTCGCTGGACTGCCCGAACAAGAAGCTGATCGGGCTGTGGAGCGACGGCTGCTTCGCCGAGCTGGTCGCCGTCCCGCGGGTGAACCTGGTGCCGATCCCCGACGGCGTGCCGATCTGGGGTGCGGCGTTGCTGGAGCCCTTCGCCGTCGCGCTGAACTGCATCGACCGGCTGCAGATCAAGCTCGGCGACTCGGTGCTGGTGCTCGGCCAGGGCCCGATCGGGCTGGCGGTGGCACGGTTCGCCGCGCTGTCCGGCGCCGGCAGGCTGACCGTGACCGACGTCCGCGAGGAGGTCTTCGAGGTGTCGCGGGCGTTCGGGGCCACCGACTGCCTGGACAGCCGCACCGACGGGCTCGTCGAGCGGGTGCTGGAGATGCACGGCGGCAGGGGCGCGGACGTCGTCGTGGAGACCTCGGGCGCGCCCGCGGCCTCGGCGTCGGTGATCGACCTGGTCCGCAAGGAGGGCAAGGCCAGCTTCATCGGCTACGCCAACGACCTGCCGGGCATCCCCGTCGTCCCGATGATGCTCAAGACCGCGACGGTGTTCGGGGTCGGCGGCAACGGCGGGCGCGGGCAGTACGAGCGGTCCCTGGAGCTCATCCGCGCCGGCCGGGTGGACCTGTCGCCGCTGGTCACGCACCGGTTCTCCCTGGACGACGCCCCGGAGGCCTTCGAGGTCGCCAGCACCAAGCGGGACGGCGCCATCAAGGTCCTGCTGGAGCCCTGACCGGAGCGCCCACGGCGCCCTCAGGTGGAGGGCGCCGTGGGCAGCCGGTCGGTGCTGCCGCCGTCCAGCGCCGCCTGCACGTGCTCGACGGCGCTGCGCAGCAGGTCGCCGTACGCGTCCTCGCCCAGCGCGCCGATCGAGTCGCGGGCCAGCGCCAGGTGCTCGCGGGCGCGGTCGGGGTCGCCGAGCCGGCGGTGGTCGTCGGCCAGGTTGGTGTGCAGCGAGGGCAGGAACGCCGCCACCTGCGCCCCGGCGCCGGCCGCCTGCACCCGGGCGTCGTCGACGCCGGCGACGGCGGCCAGGGCCCGCTCGTCCCAGCGGAGCTCGTCGGCCACGTCGGGCTGCAGGTCGGCCAGGGTGTGCGCGATCGCGCACCGGTGCAGCGGGTCGGTGGCCTGGTCCCACAGCTCGCCCATCCGCGCCCGGGCCTCGTCGGGCGGGAGCGCCTGCGCGGCGGCGAGCTCGACGAGGACGGGGTCGGGTGCGGAGGTCACCCGGGCATCATCCCGAGACGCGCTTGTAGGGGTCGGGCGGGGCGGCGCCGGCGGCCACGACGCGGTTGCTCCACCCGTAGAGCTGGCGGGTCAGCGCCCCGACGTCGTCGCCGATGGGGGCCAGCACCCGGTCCATCGCCTCGTCGGTGACCTGCTCGATGCGGTCGCGCTCGGCCCGGCCGGTGGCGGTCAGCTCGCCGTCGGCCAGCCAGCCGCGCTCGCGCAGGTCGGCGTCGGCGGCGTCCATGACCTCGGGCGCCCAGCCGCGGGTGCCGGCGTAGGCGCGGGGCTCCCAGCCGATCCAGTACTCGGTCACCAGGTTCATCTGCACGCCGGACAGCCCGGCGGCGACGTTGGCCGCCTGGTGGGTGTCGCCGCGGTACTCGCGCAGGATGTTCAGCGCGTGCCACAGCCGGCCCCACGGGTCGGCCGGCCACTCCAGCGACGCCAGGCCGGCGACCAGCGGGCGGCCGGCGACGTCGGCCACGGCCACGTCGGTGGCCCGGCGCAGCTGCGCGACGGCGGCCTCGACCTCGCCGGTCGGCACGTCGCCGAGGATCGCGTGCAGCGACTCCACCGCGCCCTCCTCGCGGGCGGCCAGCACGTCGGCGCGCGAGGCGGTCCCGCGCGCCTGGTCGTAGAGGGAGGCGACCAGGCCGGGTTCGAAGACGCCGAAGGCGGCGACGACGACGGGCGGGGTGGGCTCGCCCATCGGCGCGGTGCGGGCCCACACGTAGCCGGTGAGGAACTCCAGGCCCAGGGCCTCCATCGCGGCGTAGGCCGGCTTGCCCCAGAAGCCGATGGTGGCCAGCGGCTCGGCGGCGTCGCGCAGCGACCGGGCCGCACCCGAGGGGATGCGCGGGGCCGGCCGGCCGGCGGAGGGCTCGGCCAGGAAGGCGGCCGACAGTTCGTCGTAGTCCACGAGGGGGGTCTCCCGGGTCAGTGGCGAAGGGTGGCGGACGGGAGCTCGCCGAAGCGGTCCCGGTACTGCTGGGCGAAGCGGCTCTGGTGGAAGAAGCCCCAGCGGACGGCGACGTCGGTGACCCGCACCGTGCTGGGGTCGGCGTGCACCAGCTCGGCACGCACCCGGTCCAGCCGGACCCGGCGCAGGTAGCTCATGGGGGACTCGCCGTACTGCTGCTGGAAGGCCGCGTGCAGGGTGCGCACGCTCATGCACCCCACCCGCGCCAGCTGCTGCGGGGTGAGCGCCTCGTCGGCGTGCTCCTCGAGGTAGGCGACCACCGGGGCCAGCCGGCCGTGCTCGAGCGCCCGGGCGGGGGCGGCGAGGGCGTCGGAGAACTGGTGCCGGCCGGCGTGCAGCAGCTGGGTCATCACGAATGCCTCGAGCTGCTCGCGGGCCAGCGGCATCTCGGCCAGCCCGCCGGGGCGGTCCAGCTCCCGGGCCAGGAACTCCACCGAGTTCAGCAGCGACTGCCCGGCCGGGTCGGTGAGGTCCAGGCCGAAGTCGAAGTCGACCACCTCGGCCACCGACCGGCCGATGAGGTCGCCGAGGTGGGACTCGAGGCTGGCTCGCGGGATCTTGAGGATCAGCTGCTCGGCGTCGGGGGTCCAGCGCACGGTGTTGCGCTGCCGGGGGTTGAGCACCGCCCCCGAGGTGCGGGCCACCGTGCGGGTGCGCGCGCCGTCGGAGCGGTCGGCGTCGGTGGCGCCCGCTGTGGTGAGGTTGACGTGGTAGCAGTCCTCGGTGGGCGGCATGACCAGCTCGGTCTGCGCGCCGTAGGTCAGGTAGCCCAGGGTGAAGTTGCGGTCGGTGACGGCGTTGAGCCGCATCGCCACCCGGTCGCCGCGGGCCATCAGGTCGTGCTGCAGGTAGACCCGGGTGACGGCGTCCTGCGCCTCCTCCAGGCTGCGCGTACCGACCACGGGGAACCGCGATAGCGGGTCGCTCACGGCACCTCCCGCACAGGACGTCGTCTGGGATGTGGCGCGGGCCACAGTTCGCCCGCAATGTAGGTGGTGCACGACCGGGTGCGCCACCCGCTGAGCGCGGAGGAGCATCCGCGCAGCGCAGTCGTGGGTGCACTGGGCGGCTGGCCGGTGGCCGGGACCGTCGGTCAAGCTGGGCGCATGACCGCGACCCTCGGCAACGCTGCCGGCACCAGCACCGACGACGCCGCCCTCCGCGAGGTCGAGCAGCGGGTGCTCTGGCTGGCCAGCGCGATCGTGGACCACGCCAACCGGGTGCGGCCCAACCCCTCGGGGCTGAAGGTCGGCGGGCACCAGGCGTCGAGTGCGTCGATCACCACGATCATGACCGCGCTGTGGCTGGAGACCCTGGGTCCGGAGGACCGGGTGTCGGTGAAGCCGCACGCCTCGCCGGTGCTGCACGCCCTGGAGTACCTGCTCGGCCAGCTGCCGGCCTCGGCGTTGACCACGCTGCGGGAGTTCGGCGGCCTGCAGTCCTACCCGTCGCGCCTGAAGGACCCGGTCCCGGCCGACTACTCCACCGGCTCGGTCGGCATCGGGGCGACGGCGCCGATCTGGGGGGCGATCGCCCGCCGCTACGTCAACACCCAGTTCGGCACCGGCGGCGCGGGCCGGCAGTGGTCGCTGGTCGGGGACGCCGAGCTGGACGAGGGCGCGGTCTGGGAGGCCGTGGTCGACCCGATGGTGGCCGAGCTGGGCGAGGTCTGCTGGGTCGTCGACCTCAACCGGCAGTCCCTGGACCGCGTGGTGCCGACCTTCGGGGCGACCCGGCTGCAGGGCATGTTCGCCGCGGCCGGCTGGCAGGTGCTGACCGTGAAGTACGGCGCGCTGCTGGAGGAGCTCTACACCCGCGAGGGCGGCCCGGAGCTGCGCGACCGGATCGACGAGATGACCAACCCGGAGTACCAGCGGATGCTGCGCCGCTCGGCCGCGGAGCTGCGGGAGCACCTGCCCGGGGACGGCGCCGGGGCCGCCGCGATCGCCCGCTTGATCGCCGGGGTCGCCGACGAGGACCTGGTCGCCGCGGTGCGCAACCTCGGCGGGCACGACCTGGCGGCGCTGCGGACGGCGTTCGCCCAGATCGACGACACCCGCCCGACCGTGGTGCTGGCCTACACCCTCAAGGGCTACGGCCTGGCCATCGAGGGCCACCCGCAGAACCACTCCGCGCTGCTCACCGAGGCCCAGCTGCACGAGCTGGCCGACCGGGTGGGCGTCGACCCGGCCGACCCCTGGACCCGCTTCGACCCCGCCTCGGGGCCCGGCCGGCTGCTCGCCGCGGCCGCCGACCGGCTGCGCCGCACCCCGCACCAGGGCGCACCGGCCCCCGCCGTCCCCGGCGACCTGGGCCGGACGCCGAACGGCACCGGCACCACGCAGGCGGCGCTGGGCCGCACCCTGCTCGACCTCAACCGCGCCGCCCCCGAGGCCGGCGCCCGGGTGGTCACGGTCAGCCCCGACGTGTCGAGCTCGACCAACCTGGGCGGCTGGGTGAACAAGGTCGGCGTGTGGGCCGCCGAGGACCGCCGCGACTGGTTCTCCGACGACCCCGAGACGATCCTGCACTGGCGGGAGCGGCCCAGCGGCCAGCACGTGGAGCTGGGCATCGCCGAGGTCAACCTGGTCGGCCTGATGGGCGAGCTGGGCGCCACGTGGAGCCGCTGGGAGCAGCCGCTGCTGCCGATCGGGGTCATGTACGACCCGTTCGTCTCCCGGGCGCTGGAGCCGTGGAGCTTCGGCGTCTACGCCGGCGGCCAGTCGATCCTGGTCGGGACGCCGTCCGGGGTGACGCTGGCCGGCGAGGGCGGTGCGCACCAGTCGATCACCACGCCGTCCATCGGCCTCGAGCAGCCCGGCGTGGTCACCTACGAGCCGGCCTTCGCCCTGGACACCGAGTGGTGCCTGCTGGCCTCCCTCGGCCGGCTGGGCAGGCCCGGCGGCACCAGCGCCTACCTCCGCCTGTCGACCCGGCCGGTCGACCAGGCCCTCGCCGCGGTCCCGGCGGACCCGGCAGCCCGGGAGCGGCGCCGTCGTCAGGTGGTCGCGGGCGCGTACGCGCTGCGCCGGGTGGCCTCCCCGGCCGTGACCATGGTGACGATGGGGGCGCTGGTCCCCGAGGGGATCCAGGCCGCCGACCGGCTCACCGGCCTGGGCTTCCCGGCCGACGTCGTGGTCGTCACCTCGCCGGGGCTGCTGTTCCGGGCACTGCAGGCACGCCGCGGCCAGGACGACGCCCCGACCGCGGTGCTCGACCAGGCCTTCCCCGCCGACCGCGCCGCGCCCATGGTCACCGTCCTGGACGGCCACCCGCACACCCTGGCGTTCCTGGCCGGGGTGCACCGGGTGCCCGCCGTCCACCTGGGCGTGACGCGCTTCGGGCAGTCCGGCGACCTGGCCAGCGTCTACGCCCACCACGGCATCGACACCGACTCGGTGGTCGCCGCCGCCCTGGACCTGCTCGACTGACGGGCCCACCCTGGGTCAGCGTTGATCAGGGAGGTTGATCGAAGTCCGTCCTCCTGCACGAGATCTGGTGCAGGAGGACGGACGTGGATCAGGGGACCTGATCAACGCTGCCCGGGAGCGGGGATCAGTGGCGCAGGCCGTTCTTCTGCATGATCGGCAGCACCTCGGCGCCGAACTCCTTCAGCTCCTTTGCGTAGTCGTGGAAGCCGAAGATCGCCCCGCCCATGCCGGACTCGCTCAGCTCGTGGAACTGCTCGGCGACCTGCTCCGGGGTGCCGACCAGGTTCGGCCCGCCCCAGCCGGCGATGAAGCGCTCCTGGAACTGCTTGATCTGGCTGCCGAAGCTCTGCGACTGGATGCCGAGGACGTCCATGATGATGTTGGCGCCCGGCCAGTCGCCGGCGTCGATGATCGCCTGCTGCGCGGCCTTGGCCTCCTTCTCGGTCTCCCGGCAGATGACCAGGCAGTAGGTCCAGACGTCGATGTCGCGCTCGTAGGTGTCGTTGGCCAGGGCCTTGATGCCCTTGACGTAGGCCGGGGCCTCCTCGGTGGGCAGCGCGATGAGGTTGATGTCGACGTTGCGGGCGGAGAAGTCCTGCCCGGCGGGGGAGGCGCCGGCGTTCAGCAGCGCGGGGCGGGGGTCCTGGACCGGCTTGGGGAATGCTTTGGCGCCCTTGGAGGTGAAGTGCTCGCCCTCGACGTCGAAGGTGCCCTCCTCGTTCCAGAGCTTCATCGCGAAGTCCAGCCACTCCTGGCCGTAGGCGTAGCGCTCGTCGTGCTCGAGCTGCTTCTTGCCGAACAGCTCCATCTCGGGGGTGAACCAGCCCATGACCAGGTTCATCCCGAACCGGCCGCCGGAGATGTGGTCGATGGTGGCCGCCATCTTGGCCGCGACGATGGGGTGCACGGTCGGCACGTGCGTGGTGGTGAAGATGCCGATGTTCTCCGTCGCCTGCGCCAGGCCGGCGGCCCAGGTGTAGGTCTCGAAGCAGACGCCGTTGAAGTCGGTGTTGCCGCCGAACCCGGTCCAGCGGCCGACCGGCACCATGGCCTCGAGGCCCAGCTGGTCCGCTGTGCGGGCGATCTCCAGCTGCTGGTCCCAGGTCACCCGGAAGTCGGTGGGCGCGTCGCTCATGATGACCCCGCCGGAGCAGTTCGACGAGAAGATGCCCAGCTTGAGCTTCTGGTCGTTGAACACCGGGTTGTCGGTGACCGGCTTGTAGTGGCCGAGCAGGTTGTCGGCCTGGTGCATGGGCAGCGTCATCGATGACCTCCGCATCCGGGGCGACCGCGGTCGGTCGCCCGTCCCGCTGACTGTGCGCACGGCGCCGACCGGCACGACATCCGCTGCAGGTGCTCGACCGTCCCCTCGGCGAACGGGGTCCACCGGGCGTGCGCGCAGCGGATGAACCGGCGCCGGGCGCGGATGGCCGCCGGGCACGCTCCGCGGTCCACTGGGGCCGTGGGTGACCTGGGACACGCCGCCGGACCGGCCTCCCGGCTGGTCCGGACGTCGGACCTCGCCGAGGCGCAGGCCCTGATCACCGACGTCTACATCCCGCACGACCTCCGGTCCCGGGACGGGCGCCCCCTGGACTTCACGCTGAACTTCCTGCAGTCGCACAAGCTGACCGTCGGGCACCTGAACTACGGGGCCGACGCCGAGCTCCTCGTCCCGGCGATGCTGGACTGCTACCACCTCAACCTGACCCTCGGCGGGGCCACACAGGTCAGCCAGGCCGGCCGGACGGCCTCGACGTCGGCCGGCCGGCGGGGCGTGCTGTTCGACCCCCGGTCCCCGTTCACCGTGCGGTGGTCGCCGGAGGCCGTGCAGTACGCGATCAAGCTGCCGCGCCAGCAGCTGGAGGACCACCTCGCCGGCCTGCTGGGCCGCCCCGTGACCGGCCCGATCGACTTCGCGATGACCGTGGACCTGACCCGCCCGGCCGGCCGCAACCTGCTGTCGGCCGTGCACTTCCTGCGCGGCGAGCTGGCCCGGCCGGGCGGTCTCGCCACCTCCCCGCTGGCCCGCGACCAGCTCGAGGCGTTCGTGATGACCCAGGTACTGCTGGCGGTGCCGCACGACCGGCTGGCCGAGCTGACCACGCCGTCGGTGCCGGCCCAGCGCACCCGGGTCGGCCGGACCATTGACTTCATCGACGCCCACGCCGACCAGCCCCTGACGGTCACCGACCTCACCCGGGTGGCCGGTGTGGGGCTGCGGGCCCTGCAGGCCGGCTTCCGGGAGACCGTCGGGATGACCCCGCTGGCCTACCTGCGCAAGGTGCGGCTGGACCGGGTGCGGTCGGACCTGGTCGCCACGGCCGGCGAGCGCTCGGTCACCGAGGTGGCGCTGCGCTGGGGGTTCTCCCACCTGGGCAGGTTCGCCGGGCAGTACCGCGCGCAGTTCGGCGAGGCGCCCTCGGACACGGTGCGGGCGGCGCTGCGCAGCCACCGCGCCGCGGCCGGCTGAAGCTCAGACCAGGAAGCGGTAGGCCGTCGTCCCCGGGGCGAGGTGCTGGATGCGCAGCGGGCCGGCGGCGATGCGGGCCAGCAGCGGGGTGAGCCCGGCGGCCGCACCGAGCTCGATGCCGACCAGCGCCGCGCCGGTCTCCCGGTTGTCCCGCTTCTGGTACTCGAACAGCACGATGTCGTCGTCCGGGCCGAGCACCTCGTCCAGGAACCGGCGCAGCGCCCCGGGCTCCTGCGGGAACTCGACCAGGAAGTAGTGCTTGAGGCCGCGGTGCACCAGCGACCGCTCGACCACCTCGGCGTACCGGCTCACGTCGTTGTTGCCGCCGCTGAGCAGCGCCAGCACCGTCTGCCCGGGTTCCACGGCAACCGCGCCGGAGGCGAGCGCGGCGGTGGCCAGGGCGCCGGCGGGCTCGGCGATGACGCCGTCCACCTGGTAGAGCTCGAGCATCTCGGTGCAGACCGCGCCCTCGGGCACGGCGACCAGCTCGACGCCGGCGTCCCGGACCAGCGGGAACGTGACGTCGCCGGCCCGGCGCACCGCGGCGCCGTCGACGAAGGTGTCGATCTCGGCCAGCACCACCGGCTCGCCGGCGGTCATCGCCGCGGCCATCCCGGCCGCGCCGGCGGGCTCCACGCCGACCACCCGGGTGGCGGGGGAGTGCTCGCGCAGCCAGGTGGCGCACCCGGCCAGCAGCCCGCCGCCGCCGACGGGGAGGACGACGACGTCGGGTGCGGCCGGCAGCTGGGCCAGGAACTCGACGGCCACGGTGGCCTGCCCGGCCACGGTGGACAGCGCGTCGAACGCCGGGACGACGACGGCGCCCGACGCGGTGGCCAGCTCGGCCGCGATCCGGGCCGCGTCGTCGTAGGTGTCGCCCTCGACCCGCAGGGTGACCGCGTCGCCGCCGAGGGCCGCGATGCGCTGGCGCTTCTGCTTGGGCGTGGTCCCGGGGACGACGACGGTGCCCCGCACGCCGAGGGAGGCGCAGGCGTGCGCGAAGCCCTGGGCGTGGTTGCCGGCGCTGGCGGTGACCACCGTGGTGCCGGGGTCGAGCTGGGCGATGGTGTTGTAGGCGCCGCGCACCTTGTAGGAGCGGCCCACCTGCAGGTCCTCGCGCTTGGTCCAGACCTCGGCGCCGGTGAGGTCGGACAGCCGGGCCAGCCGCTGCACCGGGGTCGGCAGCGCGACGCCCTCGAGCCGGGCGACGGCGTCGCGGACCAGGTCGGTGAAGCTCACGGGGGGCCATCCTCCCCCACGCGTGTCAGGCGGAGGCCGCCCAGGCGGGGGCGGGGCCGGTGCCCAGCCTCCACCGCGCTGCCTCCTCGCTGGGGCTGTGCGACCCCAGCGCCAGGTGGACCGCGCGCAGCTGGGCCTCGGTCACCAGCAGCTGGGCGCGGTCACGGGCGGTGCGCGAGCCCCGGCCGGGCACCCGGGCCAGCGGGGCGATGGTGGGGCTGACCAGCCGGGCGGCGCCGGCGGAGAACCCGGCGTAGACGACCTTCTCCGGCGCCGACAGGCCGGGCGGGCCCTGCAGGAAGGTGAGCAGGTCCTCGGGCACCGGCTCCAGCACCGGGCGGTAGGCCCGGATCGCCTCGGCGAGCTCGGTGCGCGACATCGGCAGGTCGGTGGCGCCCAGGGCCTGCGCGCTGCGGGCCCAGTCGCGCACGTACTCGTCGCCCCAGCGCGGCCCGTACCGGGACATGCTGCGGCCGACGGAGGTCTGCGCGGCGAGGAAGGCGTCGGTGAAGGCCAGGTGCACCCAGCGCAGCAGGTCGGGGTCCCCGGCGGAGTAGGTGCGGCCGTCGGGCAGGGTGCCCCGCACCCGGCGGTGCATGCCGCGCACCCGGGCGGACTCCCGCTCGGCGAGCTCCGCCGACCCGAAGGTGGTCACCACCAGCCAGCGGGCGGTGCCGGCCAGCCGCTTCCAGGGGTCCTCGCGGTAGGCCGAGTGCCGCTGCACCCCGGCCAGGGCCAGCGGGTGCGCGCCCTGGCCCAGCAGCGCCGCCACCCCGCCGACCAGCGTCGACAGGTCGCCGTGCACCCGCCAGACCACGCCGTCGGGGTCGTACCAGCCCTCGCCCGAGCCGACGGTGGCGATCTCCCGCACCCAGTCCGGCGCGCCGGTGGGGTCGCCGGACACCCGTCCGCGGAAGGCGGCCCGGGCCGCGTCGAAGGGGTTCACCACCCCTCCATCGTGCGGGTTCAGGCCACCAGCAGCAGGACGGCGGCGCCCGTGGCCGCGACGGTGCGCAGCGTGTTCCACCGGGTCCACAGCCGCAGGTAGCGCGGCCAGGTCGCCGGGTCGCGCTCCAGCGCGTCGTTGAGCGGCACGTTCGCGGCCACCGTCACACCCAGCGTGCCCACCAGGTACAGCGCGGCCCCCACCCGGTCGGGCACCCCGCTGCCGAGGACCAGGACCGCGACGCAGGCGGCCGCCGTCCCGAACAGCAGCACCATCAACGGCGGCCGGACGGCGGCCACGTTCACCGCCCGCATCGCGCCGGCGCCGTCCGGGGCGCGGGCCAGGCCCGGCAGCACGAACCCGCTGAACGCGAAGAACACCCCGCCGACCAGCGAGCACCCGACCGCCGTCAGCGTCCCCAGCAGCTCCACGGGCGCACCGTAGCGGGGTCAGATGTCGTGCCAGGGGCCCTTCTCGGCGTTCTTGCCCGGCACGGAGGCGAACACGTTGCCCTCGGTGGCCGGCACGGAGTCCCGGGCCTTGCCGAACACCCGCAGCAGGGGGCCGACCAGGGCGTCGAACACCGCGGGCGCGAGCCGGTAGCCGGCGATGATCACCGGGTTGGCGATGCCGCTCTGCCGCAGCCGCCGGTGCGACCCGGCGACGTCGAGGATCGTGCGGGCCACCCGGCGCGGTGAGTAGACCGGCGGCGGCGGGTGGCCGGTGTTCCCCAGCACCGTCGCGGCCTGGTAGTAGATCGGGGTGTTGACCCCGCCCGGGGAGACCGCGGCGATGCGGATGCCGGGAACGTCGCGGGTCTCCTGCTGCAGGGTGCGCACCAGGCCGAGCTGGCCCCACTTGGCGGTGGCGTAGGCGCCCATCGTGGGCGCGGTGATGGAGGCCAGCAGCGAGCTGACCACCACGAGGTCGCCGCGCCCCTGCCGCCGGAAGGTCGCCAGCACCGGCCGGGCCACGTTCGCCGTCCCCTTGATGGCGGTGTCCACGACCTGCTCGAAGACGTCGGCCGGCAGGTCCTCGACGTCCCCGTAGGCCATCACCGTGGCCGAGTGCACGACCAGGTCGAGCGGGCCGGCGCGGCGGACCACGTCGGCCACGGCCTCGCGGTCGTTGATGTCGCACGGCTCGACCACGACGTCGGCGGCGCCGGCGGACCGGCACTCCGCCGCGGTGGTCTCCAGCGCGGGGCGGCCGCGGGCGAGCAGCACGAGCGAGGCGCCCTCGGCGGCCAGCAGCAGGGCCGTGGCCCGGCCGATGCCGCTGGAGGCTCCGGTGATCAGGGCCGTACGGGGAGAGGTCACTCACCGCCCCTGCCCGGCCGCTACCGTTCGCACACCCGAGACGGCCCACGGAGGCGCGCGTGTTCACCAAGGTCCTGGTCGCCAACCGCGGGGAGATCGCCGTCCGGGCGTTCCGCGCCGCCTACGAGCTGGGCGCGGGCACGGTCGCGGTGTTCCCGCACGAGGACCGCAACTCGGTGCACCGCCTCAAGGCCGACGAGTCCTACGAGATCGGCGAGCCCGGCCACCCGGTGCGGGCCTACCTCGACGTGCAGGCCGTGGTGGCCGCCGCCCGCCGGGCCGGCGCGGACGCCGTCTACCCCGGCTACGGGTTCCTCTCGGAGAACCCCGACCTGGCCGCGGCCTGCGCCGACGCCGGCATCACCTTCGTGGGCCCGAGCGCCGAGGTGCTGGAGCTGACCGGCAACAAGGCCCGCGCCATCGCGGCCGCGAAGGACGCCGGCCTGCCGGTCCTGGGCTCCACCGAGCCCAGCGACGACGTCGACACCCTGCTCGCCGCCGTCGAGGGCATGGACTTCCCGGTGTTCGTCAAGGCCGTCGCCGGCGGTGGCGGCCGCGGCATGCGCAAGGTCGATGAGCGCTCCGGGCTGCAGGCCGCCATCGAGGCGGCCATGCGCGAGGCCGAGTCCGCGTTCGGGGACGCCACCGTGTTCATCGAGCAGGCCGTGGTCAACCCCCGGCACATCGAGGTGCAGATCCTCGCCGACACCACCGGTGAGGTCATCCACCTGTTCGAGCGGGACTGCTCGGTGCAGCGCCGGCACCAGAAGGTCATCGAGCTGGCCCCGGCGCCCAACCTGGACCCCGAGCTGCGCGAGCGGATCTGCGCCGACGCGGTCGCCTTCGCCCGGGCCATCGGCTACTCGTGCGCGGGCACGGTGGAGTTCCTGCTCGACGAGCGCGGCGAGCACGTGTTCATCGAGATGAACCCGCGCATCCAGGTCGAGCACACGGTCACCGAGGAGGTCACCGACGTCGACCTCGTGCAGGCCCAGCTGCGCATCGCGTCGGGGGAGACCCTGGCCGATCTCGGGTTGTCCCAGGACACCGTGCAGCTGCGGGGTGCGGCGCTGCAGTGCCGGATCACCACCGAGGACCCGGCCAACGGCTTCCGCCCGGACACCGGCCGGATCACCGCCTACCGCTCGCCCGGCGGCGCCGGCGTCCGGCTGGACGGCGGCTCCTCCATGGGTGCGGAGGTGGGCGCGCACTTCGACTCGATGCTGGTGAAGCTCACCTGCCGCGGCCGGGACTTCGGCGTCGCGGTGGCCCGGGCCCGGCGGGCGGTCGCGGAGTTCCGCATCCGCGGCGTGGCCACCAACATCCCGTTCCTGCAGGCGGTGCTCGACGACCCCGACTTCCGCGCCGGCCGGGTGACGACGTCCTTCATCGAGGAGCGGCCCGAGCTGCTCACCGCGCGGCAGTCCGCCGACCGCGGCACCCGGCTGCTGGCCTACCTGGCCGACGTCACCGTCAACGCCCCGCACGGCGAGCGGCCGCACCTGGTCGACCCCACCGACAAGCTGCCCGCCGCCGACCTCGCGGCGCAGCCCCCGGCGGGGTCGCGGCAGCGGCTGCGCGAGCTCGGCCCGGTCGGGTTCGCCCGGGCGCTGCGCGAGCAGACCGCGCTGGCGGTCACCGACACCACCTTCCGCGACGCGCACCAGTCGCTGCTGGCCACCCGGGTGCGCACCAAGGACCTGCTCGCCGTCGCCCCGCACGTCGCCCGCACCACCCCGCAGCTGCTCAGCCTGGAGTGCTGGGGCGGGGCGACCTACGACGTGGCGCTGCGGTTCCTGCACGAGGACCCGTGGGAGCGGCTGGCCGCGCTGCGCGAGGCGGTGCCGAACGTGGCGCTGCAGATGCTGCTGCGCGGCCGCAACACCGTCGGCTACACCCCGTACCCGACGGAGGTGACGACGACGTTCGTGCACGAGGCGGCCCGCACCGGCATCGACGTGTTCCGGGTGTTCGACGCGCTCAACGACGTCGCCCAGATGCGCCCGGCGATCGAGGCGGTCCGGGAGACCGGGACGGCGCTGGCGGAGGTGGCGCTGTGCTACACCGGCGACCTGTCCGACCCGGGCGAGCCGCTCTACACGCTGGACTACTACCTGCGGCTGGCCGAGCAGATCGTCGCCGCCGGGGCGCACGTGCTGGCCATCAAGGACATGGCCGGGCTGCTGCGCCCGCCGGCCGCGGCCACCCTGGTCACCGCGCTGCGCGAGCGGTTCGACCTGCCGGTGCACCTGCACACCCACGACACCGCCGGCGGCCAGCTGGCCACCCTGATGGCGGCCTGGCAGGCGGGGGTGGACGCCGTCGACGGCGCCGTGGCCTCCATGGCGGGGACGACGTCCCAGCCGCCGCTGTCGGCGATCGTGGCGGCCACCGACCACACCGGGCGGGCCACCGGCCTGGACCTGGCCGCGGTCAACGACCTGGAGCCGTACTGGGAGGCCGTGCGGCGGGTGTACGCGCCGTTCGAGTCGGGGCTGCCCAGCCCCACCGGGCGGGTCTACACCCACGAGATCCCGGGCGGCCAGCTGTCCAACCTGCGCCAGCAGGCCATCGCGCTGGGCCTGGGCCAGCGGTTCGAGGAGGTCGAGGACGCCTACGCCGCGGCCGACCGGCTGCTCGGCCACCTGGTCAAGGTCACCCCGTCGTCCAAGGTGGTCGGCGACCTGGCGCTGCAGCTGGTCGGCGCCGGGGTCGACGTCACCGCCTTCGCCGAGGACCCCGGGAAGTTCGACCTGCCCGACTCCGTCGTCGGCTTCCTGCGGGGCGAGCTGGGCGACCCGCCCGGCGGCTGGCCGGAGCCGTTCCGCACCCGGGCGCTGGAGGGCCGCCGCGCCGCCGAGCCCGCCGCGGAGCTCTCCGACGCCGACCGGGCCGGGCTGCGCGACACCCCGCGCCCCACGCTGAACCGGCTGCTCTTCCCCGCGCCCACCCGGGAGTTCGAGGCGCACCGGGAGACCTACGGCGACACCTCGGTGCTGCCCAGCAAGGAGTTCCTCTACGGCCTGCGGCGGGGCACCGAGCACGCCGTCGACCTCGAGCCCGGGGTGCGGCTGCTCATCGGCGTCGAGGCGGTCAGCGAGCCCGACGAGCGCGGCATGCGCACGGTGATGTGCACGCTCAACGGTCAGCTGCGGCCGGTGAGCGTGCGCGACCGGTCGGTGGACTCGGCGGTGAAGGCGGCGGAGAAGGCCGACCGGTCCGACCCCGGCCAGGTGCCCGCGCCGTTCGCCGGCGTGGTGACGCTGCAGGTGGCCGAGGGCGACCAGGTCGCCGCCGGGGACACCGTGGCCACCATCGAGGCGATGAAGATGGAGGCCGGCATCACCGCCCCGCGGGCCGGCACCGTCTCGCGCGTGGCGATCGGCACGGTGCAGCAGGTCGAGGGCGGGGACCTGCTGGTCGTCCTGGGGTGAGCCCGGGCCGGTCGACGTGTCGACCGGTCCCGGACGGTCACCGGGGAACTTCCAGCGGGCTCCCAGGTTGCGCTCAACACGGAACCGGATCGGCCGTCAACGGGGACGCCCGGGCGTGGTCCCGGGGATGCCGGGCCCCCGACCGCGGGTCGGCATCGCGACCCCCGAGGAGACCCCCGTGCCCCACCTCACCGGCCCCGCCCGCTTCTGGGCCGACCGCAGCGTCCGCGTCAAGGTCCTGACCGCCGTCACCGCAGCATCGGCCGTCGCGGTGACGATCGGCCTCGTGGGCGTCGGCGCCCTGCAGGACAGCGCCGCCACCACCGAGCAGATGTACTCCGAGAGCCTGGCCGGGGTCCGCGCGATCGCAGCGCTGGAGAACGACGTGCAGTCGATCCGGGTGCAGAACCGCAACGCCATCCTGGCCGGTGACGCCGAGGGCACGCAGACCGCCCTGGACGCCGTCGACGCCGCGCGGGAGCAGTTCGCGACCACGGTCGCCGAGTACCGGGACACCGTCCTGGACGCCGAGCAGGAGGACCTGGTCGCCGACGCGGTCTCCCACCTCGACGACGCCGCGGCGGTCAGCGACCGGGTGCTCGTGCCGCTGGCCGAGGCCAAGGACTACGCCGGCTGGGTGGCCGCCAACTCCCAGCAGGTCGGCCCGCTGTTCGACCAGGCGCAGGACGACCTGCGGCAGCTGGACGCCCTGGAGAACGCCGCCGCCGCCGCGGCCGCCGCCGACGCGCGGTCCGCGGCCGACTCCGCCCGGGCCACCGACCTCGTGGTGCTGCTGGTGGGGGTGCTGCTGGCGCTGGCGATCGGCTGGTGGGTCGCCGCCGGTGTGGCCGGCCGGGTCCGTCAGGTGCAGGTCGCGGCCGACCGCCTCGCGGCCGGCGACCTGACCGTGCAGGTGGGCCTGACCAGCCGGGACGAGCTGGGGCGGATGGGGGCGTCGCTGGACCAGGCACTGGCCCACCTGCGGGTGGTGATGGCCCAGGTCGCCGGGTCGGCCGACGCGGTGGCGGCCTCCAGCGAGGAGCTGTCGGCCTCGGCGGCGCAGATCGCGGCGTCGTCGGAGGAGACCTCGGTGCAGTCCGGCGCGGTGTCCGGTGCCGCGGAGGAGGTCTCGCGCAGCGTCGCCACGGTCGCCGCCGGCGCCGAGCAGATGAACGCCTCGATCCGGGAGATCGCGCAGAACGCCAACGAGGCGGCCCGGGTCGCCGCGGAGGCCGTCACCGAGGCCGAGTCCACGAACGCCACGATCACCAAGCTGGGTGTGTCGTCCAAGGAGATCGGCGACGTGGTCAAGGTGATCACGAGCATCGCGGAGCAGACGAACCTGCTGGCGCTGAACGCGACGATCGAGGCCGCGCGGGCCGGTGAGGCCGGCAAGGGGTTCGCGGTGGTGGCCAACGAGGTCAAGGAGCTGGCGCAGGAGACCGCCCGGGCGACGGAGGACATCGCGCGGCGGGTGGAGGCCATCCAGGCCGACACCGGTGGCGCGGTGGCCGCGATCGGCCGGATCGGTGAGGTCATCGGGCAGATCAACGACTACCAGCTGACCATCGCCAGCGCGGTGGAGGAGCAGACCGCGACCACCAACGAGATGTCGCGGTCGGTGGCCGAGGCCGCCGGCGGGACGACGGAGATCGCCGCCAACATCACCGGCGTCTCCACCGCCGCGGACTCCACCACCCAGGCGCTGTCGCAGACCCGGGTGGCCGTCGACGAGCTGTCCCGGATGGCCGCCGACCTGCGCACCAGCGTCGGCGCCTTCACCTACTGAGCGCGGGGGGCCCGGGGGCGGGGCAGCCGGCGGGTCTGGCGGGCCCGGGCGACCACCCGGCCGGCACGGTCGTGGAGGACGGCCTCGTCGACGCAGCCGTAGTCGTCGACGAGGTCGGTCCACTGGTCCATCCGCAGCCACTCACCCGACGCGGGCGGTGCGCCCTGCAGGTGCAGCGTCAGCTCCACCGTCGGCATGACCAGCGGTGCACGGGTGGTGGCGTACAGGCTCGGCGGCAGGACGTCGACGAGCAGGCCGAGGGCGAGCAGCGGGTCGGGGACGGCGGAGGGCTCGCGCACGCGCAGCCACACGGCCAACCGCGGGTCCGGCCCGCCGGCCAGGGGACGACCGGGACCGACGGCGCGGAGCTGCACGTGCTGGCTGACCGGGACGAACTCCACCGGCAGCACGAGCTCCTCGCCGTCGTCCGGTCCGTCGGGGAGCACGCCGGCGGGGCGCTCCGTCACCGGCCCGGGCACCGAGCCCACGAGGGCCTGGCCCACCACCCGCACCTCACCGGCCTGCACCGCCTCCAGGTGCAGGCTGGTGGTGCCGCCGCCGCGGCGCGAGGAGGCCAGCACCGTCACCTCCTCGTCGGCGGCCAGCGGCGCCAGGAAGTGCGCCTGGACGGTGCGCACGCCCACGGTCGACCCCGGGCGGGCCTGACCGGCGGCCACCCGGTGCGCCGCGCTGGTGAACGCCCCGAGGGCCAGCCCGCCCTGCAGCCCGGCGAAGGCCCGCCAGGTGTCGTCGAAGGTCCAGCTGCCGGCCGGGGTGGTCACGAGGGGTCGGCCAACCGCGCGCGGGCCGCGGCCAGGAACCTGTCCGACAGCTCGTCGCCGGCCGTCGCCCGGGCCAGCAGCAGGGCGCCGACCATGGTGGCCAGGTCGGCCAGCGCGGCGGGCTCGTCGCCGTCCCGCAGGTCGGTGAGCGCACCGGCCAGCTCGCGGACCCCGTCGGCGTAGCGGTCCCGGACGGCGTCGGCGACCCCCGGCCGGCCGACGTCGGTGGCCAGCGCCGCGGTGGGGCAGCCGCGGCCGGGGTGGTCGCGGTGCCCGGTGGACAGGTAGGTGTCCAGGAAGCGCTCCCGGGCGGTGGCCGGGTCGTCGGCGACCAGGGCCTCCAGCTTCTGCGCCCGGGTGCGGATCGCGGCGTCACCGGCCTGGACGAGCAGGTCGTCCTTGGAGTCGAAGTGCTTGTAGAAGCCGCCCGCCGTCAGTCCGGCGGCGGCCATGACACCGGGGACGGTGACGCCGTCCGGGCCGTGCTCGCGGACCAGCCGCGCGGCCTCGGTGAGGATCCGGTCGTGGTGGACCGCCCGTTGCTCCCGTGACGCCCTGGGCACGTCGCCTCCTGCTTCGATAGATTATGTGCTAACTCTATCGCATGACCACGACGACGGCGCCGACCGACCGGCAGCTGCGCGTGCTGCTGGCCGTCGTGTCGGCGGCGACCTTCCTCGCCTCGCTGGACCTGTTCATCGTCAACATCGCCTTCCCGTCGCTGCAGGCGGCCTACCCGGGGGCCGGGTCGTCGCTGGCGTGGGTGCTCAACGGCTACACGATCACCTTCGCCGCGCTGCTGGCCCCGGCCGGCCGGCTGGCCGACCGGTACGGCCGCAAGCGGGTGTTCCTCGCCGGCCTGGTGGTCTTCACCGCGGCCTCGGTCGGCTGCGCGCTGGCGTGGGGCGTCTGGCCGCTGGTGGGCTTCCGGGTGCTGCAGGGCGTGGGCGGCGCGATGGTGACGGGGACGTCGCTGGCGCTGCTGCTGGCCGCGTTCCCGCCGGCCCGGCGCGGGCCCGCGATCGCCGTCTGGGCGGCGGTGGGCGCGGTGGCCGCGGCGCTGGGCCCGCCGCTGGGCGGGCTGCTGGTCGAGGTGAGCTGGCGGTGGGTGTTCCTGGTCAACGTGCCGGTGGGCGTGCTCGCGGTGGTGGTCGGGATGTCGGCGATCACCGAGTCGCGCAGCCCCGGCGAGCCCCGGCGCACCGACGTGGTGGGCACGCTGCTGCTGGTCGCCGGGGTCGCGGTGCTGTCCTACGGCCTGGTCGAGGCGCCGGAGCGGGGGTGGGGGTCGACCGCCACGGTGCTCACCCTGCTCGCCGGCGTCGCGCTCACCGGGTTCGCCGTCGTGCGGTCGGCCCGGGTGGGGGGACACCGGGAGCCGGCGCTGGCGCTGGACCTGTTCCGGGTGCCGGCTTTCTCGCTGGCCTCGCTGGCGGCGGCGCTGTTCTTCGCCGGCTTCGGTGCGATGCTGCTGCACAACGTCTTCTGGCTCACCGAGGGCTGGGGCATGTCCGTCGTCCTGGCCGGGGTGGCCCTGACGCCCGGGCCGGTGCTGGCCGCGCTGAGCGCCGTCCCCGGTGGTCGGCTGGGGCGGCGGATCGGCCCGGGGTGGGCCGCCTCGCTCGGTGGGCTGTCCTTCGCCCTCGGCGTGCTGTGGTGGCTGTGGCACGTGCAGGCCACCCCGGACTACCTCCTGGCGTTCCTGCCCGGCCAGCTGCTCACCGGGCTGGGCGTCGGGCTGTCCATCGCCAACCTGTCCACCGCGGCGTCGGCGTCGCTGCCCCCGGCGCAGGTGGCCACCGGGACCGCGACGTTCACCGCCGCCCGCCAGCTCGGTGCCACCTTCGGCGTGGCGCTGCTGCTCGCCGTCGTCCCCCTCGACGCCGGAGCGGGCCTGGACCTGGCCGACCGCGGCTGGTGGCTGAGCGCCGGGCTGGCCGCGGGGGCGGCGGTGGTCGCGGCCGCACTGGGCCGCCGGACCTGACCCCTAGACCGCGAAGCGGGCCTCGTCCTCGCGGATCGCCGGCAGGCCGATGGTCTCCAGGAACCCGCCGAAGTCGCCCATCGGGGCGCCCGCGGTGGACGAGGTCCGCCGCAGCATCGACAGCGCGGTCTGCATGGCCTGCGTCGCGGCCAGCAGGGTGCTGATCGGGAACAGCACCAGCGAGAAGCCCAGCTCGGCGACGGTGTCCATGGTCAGGCCCTCGGTCGCACCGCCCTCGACCCAGTTGAACAGCAGGTGGTGGCCCGCGAGCTCCGAGGCGACCAGCTCGACGTCCTCGGCGGTGCGCGGGGCCTCGACGAACAGCACGTCGGCGCCGGCGTCGGCGAACCGCAGCGCCCGGTCGATGGCCGCCCGGGTGCCCTCGACCTGGGCGACGTCGGTGCGGGCGATGACCACCAGGTCGGGGTCGGTGCGCGCGGCGACGGCGGCGCGGACCTTGGACACCGCCTCCTCGACGTCCACGACGGCCTTGCCGGTCATGTGCCCGCACCGCTTGGGCGAGACCTGGTCCTCCAGCTGCAGCCCGGCGACGCCGGCCTGCTCGTACTCCCGCACGGTGCGGACGACGTTGAGCGCGTTGCCGTAGCCGGTGTCGGCGTCGGCGATGAGCGGGACCTCGACCGCCTGCGCCATGCGGCGGGCGTTGTCGGTCATCTCCGCCCCGCCGAGCAGGCCGATGTCGGGGCGGCCCAGCAAGGAGGCCGACGTCCCGAAGCCGGTCATGTAGACGACGTCGAAGCCGGCCTGCTGCACCAGCCGGGCGCTCAGCGCGTCGTAGGCGCCGGGCGCGACCAGCGGGCCGGGAGCGGCCAGCAGCTCGCGCAGCCGGGCTCGCGGGTTGGTGCGGGGGGCGACGAACGAGGTCACGCAGCTGTCCTCTCGCAGGGGGGCCGGCGGGGCCCGACCGGGCCCCGCCGGGTGGATCAGCCGAGCAGCGGCTTGACCTTCTCGCCGAAGGTCCGCACGCCCTGCTCGAAGTCGTCGAAGGTGAACATCATCCCCTTCACCCCCGGCATCTTCGCGACCTCGTCGATCTGCCGGGCGACGGTCTCCGGGGAGCCGACCAGGGTGGCCATGTTGAAGTTGACCGCGCCCTCGGGGAGGTTGATCGTCCGCGCGGTGCCGCCGGAGTCGGCCGAGGTGTCCTTGGACCCCTCGTCGCTCATGTAGCCGAGCGCGCCCAGGTCAGCGCCGTCGTGGTAGCTCTTCCACTTGGCCTGGGCCTCCTCGTCGGTGTCGGCCATGATCGCCATGAACAGCGGCAGCGAGCCGACGTCCCGGCCGGTCGTCGCGGCCGCCGCGGCCAGCTTCTCGGTGGGCTCCCGGTAGGTCTCGGGGGTGTTGATGCCCGGGGAGAGGATGAAGTTGTAGTCGCCGTGCTCGGCGCAGAACCGCATCCCGCGCTCGCTCTGGCCGGCGCAGACGACGTCGATGTGCCCGCTGGGCCGCGGCGAGAGCTTGCAGTCGGTCATCTGGAAGTACTTCCCGTCCAGGTCGCACGTCCCGGTCTCCCACAGGTCGCGCAGCACCTGGACGTACTCGGTGGAGT
>Ga0325400_1000149_pt1 | contig 44472 bp, 37 predicted proteins | sample PopdelMetagenome_2_FD_205662 | JGI IMG/M metagenome (GOLD analysis project Ga0325400, IMG submission 205662) | Populus deltoides microbial communities from Bellville, Georgia, United States - Xylem-PdKOR-R1 | ecosystem: Host-associated > Plants > Phyllosphere > Stem > Wood/Secondary xylem... | reverse complement strand
GGGCTATCCGCTGCACGGCTATTTCCTGTGGAGCCTGCTCGACAATTTCGAGTGGGCGGACGGCTATGGCAAGCGGTTCGGCATCCACCACGTCGACTTCGCGACCCAGAAGCGCACGCCCAAGCTCAGCGCCGCCTGGTATCGCGAGGTGATCCGCCAGAACCGTCTGGTCTGAACGGCCGGCACGTCGGACGGACGACGGGTAGGAGTGTCGACAAGTCGATTGGTGGAGGGCCCATATCCGACGACCGGATACGGCGGCGGGGAAGCATAGGCGTCGACGCGTCGATAACCCTACCCGTAGGGCCCCAGGAACAGGTCGCCCATCGCGCGGCGGCGGAACAGGGTGGTCCAGCGCCGGCGCCTGTGCTCGGGCCGGTCGTGCAGGAGGTGGCAGCGCTGGCACAGTGCGGCCAGATTGTGGCCGGCGTTGTTGGCGGGGTCGTGGTCCAGGTGCGCGCTGGCCAGCACCACGCGGGTGCGCCTGGGCGGCGCGCCCTCGCCCAGCCACGACGCCTGGACGGGCGCGCGGCGGCCGCGCCCCCTGCCCGACGCCGAGGCGTGCCAGTCGGGCCCGCGCGTGCGGCGGCCGCGGCCGTCGCGCCAGTGGTTGCGCGCCTCGTCCCACCAGCGCCCGTCGTCCAGCCGGATCACCAGCGCCCCGTGCGGCCGCCCGCACCGCTCGCACGCGCCGCCCGCCCGCCGGAACCGCACCGCGCGCGACAGCTCGCGCCAGTCGAAGGGATAGAGGGGACGGTGTTCGGGACGGATCGGCACGGGGGCGAGTATGATTCATGGGACCGCGCGGGGGAAGCGAAATCAGCGGGATCGGGTGGATAGTCGACAGGTATGACACCAGACACGTAGGCTTGTCGAGCCGGTCGGCCGTTTCCATCCTGTTCCGGCACGCCGGCCCCGCACCGCGCCACTCGACAGGATCGCGCCGGTGCCGCTAGCATCGCCGCGATACAGGGGGAATTGGCCGAGATGACGACGGGGGGGATGCGCGCCGCGCGGCGGCTGCGCGCGCGCGCGCTGGGGACGAGCGGGATCGCGGGCGCGGTGGTGCTGGCGGCGGGCTGGTCGGGCGCGGCGGCCGCCCAGTGCGTGCCCGAGCCGACGGTGGCGAACGGCACCACGACGTGTTCCGGCACGGACGCGGACGGGCTGGTCGTCTCCACCACCGGCACGACGGTGGCGGTGGCGCAGGGCGCGACGGTGCGCGGCGCGCCGGCGGTGGCGGTGCGGATGACCGCGACCGACCGGTACGACGTGGGCGCGCGCGTCGAGGTAGCCGGTCGGATCGACGGCGGCACCGCCGGGGCGGGCGTGCTGCTGGACGCGCGCACCGGGGTGAACGGCTATCCCTACTACCACGCGCTGAACCTGTCGGTGGCGGCGGGCGGTGTCGTGACGGGGACCACGGGCGTGGTGCTGGGGGCGGCCGGCCAGGCGTTCGCGACCGCCAACATCGACAACGAAGGCACCGTCTCGGCCAGCGGGCCGGGCGGGCTGGCGCTGCTGGCCGGCGGGTCGTCGCGCTTCGGGTCGATCAGCAACCGCGCGGGCGGGACGATCGGCGCGATCGAGGGGAGCGTGGACTATCTCACCAACGCCGGCACGGTGGACGGCGGCGCGCGCGCCGCGCTGAACGTCACGGGGCCGAACGGGCTGGGGAGCTTTGAGAACAGCGGCACCCTGACCAGCGCCGGCGCGGGCGCCACGGTGGCCGGGCTCGCCACCTATTACTATCGTCCCGCGACCAACAGCGGCACCATCGCCAACACCGGCACGGGCACCGCGATCGAGGGGGCGTCGGTGGCGCTCATCAATGCGGCCGGCGCGCGCGTGTCGGCGGCGGGCGGCACGGCGATCCGCACGGCAGGCGCGGTGACGCTGGTGAACGCCGGCACGGTGGACGGCGCGGTGGTCAGCACCGTGTCGCAGTATTTTCCCAACAGCTACGTCGACAGCGTCGCGGGCCGGATCAACGGCTCGGTGACGCTGGGCGCCGGCAGCGACGCGCTGGTGGCCGTGTGGCGCGACGGGCGGGTGGATACGGGCATCACCGGCGCGATCGACGGCGGGGCCGGCACCGACGCGCTTCGCCTGCGCTTCGGGGCGGACGCGACGCTTTCCGCCCCGGTGGCGCTGCCCACCGGGTTCGAGCAGCTGGTGCTGCTGCCGGGCCAGGGCGCGACCGCGACGCTGGCGGCGGGCTTCGCCAATACCGGCACGCTGTTCCTGGGCGGGCAGGGGACAGTGGCGAACCGCGCGGCGCTGGCCGGCGCCGGCACGGTGGTGGCGCAGGACGGCAGGGTTTCCAGCTTCGTCTCGGAAGTGAGCGCCCCCGTCTTCGTCAACCAGGGCAGCATCACGTTGTCGGCCGTGACGGGATCGCCCTTCGGCTCGGCGAACCTCTACGCCGTGTCGATGGGCAGCACCGGCGGCTTCACCAATGCCGGCACCGTGTCGTCGGGCGGAGGGGGCGTGTCGGTGTCGGGCGGCGGCTTCACCAACACGGGCACCGTCACCGCCGCGGGCGCGGCGCTGGCGCTGTCCGGCGGGGCGGGCACCAACGAGGGGGGCGCCAGCCTGCGCTCCTCCGCTGGCGTCGGCGCGCAGGTGTTCGGCACCACCCTGACCAACGCCGGGCTGGTGGAGGGCGTCACCGACGGCGCGTTGGTGGCGAGCGGGCAGCTGATCAACACTGGCGTCGTGCGCGGCGCGCAGGTGGGCGTCCGGCTGCGATCCTACGGCGTGGTCGACAACCGGGCGGGCGGGGTCGTCACCGGCGGCACGACGGGGATCACCGCGGCCTATGACGGCGGCGGCGGCTTCTCGTTCAACAACGTCGTCGCCAACGCGGGCACGATCAACGGCAACGTGGTGCTGGGCGACCCGGCGGGCGGCGGCTTCGGCGGCGGCAACAGCTATTTCGCGCTGCCGGGCGGCGTGCTGAACGGCGACTTGGCGCTCGGCCGGGGCGACACGCTGGTGGCGGAGCTGGACGGCGTGGCCGGCAGCCGCTTCGCAGGGATCACCGGCACCGTACGGGCTGGCAGCGCCACCCTAATGCTGCGCGTGCGGGGCGAGGCCGCGGCGTCCGCCGATGCCACGCCCGGCTTCGCGACGCTCGGCTACGACCTGTTCGACGACGCGGCGCTGAGCGTGACGGGGGTATCCGTGCCCGTCCAGTTCGCCGGGCGCGGCAGCGTCGACCTGACGGCCGACGTGGCGAGCGGTGCCGGCGGTACGGGGGGCACTACCGGCCCCCTCATCACTACCACCACTGTGCTGCGCGCGCCGGGCGAGGCGGAGCCGACCGATCCCGCGACGGCCGGCAACGCGCTGGCGATCACCAGCCGCGGCACGCTGACCGTCGTGCGCCCCACCAACGACAGCTTCGTCTCCACCGCGGTTAGGATCGGTGCGGGCACGACCTTCACCAACGCGGGCACCATCGTCGCTACCGACCGCACGAACGGCTCGGGCGTCGTCGCGATCGGGGGCGACAGCTTCTACGGCGGCGCGAACGGCCCGCGGGTGGTGAACACCGGCACGATCACGCTCGACGGCGCGACGGGCGTGTCGGGCGTGTCGCGCGTCACCAACACCGGCACCATCGCCCAGGCGGCGGGCGCCGCGCGCGCGGCCACGGGCGTTCGTTCCGGCTTCGAGGCGCTGGCGCTGGTCAACAGCGGCACGATCGAGGTGGGCGGTGCCGCCGTGGTCGCCGACTATTACGGCCTGACCGTCGAGAACAGCGGCCGGCTGGCCAGCACTGGCGGGGCGGCGATCACCCAGCTCTCCGGCGGCCGGGCGACCGTCACCAACGCGGCGGGCGGCACCATCGCCGGCGTAGGCGCCGCGATCCGGCTGGGCGGGGGCACGCTGACCAACGCCGGCGCGATCGCCGGCACCGTCGACCTGGGCTATTTCCAGTACGGCCGATCGTACAGCGACGGCGCCTACGTCGCCGACGGCGGCACGGTGGCGGGTGACCTGCTGTTCGGGTCGGGCAGCGACACGCTGGTGTCGTTCGGCGAGCTGGGCGTGTCTGGCCGAATCGACGGCGGTGAGGGGCAGGACAGCTATGTCCAGGCCCGGCGGACCAGCGGCGACGTGACGCTGGCGCTGCCGGCGGGCGTCACGGGCTTCGAGCGACTGGGTGCGCGCGCCCTGGGCGCCGACACGGTGGTGACGCTGCGCGGCGACGGGCCGGTTGTCGGCGACGTGGCGGTGTCGGGCGACGGCGGGATCGTCAACGCGGTCGAGCTGGCGGGCCGGGTGTCCGTGCGGTCCGTGTCGAGCCAACCCTTCGACGCGCCGGCGGAACTGCTGGGCAGCTTCACCAACCGGGCCGCGATCCGCGGCGGCTTCGACGGCGCGGTGCGTGCCTTCGTCAACGAGGCGGACGGCACGGTCGGCGACGAGGCGCTGGCGGGCCCGGCGGTGCGGGTTTCCACGGCCGAGGCGCTATCCTTCGACAATCGCGGACGTGTGCTGAACGACGGCGGCACGGCGGGCGCGTCGCTGTTCGCCACCGGCGGGGTCTCGGCCACCAACGCGGGCGTCGTCACCGGCGGCCTGTCGGCCCAGTCCTACACCAACGGCCAGGTCGCGGACAGGGAGGTGCCCGCCCCCGTCTCCGTGTCGCTGGTCAATTCCGGCACGATCACCGGCGTCGCCGCGGACGTCCCGGTCGACCCGTTCAACCCGTTCGGCCAGACGGGCGAGGCGGTGCAGCTGTTCGCGTCCGCGCTGTCGGGCGGCACGGCCGCCGCTTCGCTCGTCAACAGCGGGCTGATCGAGACGGTGCGGCCGGGCACGGTGGCCGCCTCCGTGGCCGCCTACGGCGCGGACGGGGAGGGGGCGGCGCGCTCGCTCACCGTCACCAACACAGGCACCATCCGCGCCAACGCGGGCGGGGAGGAGCGGTCCTACTTCGGGATTCCCCCCTACACCATCCCGGCGACCGCGCTGCTGCTGGAGTCCAACGCGGACGGCGCGGCCGACACGGTCGCCACCGTCGTCAACACCGGCACCATCGAGGCGACGGGCGAGCGCAGCACCGCGCTGGCCACGTCCGACGTGGCGCTGGACCTGACCAACTCGGGCACTATCCGGGGCACGGCGGGCTCGACCCTGGTGTTCGGCACCGGACCGACCGCGCAGACCTACTTTACCGCCGGCGCGATCCAGGCGGGCGGCGAGGCGGCGGACCGGGTGGTCAACACCGGCACCGTCATCGGATCGGTCGACTTGGGCGCGGGTGACGACCTGTTCGAGAACCGTGGGCGCATGGAAGGCGACGTGTTCCTGAGCGACGGGGCCGACCGCTTCGTGCAGCTCGCCTCGGCGACGCTGACCGGCACGGTGGACGCGGGCGAGGGCGATGACCTGTTCACCGTGGACGCCACCGGGGGCGGTGCGGTGGACGGCGACCGCTTCGTCAATTTCGAGCGGTTCAGCCAGACAGGGCAGGGCAGCGTCGCCTATTCGGGGCGCTTCCGCTTCGACAGCATCGGCCTGGCGGGCGGCACGCTGGCCGTCGCGGCCGGGCAGACGCTGAGCACCGACGGCCCCACCACCGTCACCGGCACCGACGCGGCCGAGACGGTGGAGAATGGCGGCACGGTCGCCGGCAACGTCTCGCTGCTGGGCGGCGCAGACCGGGTGGTGAACCGCGGCAGCATCGGCGGCACCGTGTACCTGGGCGATGGCGACGACGTGTTCGTGGAGGGGCCCGGCGGCAGCGTCGCGGGCGGCGTGGACGGGGGCGCGGGCACCGACCTCTATTCGGTGCTGCTGGCCGGCGACCGCACGGGCATCGGCGCGCGCGTCAACTTCGAGCGGCTGGCCGTGGAGGGCGCGGGCACGCTGGCCCTGACGCTGGACCAGTCGTTCGCGCAGGCGGACCTGGCCGGCACCGGGCTGGCGCTGGCGCTGAACGGCTTCGCGGTCGGCCGGGTGCTGGGCACGGACGCGGCCGAGCGGCTGGCCGCGGACGGCGACCTGGGGGCGGTGTCGCTGGGCGCGAGCGACGACGCGCTGACGCTGGGTGCTGCGCTGCTGGCCGGCGCGTACGACGGCGGGGCGGGCGCGGACCTGCTGCGGCTGACGGCGACCGGGCCGGTGACGCTGGCCGGCAGCGCCATGGGCTTCGAGCGGCTGGAGCTGGCGGGCGGCTCGCTCACCGTGGCGGGCACGCTGGGCTCGGCCGGCGTGGCGCTGTCGCTGGGCGAGGGGGCGCAGTCGCTCACCGTCGCGCGCGGCGGCACGCTGGCGGGCGCGGTGGATCTGGGTGCGGGCGACGACGCGCTGCGGCTGGCCGCGGGCGCGACGCTGGCGGGCAGCGTCGCGGGCGGCGCGGGCACCGATACCGCCGTGGTGGAGGTGGCCGGCACTGCCGCGCTGGCCGCCGTCCTCACCGGTTTCGAGCGGCTGGGCGCGGAAGGGTCCGGCACGCTGACGCTGACCGGCGCGCAATCCTACGAGCGCGTGGATAGCGCGGTGAGCCTGACGGTGGCGAGCGGCGGCAGTCTGGCGGCACCCGTCCGCTTCGGCGCGGGCGACCAGCGGCTGACGGTGACCGGTAATTTCGCCGGGTCGGTGGACGGGGGGGCGGGCACCGACACCGTTTCCGTCTCCGGCGGGACGGAGGCGGCGCCCGTCGCCTTCGCCTCGCTGACCAATGTGGAGGCGCTGGCGATGACCGGCGGCTTCGCCAACCTGTCGGGTACGTCGAACGTGGTGAGTGTCGACGTGTCGGTCGGTCGGCTCGTCGGGCTGTCGGGTTCCACCCTCACGGCCGCGCAGGTCGCGGTCGGCCGGGGCGGCAGCTTCGGCTCGGCCGGCACGGTGAACGGCAACCTCGCGGTCGCGGGCACGCTCAGCCCCGGGGCTGCCGGCATCGGCACCATGACCGTCAACGGCGGCGTGTCGCTGGCGGCGGGATCGGTGTCGCTGTTCGAGCTGGCGGGCACCGCTTCCGACCGGCTGGCGGTGTCGGGCGCGCTGTCGATCGCGCCGGGCGCCACGCTGCGGCTGGTGGCGACGGCGCCGGTGGCGCCCGGCACCTCGTTCGACCTGGTCAGCGCCGGCGGCGGCATCACCGGCAGCTATTCGGTCGTGGAGCGGCCGGCCGCGCTGTTCGGCGTGCTGGTGCAGGACGCCAACCGCATCCGCCTGCTGGGCCAGTTCCAGGGGGTGGCGGACGCATCGCCCCAGCTGGCGCGCTCGGTCGACTATGCCAACGCGCTGCTCGCCACGGGCCGCGCAGGCCCGGCGTTCGTGGCGGCGGTGCCGTCGCTGCTGACGGCCGGCGGGGGGACGAACGCGGCAGCCTTCGCGCGGGCAACGCCCGAGCCCTACGCCACCGCCACGCAAGCCGGCGTGGACGACGCGCTGGCGCTGGTGGCGGCCGCGCGCGGGCCGGCCTTCGCCGCGCCCGACCGGCCGGGCGCCTTCACCTTCGGCCAGGGGCTGGCCAACTGGCAGCGGCTGGGCGCGGACCGGGGGCAGGGCGTGTCGGCCGCCTCGTCGCGCGGCTGGGGCCTGCTCGGCGGCATCGGCTATGCGGGCGAGGACTGGTCGGCGGGCGTGTTCGGCGGGCGGCTGGAGGTCGACCAGTCGGTGGGCGCGCTGGCCGCGCGCACGTCCGCGGACGGCTTCGTGGCGGGCGCGCATGCGCGCTGGGCGCCCGGCCCCCTCAAGGTGACGGCGTCCGTCCTCTACGACGGCGCCGACGCGTCCACGCGCCGCGCGCTGCCGGGCGGGGGCAGCGCATCGGGCGGCTACGGGCTCAGGAGTTGGGTGTCCGACCTGTCGGCGTCCTATTCGCTCGATACGGGCACCGACTGGGCGCTGTCGCCGCGCGCCGGGCTGACGTACCTGCGCACCAGCCGCGGCGCGGTGGCGGAGGCCGGCGGCCCGTTCGCGCTGACGGTGGCGCGCGACCGGCACCGGGCGGGCTTCGCCGACCTAGGGCTGGGCGTGGCGCGGGCGGAGGCGTCGGACGCGCCGTTGCGCCCCTACGCCTCGCTCGGCGTCCGCTACCAGCTGGAGGGGCGGCGGACGGAGGCGGTGGCCGGGTACGCCGGCGGTCCGCTCGGCCTGGTGGCGCTTGGCGCGCAGCGCGCGCGCGCGGTGGCGACGGCGGCCGCCGGCCTGTCGGCGCGCGTGGGCGAGGCGCTGGAGCTGTTCTCCACCGCGTCGGTCCAGGCCGGCCGCGACGACAACCGCGAGGCGGTCAGCACCGGGCTCCGTCTGCGCTTCTGAGGCGGTGACCAAGGGACGGAGGCGGCGTCTCCGTCCCTACGATACGCATCACCGCCAACATCCATTCCTACTCGAAAGCACGAACTCCGCGCGCGCCCAGCCCTTGGGCACCGCGCGCGAAGGGCGGGGACTGGCCGCGCGTTCGTGCTTTCGAGTAGGAATGCCCGATGGCCAAGCGCACCCGCTCCCGCGTCGCCCGGACGCAGTCGGACCTGTTCCCGCTGGACAGCCCGCTCACCGCCGAGATCCGCGGCGAGCGGTCGCTGATGGCCTTTCCCTTCTTCGCGCTCGCCAAGAACGCCTGGATGAAGCCGCTCAGCTACCGGACCGACACCGTGCAGATCGAGGTGCGCCCGTCGTCGACCGGCGTGGCCACCATCTACGACAAGGAGATCGTGCTCTACGTGGCGTCGCTGATGGCCGCCAAGCTGGAGGCGGGCGAGCAGGTGGGCCAGGACTTCGTGTTCACCGCCCATGACCTGTTCCAGGTGACGGGCGCCAACCACTCCGCCCGTTCCTACGCCCGGCTGTCGGAGGCGCTGGAGCGGCTCCAGGGCACGCAGATCCGCACCAACATCGAGGCGGGCGGCGAGGGGGAGGAGGGCTTCTTCTCCTGGCTTTCCGAGGCCAAGCTCCACTACACCCGCGTGCGCGGCGGCGAGAAGCGCTTGAAGGCGGTCAAGGTGCGCCTGTGCGACTGGCTGTTCCGCGCGATCCTGCTCGACCGCCACGTGCTCGACTACGCGCACGCGTACTTCCAGCTGGGGCCGATCGAGCGGCGCATCTACGAGGTGGCGCGCTCGACGTGCGAGGAAGGTGGCGAGATCGACCTCGATCTCGCCACCTTCCGCCTCCAGGTCGGCTATCAGAACCCGCTGGCGAACTTCCGCCAGGCGCTGCGCGGCATCGCCGGCGCCGACGCCATCCCCGACTATCGGCTGGAGCTGGTCGAGCAGGTGGACGCCGAGGACGAGGCGGACGACGGCCAGCGGCCCGAGGGCGGCGCGCGGCGCGGCCGGCGCGCGGCGCCCACGCGCGTGGTGGTTCGTCCCAAGCCGCGCCCGTCGGCGGACGGGGAGGGGGACCGCTCCGAATCACCGCCCAAGCCATTGGCCGAATCGGACGACGCCGCGGACGGCTGAACCCGCGCATTTCCTACTCGAAAGCACGAGTCCGGGACGCCATTCCTACTCGAAAGCACGAGTCCGGCGGCCATTTCCTACCCGAAAGCACGAGCTTTTTCGGTTATTCATACTCGAAAGCACGAACCGGGAACACTTTCCTACACGCGCGCGCGGTGCGATGATGGCCGCTTCCGCTTGGGATGGGCCTGAGCGGGGAGCAAGGGGGCGGCGGTGACCGGATAAAGGAAAGCCCGGCACGAAGGCCGGGCGTCCCAGGAGTTGGTATCGGAGACCGGCGCGCCAACGCCGACAACAGAACCTGACGGTTCGCCTCCGATACCCGCTCCCCCGCACGGGTTCAAGGACGCGCGTGTTTCGCGCCACGGATTTTCGCGTGCCCCGTTTCCGGGGCGACGCACCGGTCCCGGCCCCCCACGCGGGGGAAGGAAGATGACGGTGTTCACCCTGGGGGAAGCGGCGGCGGCGGCGCTCGGCTCGTGCGCGCGACCGCGCGCGGGCGGCGTCCACCGCACGGGCCAGCCGGTGCGGCGGAACAGCGCGGAGGAAGGAAGCTTCGAGGGCTTCTTCTTCGTCGAGCCGGGCCGGGGCGAGTGCGACCGGCTGCTGCGCGCCGCGCGCGCCGCGCTGGACGCCGGGCGCCGGCTGAAGCGCGCCGAGCGGGCGGGCGGGCGCGCGCTGACCGGGCCGGAGCGCGCGCTGGCGGCCTTGAGCGCGGGCGCGGTGCGCGTGTACGAGGAGCTGCTGACGCTGGCGCGGCTCAACCGCGGCCGCGTCTATCCCGGCTACGACCGGCTGGCGGACGCGACGGCGCTCGGCCGCGCCACGGTGGCGCGCGCGCTGAACGTGCTGGAGGCGGCGGGCTTCCTGGTCCGCCAGCGCCGTTTCCGCCGGGTGGAGGGCGAGGGCGCCGGGCCACGCTACGCGCAATGCTCCAACGCTTATCGCCCCATTTGGCCGGCCGCACTCGCCGAGCTGCTGCCCCGGCGCTTCCGCCCGGCACCGCTGCCCCCGTGCGAGGAGAGCCGCGCGGCCGAGCAGGCGGCCGGGACGGCGGCGATGCGCGCCACGCTCACCTGCCGCGAGCTGGCGGCGGCGACGGTGGGCGGCGCGCTGGGCGGGGTGCTGGCCCGGCTGGGCGCGCGGCTGGACACGCTGGCCGAGCGCGAGTCTCACGCCGGGCCTGAACCGCTCAACGAGTTTATCGATAGGACGCTCAACAGCGTCGGCCTAGACGGCCGACACGACGGGCCTGACGGCCATCGTACCATGGCCATCGACCGCTTGCTCCCGAACATCACACCAGACGCACCGGCTGCGCCGGCGCGATGCTCCCTGGAAGGAGCAGCGACGTCCGGCTTCCCTTGCGATGTCGACGGCCCGACATATCGACAGGTCGAGCAATTGCCATCCCGACCCGTCGTCCCCTAAGGCCGGCCCCCATGAAGACGGTGGCGATCATCAGCCAGAAGGGGGGCGCGGGAAAGACCACGCTGGCCGTTCACCTGGCCGCGGCCGCGACGGAGGCCGGGCTGGTGGCGCTGGTGGTCGACACCGACCCCCAGGCGACCGCCTCGCAATGGGCCGCCTGGCGCGGCGACCGCGCGCCGGAAGTGATCGACAGCCCGCCCCCCCGGCTGGCTGCCAAGCTCGCCGCGGCGAGTGCGCAAGGGTGCCAGTTCGCGGTGGTGGACACGCCGCCCCATGCCGACAGCGCCGCGCGCGCCGCGGCGGAGGCCGCCGACCTGGTGCTGATCCCCTGCCGCCCGTCGGCCTTCGACCTGGCGGCGATCCAGACCTCGGCCAAGCTCGTCCAGCTGCTGCGCCGCCCCGCGCACGTGGTGTTCACCGCCGGCGCCCCCAACGCGCCCCGCATCTACGCGGAAGCGGGCGAGCTGGTGGAAGGCTACGGCACGCCGCCCTGTCCCCTCACGCTCCCCGACCGCGCCGCCTACCGCCGCGCCAGTGCCGAGGGGCTGACGGTGGCCGAGATCGAGCCCGACGGCCGCGCCGCGGCCGAGGTCACCGCGCTCTACGAGTGGACCTGTCGACAGCTAGGCCTGAAGACACCCCGATCGAGGAAGCAGCCATGAGCCGCAAGCCCAGCTTCGCCAACCTGCGCACACGGGCGCCCGAGCCCGCCACGGCGTCCCCGACGCCCGCGCCGGACACCCCCGCCCGCCCGCCCGCCCGCGAGGGGCGAAAGCAGGTGGCCGGCTTCTTCACGCCTGAGATGAGCTTCGCGCTGCACATGCTGGCGCGCCGGCAGGGGCGGAGCTTGCAGGCGCTGATGGCGGAAGCGTTCGACGACGTGCTGAGGAAGCACGGCGAGAGCCCGGTGGGGGGTTAGGGATGTATCTTCCGCAAGGGCCTCGGGGCGAGTCCGTGCCGGACCATCATGCTTCCACGTTCCCGGCCTCCACCACTGGCGGGCGTGACGTGGTCGCCGCCGCGGTGCGCGGATTGGCCGAATTGCTCTGCTCCGCCAGCCTGACCGAGATCGAAGTGGAGGACGGCAGGCGAAGGATTCGTGTTGTTCGGCGCGCGCAAGCCGGAATTCCGATCGCGGCGTCCGCAGCGCTGCCGGCCGTTCGGGCCGAACCGACGTCTCCGGTCCCCGTCCGCTCCATCGTGGTCGGTACAGCACGGCTACGCGACGTTATCGTCCCCGGTCGTTCGGTAACGGGCGGAGAGACTTTGCTGGCCGTCGAGATGCTGGGCGCCCTCCACCCGGTCGCAGCACCCCCGGGCGGGGGCGTGGTACGCGCAATCCTGGTAGAGGACGGTCAGCCGGTCGAGTACGACCAGCCGCTGGTGCTGTTGGAGGCTTGAGCCTCCGGCAGCCGACTATTCCGCCGCCTGCGTCCGCCGGGCCGCCTGCTCGTCCAGCTGCTCGCGCGTGACGGCCAGCAGCGTGTCAGCCATGTAGTCCATGCGCTGGTCGTCGATCCCGGGCCATACGCCGACCCAGAAGCTGTCGTTCATGATCTTGTCGGTGTTGGTGAGTTCGCCGTGCACGCGATATTCTACGTCGCGAAAGGCAGGCTGCTTGGTCAGGTTGCCGGCGAACAGCATCCGGGTGCCGACGCGCCGGTCCTCCAGCGTACGCGTTACGCGGTTGCGGTCGATACCCGAACCGTCGCGCACGGTCAGCAGATAGCCGAACCAGCTGGGCTCGGTGCCGGGCGTTGGCACAGGCAGGTGGTAGAACTCGTCCAGCCCGCGCGCGCGGAACCGCTCGGTTAACCCTGCGAAGTTATCACGCCGGCGTTCAATGAAATGGTCCAGCTTCTTGAGCTGGCTGACACCGACCGCGGCCTGCATGTCGGAAACCTTCAGGTTGTAGCCGACGTGACTGTACGTATATTTGTGGTCGTAGCCCTTGGGCAGGTCACCCAGCCGCCAGTTGAAGCGCTTGTTGCAGGTGTTATCCTCGCCCGGCTTGCAGTAGCAGTCGCGGCCCCAGTCTCGAAAGCTTTCCGCGATCTTGGCGAGCAGCGGGCTGTTCATCAGCGTGGCGCCGCCCTCGCCCATGGTGATGTGGTGAGCGGGATAGAAGGAGAGCGTGGCGACGTCGCCGAACGTGCCGACGTGCTGGCCGCCCACATACGCGCCGAACGCGTCGCAGCAGTCCTCCACCAGCCACAGCCCGTGCTGCTTGCACAAGGCCGCCACGCGCGCCACGTCGAACGGGTTGCCCAACGAGTGGGCGATCATCACCGCGCGCGTCTTCGGGCCAATCGCCGCCTCTAGCAGGTCGACGTCGACGTTGTGCGTCTCCACGTCCACGTCCACGAATACGGGCACGCAGCCGTACTGGACGATGGGGGTGACGGTGGTGGGGAAGCCGGCCGCGACCGTGATCACCTCGTCGCCCGGCTTGATCCGCTTGTCGCCCAGCTTCCACGAGGTGAGGCAGGCGAAGGCGAGCAGGTTGGCTGCCGAGCCCGATACGGTCAGCTTGGCGAAGCGCCGCCCGAACTTCTCTGCCAGCTCCGCCTCGAACCGGTCGGCGTAGCGGCCCGCGGTGAGCCACATGTCGAGCGACGCATCGATCAGGTGCGCGCAGTCGTCGGCATCCATGACCTTGCCGGACGGCGGGATGTACGTCTCACCGGGTATGAAGGGGGCGGGCGGGCGTGCGTCGTGATACGCGCGTGCCAGGCGGATGATCTCGTCGCGCTGGGGGTCGCTCATCGGAGCCATTCTCTCGGTCAGTGGATTAGATCGGGCCTCCCCTTATGGGAAGAGGTCGCCGCCTAGCACAGGTGATAGGGGACCGCACGGCCCTTTCAGACGTGCAATTTGCTATCCTCGACAAGGCGGTAGCACACGTTTATCGGCTCGCCTGAAAGCGGAGGACGGGACGGTGCAGGCCAGGGAAAAGACGCGGCTGCTGTGCACGATCATCGTCATCGGACTGCTCGGGGCAGTGATCTACCACGCCGTGCTGGGCAGCGTGTTCGGCGTTGAATACCCGGGCAACACCTTTCTCTACAACCCGGCCATCAGGTTCTCCGACTTCTACTGGATACTGGAGTCGATCCAGGCCGGTTCCCCATTGAGCGGGAAATGGTCCTTCTACTTTCCTTTCGCCTACGTGCCCCTGTACCCGGTTTCCGGGCTGGCATGGCAGGTGGGCTACGCGATCATGGTGGCCGCTTTCGTAAGCAGCCTCCTGCACTTCTGCTGGGAAAGGCTGGCCTTTCTACGGCACGGGCAACGAGCGGCGGCGACCGCCGTCGTTGCGCTGCTGTCGAGTGGCACCCTCTACATCATCGACCGGGGCAACATCGACCAGCTGGTACTGGTGTTCACTTTGATGTTCTTCAGCCTGTTCCTCCGGGAGCGCTATGGCTGGAGCGCGATCCCGCTCGCGGTCGCGATCGCGATGAAGGCCTATCCGGGCGCGTTCGGTGTGCTGCTGCTGCTTCGACGGCGCTACGCGGCCGCGGCGCTGACGGGCGTGCTGACATTGGTGCTGACGGTCGGTGCCATGGCACTATACCCCGGCGGCCTGTGGCGGTCGTATGAGCTATGGCAGGGCCGGATGGCGGCCTTCAACGAGATCTACGTTTCCAACCCCGTCATGCATCAGGGCAGCCTCAGCTACCTGTCGCTGGTGAAGATTGCGGCGCGCGTCGTGCGGTTCGACTTCGCGGGCCACGCCGGCACGATCCTTGCTCTCTACTCGCTGGCGGCGGCCGCAATCTTCGCAGCGGTGCTCGCCCACATTCTGCTGCGCGAGCGCGAGCTGTGGAAGCAGGTGTACCTGCTAACCTTCCTGACGATGGTGCTGCCGCAGGTGTCGTTCGACTACAAGCTCGTCTTTCTGCTGTTGCCGGCGGTGCTGTTCCTGAACGCCGCGCCGGCGCCGCGCCGGCAGGACCTATTCTATACCGCCACCTTCGGGCTGCTGCTGATCCCCAAGGCCTATTTTCCGCTGGGCAGCGAGACCAAGCTCAGCGGCATCGTCAACCCCGCGGCTCTGACGGCCGTCGCCGGATACATCATCTGGACGGGATGGCGTCGCCCCGGGGTCGCCCAGGATGCCCCCCGCTATGAGGCGGACGCGTCCACCTACTGAGAGGCTATGCCCCGCCTCCGCGACGAGCGAGCGGTTGCAGCATGAGGATCAATCAAGGCAATGCGTTCAACCAGTGGATCGGCCGCGCCGGGCGGGCCAGGGGGCCCGCACGCGCCGCGCCTCCTGTTCAGGATCGTCCGGCGTGCGGAGCGGCTGTTCGGTGCCGTGTTGGCGGCGCTGGAGCATCGCGACATCGCCGTGCTGCGCCCGTGGCTGCGGCTGGCGCGCAGTCGCGAGTTCTGGCGCTTCGTGCGCTTCCTAGCGACGGGGGGCGTGAACTTCGCCTTCTCCTATACGGTGTTCCTCTTGGTCCACTTCCTAGGCGGAAAGCCCGACGCGGCGGTGACGGTGTCGTGGATGCTGGGTGTGCTGTTCAACTTCGCCACCACGGGCCGCATCGTGTTCGGTACTGGCCGCGTGCGCCTGCTTCCACGTTTCGTGGGCGTGTATGTGGTGCAGCTGGGTGCCAATATCGTGCTGCTACGCGTCCTGTTGGGAGCTGGCCTGTCCGCGCCCGTGGCGCAGGCCGTGGTGGTGACGGGACTGGCGGTGGCGACCTTCTTCGCGCTGCGCCGTTTCGTGTTCGCCCCGCACCTGATCGCACGCGCGACTTGAGGCGGGGGCGAGCACGTCATCTCATTCTAGGCGCTGGCGCGGACCCAATCGATCATCTGGCGGATGCCCTGTTCCTTGGAGACTTCGGGCATCCAGCCGAACACGTCCCGGGCCTTGGCGATGTCGGCCACAAACACCTTCTGGTCACTGGACCGGGGGGGCAGTTCGGTATGGCGCATCCTGACACCCAGCTCCGCTTCCAGCAGGCCGAACAACTCCAGCAGCGATAGGCTGTTGCTCATCCCGCCGCCGATATTGAAGACTTGGCCGCGCGTCCGGTCGATCGCCTCCACCGCCCGGAAATAGCATTCCACCAAGTCAGACGCGAACAGCACGTCGCGGACCTGCTTGCCGTTGCCCGAGATAGTGAACGGGTCGCGGTCAGGATTCGCCTGAGTTTCGATCGCCTGCTGGACGAACCAGCCGATCCACCCCTGGTCGATGCTGGCGAACTGGCGCCCGCCGAAGATGGAGGAATGGCGGAAGATGACGCTGCGCAACCCGAACGACAGGCAATAGTCGTGCATATACTGGTCCGCCGACCCCTTGGAACAGCCATAGGGGGTGCGAAAGTCGAGCGGCAGCGTCTCGGGAAAGCCCGCCGGAAAGTCGGGATAGACGTAGCGCGTGTCCGTCTCCGAATAGGGTAGGTTCTCCAGGTCGCCATAGACTTTGTTGGTGGAGGAGAAGACCACCGTCGCCTCGGGCGCGTGGAGGCGTAGCGCTTCCAGCACGTTGAACGTGCCCATGGCATTGGTGGCGAAATCGCGGCGCGGATTGCTCATAGACGTCGTCATCGCGACTTGGCCGGCGACGTGGAACACCACGTCGGGCCGGAAGCCGCGCACCGCTTCCGCTATGCGATCGGCGTCGGCGACGTCCGCCTGATGCATCTCGAAGCCGCCTTGTTCGCGCAGCCAGGCGAGGTTGCGGTCCGCGCCGCGCCGCGACAGGTCGTCATACACCGCCACCTCGTGGCCACGCCCCAACGCGGCGTTGGCCAGGTTGCTGCCCAGGAACCCGCAACCGCCCGTGACTAGTATTTTCATCGCCTGTCCCGCCATGCCATAGCCGCGCGCGCCTTAGCCGCTCACCGGGCGTCAGGCTACCGTTACCCGACCATCGCTTTCGAGGTGCCGTTTGTCCCTTACGCTTTCCGTGGTTCTGCCGTCGTACAACGAAGAGGAGAACCTGCGGCTGCTGCTGCCCCGCATCCGACACGCCTGCGAAGCGCTGACGCCGGACCACGAGGTGCTGGTGGTGGATACGCCCGAACCCATGGACGGCACGCCGGAGCTTTGCGCGGAGGAAGGGGTGCGCTACGTCAGCCGAACCGGCGGCACCTCCTACGGCGACGCCATCCGCACGGGCATCGCCGCGGCGAACGGCCGCTACGTGATCTTCATGGATGCGGACGGGTCGCACCCCCCGCACTTCCTGTCCGACCTGTGGGCACATCGCGAAGAGGCAGAAATCGTCGTCGCCTCGCGCTACGTGAAAGGTGGCTTCACCGAGAATTCAACGGCGCTGATCTGGATGAGCTGGGCCGTAAACGTCGGCTATCGCTTAGTACTTGGTCTGAAATGTAAGGACGTTTCCAATAGTTTCAAGCTCTACCCCGGCGCCGCGCTGAAGCAGCTAAACCTGCGATGCGGCAATTTCGACATCGTGGAGGAGATCCTCTACAAGCTGGTCCGTCACAATCCCGGCTTCCGCATCCACGAGGTGCCCTTCTCCTTCAAGAAGAGGATGTTCGGACAGACCAAGCGCAATCTGACGGCCTTCATCTTCAGCTACGCCGAGACGCTGGTCCGGCTCCGGTTCGGGCGCTGAAATGAGAAGGGCGGTGACCACCGTCGCCGTGACGGGTGCCAATGGCTTCATCGGCGGCCGGCTGGTGGAGCGGCTGAAGGCGATGCCGGACATGGAGGTGCTGCCGCTCGTGCGCACTGACGGACCGGGCGTGTTGCGTGAGGCGCTGGCGAACGCGGACGCGGTGGCGCACATGGCGGGTGTCACGCGTCCGCGGGAGTTCACGGAGTTCGAGCAGGGTAACCGCCTGTTGACGGAGGGGCTGGCGGACGCGGTCCGAGCCGCCGGGGTCCACCCACTGATATTGTTTGCCTCCACGATCCGTGCGGCGGAAGACACTGAGTACGGACGCACCAAGAAGGCCGCGGAGAACGCGCTGTCGCGGTTGGGGAAGGAGGCAGGATGCGCCGTCGCGATCTTCCGGCTGGGTCAGGTGTTCGGCCGTGGTGCCAGACCTTATTACAACGCGATCACCGCCACGTTGCTGGCGGACGCGGCGCAGGGAAGGGTAACGCGGCTGGAGCGGCCGGGTGACCCGATCGAACTGGTGGACGTGGCCGACGTGGTGGATGCCTTCGCCGCGGTAATCGCGCGGCCGATCACCGGCACGGCCGTGCTGACGGTGGAACGCAGCTACCGAACCAGCGTGGGCGCGGTGGCGGAACTGGCCGAACGGTTTGGCCGAGGAGAGGCCCCTGATACCGGCCAGCCGATGCAGGTGGCGCTGTTCGACGCGTATCGCGGCTACGCCGAAGCCGACCTCAGCGCGAACTGACGTCCCGGCCCTCATACGCCGCGATCTGAGCCAAGCACAGCGCCCGCGCATCCCCGCCTGTGCGCCACGCCCGGTGCCATTCCACGATGCGGTCCAGCGCCTGTTCCAGGTTCCAGCGCGGACGCCAGCCCAGTTCGGCGCGCGCCTTGGAGATGTCGAGCTTGAGGTAGCGCGCCTCGTGCGGTTGCTCGCGCTCGTCGTAGTGCCAGCGGGCGGCGTCGCCCCAGGCACCAACCATATGGTCGCAGATCGAGCCCACGGGCCGCGCATCCTCGTCGCGTGGGCCGAAGTTCCAGCCCTCCGCCACGTCGTGACCCCGCTCGACCAACGCCTGCGCCAGCACCAGATAGCCGCCCAACGGCTCCAGCACGTGCTGCCACGGACGGATGGACAGCGGGTTTCGAACCTGTACCGCCTTGTTCCGGTCGAACGCGCGCAGGATGTCGGGCACCAGCCGATCGGCCGCCCAGTCACCCCCCCCGATCACGTTGCCCGCGCGCGCGCTAGCGACGGCGGGCGCGCCCTTGCCCGAGAAGAAGGAGCGGCGATAGGCGGCGGTTACCAGCTCGGCGCAGCCCTTGGAGCTGCTATAGGGGTCGTGACCGCCCATAGCCTCATTCTCGCGATAGCCCCAGGCCCATTCGCGGTTCTCGTAGCATTTGTCGGTGGTCACCGAGACCACCGCGCGGACGCCGGACGAGACGCGCACCGCCTCCATCAGGTTCACCGTGCCCATGACGTTGGTAGCGTAGGTGCCCACAGGATCGTCGTAGCTCAGGCGCACCAGCGGCTGGGCGGCCATGTGGATCACCACCTCGGGCGCGAAGGCCGACAGCGCGGTGCGCAAACGCTCGCCGTCGCGGATGTCGCCCAGCTCGCTCTCCATTCCGTCGGCCACGCGCGCAGCGTCGAACAGCGCCGGCTCCGTCTCGGGCGGCAGCGAATAGCCGCGTACGTCCGCGCCCATGTGCTGGAGCCACAGTGCCAGCCAGCTGCCCTTGAAGCCCGTATGCCCGGTCAGGAACACGCGCCGACCGGACCAGAAGGCCGGATCCACGCGCCCGCGCTCGACCCCGGCCACGTTCACGACCAGCGCTTCCACGGCGCGCCGGCCGCCCACAGTTCCTCCAGGTGGACCTTGTCGCGCAGCGTATCCATGGGCTGCCAGAAGCCGCGGTGGCGGTATGCCATCAGCTGCCCGTCGTCGGCCAGGCCGCGTAGCGGTCCCTGCTCCCAGACGGTGGCATCACCCTCCAGATAATCGAGCACGCCCGGCGACAGCACGAAGAAGCCGGCGTTGATGACCGCGCCGTCGCCGTCCGGCTTCTCCATGAAGCTCGCCACCCGGTCGCCGTCCTCGCCATGCTCCATGTCCAGGGCACCGAAGCGGCCGGGCGGCACCGCGGCCGTCAGCGTGGCCAGCCGGCCGTGCGCGCGGTGGAACGCGACGGCGGCTCCCACGTCCACGTCGCCCACCCCGTCGCCGTAGGTCATGCAGAACGCATCCTCGTCGCGCAGCAGGTGCGCGACGCGGCCCAGCCGTCCGCCCGTCATGGACGTCTCGCCCGTGTCCACCAGCGTCACGTTCCACGGCTCGGCGCGACGCTCGTGCACCTCCATCCGATTCTCGCCCATGCGGAACGTGACATCGGACATATGCAGGAAGTAGTTGGCGAAATACTCCTTGATGACGTAGCCCTTGTAGCCACAGCATACGATGAAGTCGTTGATGCCGTGCGCGGCATAGATCTTCATGATGTGCCACAGGATGGGCTTGCCGCCGATCTCGATCATCGGTTTCGGCCGCACGCTGGTTTCCTCGCTGAAGCGCGTGCCGAGGCCGCCTGCCAGGATAACTGCCTTCATCTGGGATGCCCGGATACTGGCCGTTGCCCACGGGGGGCAATGGCGGGTTTTTGGATCGCGGTCCGCCTACACGCGCCAGCCATACCGGGAAAGAGGTGCGGGGGGAGCTTTGACTTCCGCCCCCCCAGGCGCCAGACGACCGGCCGCCGCGGGATCCGGTTGCCCGGCGCGCGGGTTCGGAGTTGCCATGCCGAGTGTTTCCACCGGATATTCCAGCAGACATGCTCGACCGAGAACCCGGACTGGCGCCGGGTCCGCGGCGGAACCCTGGTTCGCGGGCGTGCGGCGCCTGTACGCCGGGCGTGAGGGCGTACGGTTCGCGTTGTTCGCCGCCCTGCTGGTGCTGGTCGCGCTGTGCGGCGGCTCGTCCCGGTCGGACGCGGGCCGGCTGCTTCTGCTGCGACCGGGCGTGGTCCTGCTGGCCACCGCCATGCTGGCGGTTCCCGGCCCCCGCGACCGATCCGTGTCGCGCGCGCCGCTGCTGCTGCTGGCGGCGCTAGCCGCGACCATGCTTCTCCAGCTGGTGCCGCTTCCGCCCGGTCTCTGGATGCGACTACCCGGTCACGCCTTCCTGGCTGAAGCGGCGGCCGCGGCGGGCGTGGATCAGCCCTGGCGACCCGTTACCCTGTCGGTCGACTTGACGCTGAGCAGCCTGGCGGCGCTGGGCGTGCCCGCGGCCGTGCTGCTGGGGGGAGGGGCCCTGCGCGCCGACCAGCGGGTCGCGGTCGCCGGAATGGCGGTGGCGGTGGCGGTGGTGAGCGCGCTGCTGGGGCTGGCCCAGCTGTCCCTGGGCCCGCCCGCCTATCCGTACGCGCCCACGAGCTATGGGCGACCCGTCGGGCTGTTCGCCAATATCAACCACCAAGCTGCCTTTCTGGCGGCAATGATCCCCGTTGCCATCGGCTGGGCGGCGACGGGTCGGAGCCGGGGAACCGGCCGCTGGCTGGCGGCTGGCGCAGCGATCGTGCTGCTTCTGGCTACCATATTGGTGACGGGATCTCGCGGCGGCTTCCTGCTGGCCTTGCTGGCTGTCCTGTCCCTGCCCCTGGTAACCGGGGTGCGTGCGATCCCGAAGGCCAGACGTCGCTTGACGCTGACAGCAGGAGCGGTGAGCATCGCCGTGCTGCTGGCGGTCACTTGGGCGGTCGGTCGCCTGGGCGGGCTGGACCGGCTGCTGGTTGGCGGTACGGATCAGCGCCTGGGATTCCTGCCCATCACGCTCGGCCTGTTGCGCGACTATGCGCCCTTCGGCAGCGGCTTCGGCACGTTCGATGCGGTGTTCCGGCATATGGAGCCCGACGCCGTGCTAAAGCTCACCTATTTCAACCATGCCCACAACGATCTCCTGGAACTGGGCATTACGGGCGGGCTGGCCGCGCTGGCGGTGGCGTTGTGCTACCTGGCGTGGCTGGCGCGGCGCGGCGCGGCACTGTTCCGCGACGGGCGCGGGGCCGGGCAAGGGACGAGCGGCTCGCCGCTGGCGCGCGCCGGCCTGTTGTGCTCGGTGGTGCTGCTGGTCGCCAGCCTGGCGGATTATCCGCTGCGCGCGCCGTTCACGGCCGCGACGCTGGCGCTGGCTACCCTGCTGGCGGGCGAGGCACGGCCGCCGCGCGACCCGGCGGAAGATTGCGCTTGAGCGTACCGGCCGCTAGTGGCCGAGCCTGAGGCTATATACGCTGCGAACTCAGGGTCCTGTAAATGCGTTCAGTTCTTCTTGCGGCGGGGCTGCCGATCCTGGTCCTGGCCGGCTGTGCGAGTGAGCCGGGATTGATCGGGCGCCCGGGGATGAACGTGGTGGAGGGCAGCCAGCTTCCCCCGCCCACCGCCCGCGACGCCCTGGCGGGGCCGAGACCATATCTGATTGGTCCCTTTGACTCCATCATCATCGAGGTGTTCGGCATCCCCGAGTTGAACCGATCCGCCCAGGTGGATTCCAACGGGCGCATATCCATGCCGCTGATCGGTTCGCTGGAGGCGGCGGGCAAGACACCGGCCGAGCTGGCGACGCTGGTGGAACAGCGTATGCGCCAGAACCACGTCCGCGACCCCCAGGTCACGGTGAACCTCACCAGCAGCCTCAGCCAGACGGTGACGGTGGACGGGCAGGTAAAGCACGCCGGCATCTATCCCATCCAGGGTCGCATGACGCTGATGCGCGCGGTCGCGCGCGCAGAAGGATTGGGTGACGACGCGCGCGAGGATTACGTGGTGGTCTTCCGCCGGGTCGCAGACAAGGAGATGGCCGCCCTCTACGACCTGCGCGCCATCCGCGCCGGTGCCTATGCCGACCCGGACATCTATGCCAACGACGTGGTGTACGTCGGCTACACCAACGCGCGCCGTACCTTCGGCACGCTCGTGACGGGGGCCGCTATCCTCACCGCGCCGCTGGTCACCGTACTCAATCGATAGCCGCGCCCGGCCGTCCGCAGGAACCGACTTCATGAACGCCGTCATGTCACCCCAGCCGATGCGGCCGCCCTTCGCCGCCCCGGACACGGGCATCGAGATCGATCTGCGATCGGGCGAGCAGCCCAGCCACGTGGTGCGCCTGCTCACCATCGCGCGGCGTCGCAAGTGGGTGCTGATCGGCAGCGTGGTCGCCGCCCTGCTCCTGGGCGTGCTGGTGACGCTCCTGATGACGCCAGCCTACACGGCGAGCGCCACGATCGAGGTCCAGCAGGAAGGTCGCAATTTTACTCAGGTAGCGGGCGCGGACGACAACCAGAACAGCGGCTCCGGCTCGCTGGAATTCTACCAAACGCAGTACGGGCTGCTCCAGGCGCGATCGCTGGCGACGCGCGTGGCGTCCGACCTTAAGCTCCAGGACGATCCCCGCTTCTTCGAGCTGATGCGGCTGCGCGCCGCGGACGACTGGTTTGAGAATGGCCGCCTCGTGGCAGGTGCGCCGTCGCGCGACGATCGCATCCGCGCGGCGGGCGGCCTGCTGCTGCGGCGCTTCGAGGTCGAGCCCCTACGTGGCTCGCGCCTGATCCAGATCCATTTTACCAGCCCCGACCCCGTCTTCTCCAAGCGCGTGATCGATGCCTGGAGCACCAGCTTCATGCGTGCCACGCTAGACAGGCGCTACGAGGCGACGTCCTATGCTCGTCAGTTCCTGGAACAGCGGCTGGGTCAGCTGCGCGGGCGCATCGACGCCTCGGAACGCGACCTAGTCGACTACGCCACGCGCCAGGGTATCGTGAACGTGCCGCAGGCGGGCGTGGCCGGCAGTGCCAACAACGCGGAACGGTCCATCGCGGCCGAGGACCTGGCCAACCTCAACGCCGAGTTGACGCGGGCCACCGCCGAGCGGGTGCGCGTCGAGAGCCGCCTGGGCGAGGTCGCGGGCGCCACGACGGAAGCGCTGGGCAACGGGCCCATCTCGGCGCTTCGCCAGCGGCGGGCGGAGATGCAGATCGAGTTGTCCCGGCTGCTGACCCAGTTCGACCCCGAATACATCACCGTGCGGACGCTGCGCACGCAGATGCGTCAGCTCGACGCCTCCATCGCGCGTGAGGAGCAGCGCGTTGGCACCAGCCTTCAGGACAGCTTCCGGTCAGCCCGCGAACGCGAGCAGGCACTCCAGCAGCGCGTGAACCGCCTTAAGACCGGCTTGCTCGACCTGCGCCGTCGGTCGATTCAGTACAACATCCTCCAGCGCGACGTGGATACCAACCGCCAACTCTACGACGCGCTTCTCCAGCGCTACAAGGAGATCGGCGTCGCGGGCGGCGTGGGGGTCAACAACATATCGGTCGTGGATCAGGCCGACCTGCCCGTGCGTCCGTCCAGTCCACGTCCCTTGTTGAACCTGTTCCTGGCCCTGCTGGGGGGTGTCTTCGTAGGCGCCGGACTGGTCTTCGTGCTGGAACAGCTGGACCGCGGCATCACGGACCCGGAGGACGTGGAGGCCCTGCTCGGCACCCCCCTGCTGGGTGCCGTCCCCAGGTTGTCCGGCGTGGCGCCGATGGAAGCGCTGGAGGATCGCAAGTCCGCCATGTCGGAGGCCTACACCTCCGCACGTGCCAACCTCAGCTTCAGCACCAATCACGGTTTCCCGCGCGTGCTGGCCGTCACCAGCAGCCGGCCGGCGGAAGGCAAAACCACCACCAGCTACGCGCTGGCGCTGGCGGTCGCGCGTTCGGGGCGTTCGGTCGTGCTGGTGGACGCCGATATGCGTTCGCCGTCCATCCACCACCTGTTCGACATGAACAACGACCGCGGCCTCAGCAACTACCTGGTCGGCGAACCTGACGTGGACGGCCTGATCCACCCGTCCGCGACCGGCGGCATGGCGGTGATAACGTCGGGGCCGCATCCGCCCAGCGCGCCTGAACTGTTGTCAGGCGACCGGCTGGCTTCGCTAATCGCGGAACTCTGCCAGCGTTTCGACCACGTCGTCTTCGATGCGCCGCCCGTGATGGGCTTGGCGGACGCGCCGCTGATGGGCAGTCGCGTCGAGGGCGTCGTGTTCGTGCTGGAAGCCGGTGGCACGCATCGCAACACGGCTACCGTGGCCGTGAACCGCCTGCGCGCTGCCAACGCCCAGGTCGTGGGTGCCGTGTTGACCAAGTTCGACACCAAGCGCGCGCATTTCGGCTACGGCTACGAGTATAACTACGGCTATGGGTACGGCGACAACGTCAAGCGGGCCTGAGCGTCATCGCGTTGCGGGGCGGGGCGGAATTATCGTCGCCCGTATAGTCCTGGGCATCGGTCTGGCTTGGCTGTCGCTGGCGGTTACGGCCGACCAAGTGCTGGGCCGGCGATCGCCGGATACGGCGGTGCAGCTGGGGACGGGTGGTGCCGCGGCACGAGCGGCGTTGGCCAATCGCGAGGTCCAACCCGGTGGCGCGACCGCCCGCCTGGCTGACGCGCGCGATCTGGCGGTCCGGGCACTCGCGCGGGAACCCGTCAGCGTGCCGGCGGTCCGGGCGTTGGGGACCGCGGCGGCGCTCGGCGGGGATCTGACGCGGGCGAACCGCTTGTTCGGCTATGCCGAGCAGCTGTCGCGCCGCGACCTGACGACGCAGCTATGGCTCATTGAAGAGCAGGTGCGGCGGGGCGACGTCCGCGGGGCGCTGGTTCATTACGACAGGGCGTTGCGGACATCGCGCCCGGCGCGGTCCATATTGTTCCCGGTGCTGGCGACCGCCGCTTCCGATCCCGACATCACGGCGTCGCTGTCGAGGATAATGGCGCGTCGCGTCGCCTGGGGACCGGATTTCCTGGCCGTCATGGCGGAGACGCCGGACGCGTCGCCGGATGCGCTCGGGCGGCTGCTCATCGCAGCGCGCCTCCGTCCGGACATGCCGGGTGAGATGGTGCCGCTGGGAGCGGCGCTCGCACGGCTGATCGCGGCCGGGCACTACGAGCAGGGTTACGCCGCCTATCGCCGGGCGGTGGGCGCACGCGCACCCGAACCCGTGCGCGACGGCGGTTTCGAGGCGGCGGGCGTGCTGCCCCCCTTCGACTGGAGCTTGGCGGATGAGACGGATCTGTCCGCGTCGCGCGAGCCGAAGCAGGACGGCTCGGGCCTGGAACTGGTGCTGCGCGCGACCGATGGCCGGTCGGGCGACTTGGCCCGTCAGCTCCTTCTGCTGGCACCAGGCACTTATCGTCTCGGCGTCACGGCGTCCGGCGCCGCGTCGGATTCCGTGATCAGGGCGGCGGTTGTGGTGGCGTGCGCGGGCGCGGGCGGTGGGGAACGGCTGCGCCTGCCGCTGTCCGCGACGTCCCGGGCGCGCCTGCACGGGGACTTCACGATCCCGGCGGGCTGCCGCGCTCAGTGGCTGACGATCACCGCTCCGTCGGGGCTGGGCGCGGACCCGGTGACGGTGGACGACCTGAGGATCGACGCGCCGCGCCGCTGACGGGCTATCAGAAAAGACCGGTCGCGAAGCTCAGTGCCAGCAGCCGCGCCGCTCGGCCGGTGCGCCGGAACCGGTGCGCGCTACGGACCAGCCAGCGCCGGTCGCCACGGTCCAGGGCGTCGAACACTTGGCGTTCGGCCGGCGTCATGACCACCACGTGGCGTAGCCAGGATACGTGGTCCCGATACCACGCGTCGCGAACCGCCCCAAGCCGCTGCCACAGACCGCGCAGGCCGCGGCGAGCACCATAGTCGTTGGCGCCATGCTGGCGATAGAGGAGGCTCGACCGGGTATCGCGCACCCACCCCATGCCGCGGGACCGGCAAGCGGCATAGATGGTCCAGTCGTGCGACATGCCCCGCGGCCAAGTGCCGTCCAGCGGCGCCATCACATCGCGCACCGCCCGCGCGGCCTGCACGGACAGGACATAGGTACACCCGGCCGACGCCCCCTGGAACAGATAGTCCAGTTCGGCGTCAAGGCCCGCCTTGGACAGCGTCCACGACGCGCCCGAACGCTCGTCAAAGGCCAGCAGGTCGCTCGAATATCCCCCGGCACCGGCTGCCGCCATGGCGGCGGCCGCGCGCGCCAGCTTGTCGGGGAACCATATGTCGTCCTGGTCTGCGAACGCGACATGGTCGAAACTGTCCAGCGGGGCGGCGGCCAGCAGGCGGAAGAAGTTGCCGCTGGCCGAGCCGGCTCGTTCCCCGTCGCGCAGCACTGTTAGCCGGTCGGGCCAGCGTCCGGCCCACGCGTCCAGCATCGCCGCCGTCCCGTCGCTCGACCCGTCGTCCCGCGCCAGCACGTGCGGCTCGGCGCCAACCTGCCACAGGATGGACGCTAGCTGCTGGTCCAGGAAGGCGGCACCGTTATAGGTCGCCAGCAGCACTAGGACGCGGGGCGGGGTCACGTGATGATGCCTCGCACCAGAACCGCGAACATGACCGCACAAGCGCCCGCGAAGGCGGCGGCCCGGAACCCTGACGGGATGAAGCGGTGCCAAGGGAAGACCAGCATGGCAGGGATGGCCCAGAACTGTGATTGGCGAAATGCCGTGACGGGCGCGAACTCCAGCAACAGGAAGATCACGTACGACGCGATGACGTAGAGGCGCATCTTCCTGCACCGTTCGTCCGGCATCAGCACGAAGGTCAGCATGAACGCCGACATCACGACCGCGTAGATGAGGTGCACGATAGAGCTTCCGCCGCCTTGCGCGGCGTTGTTCGGATCGAGGCCCGCCGTATAAACGTCGTACTTGTTCAGAAACGGTACCAAGCTGACGACGCTGGCGAGGGCGCTGGCGAACAGCGTCCGCAACCCGGCGAACAGCACGATCAGCAACACTGCGGCTGCCGCGACCGCGCGCGTGGACCGTTCGATCCAGTACAACGCCTTCCATCGGGTCTGCAGGTAACCCAGCAGGATAGGGGGGAGGGCCAGCACGGCCGAGACGTGGAACAGGCTGGCCGCCAAGGTCAGCACGATGCCGCGCTTCCTACCGCGGATCACGTCCAGCACGCCCAGCGTTACCAGCATATAGGCGGGCGTCGCCCGGATGGTTACGAACGCGAGCAGCGATCCGTACAGCACGAAGGTGATCATCAGGCCGCGCCACTTCACGTCGCCGCGATGAGCGAGACGGAAGGTGAAGTAGATGTAGGCGGCACCCAGCAGGTAGTGGGCAAGATTGACCGCGCGAATGGTATTGCCGGTCAGGATGCGCAAGCCCAGGAACAGGAGGTTGGAGCCGATCTCCAGGTCCAACCACTTGCGATTGGCGAAATAGTAGAGTCCGTCGGTCAGGACCAGGTACTGGTCGTAGTCCGCGAACCGCATGGGCGCGTAGAGCAGGTTCACGACCACCACGCACGCCGCGATAAACATGGCGGTGGGGTATTTGCGGACGAAACCCCAGGCATCGGCCGTCATCGAGGGCGGCGGCGCGACCGGCTTGGTCCGCAGCGCGGTCATGCCGGTTTCATCTTGTTCGGACCAGCATGAACGGCGGGTGCCGTGGATTGGCCATGCACCGCGGTTTCCACGGATACCGCGCCTAGGAACGCCACGCCCGTCAGCAGGAACGCGACCATCCGGCCGTGGGTGTAATCCGTGACGTCGTCGAGCAAGGTTCCGGCATCCATGGCGGCGAACAGCTGCTGATCGGTGTAGAACAGGACAACCAGCATACCGACGATGTTGATGACCTGACCCAGGTAGGAAATCGACAGCCGGAACTCCGGCACCAGCACCGCGACCAGCAGCGGCAGCGTCATGCCGAGCGAGAATATGGTGGTAGTGAAGGCGACGAGCAGCAGCAACCGCCTGTCGTGGACGCGCCTGGAACGGGGGCGAAGCGGTTCAGGATCTGCCAGTCGAAGCAGTCGCGTCATGCGTCTGAGCAGGAACATCGTCAGCCGGCTACGCGACGCCAGCATGATCTGCAGCAGGCCGGCCAGCACGAACGAGACGCCGAGCACGGCCGCGACCGACCGGGGCGTCGCACCTGTTTCGATGAAGAACGAGATCAGCGCGTTGTAGAAGATCAGGAACGCCCGCATCGCGTAGGCGAGGATGTTCGACCGGCTGATGTACAGGCCCACCTTCTGAGCGGGGGCCAGGCCGCGGAGCCACCAGGTACTCGTTTCCACGAACATGCCCGCGGCCAGGGCCAGCACGCCGACGCCCGGAACCACGATCGTCAGGAGGAGAGGGGACAGCGTCGTCACTCGTGAAGGATGGTGCCCGGCACCCGGCGATCACCAGAACGGTCGCAGGTCTACGCAGTTACCGGGCGAGGGCAGGCGGATCAAGGGGAGAAATCGGTTAGGCGGGCGGTTAAGCTCGCATACGAGCCAGTGCCAGGGAGCATCCGCCACTTGAACCAGCCCCGACCCACCCGCCGTTCCGTACTGGCGACCACGCTGGCGCTCCCAGTAGGGCCGGCAGCTGCAGTTCCGCAGCAAGGCGGTGGCCGTCAGGGCCGTGGCATATCGCCTCGCAACTTCGGCGCCGTGGGCGACGGCGTCCACGACGACGCGGATGCGGTACAGGCCGCAGTCGACGCCTGCCTGAGAACGCCCCTCCCCACGCCGCTCACCGTGGACGGCGTCTTCCGGCTCGGGCGCACGGTGATGATCGACCGGCCGACGGGCAAGAGCCAGCCGCGCTTCAATATTGTCGGGTCCGGGGTTGCGGCCGCGTTCACCGTGAACGGCGACGTGACCATGTTCTCGACCCGGCTGCCGATCAAGAACGACCCGTTGTCGGAAGGAGTGGTGTTCCGCGACATCCTGTTCGGCGCCGACCGGCCGGATCGCCGGGCGCAATGCTTTGGCGGTGGGCTGTTCCGCATGACCTTCATCAACTGCGAATGGCTGCTGATCCGGTGCCTGGCATCGCCGATCTACGCCCAGAGCTGGCGGTTCTCCGCCTGCCGGGCCCATGAATGGCAGGGCATATTCTTCCAGTCGGCGGGATCCTACGACGTGGTGCTGAATCTGGAATGCAAGTTCGGCGACACCGTGCTGCAGTCTGTCTCCAACACGTGGCCGACGATGCGGATGCGGGTGCACGACTGCGTGATTGAGGGGATCCGTGACTCCGCCATCCGGGTTGGCCGTGCCGCCGGGCTCAGCTTCGACGGGAACTACTGTGAGTTCAACGGCGGCCCCGCGCTGGACCTCACCGCACACCCTGACGGCAACACGACGGCGATCGTGCAGGCCAATACCTTTGTCCAGTCCGATACGGCGCTGGCCAGCGAGGAGTTCTTTGATATTCGCTGGGGGCGCACCCGACGCGGTTTCGCGACAGGCAACTTCTGCAACGGACGGCTGCACGATACCGCCGGTATGACCCGTACATCAGATCTCCTGACCATCGCGGGCGACGTGGCCGACGTGGCACTCTACCGCGGCTACACGGCAGACCCTGCCAAGCGGAAACCAGTGGGTAGGGTAGCTCTGTCCCCCGAAGGCGGAGGTGGCGCGGCCGCGGGTGGTAGCGACCTCTTCGTTGGCGCCGGACCGCACGGGGTCGACGATGGCCCTGCGCGACGCCTGATGTTCGGCTCCGTTAGCCCGCAGACGGACAACGGCCGGTATGGAAACGTTGCCTGGAGCACGGGGTCGCGCGTCTTCAACGATGCACCGGCGCGTGGCCAGCCGAAGGGCTGGATCTGTGTTTCCGGTGGAACGCCTGGTACCTGGATCGCGGAAGAACTCTTGTGACACCAGCGCATGCTGGAACTCCGGCCTAGCCCAATTCAGATGGGCCCCCGCGTGCGGCATCAGCCACACGATCAACTGTTTAGGCGGGAAAGGGGGCAACGGTTTACCAAGACGGCCTAGCCTTGCTTGATGCTGCGACCCTGGGTTAGCGCGCAGCATGAAACGCGTATTCGACCTGATGGTGGTGTTGCTGCTGGCACCCGCCTGGGCGCCGCTGCTGGCGGCTGTGGCGGTGCTGGTACGCTGGCGGATCGGCTCGCCCGTGCTGTTCCGGCAGCGGCGGCCCGGGCTGGGCGGGCGCACCTTCTCCATCCTGAAGTTCCGCACCATGATCGATGCCTGCGGGGCGGACGGGCGGCCGTTGCGGGACGAGGACAGGCTGACGCCGTTCGGTCAGTTCCTGCGGTCGGCCAGCCTGGACGAGCTGCCGTCGCTCCTGAACGTGCTGCGCGGCAATATGTCCCTGGTGGGGCCGCGGCCGCTGCTCGAGGAGTATCTGCCGCTCTACTCCCCCGAACAGGCGCGCCGCCACGACGTGCGGCCCGGGCTGACGGGCTGGGCGCAGGTGAACGGGCGCAACGCGCTTAGCTGGGAGCGCAAGTTCGCGTTGGACGTGTGGTACGTCGACAACCGTTCCCTGCTGCTCGACCTGCGGATCCTGTTCATGACCGTGCTGAAGGTGCTGCGCCGGGCAGATATCTCCGACCAGGGGACGCCGAGCGCGCACCGGTTCACGGGTTCGCGGCCGGGCTGACGTCGGTCCCTCAGGCCGCCCGTGCCAGCGACGCCTGCTCCATCACCGCGGCCAGCGCGTCCGCCACCCGGTCCAGTTCCGCGTCGGTGATGGTGGGGTGCGTCAGGAACATGAGGCTGGTTTCGCCGAGTTCGCGTGCGACCGGCAGCCGCTCGGCCGGGCGCCAGCCCGTGCCGTCGAACGCGCGCTCCAGGTACACCTCCGAGCACGAGCCCTGGAAGGCGGGCGCTCCCAGCGCCCCCAGCTCGGCGATGATCCGGTCCCGGCTCCACCCCGCGCGAAGCCCCTCGGGCCGTACATAGACGTAGAAGCGGTAGAAGGCGTGGCGGTCCCCCTCGGGAGGAAGTGGCGCGCGCAGCGCGTCGGGAAAGCGGCGTGCCACCCCGGCCAGCCGGTGCGCGACCGCGGTCCGCCGCGCGGTCCAGTCGGTCATGCGCGCCAGCTGGATGCGCCCCACGGCGCCCTGCACCTCCAGCATCCGCCAGTTGGTGCCGAACCCCTCGTGCAGCCAGCGATAGCCTGGCGGGTGCTCGCGCTCGTACACCGCCTCCCAGCTCTTGCCGTGATCCTTGAACGCCCACATGCGTCGCCAGAGGTCGTCGTCGTCGGTCGTGACCATGCCGCCTTCGCCGCCAGTGGTCATGATCTTGTCCTGGCAGAAGGACCAGGCGCCGATGCGGCCCATGCTGCCCGCGGCCCGACCGCGGTAGCGCGCGCCGTGCGCCTGGGCGCAGTCCTCGATCACCGCCAGGCCGCGATCGGCCGCCAGCACCAGGATCGGGTCCATATCGCACGGCCAGCCCGCCAGATGCACGCAGATCACCGCGCGCGTCTGAGGCGTCAGCACGCGCGCGATCGTGTCGGCGGTGATGTTACCGCTGTCGGGGTCGACGTCGGCGAACACGGGCACCGCACCCGCGTTCACCACGCACGACACGGACGCAATGAACGTCCGCGGCGTCACCACCACTTCGTCGCCCGGCCCGATCCCCAGGCCGTTCAGCGCCAAGTCCAGCGCCAGCGTGCCGTTGGCCAGCGCCACGGCATGGCGCGTGCCCGTCCATGCCGCGAACTCGCGTTCGAACAGCCGGCATTCCTCGCCGGTCCAGTAGTTGACCCGGCCGGACCGCAGCACGCGGGCGGCGGCCTGCGCCTCCTCCTCCGAGAAGCTGGGCCAGGGGCTGATCGCGGTGTTGAGCATGGGGAAGCCCTATCAGCGGGCGAAGTGCTTGCCCAGCGAGCGGACGCAGCTAGGACGCCCCGCGTGGAACGGCTGGCAATTGCGGCGCCCGACGGCGCGCTGGGGGGGATGCTGCTGCGCCCGGACGGCGCAGCGCGCGCGCTGGTGGCGTGCATCCACGGCGGCGGCTGCCATTCGGGCTATTTCGAGGCGGGCGAGGCGTCGCTGGCGCGCCGGCTGCTGCGCGCCGGCCATGCGGTGCTGCTGGTCGACCGCCCGGGCGTGCGCGGGCGGCCGCTGCTGCACGAGCAGCGGCCGCTAGCGGCGTCCGTGCTGCCGATCGCCGACTTCATCGGTCGGGTGTGGGCGGATCACGGCGGAGGCATGCCGGTGGGGCTGGCCGGCCATTCCATCGGCGGCGCGCTGGCGCTGATGATCGCGGCCGCTTCGCCTGGCTGGCCGCTGGGTGCGGTGGCGGTGTCGGGCATCGGCGACGAGCCGCCCCCCCTGGTGGTCGCTTGGCCCAACGGCCGCGGCGCCGACGCCCCGACTGCGGAGGCCGCTGGCTTCTTCCTAGGCCCGGAGGGGACGTACGACTGGCGCGGGCTGACGCTGCTGCGCAAGGTCGCGCATCCCTGGAACGTGGCCGAGCGGCTGGAACTGGTCGGCGAGTGGCCGGCGCTATGGCCGGCGCTGGCGCCGCGCGTGGGCGTGCCCGTGCACCTGCGGCTGGCCGACGGCGAGCGCATCTGGATGACGGGCGAGGCGGTGGTACAGCGCATGGCGGCCGCCCTGACGGCGGCGCCGCGCGTGGACGCGGAACTGCTGCCCGACGGCGGCCACCTGTACGAGTTCCACAAGCGCGGCCCCGAATTGGCGGCCGCGCAGGCGGCGTTCCTGGGGAGGGCGCTGTCCCCGCCTGATCGATAGCCGTCATGCGCCAATCAGGGATCATGCCGCGAGCGGGTGCGGCGGAGCGTCGGTCAGTGGGCCTTGGGCGACCGATCCTCCCCTGGCGGGCGGCTCCCGATCCAGTCCACCACCATGTCCGCCGGGCGATAGTCCACCACCAGCTCGGCCAGCAGGTGCCGCGTCAGCAGCACGTCGCGTGCGCCGGTTGCCGCCTTGAGCTGGTCCAGACGCCGGCATAGCTCGGACCACGGCAGGAACGCCTCGTTGGCGGTCATGATGCGCGGGTGCTGGGTTGGCAGCGGGTTGTCACCGATCAGCAGTTCCTCGTACAGCTTCTCGCCCGGCCGCATCCCGGTGACGCGGATCTCGATGTCGCCGTCCCCGCCGTCCGGCCCCTCCGCCACGCGCAATCCGGATAGTTCCACCATGCGCGCCGCCAGGTCGCGGATGCGGACGGGCTCGCCCATGTCCAGCACGAATACCTCGCCGCCGCGCGCCATGGAGCCCGCCTGGATCACCAGCTGTGCCGCCTCCGGGATGGTCATGAAGTAGCGTGTGATGTCTGGATGGGTCACGGTGATCGGCCCGCCGCCCGCGATCTGGCTGCGGAACAAGGGCACCACCGAGCCGCTGGAGCCCAGCACGTTGCCGAACCGCACCATGGCAAAGCAGGTAAATCCTTCCTCCTCGGCCGCCATGGCCTGGAGCACCATCTCGGCCAACCGCTTGGTGGCACCCATGACGTTGGTGGGGCGCACCGCCTTGTCCGTGCTGATCAGCACGAAGTTCGCCACCGCGTGGCGGCGGGCGACCGTGGCGAGCGTAGCCGTGCCCAGCGCGTTGTTGCGCACGCCCTCCAGCACGTTGTGTTCGACCAGCGGCACGTGCTTGTAGGCGGCGGCGTGGTACACCGTGTCCGGGCGCCAAGCGGCCATGATCTCGTCCATGCGCGCCTCGTCGCCGACCGATCCCATCAGCGGCACGACCCTTATCCGGTCGTAGCCCCGGTCCTCCAGCTCGCGGTGGATCGCGTACAGGGCGTATTCCGACGTCTCGACCAGGAGCAGCACCGCCGGGCCGATCTCGGCGATCTGGCGGCATAGTTCCCCACCGATGGAGCCGCCCGCCCCCGTCACCATGACCCGGTGGCCACGCACCTTGCGTTCCAAGAGCCGGGCGTCAGGCGCCACGCTGTCGCGGCCCAGCAGATCCTCGATCTGGACCGGCCTGAGGTCGCCCACCGTGACCTTGCCGTGCGCGATGTCCAGCAGGTCGGGCAACGTGCGCACGGCCACGCCCAGCGGCTGGATGGCCGACAGAATCTCGGCGCGCCGCCTGGGACTGGCCGACGGCATGGCCAGCAGTATCTCCTCCACCCGCCCGCGCTGCACCAGCGAGGCCAGATCGCCCGCCTTCCAGATACGCGCGCCGCACACGACGCGGCCCTGGAGCGTTCGGTCGTCGTCCACGAAACCCGCCAGCTGCACCTTGCTGGACGCCAGCAGCGCGTTGCCCAGCTGCCGTCCGGCAGAGCCCGCGCCGTAGATCGCCACGCGCCGCCGGTCGCGCACGCCCAGGTGGCGCCGATAGCCCTTGCTCAGCCAGTAGCGCGCCGCGACCCGCATCCCCACCGCCCCCACCAGCATCAGCAGGGGTTGGATCAGGCCGATGGTGCGCGGCACGCCGGGCAGGCCGAACGTCATCACCAGCACCGAGAACAGCAGGCCGTAGGTGACCACGGCCTGCACGATGACCGACAGCGCGTGGCCTCCCATGTGGCGCAGCACCGACCGGTACAACCCGAACACGTAGAAGACCGGCAGCGCCGACAGGGACAGCACCGCCGCCGGCCAGCCGCGGCTCCACAGCGACACCCAATCGTTGAGCCGCAGGTAATAGGCGACCCAGACCGTAAGAATGCACAGCGCCGCGTCCGCCACCATCGCGATGGCGTGCTTCACCGGACGCGGCAGCGTCACCACCGGCTCCAGCAGGCGATCCAGACCGACAAGCACGCCCAAACCCCTTCAACGCCGGCACACATTGCGAGCGCCCGTACCCCAGAAGGAAGCAGGTGGCAAAAGCCGGGCGTTTTCTTGTCTGTTACCAAGCATGCAAGGGGGTTCGGGCGCCTTGCCCCGGATCGCGTTTTGCTTGTATCGGCGCGTTCTCGCATGACCGACCGAACAGCCAGCACGTCGCCCGTCGGTCGACCTCCGGTCGGTGCCCGCCCGCTTCCCGCCCGGATCACCGCCATCGCCACCCACCTGCCCGAGCGCGTGCTGGGGAACGACGAACTGGCCGCGCTCTACCCCGCCTGGCCGGCGGACAAGATCCTGGACAAGACGGGCATCCTGGAGCGCCGCGTCGCGGCCGACGGTGAGACGGCGGGCGACCTGGCGTTCCACGCGGCCGAGAAGCTGTTCGCGGGCGGCGGGGTGGGCGGCGCGGTCGCGCGCGGCGACGTGGACTTCGTGATCCTGTGCACCCAGGCGCCCGACCACGTCCTGCCCACCACCGCCTGCCTGCTCCAGCACCGGCTGGGGCTGCCGACGTCCACGGGTGCGCTGGACGTCAACCTGGGCTGCTCCGGCTTCGTCTACGGCCTGTCGCTGGCGGCCGGGCTGATCGCGGGCGGCATGGCCGCCAACGTGCTGCTGCTGACGGCCGACACCTATTCCAAGTTCATCCACCCCATGGACAAGAGCGTGCGCACCCTGTTCGGCGACGGGGCGGCCGCCACGCTGGTCACGGCCGTGGCCGACGGGGAGACCGGCTGCATCGGGCCGTTCGTGTTCGGCACCGACGGATCGGGCGGCGGCGACCTGATCGTGGAGGCGGGGGCCGCGCGCTTGCCTCACGGCCCCGACACGGGGGCCGAACAGGAGGACGCGGCCGGCAACGTCCGTTCCCGCGCGCAGCTCTACATGAACGGCGGCAGCGTCATGGCCTTCACGCTGCGCGAGGTGCCGCGCACGGTGGCTGCCTTGTGCGAGCGGGCCGGCACAACGGCCGCCGACTACGACAAGTTCGTCCTCCACCAGGCCAACAAGTTCATGCTGGACGCGCTCGCGCGCAAGCTGGACGTGGAGCCGGCGCGCGTGCCGCGCCGCTTCGAGCGGATCGGCAATACCGTGTCCTCCACCATCCCCTTCGTGCTGGAAGGGGAGATGGCGGCGGGCGCCTGTTCCCCGGGCGCGCGGGTGATGCTAGTGGGCTTCGGCGTCGGCCTGTCCTGGGCGGCCGCGGACGTGCAGTTCTGAACGGAGAATATCTGTGAGCGAGTTCTACGAAGGCCTGGCCGAGATCCTGGAAGTGGACCAGTCGGAGGTCACGCCCGAGCTGGAGCTGGGCGAGAACTGGGACAGCCTGGCGATCGTCTCCACCATCGCGCTGATCGACGACGTGTACGACGTCCAGGTCCGCCCCGAGAAGCTGGCCGACTGCAAGACGGTGGGCGAGGTCGAGGCGCTGGCGGCCGCGCAGAAGGACGCCTGACCTCCATGCACGGCAAGACCGGCCAGCACGCGCAGGCACGCGGCGCCCGCATCGCGGGCGTCGTGTCGGCGCTGCCCCCCAAAGTGGTCGAGAACGACGCGTTCCTCGACCGCTTCGGCGACGCGGTGGCGGAAGTCACCAAGATGACGGGCGTCACGCGCCGTCACGTCGCCGAGGACGGGGTGGCGACCAGCGACCTGTGCTACGCGGCCGGCGTGCGCCTGCTGGAAGGGCTGGGCTGGGAGCCCGACACGGTCGACGGGATCATCTTCATCTCCCAGTCGCCCGACTACCCGCTGCCCGCCACCGCCTGCCTGCTACAGGAGCGGCTGGGGATGCGGACCACCACCGTCGCCTTCGACGTGAACTTAGGGTGCTCGGCCTATCCGTACGGCCTCTGGCTGGCGATGAGCCTGATCCAGACGGGCTCCATGAACCGGGTGCTGGTGGCGGTGGGCGACATCAACACGCGCGCCAACGATCCGCTCGACCGCTCGGTCGCCATGCTGTTCGGCGACTGCGGCGCCATGACCGCGCTGGAGGCGGGCGACCCGGAGGCCGACGTTGCGCACTTCGTGCTGGGCACGGACGGGCGGGGCGGCGACAACCTGATCGTGCCCGCCAGCCGGCACCGCGACCGCACGGGCGACCAGCGCTTCGCGGGCCGCAACCTGGACATGGTCTACATGGACGGGGCCGAGATCTTCAACTTCACGCTGAAGGCGGTGCCCGCGCTGGTGCGCGAGACGATCGAGGTGGCGGGCGTGCCGCAGGAGGACTACGACGCCTTCCTGTTCCACCAGGCCAACACCTTCATGCTGAAGCACCTGGCCAAGAAGGCCAAGCTGCCCGCCGACAAGGTGCCGATCAACATGGACCGCTACGGCAACACCTCGTCCGCCACCATCCCGCTGGTGATGACCACGGATTCGGCCGAGCAGCTGAAGGCAGGCCGCGGGCGGATCGGGATGTTCGGCTTCGGCGTCGGCTACAGCTGGGCGTCCGCGTCCCTGGACGTGGGGCCGCTCAAGGTCTGCGAGACGGTGATCGCTTGAGGCTGTTCGCATGACGGGGCGTGCATCGGCGTTCGCGCCGGACTGCCTGGCCGGCCGGCACGTGCTGGTGACCGGCGCATCCAGCGGCATCGGCCGGGCCGCGGTCGAGCAGGTCGCGGCGCACGGCGCGCGCGTGGCGCTGGTCGCACGCGACGCCGGGCGGCTGGAGGCCGTTCGCGCCTCGCTGCCAGGGGAAGGCCATACGGTCCATCAGGTAGACCTGGAGGGCGTGGACGCGGCCGCGGACGCGGTGGCGGGCATTGCCAAGGCGAACGGGGCGTTCGACGGCATCTTCTATTCGGCCGGCGCCACGTTGGTGCTGCCTATCCGGCTCCTCAAGGACAAGCACCTCGACGAGACGTTCGGAGCAGGCGTGTACGGCGCGTTCGGGACGCTGAAGGCGGCTGCGAAGAAGGGCGTCATGAACGACGGTAGCTCCATCGCGGTGATGTCGTCGGTGGCGGCATTGCGGGGGCGACCGGCATTATCGGCCTACTGCGCCGCGAAGTCGGCCGTGGACTCGCTGGTGCGTTGCGCCGCGCTGGAGTTCGCGCCACGCAGGATCAGGGTGAATTCGATCCGAGCGGCTGCGGTCGAGACGCCGCTGCACCACGATTACATGGCGTCCATCGGGCCGGAAGCCACCAAAGACTATGTTGATCGCCACCCGCTGGGCTTCGGCCAGCCCCAGGACGTCGGCGACGCGGTGCTGTTCCTGCTTTCCGATGCCTCACCATGGATCAGCGGCGTGAACCTGCTGGTCGACGGCGCGGCCGCTGTGAAGTGACGGCCGACCGCGTTTCCGATCGACGCCCGTGACCGAACCCGTGTCTTCCGTCTTTCGGGACGACTGCTTTGCCGGCCGCACAGTGTTCGTCACCGGCGCGTCGTCCGGCATCGGTCGTTCGGTCGCCCAGGCCCTGTCGCGCCACGGCGCGCGGCTGGTACTGAACGGCCGCAGCGAAGAGCGGCTGCGCGAGACGCGGGATCGGTTGTCGGGTGACGGCCATGCGCTGGCGCCGGGTGAACTGACGGACGCCGACGTGACGGCCGAACTGGTCAAGGCAGCCGCACGGGACAACGGTCCGTTCCACGGCATCTTCCACGCGGCCGGCAACTTTGCGGTGCGCGCCATCAAGGTCACGCGCCAGAGCCACCTCCACCAGACGTTCGACGCCAGCGTGTTCGGTGCCTACGGCGTGGGACGCGCGGCCGCGAGCCCCAAGGTGCTGGCGGACGGGGGCTCGCTGCTGATGATGAGTTCGGTCGCGGCGGTGCGCGGCAACCCGGCGCTGGCCGCCTATTCGGGCGCCAAGGCCGCGGTGCTGGGGCTCACCCGTGTGCTGGCGCTGGAACTGGCGGGGCGGCGCGTGCGGGTCAACGCGGTGGTGGCGTCCACTGTCACCACCGAGATGCACTGGAAGACGCTGGAGAACGCCGACATGACCCATGTGGACGCCAACGAGGCGCGCCACCCGTTGGGCTTCGCCTCGCCGCGGCAGATGGACGAGGCGGTGATGTTCCTCCTGTCGGACGCGTCGAGCTGGATCACGGGGGCCGAGATCCCGGTTGACGGCGGGTATTCGGCGGCATGAGGGGCGGGGCGAAGAGCGGGGGCGCCGATATCGGGCCCGAGGGGATCGGTGACCGCGTGGTGCTGGTGGGCGGCGGCGGCTTCGCGCGCGAGCTCTACCACTGGATCGCTGACTGCACGGCGGCCGGCCGGTTGCCGCCATTGGGCGGTTACGTGGACGACGCAGGCGCGGTGCTGCGCTATCCGGACCGCTACGACCTGCCATTCCTGGGGGGGCTGGACGACTGCGAGATACGCCCCGGCGACCGCTTCGTACTGGCGCTGGGCAGTCCCGCGTCCAAGCGCGCGGTGCACGCGCGGCTGGCGCGCCGAGGCGCGCGTTTCGGCACGGTGATCCATCCCAGCGCGACCGTGACCTCCACCAGCTACGTCGGCGAGGGCTCCGTCGTATGCCTGGGTTGCTGCGTGGGGCCGGACTCGTCCCTGGGTCGCTTCGTGACGCTCAACTCCAGCTCCGGTACCGGCCACGACACGGTGGTGGGCGACTTCTCGGTACTGGCATCGGCCATCGTGGTGGCGGGCAACGTCCAGGTTGGAGAGGACGTCAGCATCGGGTCGTCCGCGGTGATCCTGCCGGGCCTCAAGGTGGGGGCCGGTGCGGTGATCGGATCGGGATCGGTGGTCTATCGTTCCGTTAGGCCGGGCGTCACCATATATGCCCCCCCGGCGAAGCAGTTGCGGCTACGCTGAGCGGCCGGATCGGGAAGGCGTATCATGATCGAGAAGCAGGCGTTCCTCGACGAGGCGGTGTTGCGGCGGGAGGTGTCCGACCTCTTCGCGGCCGGCTGGGTCTTCGCCGGCATGACCGACGAGCTCGCCAACGAGCGCGACTACGTCACGCTGGACTTGCCTGGCGTCGCCGTGGTGGTGCAGAATTTCAGAGGCGAGCTCCGCGCCTTTCAGAACGTCTGCGCGCACCAGTTCGCCCGCCTCCAGGACGGACCGCGCGGCAACCGCGTGCTGATGTGCCGCTATCACGGCTGGAACTACAACGCCGAGGGCTACCCGTTCGGTATCCCGCGCCGGTCGGAGTACGGCCTGGCCGACGTTCCACGCGAGTGCCTGTCGCTCAAGCCCTATCGAGTCGAGACATGCGGCCGCTTCGTGTTCGTGTGCCGGCCCGACTGCCGCTTGGACCTCAAGACTTGGCTGGGCGGCTTCCGGCGGACGCTGGAGGAATTGAGCGGGCACATGGGCTCCGAGCACCGGTTCGAGGAGCTGCCCCACCGCGCCAACTGGAAGCTGCTGGTCGAGAACGTGCTCGACTATTACCACTGCGCTACGCTGCACCGCGAGACGTTCGTTGCCGACGGCTACTGCGTCACGGCACCGCAGGACGTGACGGTGGAAGGCCCGCACAGCAGCTTCGCCCTGCCGCGCACGCCGTCCGCCAACGAGGACAAGGAGCGCCTGCGCCGCCGCTTCCTGTCGCACCTGGCGAACCGCTCCTTCCAACACGACAGCTACCTGCACCTGTTCGTATTCCCCAACCTGTTTGTGTCCTCCACGGAGGGGCGCACCTTCTTTGTCGGCCAGGCGCTGCCCGAGGCCACGGATCGAACCAGCCTTCGCGTGCGCTACTTCGAGCCCGCCGGTCTCGCACCGCGTCATCGCGGGCGGCAGGAGATGGTCAACAAGCAGTTCGGGGACACGGGGCTGGCCATCATCGCCGACGAGGACAAGCCGATGCTGGAATCGATCCAGGTCAACATGGCCATCGCCGACGGCCCCGGCTTCCTGGGCGAGGGCGAGGTCCGCATCCGCGCCTGGCGCGAGGCCTATTCGCGCGCCATGGCCGACGGGCTGGGGGCGGTGCTGCCGGCGGGCACGCCGGTGCTGGAGGAGGTGGCGTGAGCGACGCGGGCGTCGTGGAGGCCGCGGGCGCGGATGCGCCGCCCGCGCCGTTCCGCGCGGCCAGCGCGTCCGGCGCCGACAATGCGCGCCTCTACGCCTCCCAGCCCTATTTCGACGCCGAGATGGCGGCGCTGCGCGACACGGCCTGGCACCTAGTCGCCACGGCGGACGAGCTGGCCAGGCCCAACGACTGGGTGCGCGCCCACGTTTGGGGTGCGGACGTGTTCGTGCAGAACGTGCGCGGCGAGCTGAAGGGTTTCCGTAACGTCTGCCAGCACCGCGGCTTCCCGCTGCGGCGCCAGCCTTCGGGCAACGGCCCCATCCTGTGCGACTTCCACGCGTGGCGCTACGACGGCGAGGGCGTGCCGGTGGGCGTCGCCCGCAACGCCGAGTTGTTCTGCCTGTCGCGCGAGGACAAGGCCGCGCTCGCGCTGCCCCGCCTGCGCGTGGAGCGGGTCGGCACGCTGGTGTTCGCGGCCGTGGGCGACGCCGTGCCGCCGCTGGCCGATTACCTGGGCCGCTTCGGGCCGCTGCTGCGCGCCGCCACGTCGAGGATGGGCGGCTCGCACCACCGCTGGGCGGGCGAGACGCTCGCCAACTGGAAGCTGTCCTACGAGGTGACGCTGGACGACTACCACGTCCAGTTCGTCCACCCCCAGTCGATCGGCGACGAGGCCATCCCCGACTGGGGCTTCGTGTACGAGCGCGAGGGCCCGCACTCGCATATGCTGCGCCGGCGCACGCCCGACTGGACCTTTCCCGGCTTCTGGGAGGGGCTGGAGCGCGACGAGTACGAGTATCCCGGCTACAAGATCCACCACCTCTTCCCGTCCAGCTTCCTGGTGGCGACGCGCGAGGCGATGCTGGTCACGACCTTCACCCCGCTGGCGCCGGACCGCACCGCGGTGAACGACCGGCTGTTCGAGCTGTCGCACAACCCGCAGGACGAGGCTTTCTGGGACCGCGCGGTCCGCATCCAGCGCCAGGTGAGCGACGAGGACCGCCGCATCTCCGAGGCGCAGCAGGGGACGATCGCCGACCTGGACCGCGCGCCGACCTTCGGCGCGCTGGAACGGCGCGTGGCCTGGTTCCACGAGGCCTATCAGGAACTGGTCGGCAAGCGCGCTCGCGTCATGTGCGACGAGATCAGGGAGCATGGCACGAGGGTGTGACAGTCGCATGGGGGCGTACGATGGCCAGGAGCTTCGTGCGGCCATCGCCGATCACCTGCCACGATGCGGTGAGTGCATGATCCGCCTGTTGTGGGCAGCCACCTTGCGCCGGTAGTGCTTCAGCATCGCCCGCGTGCCGTTGAGCGCGGTGGTGCCAGGCCCGCCGGTCATGAGGTGGGCCTGGATGTCGATTGCGGCGCGGACCTTCTCTGTCACCATCGGCTCCACTTCCACGGCGCCCGCCGACCCGCCGGCCGCGATCCGGGCCGTCCGCAGCGCCATCACCGTGCCGGCCTCCGCACCCAACATCCATACATCGGGACCGACCTTCATCCAGGTGACATAGGCACCGTATATCGTCACCTCCTCGGCGGGCCAGACCATCCCGGGTGGGTCGGGTTCTCAGCGGTCAGCACCTGAGAGAGCAGCACCACCGGATCGATCCCGATCGCGCGCGCCACCGCGACGTATTCGTCCACCGCCAGCATTCGCTCGCCCGTCTCGTAGCGCGACACGTACGCCTGCTGCCAGCCGAGCCGCCGGGCCAGGTCGACCTGCCGCAGCTTCGCCTCGCGCCGGGCGGTCGTCAGCGCGGCGACGATGCTGGCGTGCAGTTCGGGTAGACCCTGGCGGAACGGCGGGGCCTGAACACCCCCGCCGTTCGATCAGGGTCGTTCGCAGTGACATTGAACACATCCCGCACCGGGTCTAGAGGCTGGGGAAACAGTTGGGGACGTCATCATGCCCTTGTTCGGCTACGCGCGCGTGTCCACCGCGGAACAGGACCTCGACCTTCAGCTCGCCGCGTTGGCCGCGGCGGGCTGCGCCACCGTGCGGTCGGAGAAGTGGTCGGGCACCAGCCGGGCGGCGCGGACCGAGCTTGAGACGCTGCTGGCCTTCTTGCGCGAGGGCGACGTGCTGGTGGTCACGCGCGTCGACCGGCTGGCTCGCTCGCTGAAGGATTTGCAGGACATCGTCCACGAGCTGAAAGGCCGCGGCATCGCGCTGAAGGCGACCGAGCAGCCGATCGACACGGGCACGGCCGCGGGCAAGGCGTTCCTGGATATGCTTGGCGTGTTCGCTGAGTTCGAGACCAACCTGCGCCGCGAGCGCCAGATGGAGGGGATCGCGGCCGCCAAGCTGCGCGGCGTCTACAAGGGCGGCAAGCCGCGCATCGACCCGGAAGCGGTGCGGAAGCTGGCGGCGGACGGCGTGCGGCCGTCGCACATCGCGCGCCAGCTCAACATCTCGCGCGGCACCGTCTACCGCTGCCTGGGGACTGGGGAGAGGATCGCGGACGCAGGCTGAGGCGCGCCCGTCGCGGCGCATGAGTGACGTGTGGATCGGTCGGCCCCCTCGAACCTCGTGCCCCTGGGACGTTGCACGGTACGTTCCGGCCGCTACCCTTCTCCGCCGCGACCCGGCCGACGCCCGGACGGATCGCGCGCTCATAGCAGGAGACAGGGTTTGCCGCGGTTCCGCTTCGTCGTGCCCTTTTTCCTGGCGACCGGCATCGCCGGCGCGGCGTGCGGCCAGGTCGGCCGGCCTGGGCGTGCAGGCGATCCGCGCTCGCGCGCGGCCCGGCACCCGGGTCGGCATCGCCGACAATCCCACCGTCTACGCCCCCGTGATCGAGACGCCCGAGCATGTCGCGGCCGCGCGCAGGGCGTTCCGCGAGGGCAACGCCATGTTCCTGACCGCGGTGATGGAGGGCCGCTACATCGACCAGTACCTGGCCGGCGCCGGCGCGGACGCGCCGCGCGTCCAGGCCGGCGACATGGCCGCGATCGGCAGCCCGCTCGATTTCGTGGCGCTCAACATCTACGCGCCCGAATGGGTGCGCGCCGACGCCGGGCCGAAGGGCTACGCGGTGGTGCCGCACGTCGGGTCCAGCCCGCGCATGGCCTCGCCCTGGCTGGTGGTGGGGCCGGAGGCCGCATACTGGGGCGTCCGCCATGTCGGCGACCTGTGGAAGCCCGGGATGCTCCATATCTCGGAGAACGGGGCGTCGGCCGACGACCCGGTGGTGGACGGCCGCGTCGACGACGCCGACCGCGTCATGTACCTGCGCAACTACCTGTCCCAGTTCGACCGCGCCATCGCGGAGGGCTATCCGCTGCACGGCTATTTCCTGTGGAGCCTGCTCGACAATTTCGAGTGGGCGGACGGCTATGGCAAGCGGTTCGGCATCCACCACGTCGACTTCGCGACCCAGAAGCGCACGCCCAAGCTGAGCGCCGCCTGGTATCGCGAGGTGATCCGCCA
>Ga0325400_1000148_pt1 | contig 44558 bp, 28 predicted proteins | sample PopdelMetagenome_2_FD_205662 | JGI IMG/M metagenome (GOLD analysis project Ga0325400, IMG submission 205662) | Populus deltoides microbial communities from Bellville, Georgia, United States - Xylem-PdKOR-R1 | ecosystem: Host-associated > Plants > Phyllosphere > Stem > Wood/Secondary xylem... | reverse complement strand
CTGAGTCTATTTGTAGTTGTGTGGATCTATTAAAGTCAAACTTTGAGATAATTTCTTTGTTCCTGATAAACTTTTCAAATTAAATTTTAAACCCACATCAAGATCCTAGTTGTCCTTACATTTATACATTTTAATAATAAGTTCTCTTTGGCATGAAAATGCATGATGTCCAGTACTTTTCTTTTATAATGAATTTAGCATTTTCTTTCTTTCAAATTTTGCTTTGGTACTGATATGTGCCCGTCTTGTTTATCTCAAATTAACAAGTTGATTTGTCCTATTTGTTCAATTCATTTCTCAATTTCGTTGTGGGTTTGGAATTTGTAGGTGGATGATTTGGAGGAGGTCAGTGAATATTACCAGAACAGAGGATACTTCAATGAATTGATCTCCCTCATGGAAAGTGGTTTAGGTTTAGAACGTGCGCATATGGGTATTTTCACAGAGTTGGGAGTGCTGTATGCTAGATATCGTCCTGAGAAGCTTATGGAGCACATTAAATTATTCTCAACTCGTCTCAATATTCCCAAGCTTATACGAGCATGTGATGAACAGCAACATTGGAAGGAACTTACCTATCTGTACATTCAATATGATGAATTTGATAATGCTGCAACTACCATTATGAACCATTCTCCTGAGGCCTGGGATCACATGCAATTCAAAGATGTTGCTGTCAAAGTTGCTAACGTGGAGTTATATTATAAGGCTGTGCATTTCTACTTGCAAGAACATCCTGATCTTATCAATGATCTTCTCAATGTGCTGGCACTCCGTGTGGACCATACTCGTGTTGTTGACATAATGCGAAAGGTTTTTACCTGTGCTATGACATGTTATTTTAAGAAGCAGCAAATCATGAATCTCTTCTGATGGCTCTAACACTATTAATAAGTGATATTTTTTTTTTATGGTTTTTAGGCAGGTCATTTGCTTCTTGTGAAGCCATATATGATTGCAGTTCAGAGCAACAACGTGTCTGCTGTGAATGAGGCTTTGAATCAAATTTACATGGAGGAGGAAGACTATGAAAGATTGCGTGAATCCATTGATTTGCACGATAACTTTGATCAGATAGGCCTTGCACAGAAGGTGAGGTGCATTGATATTATTGTTTTTCATCATTGGTTTAAACTGTCTTTGTAATCCATTTTGGTACTAATTTGCCCAGGTTGAGAAACATGAGCTTCTTGAAATGAGACGTGTGGCTGCATACATTTACAAGAAGGCTGGAAGATGGAAGCAATCCATTGCATTGTCAAAGAAAGATAACCTATACAAAGATGCCATGGAGACAGCATCACAGTCTGGTGATCGTGAACTTGCAGAGGAGTTGCTGGTTTATTTCATTGAAAAGGTATCAACTGCTGTGTTAGACTATACCTTTTTCGCAATGCATAAATGATATGGCATCTTTTGTAGATGTGGCTAACTGACCATTTTTAGGAAGTCCTCCATTTTTTCCTTCCACAAAAATTAGGGCGAGTTTGCTTGGTTGCACTGAGGGGTGTTATGTTACCTTTTCTTGGTGCGACACTCCACTCGAAATGATTCCACCTCTTGTCAAGTTTGAGGGTTCTGATTTATGGGAAGGACAAGACTTCTTAGGATTTCAAAAATCGATTATTTTTATGTTGTCTCCTGTTCTTACACCCCTATATTTGCCATGTCATTTGGGCACTCTTAAATATTTTTTTCTGAGTCATTGACTGCTTTTATTTGTGATTGTGTAGGGCAAGAAGGAATGCTTTGCATCATGCCTCTTTGTTTGTTATGATTTAATTCGGCCGGACATTGCCCTTGAGCTTGCCTGGATGAATAATATGATCGACTTTGCCTTCCCATACCTTTTGCAGGTGATTTCTTTAGCTGCTGGGTCTCTAATCTCTAGCATGTGTTTGTTTGCATCCTATGAGCAAGCCAACCTTTTTCAGCTACTTGGCCATCATACCTGGAAGTTTGAAGTTTATTCATGATGATTCACTTGTCTTTATTTCTTTTCTTGCAGTTTGTTCGTGAATACACGGGCAAAGTTGATGAACTTGTGAAGGACAAAATTAATGCACAGAATGAAGTCAAGACCAAAGAGCAGGAAGAGAAGGATGTCATTGCTCAGCAGGTAATTATTTTGCATCCTATTGCTGTCAAAGGGATATGGTCTCAGAGGTGGCACATTTAGTGTTACAAAAAACATCTTTGAATTGGGTTTATCTGGAAGAGTTGGTCTTCCTTAAACGTTGAGTTTTATGTCCTAAGATGGGTTTTCTCATGGTTTTTTATTGTTAAATATTACATTGATCGATTCATGTGATTTGTTGCAGAACATGTATGCTCAGTTACTTCCTCTTGCTTTGCCTGCGCCGCCAATGCCTGGTATGGGTGGACCAACAATGGGAGGAGGTTTTGCTCCACCACCACCCATGGGTGGAATGGGGATGCCTCCAATGCCACCTTTTGGCATGCCACCAATGGGCAGCTATTGATACGCAAACCACCATTTTTTTTTGTAGAATTAGCTGCAAATTCCCAGTTGCTTCAAGAAAAGAAGTATCCTAGTTGTTGGGGCATTTGATATGATGGTTTTTTCTGGACTTTGGTGCCTTCATTCTTTCTTTTAGCGTTTGTTTTGATGGGATGGAGTTGTACTTGAAATCATGAAGTTGCCAATTTTCCTTGGTCTTAGGTGTGTGGATAAGTGTTGTAATATTCTTTTGGTTGGAGTCATTTTTTGGCTGCTGGTAGAGAAGCAAGCTGAGGATTTCCTGTATCTATATTATTTTTTCCCTTGCGGTCTAGAAGCTAGCCCGAGTATAGTACGAATTGTTTCATACAAATCATAAACCCTCCTCCTTAATCTGTAATGGTTTTTAGTTTAATTCCATCTTTCTTCTTGTACGCCGACTGTTTTCCTTTAAATTTAGGTGCTTGTTTTTTTTTGCGACCACGTATTTTCTTTACATTGCATGTTTGCAAGGGTTTATCCGTTTGAATCTTGAATTCCAGATTAACGATGTTATTATGGACGTCGGCCTGTCGTATTTTTTAAAAATTTTGGTTTTTTATTAGAAGTTATTTTTGTATTAATATTAAAAATTATTTTTTTTAAAAAAATAATAAAATATTATTTTTAAAATAAAACACTTTAAACCAAACAATTACTACTTACAATTCCGACTACACTTTTCATTCCATGACTCGTCCGACAATTGTTAGTAATCCTACTATTTGTTTCGCTATGATCGCAAATTTCTGAACCAACCGTTAAAACGTTGGCGTGAGCTTCAGTTAAAACAGACCCGCTTGAGGCTCTTGCTGCTGGCTGGTGATTTTTGTAACATCAGATGGTACAATTTGTTTTTCTCGCTCAATGCTTTCTCAAGTCGTACCAGAGATCAGGTGGTGGCAGTTTTAAGTACTGTTGTTCTGAATAACTTGAGCTTTGGCTGTACACGCGCACGTGATAAACTACCTGTGGATGCGTGTGGGTATTGTGAATGCAATGTGTCATTTTTTATTTTTATACAGAAGAAGAAGAAGAAGAGAGATGATGCATGCAAGTATTGTTAATTTCTGAGTTCCAGGTGGTAGAGTAATTTTGACTGGTTTTAGTCTAAACGACTGAGGTGGGTGGTAGAGTAATGACAACTGTTGATTTCTTTTCCAGTTTGGAGAAAGTGACACTGTTGGGTGTATTTGTTTCAAACAACAATACTATCATTGCCAGTTTCGGTAAAAAAAAAATTAAGGAGAAGTACAGGAAAATATTCTGATCTCAAGCAAAAAATGTTCGACACATTCTTGCAAATTGCTCTTCCCTGCTCTCTTCAAAACAGTAGCTTTTACGTGGAGTATATTTTACATCCAGAAAACCCCCTTCCGATCAGAACACACTTTACTGGACTTTGGCGAGAGTTTTGGGAGGTTCCATCACCGGAATGCATGCCGTGATAAATGAACACCGTGTAGATAGTTACATGGTTGCAGGCGCCGTACCAATTGGTGGGTTTCAAATGACCTGTTGATACTTTTCTTTCCGCTTCCATGAAAATGCTTTAAATGAAATTACATGACCGAGGTAATATTGAGTTTTTCATGAATCTCAGAAATGAGATTGAAATTCAAACACAATTCTCTTTAATTACTGGCAGAATGGACGGAAATGAACAGAGGCCGGAAATTTAAATTACATTGAAGTTGTGGGGGGTGATTGGGATGAAATCGAGACTCGGGCAAATTAAAATTCAGCCGAGATATATGGTCACAAGAAATTGAGGTCATTTTTTTAAGAAAATAAAAACATAAAACAACTTATTTTTTTTAAAAAATCACAGGTTTCTTCCTATGTGAGTATCATGATACAAAAATATTTTTTAATTAAAAATATATTTCTTATATTTTTAATATTATAATATCAAAATCATTAAAAACATCTAAAAATATATCATGAAAATTCTCTTCATTGCACTGGCTGCATTAATCAATGAGCCGCCAGGTTAAACTTCCGAATCGGGCAATTCTTATAACAATGATGATTAGTGTCGTGTCAGCATAATAGAGGTGCAGTTTGCCACACTTCCTGGGTGGAGTTTACAGATTTTAATAAGCGGGAATTGGACGGTGGATTACACGCTTTGTAAAAGAAAATGGTGGTAGCAAATCAGCTAATCTCCTTGGGTTGGTTACAAGGTCATCCACTCTTCTTCGCACAAGCACAGCTGCTGGACTCACTGAAATCACAAAACTCTCTGTGTCTATTACTGAATGATACAAGGTCGGGACGTAAAAAGGAGGAGACGATGTCAATTTCTCTAAATTCTGCTGTTGGCTTCGACTCAACGGTAATCTCCTTTCTGCTACCTCAAGATTTGCCGTCTTATTTACTGTTATCTCTTTTGGGTTTTCTTCATTAAGTTCTTGTACTAAAACTGTACTGCTGCTTTTATCTTTTCTCCTCAATGATTTTGCTATGACAGTACTTCTTGCTAATTGCCTAGGTTTCTTTGAGGTACTTGAAAAAATTAACACTCAGATTAGAGTTCTAAAAATAATTAATTTATTGATTTATTAATAGTTGAAGAATGATATTGCTAATTGGGCTGTCCTAATAACGATTGAACGGGAATCTTGGGCTCAAATTAGAATTGATGTAGTAACTCATTGGTTTATTCAGTTAATTCAATACCCATGTTCATCATTCTCTTGCAAAATGAAACACGATGTTCCAGTTGTCTGGCTAAAGATTCTATGAAGATCACAATTTTATGATATCAAAGTTAATTTTTTGGTTCGCACTATTAAGTCTCTTGTGACATTCATCTCTAATTCTCCATCCCTTCTTGGTCTACTTCCTATTAGTATTTCAGTAACCATTTAATTTATGGAGAATAATAGTGTGTTGGAAAAAAGTGTATAGTCAATGCTTAATGAAAAACTCTTTTTTTCTTCTTTTTCTTCCCTTTCTGCATGGAAACATGACCTGTCTGAAATTAATGTTGTTGGAAATCTTTTCCTTCAATTAATCTTCTGCAATGTTTCTCCTAGCACTTGAAATAAGGTGATTTTGCTCGTGAAAGTTCATTGAAGCTATTCGTAAAAAAAAGTAACAGGTAGTTGCTCCATTTGTGCACATTTTTTCTGTCATCCCCCCCCAGCCTACGTTCTAGTTAAATGAGACTGGGATATAATTATCCTGATCCTGCAAGATTTGCAATTGCGAGTACTTTTTTCTGCATCAGTGATGCTTGGTGCTTTTCTTTTAATTCTGTTTCATGTTGATCTTTGATAGTTCAAGGAACTTTATTTTTATCAGTTATAAGGGGAAAAAAGACATGGTTCTAATGGTTCAAGTTAACTTTTACTCTAATAAAACAAATTTATACTTTCTTTTATTTTTTGTTTTTATTTTCTTATTTCTTTTGCATATTTGCCATTCAGCAGCCTTAATATCTATGCACTGGATTATTTCAATTGATGCGGTTTAGACATTTTTGGTGACTGTTATTTCTAGAGATTATTTACCGAAGTTTTTCTCCGTTAGAAGCTGCAAACCAAATTCCATCATGTGTCTAGACCAAAGGCCGCCTCCTTGGGTATGCTTGCTTCAAGGATACAAATAAATGGAAGAAGAAGAGGGTTATTTGTTTCAGCTGTGGATAATGATCGTCTTGTCACAGACACCGGCGTTAAGGGTCATGGAGGTGCTGAGAGCTCAATTTATGACAATCAGCTGTCAGCAGTGAATTCCCCAATTGAGGATTCTCCAGTAGGAAACAATGTTGGTGAGGAGTCAGGACCTCAAACCTCTGGAGCTTCCAATGGCTCAACAATTTCGGTGGATATGAAGTCTAGGCCAAAAAGGTCGCCTCTAACAGCAAGAGAGAGACTAAAGGCTGCGAGAGTTATCAGCCGTTACACAGAATCAAAGACATCAAAATCAGAGATGGGCAGGAAAGTATTGGATGCCCTGAGAGAAAGTGACAAGGGCAAGAAAAGATCTGGCCTTCCAGAAGCTCCTGAAAACTTGTTTGATGACAGCAAGCGAGGGTTGCCGAAGGAGGGATGGACCTTTCAATTTCCAGGGGGTTCAGAACTCTTTTTCATTGTCGTTTCATTTGTTTTGATCAGCACAATAATGTTTGCAACGACCTACATTGTCTGGAAAGTTGGTGCAATCCATTTTGATGAGTATTAAGGTGGAATTTGGTGGGATTCCGCTATTTAGGTGAGCTACCTCTTCAGATACATCCATAGAAAGATCACAATCTATTTGGATTCAGGTATTTGCACAAGTTTCAAATATTTGTTTGTAATTTCATGTCATTTAGACAAGATACATGCATGAATGTACAAAGAATTGCTTGGCTGGCATTTATGTATCAAAGGAAAATGTATCAGGATGCCCTTTTGGTTGTCTTCCTCTTACATGAATGACATGGTTTTCAAATTTTATTTTATTATTTATTTGATGATAATGATGCTTAAGCTTAACCCGTATTATACCGTCATTCTGTATGTTATATGTACATAAGCGGGCTGATCCCATATGTGAGGTTTTTATAGTGTAGAAGGAGCGTCTCTTTGCCAGTGGCACACAAGTTTTGATCTTTTTTGAGTGCTATATTATAACGTAGCATTCAGTTGTGTCGTTATTTGTTTCCTTAACCGTGATGTCCCCCCCCCCCCCCCTCCCTCTCTTTTCCTGTTCTTTTAATAAATTGCCGTTATTTCTGACCAAAATCCAAGTAGATAGGCTTCCAACTTGATACATTATTGTGCTTGGCAAAAACGTATCTGGTTATATTCATTTCCTGATACGCACCTGGATTTGGGCACATTTTGTTCGTGTTTTTGGTGGCTCTTCTTAAGTTTGGTGAGTTTGTTGAAGCAATCTTTTAGGGAGGAAAGGAGAACGAGGAAAACACTGCACGGGTAAGCTTTAAACAGAATAACGCAGAATGATGGACACCACACAATCCTGAGAGAGAAAATTTTGAACGTGAGTGGTTGATCAAAGGTCGTGTCAATCTTTAACCCTCTTTATGGTGAGTTGCAGTGTTTGTGTGGGGCCACTGGTGATGGTAATCGTAGGGCTCTTGCTTGCTTGTGCAGGACACAAGGACAGTCTTTAACACTGAACTGTTGAAGGTGGACAAAACAAGCCACCAAAATGAAAGGTCCTTAGATTTTCTAGATGATCCAGCTGAGATAGCAAGAGAGCTGAAAGCAAAACAGAAGTGAATGATAGATATTTGAAATCGAAGACACGAGCTATCCTTTAGTTTGTTTCGTTGCTTAACCCTATCCCTCCATTGCAATTTGCAGCACTTGAACAAAATTGTAGATGTAAAGACATGAGATCAAGGATACGATGCATGACAGGACACTTAAACATGATGCCAGTTTCAATCAGTAGAGCAAGTGGTTGTGGGCTCAATGGTACTTCATTCTTTAAGAAACTTACACAAGGACAAGGAAATAGAAAACAACTCATGGATAAGTAGCAGGAAATAAAACAACTAATTATTACTCAAGTGCGCAGAATCTGAGAATTTTAGCGTCGCAAGTCTGTAGCGACAGAATGATGCACGGATAATCACAAAACAGAAACAGAGCGATGCCCTAGATAGTAGATAGGTAGATCAACTACCACAGTAAGGTCAATCTATGATTTCCCACCACCAAAGCAGTTATTTATGCTTCATCTGAATTTGATTTCACGCAACTGTTCCTTTTCAGTACGATGTTTTAGCCACACGGAGTTACTTTGTTTGGCATGAAGTTATCCAAGTAAATTCATGTTGAGGTGACAGCCTAATATGGCCAAACATGGTTTTCATCTGACCATTAAAGTTAACTAGACATCACGCCAATCACCATCACGATACGCAGATCACACATTATTAGTGCAGATACAGTAGCTGTACAATGAATGCAGGATAAAAGAAGGAAGAGTCATAGCTTAGATTTTACAAAGAAAGCTTGCTTTTTTGCTTGGACATGGAAGATCACTATTCTCCTTGTTGGCCTGCTGCTCCTGCAGAGGCAAACTGGGTTCAAACAAGTGCTGCAGTATATGATGAGTCCTTTTTAGTGCCATGCCCATCTCATGCCTCTGCTTCTGCCAACTTTCAAGTTAATGGATTCCCTTCGTGGTCTATACCGATTCAGGAGGCTTCGGAGAATAAAGCTGCTTCTAATTCCAAGAGTCATAGCCAAGCTGAGAAGCGGCGCCGGGACAGGATCAATGCACAGCTGGGAATTCTTAGGAAACTCATTCCCAAATCAGAAAAGGTACACAAACCCCTGTCTTAACCTTACATAAACATGCGCTAATCAACATAACCTTAACGGCATGGCTAGATATTTCTGTCAATTACTCAAGGATGTCCTCTTGTAGCGTCAAATAAGGGAGCGAATTTTACATATTGCCCAACACATACCCTCACTAGTAACGGTTTTTGGTTTCAATCCCATCAATCTTTATTAATGGTATAAGAGAGATCATGCATCTAAATTATTTAGCTCCTTTGACAAAATATGGTAAAATTAGTATAGATTTTGCTGATTCTGTATTAGATTTTCACTGACAACAGAACTTGAGATGAATCAATATTTCCTTGCACAGATGGACAAGGCAGCTCTGCTAGGAAGCGCGATTGATCATGTGAAGGATCTCAAGCAAAAAGCAACGGAAATCAGCAGAACTTTCACAATCCCCACTGAAGTTGATGAAGTAACGGTTGATTGTGATGTTTCTCAAGCTACAAACCCTTCTAGCACCAACAAAGACAAGGACAGCACGTTCATCAGGGCTTCTGTTTGCTGCGATGATCGGCCAGAACTGTTTTCAGAGCTCATTCGAGTGCTCAAGGGCCTTAGACTAACCATTGTTAGAGCCGATATTGCCAGTGTAGGTGGAAGGGTTAAAAGCATACTAGTACTTTGCAACAAGTGCAGTAAAGAGGGAGGTGTTTCAATCAGCACTATTAAACAGTCACTTAATCTTGTTTTGAGTAGAATTGCTTCATCATCAGTGCCATCAAATTATCGTATTAGAAGCAAGAGGCAGAGGTTCTTTTTGCCTTCTCATCTGTCACAGCAATATACATAATCAGATATATTGAAATTTCTTTTTTTCTAATGGTACGCCTCTTTCCTTTCTAACCTGATGCTTTCTCTCCCATGCCACCAATCCAAGAAACTCTGGTGGCGGTGGCGGTGGCGCAGGCGCAGGCATAGAACGCCAATTATTTTGTGGATTCTCACTTTATTTACAGAGAAAAAGTGGAGTTCAATTTCCATAGAAGGGATCCTTTTTGCTTCCCATAAAGCAACTTTACGTCCCCAAAAAAATCAATTATAGGTTGGTACCCCGTTAGTTGAAATTATTGGATATTTTTTTGAAAGAATTTCGCTCACTCCTAAGATGTGAAAGAAGCCGCACCAGTCATATCCATCCCCGGATGAATTTTTTTTTTCTTAGAGCAGAATCTTTCGACTCCACGCTAGTCATAATTGTTGAGAAATCCATCAATTAATTTGGTAAGTGATGTATTTGTCAAATAAGGAAAATGAAGAATGGCATTTGCTGATGATGGCGTTATTACTGAGTCCCTGAACCTTGTTTTTATACTGGAAGTTCGGAATATTTTCTTTTCTTCGTAAGTGAACGTTGTTCGGTTTTTTTATATAAGAATTCTAGATCCCTTTGGACTCTATAATTTTATTATTAATTAAACCAGGGATAAATTCGAGCGCCTGGTGGCCATGTGCCCCAAAGTTATAGAAACTCCAAGAAAAATCCCTAATTCTAGGAAATGTCCCCTAGCTCTAAAGTAAAATTTAAACCCCTCCTAACCATGGCTCAATAATAATAGCTTGAAATCAAGGGATTTGCTCTTTCTATAATCTCAAGTTCGAACCCTATAATTCCTAATATGATGGCCACTGGAGACTTACATGGCCGTTAACTTCAGAACTTGTAGGATTGGTCGAGGTACATGCAAGTTAACCCGAACATCCACGTTGATAAAAAAAAAATTCTAAACCCCCACCTAAATTTTCATAACTATTATTTTCTTGATGCAATAGTGCTGATATTATAATATTTTTTTATAAAAAAACAGTAATATCATAACATAAGTACTATCACGACTGCTAATAGTAAGCGAATTTGATCCCACCCCTTGTTGAGAGAGATGCCAACTTTGGTAAAATTATTGAACAGAGAATTATCAATTAATTCCCGAAAAATAGGGTTTTTAGGACGAGTCCAAGAAACTAGGCCAGCCCTATTTCTTATTAAATATCACATAAAATCCTACAAATCAATTCAAATGTAAATTGTGAATTATAAATTAATATAAAATTAGAAAGAACAATATAAATTGATAGAATAATGTACATGAGATGCAGCTGTAAAGATGATGAAGTCTTAATTACAGACAACTGTGATTCATGCCATGCGAACACCATGGAGATCGAAAATGGAGTCAATATGTGGGCCAGCTCGCACATGTGGTTTCTTATCAAATCTCAGGATATCAGATGAAATATTAGCCGATGGAGTCATAAAGTCCCCCCTGCTTGCTTTCTAAAGCTGGATGGTTGGAAAAGCCGGGTCCTTTGCTGCAATGATGAAACGAACGAACACGAAGCCTTGTCCCTTTTCAGTGTAGAATTGTAAACAGTTCCAGATCTGAGGATCAAGATTTAATTATGATAAATTGTTTTATTTTATTTTAATATATATAAATTACTGGAGAATTTACACGTACGAGCATGGATAGATTATTGTGTGCGAATATCTTCTAGAAAATCGAATCTAGCAAAGGCAAGAAATAATGGCTTTAATTATTTCTCGTAGACTTGCTAAAGATTGAAAATGAAAAGGGAAGAAAAAGAAGTCAGCTACAGTGGCTAATGTCTTTGTAGTTCTTTACCAGGTTGTAATATTAATATTCTTTAATTATTAAACAAATATAATGACAATTGATATTTTATTTTTATTTTTATTTTTTTGATGTGTCAGCTTGACTGTGCAAATTTTTACGAATACATAAAATTCAGGAGGTAAAGTATAATTTTTAAAAGAATAGAAATAAAGTAAAAAAAGAGAGAGAGAGAGAGAGTAAACTACATGGTTTTTTTTTATATGTATAATTATCCCTATATTTATTTATATATAATTAGTCAAATTTAAAGTATATATTTTATTTAATTAATTCTCATAATTAACATCTATAGAATATTAATTATTGGTATTTACTCTTTTCAGAGCTCTAAAATAATGTATCAACTATAGTGGTTAGAAGAAGAAGAAGAAGGCAGAAATAATTAATATTATAATAACGGCAACAAGTGAATTCCGTTGCAACTCTCTCTTTCTCTCGCGCAATTCAGTTCAGCTAACTCCCTTGATAAGCGTGTGCAGTTCTTTGACAATTCTCTGGTCTCCCTCCTCAAGTACTCTCGATCTCTAACCGCCGGTCGTTATTATATTTAATAATTTCCAAGATAAACACAAAAAGAAAACCTAACCGCCACAGTTTCGGAGCCCTAATTTCAGCCATTGAATGCAAGTATTAACCTAACCGTTCAGTTAACAAATACTAGGTTCTTTCTCTTTAAGAACATGCATCTCACCCACGTACGCCACCTTCAAAACAGAGAGAGTACTCTTCTATGATCAACAACTTATAAAACCAAATTAAACAAACATTAATTATCAAATAAATTTTATTTTATTTTTATTTTTTTTTAAAGAAAGGGGCGTGTAACTAGCAAAATAGCCATGGCAACGTGCGGTTTTACGGCTCACACACAACAACCCTCTCCTCTTCTTATAAACGTTATTATCTCTCTCTCTCTCACTCTCTCCACATTAATTCTAACCTTCCTCCTCCATAAATAAACCTCCCACGAACGAAAGTACTCATCAAAACAAATTAAACATAAATATCTAAATTAACAACTTATTTTATTTGACCTCTCTCATCTTCTTCATGGGTTCTGTTAATGGTGGTGACAGGATCAAAGGTTCTTGGAGCCCACAGGAAGATGCCACTCTGATCAAGCTTGTGGAGCAACATGGACCAAGAAACTGGTCTATGATAAGCACTGGTATACCAGGCCGGTCAGGGAAATCTTGCAGGCTAAGGTGGTGCAATCAGCTTTCACCCGAGGTGCAACATCGCCCGTTTACGCCAGCGGAGGATGCCAAGATCGTCCAGGCACACGCCATCCACGGCAATAAGTGGGCTACGATTGCCAGACTCTTGCCTGGCCGGACTGATAATGCTATAAAGAATCATTGGAACTCTACTTTACGTAGAAAACGTGGGAGCGTGTCATCTGCGTCATCCGAGTCGAATTCAGTTTTCAAACGCTCGACTTTGGAGGTGTCGGTTGTGTCTGAGTCTGAGTCTGATTCGGGGTCCAAGAGACAGTGCTTGCATGCTTCGCCGGGGCATAATAGTGTTAATGGAGACGTGGGAGTGGATGGGCCTGAGACGTCCTTGACATTATCTCCTCCGGGAGATGGTTTTGTTTCGATGGCTGTGGCGGAGAAATTGAAGGAGGGTGTGGCAGTAAATGGCAGAGAAAAGGATCTTGGCGAGTCTATCATGAAAGATGCTGAGAAGAGATGTACAGAGGAGATGGACGAGGATTGCGTGAGGGCTCTCATACAGAAAATAATACAAGAAGAAGTTAGGATTTATTTTGATAGATTAAAGACTCGAAATGGAGTTACAATTGGATCTCTAAAGGATATATGATCAGAACTGCATCGATCCTTGCTGCTTTTAGTTTATGTTTTATTTTTTAAATACAAATAGGACTAGTCGTTCCTATTTTTATTTGATGCCTAATTAATCAACTGGGCAGTCCTAAGTTGTCGCCAGCCTGGCTTGTTCTTCATGTTACAGTTTATTTGAGATCACAGTTTTGATCTCGTATTCTGCTGGGCAGTCTACCCTAATTCGTGCGTTCTGTACAGGTGTTGCCCTAATTCTTGCTATGCTCGAAAACGGAAAACCTACTGTCTTTGGAGAACATCAATGAGATATGCCATCACAATCAGTCAATACCACGCAAGGCTCAACGCGAGAGAGATCAGAACATGTTCCCCCTAGAAAACTCAATGTAATAGCTTTTTTTTTTTTTTTTAGTTTAATATAAATATCGGGGTCATTTTGCGCACACCTCGACTAATTTCACGGGCCTTAAAGTTAATGACCATATAAGCTTTCAGTGACCATCATATAAACAACCACAGGGTTTGAACCAGAGACCACACAAAAAGTATACTTCTTGATCTCAAGTTCTTACCACGAGCCATCACCTAGATAGTTGCATTTTTTATTACAAAAAGAGTCAAGATGTAGTTCCAACTAAAAAAAAAAGAAGGTGCTTTTCAATTATTTCAACGTTAATATAACAAATTAAGTCGTTCAAAATCACAGAAAAACCATCCTTTTTACCAGTCTAAAAATATTACCAAATGCATCCCAAGTGGGAAATGAGGGATACACACCAATTAAGCTACAGTCATCAATGCTATCCTCAAATAGGTCGATCGATTCCTTTCTGATTAAGAGTACTCGCGTCCGGTTCAAGGTTTATGCAATTATTAAGACACTGAACACTTTTACTACCCACCTCGCCCCAACACCCATATTCATAGCCTCGGCGAGAACAAGACATCCATTTCGATTCGGAAACAACATTCGAATGGTGCAATATGGAAGAGAAGATGCGAGGTTGCTCTCAATCTGTAACAGTTCACACGTTACAAAAATGACAGCCTTGTTTTGCGAGTGCCGAATCACAGGCTATCCTATTACATTGTGATAATCACAAGACAGAGACTGAAAACAAAAGGTTATAGGAAAAGGAGCGGAGCTTTGTTTTTCAAGATTTTACTGCTCGTCTTAAAACAAAATACAAAAAAATAATAACTCAGATTTTGAATATTTTACGAGTGAACAATGATTTTTTTATAGAATTGCTTATTGTATTTAAAATAATCTAAAATATTTTAAAATTAACCACCTTTGATAATTTTTATTTTATACATAATCACCAACTAAAATTTAATTATATAGTTAATAATCATTAATACTTTAAAATGTATTAATCTTAATTATATCATTTAATAATTCTATTTAATAAAAATACTACACAATGCCTTCATTACTGTTTCTATTTTACCTCTAATATTTGTGTTTTTCAAACAAAAAAATCATTTCTAAATCAATTCATTAGTTTTTTTTTTAATATTTAATTTAAGTTTACAATCAACACAATTCATTATCAAATCCAAATAATTTGAGCACACAGGAGCCTGTTTTTTAAAATGTTTTCTTGAAAATACATTAAAATATTTTTTTTATTATTTTTTATTACACATCAAAACCATTTGAAAAAATTAAAAACAATATCAATTTAGCACTATCTAACCCCTTTTCATTTGAAACGCAACCAATTGCATGTAAACCATGTCCAATCGCAATGACAAACTGGCTATTAACACATAGCTACTCATGTAAACCACAATAACCATTAAAATCAGGATATCCTCTCATCCTCCCCATACTGAATCATTGCAGCCCAAGTTAATCACAGATTCCAGCATCCTCGGTAATTCCCAAGATTGGCAAAGAGCACTCTTGCGAAAAATGATTTCTGATGACTTCTTCCCTAGTAATACATACCTAGATACAGCGAGCACCTACACTGACATTTAACTACACCCCAATGAATCAACAACAATCATCACCATACCCTAGTTTAGGGGTCTAGCAAACAGAACTAGTGCCAATCCGTCGACACCAATTCAAACAAGAAAAATAACAGCAGGAGATCATCATAATAACACAGCATTGAAGCCCAATAAGCAAAAACAAAATCCCATTTCCATCCAGTTTGAAAGTCTAACAAAATCATGAAATTTAAAACGGAAATAATCTACTCAGTTGAAAGTAGTACTGATAACTGAAACAAGAAATACTAAAACGAACGACAACTTTCACTATTATTGATAAAATAGAAAACTACTTGGATCTCTGCCTCATCTTTCGGCGCTTCCTCTTCAACCTCCTCATACGCTTCTTCTTCCACTGTTAGTTCAAATAAACACAACAGAAACAATCGATCAATTTTGTACTAACTAAACAAGAATATATAAGATGCTAATGAATTCGTTAGTTTGCTGAGAGAAGAAGAAAGGATTACCTTGGCTCTCATGGTGAAAAAGTATCCAAGCTCTGTGTTCCTTCTTTCTTTTGATTCAGAATCCTAGAGGCTGCGGAGAATGATATAGAGAGGTGCTACGTTTAGGGGCTTCGCCGGTAGTTAAATACTAATGATATGAAACCCTAATTTTATTGGGCTATGTTGCCGAGATGGGCTCAACTAGCTAGAGGACTATACCTCGAATCCAATTAGGCCCACTTGTGAATGTAATCTAATCAACTTTGGAAAGCCCGATAAGCCCACATCTAATACCGTTACAAAAGTGTACAGGAGGTAAGAAATGCCATCTTCCGATAGTGAGCCCAAATCCAGGATCAGGAGTCAATAATTAGAAAATATTTAATGGAGGACTAAAGTTGTTTAAATTTCCAATTTGTTTTTTGGGAAAGTTTAGGTGGCCGCATTTATAGGATTGGGAGATCAAGAGCAGGAAAAAAAAGTTGAAAATTGCCTTGCTGATCAACCACGTGAATCTAGTAACTGAAGCCCATTCTGCTAGGTAGGCATTTCATTTCTAGCAAGCGGTATGTTCAGTAACAGACCAGTTAGCAGTAGAATTTCTGCTAAGAAGTTAATGTAGCTATAAATGCTGAAAAAGATATAGAAATTGTTTTTTTTTCTTTTTTTCTTTTAGCTGAAAATGATTTAGAAATTTTAGTCGCTTTGGGCTTGGGTTTGTTTAAAAATTTTAAGAAGGTGCTGTAACAACTTTGTCTGGGTTATGAATATATTTATAAGAGCTAGAACTTTTTTGCAGATTTGGACGAGAATTTACATATAATTGATGGGAAAAAAAGAGAGGCTTATGTGATCACTCTGTTCGCAACCGAGCTGCGAATTTCTCAATTTTATAATTGCAAGAATTACAAGATATCTTGCAATATGTATTGATTGCCATCTGTTCGATGAATTTTCTCAAAAGCATTCGTGATTTAATACAACAATCTAGTTCATTTAAAGACATAATCTACAGAAATAGAAATCTGGGCTGTTTTGTTTACTCTGTTATGATCGATAAAACAGCCGATTCAGCTCGGATAGAAGCTCTACAGAGTGGGCAACTTGACTGAGTGACAAGCCACTTATCGACGCAGTCACAATGAAAACAATGCTGACACTGCGGCAAAACTTTCAGCCTATCACCATCTTCAAACACACCAAGGCATATACAGCACTCGCTTTCGATTGCAGTGCCATTATTACTGGTACCCGAATTTGATTTGTGCAAAGTTATCGGCAAAGCCTTGATGATCGTGGATTCGAGGCCTCTTGGAGGACGGCGAGGCGCGTGGTGCACAGGAAGCCTAGAGGGAAGGTTATGCCGCGTGTTTTCAAGGCAGACCCAGCGGGCGTAGATGGAGAGTAGGGCGATAAGGATGATCATGGAGCCGAGGATCAGTACATAAAAGAGAGCGCGGCCACGGACTTGGAAGTCATTTTCGTCGAGTTCTTCGTAGTGCCAGTGGAATGGTTGGGAGTCTTGTGATGTCATCTAACTTGCAAGTGAACTGGTAATGGTGATGAGGGTATTGATGGCCGTGGAGGTAGTAGTGGCAGCAGGGTAGTGGGAATTTGGCCAAGAGAAAAGAGCTGGTTCGGCCTTTAAATTGCAGTTCCAAACCACTTTCAACTGTTGTGGACTTCAAATGGTAGCGCGTGGCAGGCAGTACACTGGCTTTAAGTGAAGACCTAACAAGTGAGAAGATTGATTTCCAAGTAGCAAAGAGCAGCGATTGTAATTTTATTGAATATTGATCTTAACCGATTATTTTTTTAAATAAGTGATTTTTTAATAGCTATTTTATTGGATGAGTAATTAATAAAATATAAATATTGTTAAAATCTATTTTAAGTTAAATAATAAACAATATTTAGATAATAAATATCCAAAACAAGTTTAATAGAATATAAATATTTAATTTTTTTATTCATCCAACAATGAATAAAATATAAACATAGTAAAAACTAGATCATAAATATTTATTATAATATCTAAGAGCTTTTTTCTAGCAAATAAAATACTCTTCATTATTCTATATAAAATCATTATATAATAAGGAAATGAATTCATCCTATATCTCGACATGAAGCTAAAGCCTAGGAAGGGAAATTACATAAAAAAAGGTAGGGATATATGCGTAATTAATATTTGATGCATGCCGAGTTGAGAATAATAAATGGAGGTTTAATTTATTAATTAGTCAATTCTTTTTATTTATACATGTTGGGTAATTCATACAAAATTTCATACATGTTTTTTTTTTTGTAGAAACTCAAAATTCCGAGTGATGTGTGGCTTTTGTGAACAACAAATAAAAAAAATAAACAAATGGCTTTCTTTTCCATTCGAAGTTAACTGAGGTGAATTATGATCGAACTTTCTCCATTCGAACTTATATGAAACCCTAGTTAGCCTCTACATCTTTAATGGTGTTACCTTAAACCTCGATAAATGTCATAATTTCCTTAGTCCTTTCATCAAATTCTTATTTTCCAACCACCAAACTCTTGCACGCGAGATTGCCAATTACACATGACATTAATCGATTATACGCCTCTCGCGCTAATTTTCTAGTTGAAGACCAGGGAAAAGTTAACGGATCAAGCAAAAAAAAATTGAAAATACATATACTTGATCGAGAGAAGTGAGAAGTTTGGGCACCAACCATGAAAAATTCCCTTTGAGCTTTGATGAAATCGCAGTGGAAGGGAAATCGGCCCATTGAGAAAGGGAAAATGCCTCACCAGACCTTCCTCAAACAGGCCTCCGATATTTGAAAGGCCCAATCCTAAGAAGTATCCAAAACCTTGTCGGTAAACATTTCATGTTAACTGGGAGCATTAATTAGAAAAATTATATGGAAACAAACATATTCTAGGAAAATACGAGTGTTCATGTTCTTACATGAGAGAGTATACTTCTTCTTTTTTAACTCTAGTTTAACTCAAGTGCTAAGAGAGATGGTGAATCTTAACTGCCTAGTTAGCGAACCAGACACGAAGAATTAATCTTGTGTGCTGAAATCAATTTCTGAAAGACCGGAAATTCAAATTTTATATATTTTTAAATGTGAAAGGTGAAAAAACTGTTGGATTTACATGGGAATGGTTACCAATAATTCCATGCAAGGATTTTATAGCCCAAGAGCTTTGCAATAGTGCATGCATAGCAACTCAAGCATTGCATTCGGAATTGCCGGGGACGACATCTCCAGAAATGGCCGATCTCTCTTAATAATCTTTTTGCATGCATACCCACATGCAAGTGTCGAGGAGAGATTATTTCCACACAAAATCAAGTAAATCTGATAGAATTAATAATTCTCACGCATTAAGCTTAGCTCTGATAGGATCAAATTCTAGAATAACACAGTAACTCACAGCTGAGTACTCTTACTATTTTTTTTTTTGTCTGCTCTTTGTTCTCTTTTTTTCGTTGCAGCAGCCGTGCTTTTAAGGCTTCTTTTTTTCTTCTCTCTGTTGATGCCCTTTTTTCTACTTCTTTGGCTATCTTCTTATTAGCCAAAAGGTAATAAAATCTCAACTATTATTTAAAAAAACAATTGCACTTATCTGTCGTGGGACGACAACCGCAGGTCCTATTTTATATAAATACAGAAACCCTTCAGGTCCTATGGAAACAAGCCTGCTTATGAATCTAAGTATTTCTTTGAAGTTTAAAGTTGTTGATGTAATTTCTCATGATTTGTTTCTGAATTATGTTTTCTGAACAAATTAAGATTCACTGGGTCAACAATCAACATGTACCACGAACACCCAATAACAGGATAAAAAGTTCTAAACACAGGAGGAGACGGCCGGATAAAGCATATCACCATACAGTCCATGAAGCATCAACTTTTTTCCACCACAGCATTGTGGATTAATTACTAGTTTAATGTTCCAACATATGTTGATTCCCTAGTTAATTTATTCAATGTCCATCTTTCTTTTGTTAGTATATACAGAAAATGCAATGTATATATAGAAGAACTCTATGATCCTTACAAGTCCACAATTATCCCCTACATAGAATTTCATCATTCTTAAGATGGTTCGCTATTAGCACGACAGCAACTCTTCAAACTTTCCTTTGGCAACATCCACATAGAATCCTCAATGGGAATCTAAACGTTCTCCTCCTCCTCAATATCACTAATTAATGCCCGTGTTTTTTCCATCAATAATTAATATTAATACTTCCCAACATTTGTTGCTTCCAAAGGTCGCCCATATTTTATCTGATGAGTATATAGGCGGTAGACCTGTCACCACGAAGACTTAATTAATTGCATAAAGGTGAGAAAATAAACATCTCCATTAACCCAAAAATTTAAGCTATTCTTCCTATATATATATATATATATATATATATATATATTTTGAGGACTATCTTTATTGCAGATGAAACCAGAACAGCTCCCATGATCATCACGATAATCAAGAAGATGAATTTGGAAACTAAAACAAAACACGAACCAAGACATAAATCCATTAGATCTAGATTAGATTAGGCACCACCTATTGCTCTTGATTAGGAAAATGATGTTTGTAGAAGCTACAACGAAGGACAAAACCTCAGGAAAAACAAGGATCATAAACAGTCCCACAATATATCCACAAAGCATGCATGCACCATCTGCATGTCCCCAAACCCTTGTCAAAAGTACTCCCAGCGATTGCAACTCATCAGAACCCTAATAAAATTTATGGTTTTCTTCAAATAAAAAGGAGGAAAGACTGGAAATAGCACACCTGATAAGATCATAACAGGAATGTCGAACCGGATGCTATTGCCCAAAGGGAAAACTCATTGAAGTATGAACACTATTTGGATGTTCTAAATTTGAACACACATGCAACGTAATTTAATCACGTCATTGTGTATAATTCACAAATTTATTTTCTAAATAAATCTATTCTTGCGGTGTCATATTAATTTGATATAGTAATTCTGGATCTATAATCAATTCCAACGAATCCATTTGATAATATTTTAAGCCTCTCGAGGGATTCAACCATATAGCTCGAGTAGTGATCCTGATAAAAAAAAAAGTCTTCCAAACTTCCTACTTATGTGTGATCTATGCCAAATTAATCAGCACTAATTGTATGAGAGTCTTGAGGATTGAAAATGGTGACTGCAATAAGAAATTGGAATAACAGCTGATCCCACACTTCAAGGTGTTTCAGTGTAAACAAAATTACAGAAACTTACCTAACATAATAACTCACAACTGCTAATGCTTAAAGCAAGGGACATTCTCATGAAATGTAATCAATTTTCTCATAACTAATTGAAGAAATAGAAATTTTTCTCTTTTTAATTCGTTTTTTTTTCTTCATAGCGAATCAATAAAATCTTTCATTGTGAATCTGAATTACCTGGATAAGCAGCCTTTACCTGAGATCTCTCGCGGACTTAATCATGAAGCCAACATGTAAAAATAAGTCTAACAACATCTCTTGCCAACAAACCCTAGATCTATTGATTATAACCTTACTTTCAGAAGAAACGCCTCTTTCAAATTTCTTTCATCTTAAGAATTCCATCTCTAATAACCAGATTAACCCCCATTAACAGCACCCGAATCCAGTAAATATAATTAACCATCGGAAACAATGGAAAGAGAACTAAATTAACTTATACCCAAGACCAAAAACTTGCATGTACGTACCGGCCTTTGATGCATTAGGCCTCCCTTGAAATCTTTGGTACACCAAAAGAAATCCTCATGAAAATCCCCACCAGCTCTCAAAAATCAAACAAGAAAGGATCCTCATCGTCCCAAATACTAGGCGGCGGGTACTCATCATCATTCCACACAGATGGAGATCCAGCTCCAACATGCATTACCGGATCCTGAAGATGACCCACCGGTGCAACAATAGGTTGAGTATTCCTACCAGACAAAGAGAAACTCGAACCGACGGAACCCACCAACGAACTAACATCATCGCACGCATGATGCTGCGGCAGACAGTGACTATGATTTTGATACGAGGGTGTCGTTGATGTGGCTACACTAGAACTATCAAATATATTATTTGGGTTGCTTGTATTAGCCCCATATTGATTAAGATAGCGTTGTAACATAACTTGCTGGTGATTTTGAATTAGCATGTCATTGGTACTAAGACATGGTAAGGCCGACCCAGCAACATTATTCGAATGATAATTAACCCCGGGTGGCGTAAATCCTGACGAAGCTGCCGTAACAGAAGGAGAGGCCATTGAATTTGAGAGAGAGAAAGTGAAAACAAACCCAGGGGGGCGTGGGAGCAAAGGGCGAAGTGTCTGGCTCGAGGAAGAGGCAGAGTTGAGAGAAGTTGGTCCTGATTGAGCAGAAGAAGAGGAACCCGAGGGTTGGAGATTGAGTTGAGCCCTAGAACCATAAAGGATGATGGCAGCTCGATCGTAAGCTCGTGCTGCGTCCTCTGCTGTGGCAAAAGTGCCAAGCCATTTACGGGTTCGTTTTCTTGGCTCACGGATCTCTGCTACCCATTTGCCCCAGCTTCTTTGCCTAACTCCTCTGTATCTAAATTTGCCGTTGTCTGGTCCTCCTTTGCCTTTGCACTTCCTGCTACTGCCACTGCTGTTGTTGTTACTGTTTGTGTCACTTGTTGTGGTGGTAGTGGGGGTGGTTGCGGTGGTGTCGTTATCAATGTTTTTGTCATTGGATGATATTGTGGCCGTGGCGGTGGTGGCGGTGGGTTCTTGGGGAGGGTGAGATGAATTGTCCATTGGAAAGTGAATGGCTTTTAAGACTTTATTAAGACTGAGAAGGCCTCGTTCTTTGGCTATTGACCTGTCGAAGTATAGAGGAGCCTTCGCCTGTGTGATGATTTGAATGTCACGTATGTGAATGGTGGATGAGGGCGGTGGTCTCTACCATAACTGCATGCTATTTATATTTTTGTATTCGGAGAGAGACAGAGAGTCGCTGCTTACTACTCAAGTAAACAGGCACCACTGCGGAATTTGAAGCATTTGTTAGTATTTTATATATTGTGATTTTAATTCTTCTTTTGTGGATTGTTTTTTATAAGCTTTTGAGTTTTTCTTGGAAATTAAAATTACTGAGCTAAGCTCTGATTCTGCCTAAGGAATGATCCCAAATGATCTTAGTGTGAATGTGGGTTTTTTCTTTGAGCAACTAATTAATTCTGAATGTGGGTTTTGATTCTTGATTCTCAATCTCTTGAAATAAACTAAAATAGTCTTAGTTGCGAATGATTTGTAATAATTTATACGAATGATTTATCTCTAATTAAAATAGGTATTGGTGATTAATTCACTCTAGATGCATCTTTTAGATGTGAGCTCTGGGTTCTTTGTCTATTTTTTTCCTTTCCTTTCCTTATTCTATTTTTCTATCATCGATCATATATATATATATATATATATTAGAAAGTAATATTTTTGTTATTATCTCACCGCTAGATTTTGTTTTCTTTTCTGGTTGCAAGGCATAACTTTATGTAGACGTCAATGTCAATGATATCTCACACACACACACATCTAATTTTTCTAACTATAAAAATACATTGAAAAAACATATATATATATATATATATAATTGTTTATAAAAAAAATATAATATCAAACCCATGACGTAACACCTAACAAATAACTAGTAGATATCTCTTCAATGAAATCTAGCTTGACACGAAAATGACACGAAGTGGAAAAGGTTTATATTTAAGTTTTCAAGTGTCACCATACATATCCTCAAACTTAGTGGGTAGGAAAAGGTTCACGACAAACCATTCACTTCTAAATTTATTATAAATTACTTGGTAATAAACTCCTTAATTTGAAGCAAAACTAGCTAACATATAATTGCATAAACTTAGCACTCTTATGAGAACTTAAGATCCAGAATTCGCAAGAAGTGGCCTTGAATACTTTTTTATTATTAATTTTCAAGGTTTGATCTATCGATTGAAAACTTAGTTAGTTGAATTATGTTTAGACAGATATGCAAAGCATCCGTTACTGATCACAAATGCAATTTAAATATTATCTATATGAGGTGGATTTGATAAAATTGTCATTTTAAGCCAAACTAATGCTCTAAGCACTCTATAATTTCACTTCTAATCGAGCAAAAACATATGTAGCTCCCGTTCCTGTGGGGGAAAAAGATCTACACAACTCCAATGATAGTGGATCTCGACACCGATTTCATGGTGCAATTTTTCATGCATATGTTATATACTCCACAAAACTGCAGAACAAGCAACTCCACGCATATGTATTGTATTTGGCTGCAACTCGTCAGCACCTCGATCGGCATTTAAAAGCGAAAAGGGGCCGCTGCTAAAGTAGTTAATTATTACAAAAAATCTGGAGACAGTTCAACGGGTTAAAAATATTTGATCCAATAATTTCACCTCTTGAATCGATGAAGTTCTTCCTTCTTGGCTGAAACCCTGTTGATGCTTATTCTTCTTCCCTCTCTGTCGTCGCCGCTTCATGTTTACTTCTTGAGGAACTTGCTTCATCATGAGACTCAATCTGCATGATCAGAGATCCAATGATATATAAAAGCACAGTAAGCATTGAAAATTCTCTCTTGAAAGCGGTGGGTTCGTGTTTAAAAATAAAACAGGAGGAGATTGAAGTCAGGGTCCTGCTTGGTGGATGATCGACGACCTAATTCTCCGGTGTCTAGGTTTTTAGTACTGTTGTTAAATTACAATATACTGGAATCCAGGATTAACATTGGACCGATTTATTAACTGCCGCTGCAAGACTCTTGCGGTCTTGCCACCTGACCAGAAGCTTGCACCTAGGCGTGCATAAAGTGCCATAGCATCTTCTGATCTCATCACATTGCATATTATATTCATCAGATGCTGCAATCATCCAGCTCTCTGTATTCAAGAAGATTCGTGACGATGGGATGGCAAATTTACCAGATTAACAGGAGACTTTACATCATCCAATCCATGGCTTTTTATCAGATTCGACTTGGGTCAAAGCAGGTTGGAAAAAAGTCCAACTTGATTTCCCTCAATTCAGATACGAGGAAGGGTAAACAATTGATCACTTGAGCCATCACACGAACTATACTTAACATGATATTCTCACTATATTTTTAATTTTTTTTATCAATAATGTAATTATTACATATATACCTTATAAAACAAACCCAATTATTGAAGCTTTATTTATTAACTAAACTTTGTTCAGTAAATTAAAAAAAAAACCTTCGATTTTTTATATATAATTCTTATTCCAGTATTATATTTCAACCCGTATTGAATTTTAATTTTATAGTTATAATTAAACATATGATAATAATGATTAATCAAGAAGATGCATAAATAGATGTTAATGTCTTTTAGTGTTATATGATGTAATTAAATTGGGTGCAAAGCTGCCGTGTTCTTTTTAATGTCCATGGTAGATCACTTAACAGATATGGTGTTTTGTTCATCCAGCTTCTTCTGTTCTTGTGTCTCTTGGCTCTCTGTCCACTGGTTTTCAAGCTCTCTGTTTACTTACTTCTCTGCAATCTTCCTTAGTTCTTTGATGTCTGTAAGTTCTTTTGCTCCTCCTGTGCGCCTAGCTACGCCTAGGTGTTTTGCCTGTATTCACATGCTTATCCAAAAAAAAATCACTTAACAAATAATATAAACACATGATCCGAAATTATATAATAAAATCACTACACCTAGGTGATTTGATATTTTTCATATTTTACAAGAAAGACTCACTTCTTTATATACACCTTTTTTAGAATACCGTTTCATAAAGTAATAATATTTTTAAAAATATTAAAAAAAATATGATTCGGATCCGTTATCTAATGGTTGCAAGTAGGGGGTATTTTTACTATAATAACAATTGTTTTTTAAAATAATATTTGTTTTATTTTAATTTTTAAAAATTATTTTTTATATCACTATGCCAAAATAATTCAAAAATATTAAAAAAAATTAAACAAAAAAAATTCAAAATTTACCCGTTGAAACACAATATCAAATTGGGATATGTTAATATTTCTTGGCCTGCGGCCGAGTACTAATTTTATATTTAGCTTGATGAATTATGAGAGGCATGTTAAAAGTAATATGTCTCTTGCGTAATTGTAACAAGTTCGTGGAATCTAATTTCAAAATGTACTTTTAATATTAGACCTTTACAACCACCTTCAAGGCTGCAAGATCACAGGACAGTAATCATGGCAGCAACAGCCCCAAATCACAGCCTGCAGTTACAACTGAAGTTTCGACATTTACTATCAGATTACAAGCAATAATTCAAGGAATCCTAGCTCTAGTATCATAACTACACAGCCCACAACTCCAGCAAGATCACAGGCGATTCCAACAATCACAGGCTTTTGCAGATCCAGGACGACATGTTGTCACGGCATATTCCAGCATATGACAAACTTGTTATCCGCCCTGTGAATCACATATCATTATGCTGGTTTATGCTGCAATATGACAAGGGTGGTGTGATTAATTTTAATTAACGGGTTAAGAGCCACCGACTAAACAGCTAATTAGCAAAGGAAAGACTGTTTTTTTGGTTTCAGAAGACTACTTTACCTGGTCCTCAGTCCTCACAACAACGTCCTAAAATATTGCCACGAAATATTTAATACAGATTCAACATTAACTCTATGGCAAAGCAAGGTGGGAGAGTTTATGGTTAATTTTGCATGTAAAGACGAGGCGTTAGCGGGTAAGAGGGGGTTAATTAGCCACTACACTAGAACTGTTGGAAGAAGATATGCGTAGCATGTGGTGGCCACTGGCTAGCAAATGCCTCGTAACTCACAGAGGCGAAGGTATTAAAGTGTAAAGAGGGTGAGAGAGAAGAAAGTGTCTGACTCGATGCTCTGATGAATGATGCCCTGGGCGACTTTTTCTTGTTCCTTTGTCATCTGACATTGGTGGGTTCGTAATGTTGGAGGGGAGCTGTTCCATTGAGAGCCCATTTTGGTGCTCTCTCCAAAGCTAATTATTTCATTTTTTTTTTGTGAAGAAAAATACCTTTAGATTAGATGATATGAAGTTGTGAATGTTATGTTAATTATTGTTTAATGGCGTCTGTAAATGAAAACGTTGTGTGCAGATATAAACGATATACGTTTTCTTCTCTCTTTTTTTTACAGGAAACGAGGCTAAATTCCCAAAAGAGAGGTGTGTCTCATGCGGGGTAAAGCATCCTAGCTCATCTACATCAGCATATAACAAAGGAGCAAGACCATGTGCATGCGTCCCAGCAGATAATCATGCCAAATTTGCTAGCCGATTACTTTCAGGCAAAGTATGCCCAGCAACAACCTGTCAAAGCTTGCGAAGGAGAGCCATAATCTCGTCAAAATAGGCTCACCGACCAAAGTATGAGATCCTAACAGAGCTGAAACTACCACGACAGAATCAACCTCCAATCCCCCCCGGCCGGTGATATCCCAAATTCCAATCCAAGAAACGCTATCCAAAGTTCCGCTTGGAGAGAGGAACAAATGCCCATGTTCACTACAAAAGCAGCCACTAATTTGTCGCCGGCATCCCTAGCTAACCCACCTGCAGCAGCCCTTCCTTAATGCACCTGACATGATTCATCAGCTGGTCTTTCCCGACTTACCAGGCATTTTTCTCAAGTACTGTCACGCCCCAAATTCTTATTATTCAAAAAGGCAAGCTCGACCTCTAGGACATAATCAAGAATAACTCCCACAGGATCACGAGCAAAGACCTCAGTGTTGAAACATCGATCATTCCTCCACCTCAATAGCTGCCAGACCGTTACTCCAAAAAGAAGCCGCCACCGAGTCACATCTTGACTATTAAAATCTGCTTCCAGATTACGCAAAAACCAATTCTCAGATGAACCTTGAGAAAATCCAACCCATTTATCTTGATCTACCAGCCTCTCCCAAATTGTTCTAGCCCGCCAGCAATCGCGAAAGACGTGAAGCATATTCTCCTTTATCTGTGCACAATCCAAAAGGCAAGGGTTGATAGACAAACGTTTATGGAACCGAAGCCCGTTAGTCAGTAATTTCCCATAGCCATCGACCACAGGTGAGTCCAAATGAGCCGGGAACCCTCCCATTTCTACACTAACTGCCAAATCTTATCGCTCTCCAATCCACCATCGTCCAACAAAAAATCATTTGCAGACTTAGTAGAAAAGAGTCCACAATAAGTTAAACTACAGCTCAACCGATCTTCACCAGCTTCTGATGGATGAGGTAACATAGCTGTTACACGTGATACAATTTCCACTAGTAATATGTGCTCATCTACCATGTGCAAAACTAGCCGAAGGTTTAACAAGGCCCACGACCCATCTATCAGCCCAAAAATACCCAAGAGCCATTCACTTGCTTCTCTAACTAATTCAGAAACTCCACAAATAGCACGCCGAAGAGGAAAGGCACCTGGCTGCGCTCTCAGTTCCGAACCTAGGGATCCAGGCATACCATACTTCTTAACACTCTCACCCACAAAGCATCAGTATCAGAAAAATCACCAGCTTTCCACCCCAGCCGCATAATGAAGCATCATTCATTACGCGTAATTATATCCTTTGGTTGACGAATCTTATCCAAACTAACTGCATGAATCTTCCAGTGATCCGCCATTGCACCTCACAAGAAATTATATCTGATAAGCCACTGCACCGCATCACAAATGGTACGGCGACCTTTCGAATACATATCTGATAACCCTTTTAAAATAATTCTTTTAATTTGGCCCTCCTTAAAAATTTCTTGCTCCGCCCCTGCATAGCCCCATCATCCTTCAACCTTTCATCCATGCAGATGTCAGGCATGGAATCAGTAACAGATTCCTTACGGATATGTAATCTGTTTAAATTTTATACTGATGCAGCACTTATTATTATTCAGACTTATACAGATATGGTTGAATTGATGGTCCAGATAACCATTTCCTCCCCTGCATTTCTAAGAATTCTCCTTATAATGATTCTGCTTTTCAATTCACCTGTTATTTTCTCTCTTTGGAAAAAAAAAACAGAAGAAGAAGCGATATGTCACGAATTCGTGACCTCGCGAATAGATAATTTCCAATAATCCACCCATAAAACTGCACAAAATTACAATCTGTTGTTGTGTCTGTATTGTTGCGTTAACACGATGACCCATTCATTATACCTAGCATCAGTGCTCTTTTTAGGCAACGATGGGAATGCGTTGAACACAATCTTTAAAATTTTTAATTTTTTTAAAAAATTAAATTAATACTTTTTTATTATTTTAATTTGCTAATATACAAATAAAAAATTATATCATATTAATATTTTTCCACACAGAAATTATTTTAAAAACTAATTTCTATTATAATTCCATACAAGTTTTTCACTTCCTAACAAGATTTTTTTAGAAGAAGGGAAGGCAACAACATAAAAGAACATTTAGAAACTTCGTGTAAATCATTTTTTATAAAAAATTAATTTTTTTGTTTAAATTTAATTATTTTTATATTTTTAAATTATTTTGATGTGATGATATAAAAAATAATTTTAAAAAAATATTATTATTTTAATTTATTTTTAAATAAAAAATATTTTAAAAAATAATCGTTTTTATATTTTCATACCGTTACTTGTGCCGCACAACACTGTAGAGAAAATTCGAGGTCCATATGGACGTGTGCTAAAAGAAGTCCATGTCTTTGTTAACTGTTAATTTCACAAGGGGGAAGGAGATATGGATGGCCCAGTATAGGTGAGCTTCCCTGAACTGCCATGTCCATTTTGTTTTTCAATGATATTGGGCCTCATTACTACCGTAAAAAGTTGTTAGGAGTCTGATTGGCCCACGACCAACCATCAAAACTAACCTTTTTATGCTACTGTGTTTTAAATAATCCCTCAACGAATTTTTTGTTTTTTTATCTTTTAATATTAAATTATTTTAAAAATTATACTTAATTTTTTTTATTTTTTAAATAATTTACTAGTCTCATGGATTTAGTTTTGTTTTTCGATTTTAATCCTTAACATTAGATCTCTTGAAAGTACAACTTCAAAAAAATATTTATTTAATTTTTATAGATTTATTATTATATCATGATCATTATCCAGATCGCGGTTTTAATAGGTCAATTCAAGTTAACTCAAGTTATTTTTTAGACCGCTTTTTCTAATTGATTAATTTTATATTTTAGTATTGGGATGCTTGGAAATATGGTTTATTAATTTTTTTATTTTTTTTTATAAAATTATCTTAATATCATGAGTTAGGTAGGTTGACACGAGTTGACTCTGTTTATCTTTTTATCATTATTTAATTGAAAATATTTTTAATTGAATTTTATAGTTTTTTTAAGGGGTATCCCGAGCTCCTAACTAGGATTGTGAGTTTGACAAGTTGATCTGAGTTAACTAGGTTTATTTTTTAATTTTTTTTCAATCTCACCCTCCAACAACTGATCAATTTTTTTTTTAATTTCACCATTCAATATTAGGTTATTTGAGAATTAAGTTTAGTAATTTTTTTCAATTTGGTTTATGTGGAGTTATCTTGATTTTATAAATTTAGTTTTTTTTCTCGATTTCAACATTGAATTTATTGGGAATGGAACTTCATATTTTTTTTCATTTACTTTTTACAAAGTTATCTCGGTCTAATGACTCACATCACTAATTTAAGAAGTTGGTTTTGGTTAACTTGAGTTATATTTTTTTAATTCCATCTTCAACATTGAATTTGAAAATTGTGTATAATAATATTTTTTTTATAGGTTTATCTTAATTTTATAACCCGGGTTGCACGTTTGACATGTTAACCCAAGTTAATTTGAGTAGTTTTTCTTATCTTTTTTTAATTTAATTTTTTTAAAAAAATTTCCCTATTGATTAAGAATCACATTTTATAATTTATTTTATTTATTTTATTTATTTTTTATAGGGTTTTCATGGTCTAATGATATAGATCTCGGATTTGACATGTTAATATTAATTGATCTAGTATATCATCATTTTAATTTTTTTTTTTAAAATATCATCTAATATATTATTATGTCAATATTTAAATAAAAAATATCATCAATTATGCATTATATTTTTCTTACATTAAAAAAAATCAATCTGTATCAATAATCCAGTATATGTTAGTTGCTTGCAAATCTTACACGAAGATTCGCCTAAGGGAATATTTAGGTGGATCGGGCAAAAGATAATCTTGTTTATCTTTTTAATCAATAGGGACTGGCATATTTATATTAGTAAGTCAAATTAATAGTGTTTGCTTAACCATTTTCTTAATTATAATCATTGTGGGCATTTCGTGCAAGAACATGTCACACTTTCAATTGAATACTACGAATAGATCCGACATGAAAGCCTTCCCCATGTTCAGTCGACGGCTAACTTTAGACGGGACTCAAAATCCCTGGCTACTGATCATGAACACAAACATCTCTTCATGTGTGGAATCAATCCATCACTGTGCCTCTTATCAACTTCTCAAAAGAAGGTTGTTAAAATGATCAAATCAATAAGCAACATGTGCTCAAACCAAGAAATACATGGCGGAGAAAACGAAGTCCATAAGTTGGAGATGTATAGAGGAAAATTCTGATAAACATGGAAAAGCCTATATATATTATTTGAGGAAAAGTCCCACGTACGTAACTCTCCCATACAGGAAACCATCGATCTTATTTCTCAAATATACATGACTTGCTGTTGGTTTTATAATATTTTTAATATATTCTCAATGATTATTCAAAAAAAAAAGAAAAAACTCGGAAAAATATTCGTATGAAAAACTTGTGCTGTATTCGATCTTAGTTTTTTTTCACACCACTACTGCGATGTGATCAAATACAAGATATTTAGCATGACATGTACTTGACTTTTGCGATCACAACGTTAAAAAAGCAAACGTGAAATAAAGAAAAAATTGGTGAATGGGAAGTTTGTTTGATAAGATGCGTTGTTGATGACATAACAGCAATTGTAATATATTAAAGAATTAATGGAATGTGTTCTTCAATGTGAAGATATATAAAATAATTAAACTATAGGTTATTTTAAAATGGAGAAAACACCAATTTAGGTCAAACTAAGTATCCCATCACCATATAACTTTTACAAATACTATCGTATTTCAGCCATAATATATATATCAGACACATTTCTATAATATTGCTTGGTTGATATATACATGCACTTGATTTATGCTTAACTGATGTTATCTCAGACCTTAATTAATTTTGTTACATGCATCATGAGCATAGTTAATTTTCTCCCATCGGTTTAAGAGCTAAGAGCTTTAAATTATGATCATTCAAGCGATTATAATTAATTAATGTGTTAAACAAGCTAAAACAATTATACATTCACACACTTTAGCTACCTAGCTAGTCTATTATACTTTACTTCCGTTGACCATTAAAATGAAATCTCACAAATTATACTTTACATAACAGGCAAGATAGTCTATTAGTTGTATATATCCAGTAACTTATTTCGGTGAAAATAGATACAAAGTATAATTTACTTCAATTTATTTTTTATTGATGAGTCTAAAAAAATCTAAAAAATCTAAGTAGGTTGGATAACTTGTTAATCTTTTGGTTTTAGAAACCTGATCTATTCTCTTTAATTAAGATTAAGATGATTGGTAATTTATACCCGGTAGATGAAAGTAACTAGTGACATGTACTTGCAAAATTTTTTTTTTTTATTGATGTGAGAACTTTTAGATGTTTAAGTAAGTATTTCTTTTAAAAAAAAATACAATTATATTTTAGAGATATAAACTTTCAAAAAACATATTCTAAAAATATTAAAAATAAAAAAATTAATTATTAACATGGAGATTGAAGGATTTATAAAGTATTTTAGTGGAAAGAAGAGACCGAAATACATCAATGCAATGAAAAAATAACAAGAAATTAAATTTTTTTTTACACGTATAGACATATAGAGATATAAAGATAATATAATACAAAAAATTAATTGAACTCCATGGAACTTTTGGCTGTTCCCTTGATTATGCATAAAGAAACCTAAGACTATAGGTTTTTAAATTTTCAGGATTTTTTTGGCCCGTTCAGTTATTATTATATAATGGTCTCTCAAGAATTACTTTTTAAAACGTAGAAGAGCCAAATTCCATTCATATTGAACGGGGAGGTGAATGCAGGCAATAATGGTTAAAAGTGAATAATTTCTCTAGATCCCTGCGCTTTGGCAATCTAAACTCGGGCGTGACCACCGCACTCCTCAAAAAGATCAAAAAAAAAAAAAAAAAAAGCTAACGATTAATATTTAATACTACTACAAGTACTGTTCTTATTAGACCAGGATTGGAATTAATGATCATCAGTTCAAAGAAGCGAAGAGTGTCAAAAACTAATAAAACAAGTCAACGAGAGAGCCCAAACTCCAATTGTCCTCAAGAACATGGACTCTTGACCAGATACTCAAACTTGTCAACAACGCTTGCTGGGACAGCTACCGTCACTTCAACAGCATCCGGTTGATTATAAACAGGTAAAACCAAACAGTACCTATCACTACATATTGGACCCACATGAACCGGCTTCCCTATTCCAAAGTCAACCCTCTCTAACCCTAGCCTTGACCATTGCGACATGATCAACACTCCAACTGAGTCAGGACAAGCTCTTGACTGGCTCACTGATTCTACCACTGATCTTACGTACTCGTTATCCACTCTTTCTTTAGCTCTTTTTATTAACATTGCCGCATAACCTAAACCCTTCTCTGCCAAATCTTTAACAGTTGTTTGCGCGCACCCTAGAACAAATGCATTGCCGTAGTACCCACTGGGTACACTAGGTTTGACTCGGTTTCTGATATTTATGCTAAAAAGAAGCTTCAAGATTTGGTTTGATGGTAAGTTTAGAGCTCTGGCCCAGCTCCTCCATACATGAGCTGATAGTACCTCGTAAGACGTATATGTTAACCCAATAGGTGTACTCGTTGACAAAGCGAGTTTCTTTAACTCATTTAGCCATCTTTTATCGAAAATGATGGAGGTGGGGGTGAGTCTTTCATTACAGAAGCGACTTGTAAAACCACAGAGGTCTGGAACTCGGTTGAACTCGAGATGAGTCGCTGAGCAACAACGAGAAGAGTTTGTGGGATCAAAAAGGTGGCGATCCCAAATTGGCTTGGGCTTCAGATCAGCCACTCGATTTCGACTCGTGGCTAACTCAGCGAAAGAGTTGAGAAACTCGGCAGTACCAATTCCATCGCAGACACTATGGTTAAGACCAACACCTAACGTGGCATCTCCACCTCTGAGCCACGTAAGCTGGACAACAAGAGGTGGGGCCCCTTTAAGAACATCTGCAACGCTGAGAGACAAGAGCTTCCTCCATTGTGTCACGTACCGTGGGGCCCTATCAAAGTCGTTAATCGTGTGATCAGAGACAGCCTCCATAAACACCGCTCCTTGGGCTCGACACACAACCTCCAGGCTTGAACCGTCGAGCTTGGCCCTGACACGTCCTGCGAGTGGATAATAAGGCACCAAAATCTTAGCTAATGCAGCTTTGACACGAGCTGTGATTACACCTTGGTCTAAACCTGGACGAGCCTTGAAAACAAAGAGGTACTCCACAGTGAAACGTAGAAAAAGCTGAGAATCAAGAGCTGAGAGAGACAAAACACAACCTGGGGTTGGCTCAGATGGTTTGATCACTATAACTTCTTTGACTTGGACAGAGTTTGCCATATTTTGCACTTCTTTTTTTTCGTGGTTGTTACAACTTACATTTTGAGAAGAGGAGCTGCCTTTGGGATATATAAGGGGGGGAAATTGTGCCTAGTGCCTACCTATTAATTATTGTTTCTTGTTGTTTTTAGCATTGATAATAATATTATTGCCACCGTGTGTATCTTATCATTGTTTTTTCTTAAGATTCTCCGGGCATAACTTTATGGAAAAAATTATATCAAAACAACTGTTAACAGCTTGCCTTTTCTTTCAGTCTGTTCGGCGGAATTGATAGCTACCTCTCTCTCTATTTCTCTAATATCTCACTTTTTTTCCTTGGTGGTTCGATATATCCCATGGATATTGTCAGTTTTCTTTTCGGGGTCGATTATGAGTTGATGGACGTGGACGCTGATACCTGTCTACCTAGTTGCTAACGTCTACGCAGTATCCATTTACAACGAAAGATTAACGTATATTATTAGGCTTGTTTGCTTGCTAGTTGCATGCATCAAGATGATGACAAGCTTTTGGAGGTGGGTTCAAATGAATTTTAGGAAGGATGCTGATTTTAGTCTTCGGAGTTCTTTGTTGGGACATCGGTGGACCCATTAAATCAAAAAACCAAAGATTTGGAACAGTATTTTATAAAGACGCCCAGCTTAGGTTTTGGACCCCTGCTTGGATAGGTATTGTCCCACCATGTCAAGTACTTTGGCTTTCTGCCTCTCTTGATTTGGTTCAAATAGTGCTTGCAGATGATGGATAAAAAAAAAAACAAAGAAAAACAATTTATTGACGATGATGACATATATCAAATGAACATATAATAGCAAGAACGAAGATGTCTTTCTTCAAATATTAGATGGGTGTGTTATTTTTTATATAATTAACTAATTAAGTCGATATTATTATTATTATTATTATTAGTTTTGTTTTGTTTTTGGTAAAAAGATTGGAGCGTTGATAGGTTGAGCAAATATCTAGTAGATAACATTATATATTTTATTTTTCAATTATGCACGTTGAAACTGCCACTGCACATTGTATTATAAAATATACTTATATAAAAATTATTCCATATAAAAATTATTGTAATCATACGTTTGTGTGATAATCTACATCTACACCATTACTATTATATATATATATAAAGAGTTGGCTAATCAATATGTTAAATCTTTTAATTATTTTTAATTTGATATTAGAGCTTTCTACTAAGATAAAATTTAGAATATTTTTATAAATACATTAATTGAATAAAAAAATAATTTTAATATTTAAATTAACCCTCTATCCATCACCTGAACCCATACTTGAAGAGTTATGGTAAATTTATTATTTTTAACAGCAAAAGTTATTAAAGCTCACGTACGGTTGTATACAAAGCAAAACAAGTGTGAATGCATGTGTGATGGCATTAATCAGTGTTTTATGCAACACGCAAACATTTGTATCAACGTACTGTCAAGCCAGTATTTAAATTGATCATCCGTTATTCAAATTAAAGGGATTGGAATCATAATTAAAATTAAATTCCAGAATTTCGAAGCTGTAAAAAATCAGAGAGTTGAATATGAAGATTGTACCAACCTTGTCATTTTAGCATTTGTATCAACTGGCAAGCCATACAATAATCACATAGTTTGGAATAATTAATCTCAAAGTAATTAAAATAATTATATAGGTTAAAGAACCATCTCAAACTATTAGATAAGATCTTGAAATATAATTTATATTATTTTTTAATACATTAATTATTTTAAAACTTATACGGACTTACACTATCTTATATTTAGATTTTATTAAATAAAATAAGAATAATAAAATTTAAATTTATGATCACTTGATTAACAAGACTCCAATATTATCTAAATAATAATCTCAAACTTAAACTAACACATAAATCTCAAGAGATTATACTAGCTAAGCTAGCTCCTGTGGTCTGAATTACTCACAAAATCAATTAACTCTACCCAAGCTACATGCACCATGGCCTATTGTTAATTGATAGGGGGCAGCTACAAGATAATTGAATTATTGGACCTCATATCTTGCTAGCCTGCAATATAATGGCACTATAGTTTCTCGAAAAATAAATAAATAATGGTACTAGATAGTTGAGAGAGGGCATCAAGAAGCAATATATGCGAGGCACACTGGTTTCTGTCGGGGCCGCGGACCCCAAATGTCTCTAACGGCGATTAAAGCATTTCGGACGCCTATGACTAAGCAATACACTTGGACATGTTGATAACTATATAAATTTTCCTTCACTTTATTTTCTCCTACGGAAAGAATAATATCTAAAATATGTCCCATCCTTCCTTTTTTATTGTCCTAACCTAGATCATAAATAACGAGACAAAAGCAAAATCTAGGATACCAGCTAACACTTAGCGATACGTGTCTGTGTATATGCTTGCTAAATGCTAATCCCGTTCTTCTTTCTCTCTTTGTTTTTTTTTTTTTTTTTTGCTTTCTTTACTGGGTTTGAGTCCTTTTACGTGGGCTAAAAAGAAAATGTATCATACACCATATGCACAGTACATGCACGTTCACGGCAAATGAGCATGTGGCGGGACCTTATCTATCGGTTCTTTCCTGGTATATTTAACTAAGTTGATTCCTACTGAAACGAGGAAGATATTGAGTGGAACATGTATACAGATAAAGCAGTCAAGATTCTGGGATGTAATTTACTGTTTTATTGCTAGGAATTATGATAGATTAATTAAGGGTGTGGGGATAAAAGGGTATCATTAAAATTTACTAATATCTCTTATATATTAATTAGGATTTACTATAAATATATATATACACACACACTTTATGTAATTCTAATTTTATAGACAATGAAAATATAGTTCCTCATTTATGAAAATCTAGGCATATTATCAAACCATGTTAAATCTCTGCATTTTTTTTTTATCTATCTCTTTTATATTATTCATTATTATTTCCGCAGGTATCATAACAACCAACAACTATACATCACCAATATCTAGTCAAGGCTACTGCTGATACTTATAATTATTCTATATTCTTTTGAGAACCCAGCAGTTAATTTAACCTTATAGATAGATTCCCCAAACCAATTACAGGTATACTTTTGCAAATTTGACTCCCTTTTGTTGGATTGTCTAGAAGATTTGTGGCATTGGCTGAGAAAACAATGTCGAAACATTTTCTTTTCTGGATAGGCCAGGCAGATTTTCTGCTAGTGCTAGCCAAAGAGGGCACCCTCAAGCTTCCTTTATTCCCATGGTAGATATGGACTATATATCATTATTTCCCTCTTACAAGCTATATATATTTATTTTGTTAAGAGAATTTTATAAATAATCCCTAGATATTACGTTTTCAAGTGATCAGAAAAGATGCACATCGCTGAAATACGAAAGCTGCCTTTTATTTTTCTATTTTTTGATGAACGAAAGCTGCTTTTTAATTTTCAGCTAACAAAAACTTTTTAGCTGTGGTTTATAAGTGTTAACTGTTATCGTGCCTCGCTTATGATAATTTTTCCGGCCTGCCGATGTTGTAAGGATCTTTTGGAAAACCGCTTCATGTATAGCACTTCACCATCAAATACACACACATATGAGCAAACAAAACGCGAGTAAAAGAGGCTATAATTGAAAATTCATGACAAGGACCCCATTTATTTAGGTTTGTTTGGTTTTAGGTTAAAGGGGTTACAGGTTAAAGGATTAATATATTTACATATAAATTAAAGAATTAAATTCGAATTATAGTTTCCATGTTTCCTTGGGCATCTTGTCTTTTGCCTAGCTAGCTAGTATTCTGCAATATGAATAGAAAAGGGGATAAAAAAAGCCATAGAAAATAGAAAAACAACAACGGCCCCAAGTATTGCAAATTAAGCTACGTACGTTAGTTTGGGAGGTCTGCGTCCACATTTATATCATCGAGTCAATCAGTATGCGCTACTTCTCTGTATATATATACATATACATCCTGATTGCTAGACGACAGCGCCGTGCCATTGATTTCAAACCTTTGAATACCAAAAGTAGTATTGTACTTCCATGAAGATCCGATGAACCGTGATAAAATTCTGGGTGACTTCTGTTCCAAGTTTTATATGTGATCTGACGCTGACACGTGTACAATCTACAACATTGAGTTTGAAAGAATATTATTGGCTTATAATTGTATAGTTAAGAATGCTGAGGATTCGATCAGTTGCTAAAGCCAGCGATACGGGACAAGGGCAAAAGGTTCTTGTTACAAAGTCAGTTTATGTGGTTTCAAAAAAGGAGCGAGATGCGTGTGTCTTGCCACGTTTTGATCACATAAATAAATTTTGAAATGTTTAAGGGTGTACGTTAGTGGTTTTTTTTTTTTAAAATTTTTTATAGCCAAAAATCGATATGATGGTGCTGGTGATTAGAAGGGGAGGAGACTAAATTGACCACTATTTTTTTTATTTTTAGTAATTATGGATATTTGAATCAACTTACGTGCATTTCAATTAATTTTTTGAGACTCTAAAATTAATAATTATATAAGCTTTCAATAACCTTAAGGTTTGTAGCATTCAAACCAGTAACTTTTAAAAAACAAATTTAAATTCTAAATAATTAAATTACACCTTTCAAGATTAAATTTACTAGCTACTGCTTACACTAAAAGTTGTGGTGCCCTTTTTTTTGAGCTCGTACCCACTGCTTGCTGCTTGAAGCAGCACAAAGCAGCTACTGCAATATATATATATATATATATATATATATATATATATATATATAAGAAATTAAATCCTTAACGTTCAGATAAAAACCAAGAGGCACTATCGGTTAATTAACCGAATGCCCATTTCAGGGGACAACGTCAGCACTTAGATGAACTGAAGTTTATCAGAATATACCGAGTTAAGAAAAATAAAAGAAGTTAAAATACGTTGTAGATGCTAACAGAATATATTCCTAGCTGTCTTCGTAAATCTATAAAGTGTGTTGGGTAGCTGGGCATCTGCAAACACAAACAAGAAGGCATTTAGTTGAGTGACACTGACAATATGCATGACATAGCTAGAGATTCCTTTGTCCTATCCTCACCTATCACCGCACATATTTAACTTCTTTGCAGAAACTTCGGAGAGAGGTAACGAGGAGAATATCTTGCATGCAAGGAATTGTACAAGGATGATCATATCAATGTAAAGGAAAAAAAATAAAAATAAATTATTTCGAGGCTAGATAGGATGGGGTATTATTTTAGGTCAAAACCAAGGGCCTATGGGACCAAAGATGTTGCAAATCTCTAAAGTTATTTTAAGAAACACATTTGATTAGATAATTAAGAGCATTAAATATGAGGCTCCAACTTTCTTCTTCTTCTTCTTCTTTCTTTTTCTTTTTTTTTGGATTTGCATGATCTGCATGCTTATGCTTATTTCTTGATCCTGATCAACTTTCGTCTGTTTCCTTTTTGCCAGCTGGGTTTGTGATTGAACCCAACACACGTCTTTTCACAAAAGCATATATCGACAAGATATACTTAAGAAAAAAGATTCTATAATTTAATCATCATGTCGTTACACTAGGAAAACTACTATTTCTAATTGTCTGCCATAAAAGACACAGCATGATGTCAGGGTGCGGGGAAGAAAAGGAAAAGGTTGCCCGAATTTGTGTAAATTTTTAACCCGGTTGAGCAGGTAATTAAGCAGGATTATATACAAGGTGTGGAGGGATCATAGATATAATAATTAATATTGTCTGGCAAAACTTGATATCAATTCATTTCCATATCGGGCTTAATTGTATTATTGCAGTTCTGTTTTGGACGTAATTTCAAATTTTTATACCCCCGAAGTTCGACAATAGAAAGTATTCTCAATTTGTTTTGTATATAATTGAGATTAAATTTTTTTACGACTAATTTAGAACGAATCTTCTCACATCATTCTACAATATTTATAATAATTTAATATTTTTTTAAATGCTGATTTTAAAAATTACATTCAAAAAATCAGTAAAAAATATGTATTTCTTTAATCGAAAGGTCAATTCTTCAAACACATGATAAATATGCTAAGTCAAATATATAGTGATATTGTCTTTAAGAAAGTGCATTTGATTAGTTTTGGTCTCCAGCCGAATTCAATATGATCATAGGATTGTTTCTCTACCAGACAAGACGTCTTAACCCTCTTAATCCAGCTCATAATCGAGCACAGCAACATAGGTGAAGGGTTGTTTGAAAAGAGGAAAGCAAAAAACTTAGCATAGATGAGTGACCCGTCAATCTTGGATAGCGTCTTTCTGAGCTTGTTTCCTAAAATCCACGGGCAGCAATCTATTGCTTTTCGACTGTTGTTGGTTTATATTTCACACCTCAGATTATCCCTGGGTTTACAACATCTTTCCGCTATAAAATGAACCCACCACTACCAGTTTTGCTCAGGCCATTGACTCTGAGTTAAGACAGGTTTGACAGACAGGCCGATTTCTCTTTTATGGCCCAACTGTGATCTGTCCAGGATCAAACAATTCTGGCCCTTGGTATATATGGAGAAATCAAATCGAACCACCCAAGAGAATAGTTTATTATGAGATCTACTAGCGGTGGCTATTGAACATCGCTGCGAATTGCGATTATTCCACCTCAATCATGTATGAAATTTGACATTCGCAGCTCGCAAATATCAACCAGAATATTTTGGTGGTAATCTTTCTCTTCAAAATGAAACGGGAGAATCAACCACCATGGTCTTGAAAAGATGGTAAGCCTCAAGGCCCAGCCCCTACTCCTAAAATCATCTTTCTCGAATGGCTACATTACCCAAAACTCTTAACATCTTACATCATCAAGGCCCAAAAAAGCTCGAACCAAAACGACTACCGGACATCTTTCCAAGTTTCCACTTCGAACAATGCAAACCTATGTGCAGATGTAATAGTCTGTTAATAATAATAATATTAACAATCCAATTATGTCCAAAAACAAAAACATTTCCCGTCCAACCCCATTACGGGAGCTGACGTCACCGCCGGTCACAATGCACGGCCATCACCCTCATCCATATCGTCTTTCCTTTCTCCTTCCAATCCTAAGATTCCTTCTTTTCTCTTATTACCCTACACTCCCCTCCCCCTCCGGAGCACTTTAGCACCCAAAACCACCACTCCCCACCATGGACCCCAGCCCCTCCGCCGCCATAACCCGGCCTCACCACGGTGGCCGCGAAGATTGTTGGAGCGATGGCGCCACTGGGACACTAGTCGAAGCCTGGGGTGACCGTTACATAAATCTTAACAGAGGTAACCTCCGTCAAAAAGACTGGAAAGAAGTCGCTGACGCCGTCAACAACCGTCAAAACGGCGTCAAACCTAAAAAGACCGACATCCAGTGTAAAAACCGAATCGACACATTGAAGAAAAAATACAAGATCGAAAAATCCAAGCCCCCTCCGTCGACTTGGCCGTTTTATTATCGTCTCGATTCTCTCCTCGGCACTAACAGTAACGCTACTAACACTTTCAAGAAACCTACCTCCGTTACTTTGACGGTGAAGTCAAAGACAAAGCCTCAAAATGATGTTTATCCAGGCTTGGCAAGTTGCGGGGAGAGCTCTTCTGACGACGACGATATGGCGTGGTTTGATGAGAGAGTGAAAAAGAAACGGCATAGAATGGAGGATGTAGATTTTTCTGATGGGGCTGCGTGTAGGGAATTAGCGAGAGCGATATTGAAGTTTGGAGAGATATATGAGAGAATTGAGAGTTCGAAACAGCAGCAAATGATAGAGTTGGAGAAACAGAGAATGGAGTTTACTAAAGAAGTTGAGTTTGAAAGAATGAATTTGTTTGTTGATGCTCAATTGGAGCTCAAAAAGAAGTCTTTCAGCCGCGATAAATTTGCTTCCAGTTCAGGTTTGTTCAATGAAATCTTGGAAGTTGTTTATCATTTCTTGATCTAGGGTTCGCTGATATTGAGTTTTGTCATCTTGGGTTGTTGCTAATGTGATTGCTTGATTATTTTTTTTCGTGGCTTAAATTCTTCGATTTGCATGTATTGGAGTTGTGCTACAGGTCTAGTGTATCAGTCTCGCTTGTGGTTCTGTGTCAAAAGTCTTTTAGCGGTGCAAAGATTTTCTCATTTTTAGGAGAGCCCTGCACCCTTACATTTATGGCCAACCATTAGAGTGTAAAAACTGGATAGTTTGCATTTGAACATATTAGTAAGGGGCCGCATGATAAAATGGTTACTTAATGAATTGCCGATGGTTGTACTTCTTAGTTCCTAGGTGAAGTGAATTGAAGAAATAAGAGTAATTTGGGAGTTAGAAATAACTTTCATGTCAAATCTTTGTAATTCTGCCCATCGTATGTTTAGGAAAGCAAGGGATGTGGATATTCAGGACCGATTCTCTTCAGTTAACTATTTTGGTAAATTTGTAGTTCACACTGAATTTGTGATTCATGGATTTCCCCCACAATCAAGGGTAGAGGAGTTTAAGTCATCTAATGTGGGTTTAAGGGTGGTCAAACTTAGTCGTTTGACTCAAATCAGGTTCGGATTCAGGCTCAGTAACTCAGCTAATGTGTGTTTGGTGGTGGTCACTGGTATGTTTGGGAATGTACAGCGGTTGTTTTTTTAAAATGTTTTTCATTTCAAAACACATCAAAATAATGTTTTTTTTTATTTTTAAAAAATTATTTTTGACATCAACATATTAAAATGATATAAAAAGATAAAAAAATATTAATTTGAAACAAAGAAAAAAATTAAAAAATTCAATTTTTTTCAAAAGCACTTCAGAAATACAATTCCAAACACAACATGAATTAGATTCAGACATGTTATAGGTGACTTGGTTGTACGTCTGAATGGGCTTAATATTAACAGAAAGAGTTCCCTTTGGGATGAAGGTGCAAACTGCTGAATCTGTAAAATTGGACTTCCACTAGTCTTTTAATCAGTCCCCATGCAAAACCTGCCTGAGTGGGATCTTTGTTGCCAGAAATGCTCTAATGTTATTTAAACAACGGCTTCACAATTTACTCCATGCTCCTGTCCTGCAAAATATTGATTCATTGCTTAGGGTAGTTTGATGAGCTACTAATACCATTTGAAGTTGTTGATGAGCTTAGAAGACTCAAATTTGACTGATGTGTTTGGTGTCCGTGCTGGTGATGGTAATGGGCAATGTTTCATACCTGTGAGTTTCTATGCCAATCTTGAATTTTGCCTCACCTCTTACTGCAATCACAATGTTCTCGTTTCATCATTCAGAATCAGAAACTGTTGTTCAACTCTTGGTTCTCTGTGTACTCATCTTGTGTAACTGAAGAAAGTCCAGATCAAGCATTTGATCTCCAACTATGAAATTTGAAGTATGCTGTTCATGCATACACATGAAACATGATGTATTTCTTACTTTTTCGATGGAAAAATTTGAAGTACTCTGTTCATGCATGCACGTGATTATTTATTGATATACAAATTTATCAGATTTGATTAAATATAGCTAAGACACTAGCTTTAATCAGATTGGATTTGGTACAGCATTGTGGTTAAGATGGGTTTTGTTTGAGCATTGGATCTGTCTCCCTCCCTCCATCCCTCCGAGATGCTATTCTATGTGTATGCACTCATAGCGACACTCAGACACATGCATGTGCTTGGGCATGCACGCATGTATCACAAAAATTATTTCTTCTGTATATATAATAACTGGGTTCACAATCCTGGCCTGATATCCTCTTACTGTGTCAATGTTGGTTCTAGACTTTAAATTGTATTCCGGTTGGGATTTAAATGATTTTTGGACACTTTGAACAGGGAAGAAGTTGTAGTTGATATTGCTCAAAAATCTAATTTTCAAAGGGGGACTCCAGTGTGTAAATCTCCATGAAAGCCCTCCTTTGATCTCTAGCTGAAGAGTGGAAGTCCACTACCACATCATCCCGAGTCTGTCACATCTTCAACTGATTCAACTTTGAAGCTTTTAAAGAATGATTATGACCAACCTCTGCCGTATTCATGGCTGTAACATTATTCTGCATGCATCATAAGTTGTTATGCTGAAGATTTTCTGTACTTTGTAATCTTCCAAACTGCAACCTGTGTCATCTCCTT
>Ga0325400_1000145_pt1 | contig 44766 bp, 49 predicted proteins | sample PopdelMetagenome_2_FD_205662 | JGI IMG/M metagenome (GOLD analysis project Ga0325400, IMG submission 205662) | Populus deltoides microbial communities from Bellville, Georgia, United States - Xylem-PdKOR-R1 | ecosystem: Host-associated > Plants > Phyllosphere > Stem > Wood/Secondary xylem... | reverse complement strand
CGCGCCGCGCCCCCTCAGGCGAAGGCCACCGTCGTCCGCCGCCGCCGCAGCGCCCCGCCCGCCGCCCCGAAGCCCAGCATCATCATGGCCCAGCTGCCCGGCTCCGGCACCGCGCCCGCCGCCGCATCGGTGATCGCGAAGTTCAGCGTGCCGGTGATCGAGTCGGCGTCGACGCCGGGGTTCGCGAAGCTGACCGCGTTGCCCACGTTGTTGCCGAAGCGCAGCTGATAGGTGCCGGCCGTCAGGTCGAACGCCAGCGCATCCGAGGTGCGGTAGTTGCTCCGGCTGAACAGCGTGCGCGTCACGTTGTTGCCGGCGTCGCGCTCCGTCAGCAGCAGGTAGGCCGCCGGCGTGTCGCCCGCGACCGACAACAGGAAGTCCAGGTTCAGCCGCGACAGCGCGCCCACGTCGAACAGGTAGACGGTGTTGGCGATGGCCCGCCCCACCACGCCCGGATCGCCCGGTCGGTTGATCGCGCTGGCCGACGCGGTGAAGGCGAGCGCGCCGCGCGACGCGTCGACCAGCGTGCCGCCCGCGGTGGCGGACGCCAGGAAGCTCGCGGTGCCCACCGTGTCGCCGAAGGTGGAGGACGCCGCCACGGGGCCGGCCGGATAGCTGTTCGCCACGTCGCTGTCCGTGGGGCCGGCTGCCTCGGATCCGATGCCGCCGCGAACGTCGGTATAGCCCGCCAGCTGGCGGAACGTGGCCTGGGCCGCCGCCGGTGCCGCCGCCCCCGCCGTCAGCGCGAGCGCCAGGATGAGCCGATACGTCATGTGATGTCCCCCTTCATATTACGGCGCGGGGTGCTAGCCGGCCGGTCGATCCGCGGATTGAACGGAAGCGACATCGCGCCGCTTCAGCTGAGCAGGGCCAGGGGCGATCGGACGCCCGCGTCCCATCGCCCCTGCATGGTGGCGCGCGCCAGCGCCTGGCCGTCGTTCAGGAAGCGCCGGGGCGTCCAACCGACGAAGCGGCGGAAGTCGCGGATCATGTGGCTCTGGTCGGCATAGGCGTCGAGCGCCGCGCCCATCGCCGCCTCGCCCCGCACCGCCAGCGCGCCCGCGGCCCGCAGCGCGCGGTACTTCATCGCCAGCAGCTTGGGCGACGCGCCGAACACCGTCCGCGTCAGCCGCTCCACCTGGCGCCACGACAGGTCCAGCTCGTCCGCCAGCCCGTCCAGGCGCGGCGGACCCGGCCGTTCCAGCCAGCGCCGCACCGCCGCGGCCCGTCCGCCGCCAGGCTCGGCGTCTTCCGAGCAGGCGCTGCCGACCCGCGCGCGCAGGAACGCCTCGATCACGGCACGGCGCGCGGGCAGGTCGGGCGCCTCGGCCACCGCCTGCCACAGTGCGGCGGCGACGCCGGGCGACCACAGGTCGGCGGCGTCCGTCACCTCGTCGGCCAGCCGATCGGCCGGCACGCCCGCCGCCGTCCATCCGCCCGGCAGGAAGCCGATGCACACCATGTCGTAGTCGTCGCTGACATCCATGAAGAAGGCCGAGAGCGTGGCGCCCAGCACGGCGACGGGCGGCGCCGCCCGCCGGCGCCCGTCGGCGAAACGGTAGGTCGCGGTGCCGCGCAGCGTCACGTGCAGGTTGGGCAGCAGCGCCGGCACGCAGGAGAACGCCGGGGCGGCGGCGGCGCGGACGTGGCCGAACATGGACAAGTGTGCGCCCAGGTCGGGGGAGGGTCTGATATAGTCCAGTCGCATCGCCCCCGCTCCCCCGGGGCGAAGACGCCGGATACTATCGCCGCCCCGATCGCGCGGTACAGGGGCGAAAGGGCGGGAACAATATGCCGGACAGCCGGCATTCTCTTCGTCCGCCGTGCTTGCCCGTACTGTGTCGACGCTTGCCGTGCCCGCGCACGGGGCCGGATCAACTCAGCCGGTCGATGCCCTCGGCATCCAATGAGCCCGGTATCAGCATCACCGGTACGGGCAAAGTTCCGGCATCCGTGCCCGCGAAGTGCGCGACCAGGGGGCCGGGCGGGCCGCCCGCGGCCGCGCCCAGCACCAAGGCCGCGATGTTCGGGTCGGCGTCGATGGCCTCGCGCACCGCCTTCACCGCGTCGCCGTGGCGGACGGTGAGCGACGGGCGCAGGCCGGCCTCCTCCAAGAGCGTGCCGGCCGCGCGCGCCACCAGCCCCTCCGCGTGCAGCCGCGCTTCCTCCTCGATGGTGGCCTGCACGCCGCCGAAGGCGATGAACTCCTGGGGCGGGACCACCGCCAGCACCTCCACTGCGCCGCCCGTGCGCGCCGCGCGCCGCGCCGCGAAACGCAGCGCGATGCCGCTCTCCGGACTGTCGTCGATCACCACCAGATAGACACGCATGGGGCGGAAACTCGCGCGCGCGGCTCCCGGGTGCAAGCGGTAGCGGCTTGACCCTCCGGTGCCCGTCCGCGCATGAGCCGGGTCCGTCCTGTCGGGAACGAACGAGGTCCTTGCCCCATGCCGATCGAGATCAAGATGCCGGCCCTGTCGCCGACCATGGAGGAAGGCACGCTGGCCAAGTGGCTGGTGAAGGAGGGTGACAGCGTGAAGTCCGGCGACATCCTGGCGGAGATCGAGACGGACAAGGCGACCATGGAGTTCGAGGCGGTGGACGAGGGCGTGATCGCCTCCGTCGCGGTCGCGGAGGGGACCGACAACGTGAAGGTCGGCACCGTCATCGCGATCCTGGCCGAGGAAGGCGAGGACGCCGCCGACGTGAAGGCCAAGAGCGCGTCGGGGGGCGCGTCGGGCGCGGCCAAGGCGGAGACGCCCCAGCCCGCGGACCCGATGTTCAAGGGGCGCCCCGACGCGACCGACCCCAACGCCAAGGGCAACGAGGGCGAGGCGCCCGCCGACCCGGTCGAGCGCGAGGATCACGGCCGCCCGCCGGTGGGCGGCGGGGCCGAGGCGGCCGGCGGCGGCACCGCCGCGCCGCGCGCCGAGACGTCGGACGGTGGTGCCGGCCGCTCGGCCGGCACCACCGCCGGCCGGATCAAGGCCAGCCCGCTCGCCCGCCGCCTTGCCGCCGACAGCGGCGTGGACCTGGGCGGCGTCAAGGGTTCCGGCCCCAACGGCCGCGTCGTGCGCGCCGACGTGGAGGAGGCCGCCAAGGCCCCGCCGGCCGCCGAGGCGAAGGCCGCGGCACCAGCGCCCACCGCCGACGCGGCGCCCGCGTCCCAGGCCGCCAAGCCGGTCGCGATCCCGGACATCCCGCACACGGTCGCCAAGCTGTCGAACGTGCGCAAGACCATCGCGCGCCGCTTGACCGAGTCCAAGCAGCAGGTGCCCCATATCTACCTGACGGTGGACGTGCGGCTCGACGCCCTGCTGTCCCTGCGCGGCCAGCTGAACAGGACGTTGGAAGCACGCGGCGTGAAGCTGTCGGTCAACGACCTGCTGGTGAAGGCGCTGGCGGTGGCGCTGGTCCAAGTGCCCAAGTGCAACGTGATGTTCACGCCGACCGACCTGATCTCGTTCGAGCGCGCGGACATCTCGGTCGCCGTCTCCACCCCCACCGGCCTCATCACGCCGGTCGTGACGCACGCGGACACCAAGGCCTTGAGCCAGATCGCGACCGAGGTGAAGGAGCTGGCCGGCCTCGCGCGCGAGAACAAGCTGAAGCCCGAACAATATCAGGGCGGCACCGCGTCCATCAGCAACATGGGCATGTTCGGCATCAAGCAGTTCGACGCGGTCATCAACCCGCCCCAGGCGATGATCCTGGCGGTGGGCGCGGGCGAGAAGCGCCCGTACGTCCTGGACGACGGCACGCTCGGCGTCGCCACCGTCATGTCGGCCACCGGCAGCTTCGACCACCGCGCGGTGGACGGCGCGGACGGGGCCGAGCTGATGCGCGCGTTCAAGACGCTGGTGGAATCGCCGCTGGGCATGCTGGCCTGACGTGATCGGGCGTCGCACGCTGATCGAGCTGGCCTTCGTGGCCGCGGGGCTGGGGGTGGCGCTCTGGCTGACGGTGCACTGCGCGCGCAGCTACCCCATGGGCGCGCAGGTGATCTGGTGGTGCGGCACGGCGGCGATGCTGTCCACGCTGCTGCTCGCGATCGGTCCGGTACGCCGCGCGCTGGCGGCCGACCGCGCCGCGCGGGATACCGGCGCCTTCCGGCGGTATCGCGCGTGACGGCGCTTCCCTCCGGCTGTCCGGTGATCCGCGTCACCGCCATGCCCGCCGACGCCAACCCGTACGGCGACATCTTCGGCGGCTGGCTGATGGGGCAGATGGATCTCGCGGCGGGCTCCATCGCGTCGCGCCACTGCGGCGGCCGCGCGGTGACGGTGGCGGCCGACGCCATGAAGTTCCACCGCCCCGTGGTGGTCGGCGACGAGGTGTCGGTCTACGCCGCGCTGGTCGCCACCGGCAACACGTCCATGACGGTGGAGGTCGAGGCGTGGCGGCGCGGCCGCCACTCGGACGAGGCGTACCGCGTGACGCAGGCGCGCTTCGTGTTCGTCGCCATCGGCGAGGACCGCCAGCCCCGGCGTGTGCCGGCAATGGATGCCGCCGCCGCGCCGGAGACTGCCGGGTGATCGTGCTGCGCGGGCTGGCGGCGATCCTGCTCGGCCTAGCGGTGGCGTCCGTCGTGAACGGCTTGGTCTTGTCGGGTGCCGGCGCCTTTCCGGGGGTGCTGCCGGACGGCGGCCTGATCCGCTGGCCGGACGAGGTACCGCTGGTCATCCTGCTCGCCCCCGTGCTGTCGGCGCCCTGCTGGATCCTGTTCTGCCTCCTTGTGCTGCCGTTCGCCACCTGGCGCGCGCGCGCCGGCCGGCGCCTGTCCCACGAGGTGCTGGGCGCGGTGTCGCTGCCGCTGGGTGCGGCTCTGATGCTGCCCGTCGGCCTGTTCGTCGGGGTGGAGAACAGGCTGCTGCTCCTTTTCGCCCTGTTCGGCGGCGTCGGTGCCGCCGCCCTCGTGACCTGCTGGAGCCTCTTGGTCCTCGACCGTCTGGCGCCGCGCAATTCTTCCGATGGAGTGACCCTTGGCTGACCAATTCGACCTGATCGTGCTGGGCTCCGGCCCCGGCGGCTACGTGGCCGCCATCCGCGCCGGCCAGCTGGGCATGAAGGTGGCCATCGTCGAGCGCGAGCGGCTGGGCGGCATCTGCCTCAATTGGGGCTGCATCCCGACCAAGGCGCTGCTGCGCACGTCGGAGGTCTACCACTACATGACGCACGCCGCCGACTACGGCCTGTCCGTCGAGAAGGTGGGCTTCGACCTCGGTCGCATCGTCGATCGCAGCCGCAAGGTGGCGGGCCAGCTCAACGCGGGCGTCAAGGGCCTGATGAAGAAGAACAAGGTCCAGGTGTTCGAGGGCGTGGGGAAGCTCGCGGGCAAGGGCAAGCTCACCGTCACCCAGGGCGACAAGACCACCGAGCTGTCGGCCAGGAACATCATCGTCGCCACCGGCGCCCGCGCGCGCGACCTTCCCTTCGCCAAGGCGGACGGCAAGCGCGTCTGGACCTATCGCCACGCCATGGTGCCGGACGTCATGCCGACCAAGCTGCTGGTCATCGGCTCCGGCGCCATCGGCATCGAGTTCGCCAGTTTCTACAACGACATGGGCGCCGACGTGACCGTGGTCGAGATGCTGCCCCGCATCCTGCCCGTCGAGGACGAGGAAGTGTCCGCCTTCATGGAGAAGCGGCTCTCCAAGGACGGCATAAAGATCCGCACCGGCGCGGGGCTGGAGGCGCTGGACGTCACGGACAAGGGCGTCACCGCGCGCATCAAGGGCAAGGACGGGAAGGTCGAGGCGGCCGAGTTCAGCCACGCCATCGTCGCCATCGGCATCGTCCCCAACACCGAGTCCATCGGGCTGGAGGAGCTGGGCGTCGAGACCGAGCGCGGGCACATCAAGATCGACCGCTACTGCCGCACCAACGTGGAAGGGGTCTGGGCCATCGGCGACGTGACGGGCGCGCCCTGGCTCGCGCACAAGGCCAGCCACGAGGGCACGATCGCGGTGGAGGCGATGGCGGGCGGCCACCCGCACGCGCTGGACGTGGCGAACATCCCCGGCTGCACCTATTCCCGCCCCCAGGTGGCGTCGGTCGGCCTGACCGAGGCGAAGGCGCGCGAGGCGGGCCGCGAGGTGCGCGTCGGCAAGTTCCCCTTCATCGGCAACGGCAAGGCGATCGCGCTGGGCGAGGCGGACGGCTTCGTGAAGACGGTGTTCGACGCGAAGACGGGCGAGCTGCTGGGCGCGCACATGGTTGGCGCGGAAGTGACCGAGATGATCCAGGGCTACGTCATCGCGCGCGGGCTGGAGACGACGGAGGCCGAGCTGATGGACACGGTGTTCGCCCACCCCACCATCTCGGAGGCGATGCACGAGAGCGTGCTGGGCGCCTACGGCCGCGCCATCCACATATGAGACCGGGGGCGGCGCTGGCGGCGGCTGTGCTGCTGTCCGCCGCCGATCCGGCCCCGACGCCGGCCGACCCGAAGCCCGCGGCGGCCGATTACGCCGCCGACGCCCGCGCGCTGGTGCCGCTGATCGCCGAGCGCTACGCCTATCTCGACGCGCTGCCCGGCGGGCGCGTGCCGGCGTCTTCGGCGCTGGACGCCGAGCGCGACGCGGTGCGCGACCGCCGCACGCTCACCCGCTACGCCGAGGACGTGCTGGCGGCGCTCGCCGACCACCACGCCATCACCGCCGGCTCGCTGGGCGACAGCTGGGCGCTGGTGCCCAGCTACGCCGACCTGTGGATCGTGGCCGACGGCGCGGCCGGGAACGGGGCGGGGGACGGGGGCTATCGCGTGGACGCGGTGCGCGAGGGGAGCCCCGCGGCACGCGCGGGCGTCGCGGCCGGCGACCGGCTGACGGCGGTGGACGGCCGCCCGGTGGGGCAGGCGGTGGCGGCCTTCTGGTCCGCGCTCGGCCTGTCCGAGACGCCGGAACGCCGCGCCTATGCCGCGCGCGTGCTGGCCGCGGGCCAGCGCGACCGGCCGCGCCGCCTGCGCTTCGCGCGCGCGGGCGAGCTGACGCTGCCCAGCCTCTACGCCGTTCCGCGACCGGACCGTCCGCCGCTGGACGTGCGGGCCGAGGGGGAGCGTACCGTAATCCGCTTCAACGACTCGCTGGGCGACGACGGCACGGTGGCCGCCTTCGACCGGGCGCTGGCCGCGATCCCGGTGCGCTGGCCCCTGGTGATCGACCTGCGCGACACGCCGGGCGGCGGCAACACGGTGGTGGCGCGCGCGGTGATGGGCGCGTTTGCCGCCCGCGCCACCGGCTACCAGGTCCACGAGCTTCCCGAGGAGGCGCGCGCCACGGGCGTGCCCCGCCGCTGGGTGGAGCAGGTGCTGCCCCGCGGGGCACGCCGCGCGGCTCCCGAGGTCCGCGTCGGCCGCTGGACGGGCAGCATGGGCGAGGGGCTGGCCGCCGGGTTGGCGGCGCTCGGCGCGCATGTCTGCGGCGGGGGCATGGCGGGGCTGAAGGGCGCGATCTACGACGTGGCCCTGCCGAACACGGGTTTCGGCTTCAAGCTGCCGGTGGAGCGGCTGTCCACGACGGACGGCCGCCCGCGCGAACGGCTGGTCTATCCCCCGTGCCGCTGAACGGGTTCCGCCGGCAGCGCCCAGTCGATCCGTCCGCGTCCGTTCGCCGCCAGGAAGTCGTTGGCCTGCGAGAAGGGCCGCGACCCGAACCAGCCCCGGCTCGCCGACAGCGGCGACGGGTGCACGGCGGTGAGGACCAGGTGCCGGCCATCGGGCGCCGCGTCCGCCACCAGCGCCGCCTTGGCGCCCGCGGGCGCGCCCCAGAGCAGGAAGGCCACCGGATCCGGCCGGGCGGCCACCGCGCGGACCACGGTGTCCGTCACCTCTTCCCACCCCTTGTTCCGGTGCGACCCCGCGCGCCCCTCCGCCACGCTCAGCACCGTGTTGAGCAGCAGCACGCCCTGCCGCGCCCAGCTTTCCAGGAAGCCGTGGCGCGCGGGCTTCACCCCCAGGTCGCTCTCCAGCTCGCGGTAGATGTTGCGCAAGCTGGGCGGCACCCGCACGCCCGGCAGGACCGAGAAGCTGAGGCCGTGCGCCTGACCCGCCCCGTGATACGGGTCCTGGCCCAGGATCACCGCGCGCACGGTCGGCAGCGGGGTCAGCTCCAATGCGCGGAAGCGGTCGGCCTCGGGCGGGAACACGGGCGTCCCCTCCGCCGCCTCCGCGTCCAGGAAGCGCGCGAGCGATGCGGTTCGCTCGCTGGCCAGCACGGGCGCCAGCGCGTCGCGCCAGCTGGGGTCGATGCGATCCTCGAACATGGATACCTGCCTAGCCGCGCCGTTCTCTCGCGCAAGCGCCGTGCCTAGCCGTCGTGGATGACGCCGCGATCCTGCACGACGTGGCCGCGGTGGAGGCGGTGCTGACGGCGGCCGCGCGCCGGGGCGAGGCCATGAGCTATTCCGAGACGCTGGGCCGCCTGGGCCTCGCCTTCTCGCGGCCGAAGATGCGGACGCTGTGCCGCACCATGGACCGGATCGACGAGGACGGCCGCGCCGCCGGCCGCCCCGGCCTGGCGGTGCTGGTGGTGCGCGCGTCGGACGGTCTGCCCGGCCAGGGCTGGTGGACGACGCGCGCCGCCGCGCTCGGCCACGCGGGCGCGTGGGAAGGGGCGGCGGCCGAGCGGCTGGTGGCACGAGAGCAGCGCGCGGCCTTCCGCCATTGGCGCGAGGCATAGCCGTCAGGCGGCCACCCGGTCCCCCGCCTGGTCGTCGTGCAGGAAGGACAGGAACAGGTCGGTCGACGCGCGAAGCGTGCGCGCGCCGGCGGCGAGCTGGGTGACGCCGTCCTGCACCTCCGTCGACAGGGCGGCGGCCGCGTTGGCGGCGCGCGCCACCGCGCCGATCCGCTCGCCCGTGTCGGCGGAGTCGGCGGCGGCGCGGTCCGCGCCCCGGTCCACCGAATGGGCGGTGGCGCGCTGCTCGTCGGCGGCCGACGCGATGCCGGCCGCCGCCGACGCCACCTCGCGGATGGCCCCGTTGACGCCGCGCAGCTTGGCGCCCGTGTCGCGAACGCCCTCGCGGATGTCGGCCAGCAATCCGCTGATCTCGTCGCTGGCGCGCGCGGTCTCGGCCGCCAGCCCCTTGACCTCGCCCGCCACCACGCTGAACCCGCGCCCCGCCTCGCCCGCGCGCGCGGCCTCGATGGTGGCGTTCAGCGCGAGCAGGTTGGTCTTGCCCGCGATCTTGCGGATGTCCTCCACCAGCGCCTCGATTCGCGCGGCCTGTTCCTCCAGCATGGCGATGGTCTGAACGCTGCGCTCGGCCGCGATGCTGGCCGTGTCCGTCAGTCGCGACTGGTCGCCGCTCGCCGTCGCGATGGTCCGGATGGACCGCGACAGGTCGCGCATGGACGCCGCCACGCGCGCGATCTCGGCGGACGCGCGGGCGGCGTTGCCCGACACCTCGTCGGCCATGTCGTCCGCGCCCGCCGTGACGCGGCGCAGCTCGGCAGCCGACGCCTCCAGCCGCTCGGTCCCCGCGGCCATGGCGCGCACCGCGCTGGTGACGGACCGCTCGAACTCGCCCGCCAGCGTCACGAACTCGCCGCGCCGCTCGGCCGCGACGCGGGCCTGCGCCTCGGCGCGCGCGCGGCGCTCGCGGTCGGCCTCGCGCTCGGCCGCGCGCACCTGTTCCAGCGCGCGCAGCGTGCGGTCGCGCTCGGCGTCGGCGGCCAGCGCCAGCTCGTCCGACCGCGTCACCGCCGCGTCCTGCGCGTCCAGCAGCAGCCGCAGCCGCACGGTCAGCACCGCCAGCACCGCGAACTCCAGCCCGACCGCCACGACGTGGAACAGCACGCGCTCCAGCCGGCCCACGCCCGTGAACACCCAGTCGGGCTGCATCGCCTCGAACGCCAGGTGGTGCCCGGCCGTCAGCACGGTCGCCACCGCGATGGGGCGCCAGTCGCCCAGCACCGCCAGGCCCGACATGGCGACGAAGAAGTACATGTGCGCGTCCGTCTGCCACCCCTGGCCGCGCAGCAGGAACACCAGCATGGCGGGCAGCACGGCGGCCAGCGTGCCCGTCGCCGCGCGCGCGGCGGCGTCGTAGCGGCGGCGCAGCGCCATGGCGGTCGGCACGACGTTGGCCAGGGAGCCGACGGCCAGCAGCGGCACCGAATCGCCCGATCCGAGCCACAGGTCGGCCAGCAGGAAGAGCGCCAGCACCGTCCAGCCGGTCACCGCCCAGACCTGGATCGCGCGCTGCCGCAGCGCGTCGATGCCGCGCAGCCTGGGGCCGGCGCCCGGACCGACGGCCGTGTCCGGGGAAAGGTTTGCCCAGGTCAAGCGACGCGGCCGCAGAGCGCGGTCGGCGCCGCCAGCAGCACCATGCCGCCGCGCCACGCCCTGCCGCCGATCCGCGCCCGCTCGCCCCGGATCAGGAGCGAGCCGGGCAGCGGGCCTTGCCCCAGCACCGCCGCGCCGCCCGAGACCGCCAGGTTCATCGCGTCCGCCGCGTGCCCCTTGACCGGGATCAGCAGCATGGTGCCGCGCTCGGGAGGCACCAGCGGCATGGCGGCCATGCCCAACGCGGCGGCGGCCAGCTGGGCGAATAGGGGGGAGGCGAGCGACATGGAAAGATGCCTATGGCCCGAAGGGTTAACGGTCCATTTCGGACATGCATTGCGCGGATGTACGATGCCGCTCGCGCGGGCCGTCCGCGATACCGCTTGCGCGGGCTGGCGGCCGCGGCAAGATGAGTGAAGTCCGACAAGGGAAAGCCTGTGTCTCCGTTCGCCGTTCTGTGGCCTACCTTCGCCCTGGTCGCGCTGATCCTGGCCGTGCTGATGATATTGGTGACGCGGCGGCTGCGCCACATCGCCGCCAACCCGCCGGGTTCGGATACCTTCGCCACCCTGGAGTCGGCGGGCGCCTATTTCCGCCCGGTGGAGGCTCCGGCCGCCAACCTCGCCAACCTGTTCGAGACGCCGGTGCTGTTTCTCGCGCTGGTGCCGCTGCTGCTGCTGACGGGGCTCGCGGGGCCGGCGCAGGTGATGCTGGCCTGGGTCTACGTGGCCGCGCGCGGCGTCCACAGCGCGATCCAGCTCGGCTCCAACCGCGTGGTGCCGCGCTTCCGGGCTTACGCCGCGTCGGTGGCGGTGCTGTCGGCCATGTGGATCGGCTTCCTGATCGACTCGGTGGCGGCCGCCCGCGCCGCGTCGCGCATCGCGGGGGCGTTCGCGTGAGGGCGGCGCTCCTGACCGCCGCGCTCGCGCTCGCCGGCCCGGCCTCGGCCCGCACGGTGGTGGTCACGGCCGCGCGGATGCTGGACGCGGCGGCCGGGCGGCTGGTCGATCGGCCGGTGGTGACGGTGACGGACGGGCGGATCGTCTCCGTCGCCACCGGCGCGGCCGCCGCCGCGGCACCCGTGCCGGCGGGGGCGGAGCGGGTGGACCTGGGCGACGCCACGCTGGTGCCCGGCCTGATCGACTGCCACGTCCACCTGACGAGCAACCCGCGCTACGGCGGGTACGAGGGCTACCGCTTCACCGACGGCTTCTGGCTTGCGCAGGGTGCGGGCGCCGCGCTGCGCACGCTGCGCGCGGGCTTCACCACGGTCCGCAATGTCGGGTCGGAGCGGTACGACGACGTGGCCTTGAAGCAGGCGGTGGAGGAGGGCTGGATCGAGGGGCCGCGCATCGTGCCCGCTGCCCACGCCATCGGGGCCACGGGCGGCCACGCGGATAACACCTTCCTGCCGCCGCGCTTCGCCGACAAGTCGCCCGGCGCCGCCGACGGCCCCGACGAGTTGCGCAAGCGCGTGCGCGAGCAGCGGAAATATGGGGCCGAGGTCATCAAGGTGATGGCGACCGGCGGCGTGTTCAGCCGCAACACCGAGCCCGGCGTCCAGCAGCTATCGGAGGCCGAGCTTCGCGCGGTGGCGGAGGAGGCGCATTTCTACAGGCTGAAGGTCGCGGCCCACGCGCACGGCGCGGCCGGCATCAAGGCCGCGATCCGCGCAGGGATCGACACGATCGAACACGTCAGCTTCATCGACGAAGAGGGGATCGCGCTGGCGAAGAAGAACGGCACCTGGCTGGGCTTCGACGTCTACAACACCGACTACACCCTGTCGGAAGGCGCCAGGAACGGCGTGCTGGAGGAGAACTTGGCCAAGGAGCGCAGCGTCGGCACGATCCAGCGCGAGAATTTCCGCCGCGCGGCGAAGGCGGGGGCACCCATGATCTTTTCCACCGACGCGGGCGTCTATCCCCACGGCGACAATGCGCGCCAGTTCGCGGTGATGGTGCGCTTCGGCCTGAGCCCCGCCGACGCGATCCGCTCGGCCACCGTCAACGCCGCGCGCGCGCTGGGTCGGGAGGCGGACGTGGGGACCATCGCGGCGGGCCGCTGGGGCGACATGGTGGCGGTGCGCGGCGACCCGCTGGCCGACGTCACCGTGCTGGAACGGCCGGTGGCGGTGTTCAAGGGCGGCGAGCGGGTGCGCTAGGCGGCCGCCCGGGACCCCTCACGCCGCCGCGCTGTCGTCCCACCGCCGCCGGCTCGCCAGCGCGCGCGCCTCGCCCACGGGTAGTGGGCGGCCGAAATAATAGCCCTGGATCTTGGAGCATCCCAACTCCTGCACCACCGAATATTCGGCCTCCGTCTCCACGCCTTCCGCGGTGGTGGCCATGCCCAGCGAGCGGGCCAGCGCCACCACCGCGCGCACGATGGCCACCGCCTCGCGCACGCCCTTCGACGCGTCGCGCACGAAGCCCCGGTCCACCTTGATGGTGGAGAAGCGCGTGCGGCTCAGATAGCCCAACGACGAGTAGCCCGTGCCGAAATCGTCGAGCGACAGATGCACGCCCAGTTCCAGCACCCGCTCCAGCACGCGCACCGCGCCCGTCCCCTCGCGCATGAAGACGCTCTCCGTCACCTCCAGCTCCAGCCGGCCGGGCGCCAGGCCGCTGTTCGACAGCGCGGACGCCACCACCGTCACGAAGTTCGGATCGTGCAGCTGGTCGGGTGACACGTTCACCGCGACGCGCGTGTCGCCGGGCCAGCGCGCGGCCTCCGCGCAGGCCGTGCGCAGCACCCATTCGCCGATGGGCGCGATCAGGCGCATCTCCTCGGCCACGGGAACGAACTTGGCCGGCGAGACGGGACCGAAATCGGGATGGGTCCAGCGCAGCAGCGCCTCGAACCCCGTCAGCCTTCCCGCGCCCGCCTCCACCACCGGCTGGTAGTCCAGGTGCATCTGCCCCAGCTCAAGCGCCTGGCGCAGCGCCATCTCCAGCCGGCGCCGCTCCTCCGCCTCGACGTGGAGCTGGGGCTCATAGGCGTGGAACACGCCGCCGCCCGCGTCCTTGGACCGGTAGAGCGCCAGGTCGGCGGACCGGATCAGCGTCTCGGCCGTGCGCCCGTCGCGCGGGCCGATGGCCAGCCCCACGGACGCGCCGATGTAGAGCGTGTGCTGGTCCACGTCATAGGGGCGGCTCAGCGTCTCGATGATGCGGCGCGCCACGCCCTCGACCGCCGCCGTGTCGCGCGCGTCGCGCACCACCACCGCGAACTCGTCGCCGCCAAGCCTGCCGCACAACTCGTTGCCCGTCATCATCTGGGCCAGCCGCTCGGACACGCGGGACAGCAGCCGGTCGCCCACCGGGTGGCCCAGCGTGTCGTTCACCGCCTTGAACCGGTCCAGGTCGATCATCATGAACGCGCATCGCCCGCCCCACCGGTCGGCCTCCGCAATGGCGCGCGCCAGCGTCTCGTTCACCTGTAGCCGGTTGGGCAGGCCGGTCAGCGTGTCGAAGCGCGCCATGCGGTTGATCTTGTCGGCCGACGCCCGGCTCTCCGTCACGTCCGACCCCACGCCGCGGAAACCGCCGAACGCGCCGTTCTCGTCGTAGCGGGGCGAGGCCGCGATCTCCCACCACCGCTCCTGCCCGCCCGCGTGCACGGGCAGCGCCAGGTCGCGGAAGCTGTCGCGCGCCTTCAGCTTCTCGGCCAGCTGGCGAAGCCCGGCGGGGAAGTTGCCCGTCTCCCAGGCCGGGCCGGCCAGCACCTGGAGGAAGGGCATCCCGTTGATCGTCACCGGGTCCAGCCCGCAGGCATAGGCGAAGCGCGGGGACGCCTTCACCACCCGCCTGGCCGCGTCAGTCTCCCACAGCCAGTCGGCGCCCCCGCCTTCGGACGTGCCCTCGAACTCGCGGAGCAGCAGGCTGACGGTTTCGTCGCGCTCGCACAGCGCGAGCTGCGCCGCGCGGATCGCCACCAGCGCGCGCGCGCGCGCCAGGCACCCGAGGATCAGGAGGGCGGCGAACAGCAGCGTGGCCGCGCTGGCCGCCAGCAGCCCTTCCAGCATCAGGCGCACCGCCACGGCCGCGCCCACCGTCACCAGGAACACGATCGTCGCCAGCGCCAGCGGCGCCATGGCGACGGCCGCGGCCGTCATCAGCACCGACAGGATCATCCACAGGCCGTAGCCCGCGCCGGTGCCCGGTTCGCCGAACAGCACGGGCGGCACCGCCCATACCAGCGCCAGCGCCACCCCCTCCCACGCGGTGTCGCGCAGGTCGGCGAGCGAGGCGTGGCTGTCTGCCCCGTGCCGGCCGCGCAGCCGCCGGACCGCCACGCCCACCGCCGCGCCCGCCGCCGCCAGCCCCCATCCGGCCAGCAGCCACATCGGCGCGGCACCCGCGAACAGCGAAACGGTGAGTGCTGCCGCCATCAGGTTCGCGCCCGCCAGGAACAGCGCCAGGTCGCGCCCCGCGCGCAGCTGGGCCGCGCGGATGCGCGACCACTCGGCCGGGTCGTCGCCCTCGCGCAAGCCCACCAGCGTCGCGAAGGCGAAGGCGTCTGGCTCGAAAGGTGCGGCCGCCTGACAGACGGGCTCGGCGTCGTGACCGTCGGGGGCGGGGGTGGGGGCGGCGTCGGAGATGCTCACGGAGCCCGTGATAGCGCGACGCTGGTTGACGAGTGGTTCCCGGCCCCGGCGCTTCCCTACGCATTCCGCGTGGTCGCGGCCCGGTCGCGGAGACCGAGCGCGCGTTCAGGCCGCGACGGGATAGGGCTTGATGTCGCCCGCCAAGTACAGGTTGCGCGCCTTGGTTCGGCTGAGCTTGCCCGAGCTGGTTCGCGGCAGCGTGCGCGGCGGGATCAGCTCCACGACGCAGTTCATGCCCGTCACCGAGCGCAGCCGCTCGCGGATCAGGTCGCGCAGCCGCTGGCGTTCCGCGGGGTCGGAGGCGCGGCACTGGACCAGCACCGCTGGCGTCTCCTCGCCGCCCGCCGCCGTCACCGCGAAGGCCGCGATGTCGCCCGACTTGAAGCCGGGCAGCTGCTCGACGGCCCACTCGATGTCCTGGGGCCAGTGGTTGCGGCCGTTGACGATGATCATGTCCTTGGCGCGCCCCACCACGAACACGTAGCCGTCCGACAGGTATCCCATGTCGCCCGTGTCCAGCCACCCGTCGGCCATGCACGCGGCCGTGGCCTCGGGATCGCGGAAATAGCCCAGCATCACGGACGGGCCGGCGCACCAGATCTTGCCGATGGCGCGCTCGGGAAGCGCGGCCCCGTCCTCGGCCCGCACCTCGACCGCCATGTCGCGCACCGGCCGGCCGCAGTTCACGATGGCGCGATAGCGCACGGGACGCCCCGCCGGACTGCCGCCGGTGTCGCCCGACAGCTCCGTCTCCTCCACCAGCTCCACGCGGATGCCCTCGCCCGGCGGCATGATGGAAACGGCCAGCGTCGCCTCCGCCAGCCCGTAGGACGGCAGGAACGCGGTGGCCTGGAACCCGGCGGGCGCGAAGGCGTCCACGAACGCCTGCATCACGTCGGGCCGGATCATGTCCGCGCCGTTGCCGGCCACGCGCCAGCGCGACAGGTCGAACCGGTCGGCCACGTGGCTGAGCGACCCGATCCGGCGCGCGCAGATGTCGTAGCCGAAGGTGGGGGAGTAGGAGAGCGTGGTCCCCTTGTTGCGGCTGACCAGGTCGAGCCAGGCCAGCGGGCGGCGCGCGAAATCCTCGGTCTTCAGATAATCGGTAGACACCTGGTTGGCGACCACGGACAGGAAGCAGCCCACCAGTCCCATGTCGTGATACCAGGGCAGCCACGACACGCACCGGTCGCCCGCCGTGATCGACATGCCGTGGCTGTGGGCGGCCAGGTTGTTGAGCAGCTGGCGGTGCGTGATCGCCACACCGTGCGGAAAGCGCGTGGAACCGCTGGAATATTGCAGGTAGCACACGTCGTCGGGCGCGGCCGCCGGCAGCGCGACCTCTGGCGCAGGCCGCGCCGCCAGTTCCGACCAGTCGACGCCCGCCACGCCCGCGGCCTCCGCGGCGGCGGACGCCATGCCCGCCAGCTCGGGCGGATAGGCCAGCATCGCGGGCGCGCAGCTGTCCAGCTGGACGCGCAGCTGGTCCACGTACGCGTCGCGCCCGCCGAAGGAGGTGGGCAGCGGCAGCGGCACCGGCCAGGCGCCCGCGTAGACGGCGGCGAAGAACAGCGCGGCGAAATCCGCCCCCGTCTCGGCCACCAGCGCCACCCGGTCGCCCGGCCGGATGCCCGCCGCCGCCAGCCGCGCGGCGCCCGCCAAGGCATCGCGCCGCAGTTCGGCGAAGGAATAGGCGCGCACCAGCGTGCCGCGCGCGTCGTGGAAATTCAGCCCCTTGTCGCCGGTCGCGGCATAGTCCAGCGCCTCGCCCAGCGTGTCGAAATCAGCGTAGCGCCGCGGCAGCGCGCAGTCGGTGGGCGTCGGCGCCGGGACGGATGCGGGCGTGGAGGCGGGCGCGGTGGCGCTCGGCGCGGCGTCGCTGGGGGCGCCGGTGCGCGGGTCGGTCGTCATTCGATCCCCCAAAGCCTTTTCCGGCGTGCTTCGCAATCCGTTTCCATTGTGGCACGTTTATGGCGTGGCCCGTTCCCCCTCTACACCGGCCGGCCGGCGCGAGCGCAAGGCGCCCCCGCCGCTCGACGCCGATAAGATGCGCGAAACGGCGCTGCGCTACGTGGAGCGCTTCGCCACCACGCGCGGCCGCCTGGTGCAGTATCTCGATCGCAAGCTGCGCGAACGCGGCTGGGCGGGCGACGAGCCCCCCGACCCGCGCGCGCTGGCCGAGCGGTTCGCGGAACTGGGCTACGTGGACGACCGCGTCTTCGCGGAAGCGCGGGCGAGCGCCATGGCCCGGCGGGGGCTGGGCGCGCGGCGCGTGCGCGACGCCTGGGCCCGCGACGGGGTGGGGGCGGACGACACCGACGCGCTGGCGCCGACGGTGGACGCGCGCGCGGCGGAGGCGGCACTGGCCTATGCGCGGCGCAAGCGGTTCGGCCCCTGGGCTCCCCCCGCCCCGGACGGCGTACCGGCCGACCGGGACGTGCTGGCGCGTCAGCTGGCCTCCATGGGGCGCGCGGGTCATTCCTATTCGCTGGCGCGCCGCGTGCTGGAAATGCCGCCGGGCACGGAACCCGACCCCGCCGATCTCGTATAGCCGGGGAAGGATCGATCCGGCACCGTTCCCGTACCGGGACGGCCGGCCCCCGCCGGCCCGATCCGCCAGCACGGTTGCCGCATTGCGGCACCCGCGCGACGTGCTAACGCTCGCGACGGAGTGGAGATCAGCTTGCGCGACGACGCCGCCGACGAACACGACCGTGCACCCGCGCCGGACCAGGCGCGGGGCGACGGACCCGTGGCGGACGGGACGGACGCCGACGGCGTGCGCGTGTCGGGCACGGTGAAATGGTTCGACGGGACGCGCGGCTTCGGCTTCGCGGTGGGCGACGATCCGGACGTGGGCGACGTGCTGGTCCACTTCTCCGTCCTGCAGCCGCTCGGCCGGCGCAGCCTGCCCGAGGGCGCGCGGGTGGAGGTGATGGCGGTGCGGCGCGAGCGGGGCTACCAGGCGCGCGAGGTGCTGGCGCTGGATCTGTCGGACGCGGTGGAGGAGCCGCCGCGTAGCGCCCGCCCGCCCGTCGCGGCCGACCGGGTGGACCCGCTGGCGCTGATGGACGGGGCCGGCCCGTTCGAGGCGGCGTCGGTGAAGTGGTTCAACCGGCTGAAAGGCTACGGCTTCCTGGTGCGCGCGGCGGACGGGGCCGACGTGTTCGTGCACATGGAGACGCTGCGCCGCGCCGGGATCGAGGGGGTCGAGCCCGACCAGCCGATCCGCGCGCGCGTGGTGGACGGGCGCAAGGGGCCGCTGGCGGTCGCGGTGGAGGGGGGCTGACCCCCGGGGCCTGATTATCGGAGTCCGGCCCTCAGGGCAGGGCGCGGAACGCGTCCACCGAACGGTCCACGGGGACGGGCGCGGTGGCCAGCGCCACCAGGTCGAGCGGGCTCGGCCGGTCGCCCGTGCGCAGATAGTCGAAATGCGCCTCGTACTTGGTCGCCCACTTTGACCACCCGCGCGGCGCGGACGCGGGCGCGTCGCGGAACAGGTGAAAGCGGGGGGACAACTGCTCCAGCCAGCAGCGCCGGTCCATTCCCGCCAGCGCGAAGGGGTCCACCGCGTGGAACGCCGCGCCGTCGCGGGGTGAGCCGATGTCGAGCCAGTGGAAATGCCCGCGCCCGACGAGCGCCAGCGCGTCGCGGAAGGGCCGCCCCCCCGCGTCGGTCCGCACCAGCATCAGCGGCACGCACTGGCCCAGCGTCACCAGCGTGAATCGGTCGGGCAACGCATGTCCCCGCGCCGCCAGCAGCCGCGCCACCAGCGGCACCGCCAGGATCGACCCGTTGGAATGGGTGACGAGCAGCACCTCGTCCGCGTCCGGATCGTCCAGCACCGCACCCACCGCGCCGGCGAACCGGTCGAGCCGCGCCGCCACCGCCGGGTCGCCGACACCCCCGCCGCTTTCCCAGTTGAAGGCCGCGAAGCGCAGCATCCACCCGGCCCGCGCGCGCCTGAGCGGCGCCGCCGCCGCCGCCGCGCCGGCCAGCATCCCCAGCGGCCAGGCGATGCCGACCGGCAGCACGGCCAGCATCGCCAGCGCGAAGCCTAGCCCCAGCAGCGCCGGCAGCAGCACCGCGCCCGCCGGCGCGTAGGCGAAGGCGATCAGCGGCCCGCGCGGCAGGCGCCGCACCGCGGCCCGGTCCAGCGCGGCGAGCTGGCCCCGATAGGCGGCGGCCGCGCGTACCAGCAGCCGCAGCGGGCCGCGCGTCCAGCGGTCGCGCACCAGGTCGTCCCATTCCAGGAAGGTATAGCGCGTCGCGGCATCAGGCCCCGTCACCGCGCATTCCGAAAGGTGCGGCCCGGCGCGGACGCGCTCGCCCACCGTCGCCGCCTCGCCGGTCAACCGCGCGCGCTTCGCCGCCGCCTCGCGCAGCATCGCGTGGTAGTGGCGGCTCCCGCGGGGGTCGAAACCGCCCAGGTAGAAGATGTGCCGCTTGAACGCCCCCACGGGATCGTGCCTAAGGCTTTCGTGACCCACGGGCAAACGCCCCCGCCAGCACCAGCACCCGCACCCGTGCCCCGTGAGCGGCGGCCCGCGTCCGGCGATGGGGCCGCCCCGCCCGCGGATCACGGGCAGGCGGACCCGCCCATGTCCCGCCAGCGGACGGCCCCGCCCGCGCCCGGCGGGCAGATCGACCCGCCCGCGCCCGGCGGGCCGGCGGTCCGCCCGCGCAACTATTGCCGCGTCATCGACCCTGCGCGCTACGGCCGCAACGCGCATTGCCGGCTGCACGACAACGCCTACGGCATCGCCGGCGGGGGCGGGGGGCGCGAGCGGCGGCTGGCCGACGGGACCTTGCGCGACCGGATGCGCGCCGACGGCGACCCGGCGGCCTGGCCCGCTTGGGCGGCGTGCCGGTTGCTCGGCTGGTTCTTCTTCAACTATCATCCGGGGCGCGGACCGTGGCGGGGCCAGCTGGTGCGCCGCTTCGCGCGGGCGCCGGAGTGACGATGTTCCACGTGGAACATTGAAGGAACGAATGCCCGGGTAATCGGTCCGGTGCCGAAACCGTTGTTCCAAGTGGAACATTCGGCGAACGACGCGGCGCTTCATGCCCGCCGCCCCGGTCATCGCTGCCGCGCCGTTAACCGATGGTCGCAACCGGCGGTTGAGGACGCGCGTGGCAGAGGTGCCCCCCATGGTCAGGGGACTGCGGATGGAACGGATGTCGCGCGCTTCGCTGTTGTTCCTCATGTGGGCGGGGGCCGCCCACGCGCAGGAAGCGGACCGGATGCCCGACGCGCCCGCGCGCGTTGCAGCTTCCTATACGCCCCCGCCGCGCGACGCGGCCGGCCGCTACGTCACCCCCAACCGCGACCTGACGCCGGCCGAGACGAGCTGGCACCTGCGCGCCGCGCTGAACGTGGCGGCGCTGAGGTGTCGCGGCGCGGACGAGGCGGAGCGGGTGGCGGGTTACAACGCGATGCTGGCCGCCGCGCGCGGCCCGCTGGCGGAGGCGGCGGCGGGGACGGAGGCGGTGTACCGCGCCCGCCACGGCGCGCGGTGGCAGGCGGCGAGCGACGATGCGATGACCCGTCTCTATAATTTCTTTGCCCAGCCCGAGGCGGCGGGCGCCTTCTGCGCAGCGGCGCTGACCGCGACGCGCGAGGCCGCGGCGGTGGAGCCGTCAGACTTCCATGCCTTCGCACAGCGCACGCTGGCGCGGCTGGAGACGCCGTTCCTCGACTTCTACGCGTCCTGGGACCGGTACAGGGCGTCGCTGACCGCGTGGCAGGGGCGGCACCCGGCGGCGACGCCGGCCGTGGCCGTGACGTTCGCCGCCGCGACGTCCGCCTCGGCCGGCCCGGCGATGGTTCCGGCCGTGGTGCCGGCCGTCGCGGCCCCGGCCGCCCTCCCGGTCGACGAGCCCGGCTACGTCACGGTGATGGTGCCCGTCCGCGTGGCGGTGCCCCCGCCCGCCGTCGTGGCCCCGCCCGCCACCCCCTCGCCCGCGACGCTCGCGGCGGTGCAGGTGGCGCGGTTCGTCGGGCCGCTGCCCTGACACCGGCCCGCCCCCGGCCATAGGCGCCGGGGCGTTCCCGCGATGCGGCAGCCCCCGCCGCGCCCGCGCGAATCCGTGGGGCAGGGGCCTTCCACGCCGGTCCCCGAGGGTTCCCCCCGGCCGTCCGCTGCTCTAACGCTCGGCGCCATGACCGATCCCGACCAGCCGGCGGGCGGGCGATTCGTGGATGGCGAGCACCGCTACCCCGTCCGCGCCTTCTTCGAGGACACGGACCTCACCGGCGCCGTCTACCACGCCAACTATCTGCGCTGGATGGAGCGCGCGCGATCCGACATGCTGCGGCTCGCCGGCATCGACCAGCGCGGCCGCCACGAGGCGGGCGAGGGGGCCTATGCGGTGGCCGACGTGGCGATCCGCTACCTGGCGCCCGCCCGGCTGGACGACGCGCTGCTGATCGTCTCGCGGCCCGAGCGCGTGCGCGCCGCGTCCGTCACCGTTCATCAGAGGGTCATGCGCGAGCGGGTGATGCTGGCCGAGGCGCGTGTCACCGCGGCGCTGGTGGGGCCCGCCGGCCGCCCGGTGCGCCAGCCGGCGGCCTGGGTCGCGATCTTCCGGGAACTGGCCGAGCGCCGAACGACCGATCAAGGGGGCCTCTAGTACATGAACCCGTTCCTTAGCACGGACGCGGCCACGCTGTCGCCCGTCGCGCTGTTCCTCCAGGCCGACTGGGTGGTGAAGCTGGTGATGCTTGGCCTGCTGGCGGCCAGCATCTGGACCTGGGCGATCATTCTGAGCTTCACCGGCCGGCTGCGCCGCACGCGCCGCGAGGCCGCGCGGTTCGAGCGCGACTTCTGGCGCGCCGACGACATCGACGCCTTCTACAAGGCGGAGGGCGAGCGCGACCTGCCCAGCGCGCGCGTGTTCGCCGCCGGCGTGGCCGAGTGGCGGCGCTCCACGGCGCAAGGCCCGGTGGACAAGAACGGCACGCGCGACCGGCTGGCCACCGCCATGGGATCGGCGGTGGCGCTGGAGGTGGACCGGTTGTCCGACCGGCTGAACGGGCTGGCGACGGTCGGCTCGGTCGCGCCGTTCGTGGGATTGTTCGGCACGGTGTGGGGCATCATGCGCAGCTTCACCGCCATCGCGGCCGAGCAGAACACGTCGCTGGCGGTCGTGGCGCCGGGCATCGCGGAGGCGCTGTTCGCCACCGCCATCGGCCTGTTCGCGGCCATCCCGGCGGTGATCGCGTACAACCGGCTGGGCCACGGCGTGAACAAGGTGGAGGCGGGGCTGAACCGCTTCGCCGACGGCTTCCACGCCACGCTGTCGCGCCAGCTGGACGGGACGCGCTAGCGCCGTGGCCATGGGAGGGATGCCGTCCGGCCGAGGCCGCCGCCGCGGAGGCCGCGCGGCGCCGATGGCGGAGATCAACGTCACGCCGCTGGTCGACGTGATGCTGGTGCTTCTCATCATCTTCATGGTGACGGCGCCGCTGCTGATGACGGGCGTGAAGGTCGATCTGCCCGACACGCGCGCGCGCGCGCTGGAGGCGGACAGCAAGCCGCTCCAGCTGTCGCTGGACGCGGCCGGCAAGCTCTACGTCGACGACCAGGAGCTGGCCGAGGCGGATCTTCCCGCGCGGTTGGAAGCGGTGGCGGCCGCCGCGCCCCGCACGGGTCCGAACGGTGCCGCGGAGCCGCCCCAGGTGCTGCTGCGCGCGGACAAGGCGCTGGGTTACGGCCGCGTGATGCGCGTGATCGGCGAGCTGAACCGCGCGGGGCTGAACCGCGTGTCGCTGGTGACGGTGGAGGGGGACTGAACCGGTGGACCGGCGCGAGGGCCTGGCGCTGGGCGGCGCGGTCGCGGGGCACGCGGTGCTCTTCGGCCTGCTGTCGCTCGGCTTCCTGGCGGCGCCCGAGCCGACCAGGCCGAAGGTGCCCGCCGTCGAGGTGAGCCTGGTGCCCGACGTGGCGGTGGAGAGTGCGGCACCCGCCCCCTCGCCCGAGCCCGCCCAGTCGCAGGCACCCGAGGAAGGCCCGCCCGAGGAGGCGGCCCCGCCCGCGGCCGTGCCGGAGCCGACACCCGCCCCGCAGCCGGCGCCGACGCCGCCCGCGCCGGCCCCGAAGCCCACGGTCAGGCCGACACCGGTGCCGTCGCCGAAGCCGGCCCCGGCTCCGAAGCCCGCGCCCACCCCCGCGCCGCGCCCGCGCCCCACGCCCGCCGCCGAGAAGGCCGCGCCCAAGCCGGCCCCCAAGCCAGCGCCGCCGACGCGCACCGCCGCGCCCTCGCGCATCCAGCGGCCGACGCTGGTTCGCGGCGAGGGATCGGATGCCGCGTCGAGCGCCGCGCGCCCGCGCGGCGGGCGGCTGGGCAGCGATTTCCTGAAGGGTCTGTCGGCCGAGCCGTCGCGCTCCACCAACCCGAACCCGCCGGCCCAGCGCGTGGGCGCGCAGGCGGCGGCCAACATCGGTGCCGCGATCCTGCGTCAGGTCCAGCCCTGCGCCAATCGCCAGCCCAAGCCCGGCCCCGGCGCCGAGCGCATCCGAGTCGCGATCCGGTTGCGCATCAACCGCGACGGCAGCCTGGCCGCGCGTCCGGTGATCGCCGGCCGGACGGGCGTGGACGACGACAACGAGCGCTACGTAGACCGGGTGGACGACCTGGCCATCGCCACTTTCGTCGGCTGCGCCCCCCTTCGCGGGCTGCCGCCCGAACTGTACGACGTGCCCGGCGGGTGGAGCAACTTCACCCTGCGCTACAAGCTTCCCGGCTGAGGACCCTTCCGATGCGCCTTCTCCTGTCCCTCGCCCTGCTGGGCTCCGCCGCCGTCGCGCAGGACGCGCCCCAGGCCCCGCCGCCCGCGGCGCCCGCGTCCGGCCAAGCCGCCGCGCCCGGCCAGGGCCAGGGCCAGGGCCAGGAGCTGGTGGTGGACGTGGAGGGCGGCGTCTCCGCGCCGCTGCCCATCGCCGTCCCCTTCATGCCGACCGCCGCGGTGGTGCAGACGCCGGCCGGCGCCACCGACGCGCTGGGCCGCCAGCTGGCGGGCATCATCGAGACGGACCTGCGCAACTCCGGCCTGTTCACACCCATGGGGGCGGCGGGCTTGCGCGCGCCGACTTTCCCGGAGGTGACGGCGCCGGGCTACGAATACTGGACCGGCACGGGGGCGCAGGCGCTGGTGCAGGGTTATGTCCGCGCCAACGGCGACGGCACGCTGACGGTGGGCTGCTACCTCTACGACGTGACGGCGCGGACCGAGCTGACGCGCCAGGGCTTCGTGGTGCCGCCGTCGGACTGGCGGCGCGCGGGGCACAAGTGCGCCGACATGGTGTACCGCCGCCTGACGGGCGAGGGCGGATACTTCGACAGCCGCGTGGTCTACGTGTCCGAGACGGGGCCCAAGGGCAAGCGGGTCAAGCGGCTGGCGATCATGGACCAGGACGGGGCCAACCACCGCTTCCTGACCCTGGGCGGCTCCATCGTGCTGACGCCGCGCTTCGCGCCCAACCAGCAGTCCATCGTCTATATGAGCTATGTCGGCCGCACGCCCGCCATCTACGTGCTGGACATCGGCACGGGGCGGCAGCGGCTGGTGGTGAACAACGCGGCCACCACCTTCGCGCCGCGCTTCTCGCCCGACGGGCGCTATATCCTGTTCAGCCAGGCGTCGGGCGGCAACACCGACCTGTACCGCGTGTCGGCGCAAGGGGGCACGCCCCAGCGGCTGACCAATTCGCCCGGTATCGACACGGGCGGCAGCTACTCGCCCGACGGGTCCAAGATCGTGTTCGAGAGCGACCGTTCGGGCGGGCAGCAGATCTACGTGATGAACGCCGATGGGTCGGACCAGCGGCGCATCAGTTTCGGCGGCGGCCGCTACGCCACGCCGTCCTGGAGCCCGCGCGGCGACCTGATCGCGTTCACCAAGCTGGGCGGGTCTTTCCGCATCGGCACCATGACGACGAGCGGGGGGAGCGAGAAGCTCCTGACCACCGGCTACCTGGACGAGGGGCCGAGCTGGTCGCCCAACGGCCGCGTCTTGAGCTTCCTGCGCACCAGCCTGGGCCGCGAGGGCAAGGCGCAGCTGTGGATGGTGGACCTGACGGGCGTGAACGAGCGGCGCATCCCCACGCCGCTCGACGGGTCCGACCCGAGCTGGGGGCCGCTTCGGCCCTGAGACGTATCAACAAGAGGAGAAGGCCCATGAACAGACTGTCCGCGACGCTGATCGCCGCGACCGCCCTGGTGGCGGTGGCCGGCTGCTCCAAGAAGCGGCCCGAGACGCTGCCGCCGCCGCCCGCTGGCACCGAAGGGGCCGCCCCCGTCGATACGGGTCCTGCCACCGGCGACGGCGCGGTGACGCCCGGCTCCGACGCGGACTTCCGCCGTTCGGTGACGAGCAACACGGTGAACTTCGCGTTGGATCAGTCGGACGTGGACGACACGGCGCGCGGCATCCTGGATAGCCAGGCGACGTGGCTCGTCCGCTACCCGGCGGTGCGCGTCACGCTGGAGGGCCACGCGGACGAGCGCGGCACGCGCGAGTACAATCTGGCGCTGGGCGAGCGGCGGGCGAACTCGGCCAAGAACTATCTGGTCGGGCGCGGCGTGGCGGCGGCGCGGATCTCGACGGTCAGCTACGGCAAGGAGCGGCCCGTGGCGCTGGGCTCGGACGAGGCGAGCTACGCGCAGAACCGGCGCGCGGTGACGGTGGTGTTGAACTGACGGCCGGCCTCCGGGCGGGGCCGCGCTCCGTCCGGAGGACCGACGTCACGGGAGCGGGCGCCTACCCCATCCCCGCCCTGACCGCCGCACCCGCCGCCACCGGCGCGCCCGCCGCCAGCATCAGGCTGGCCGCCGCCAGCAGCTTGAAGGCGCCTGCACCCCCGTCCGCCAGCGCGCCTGCGCCGAAGATCAGCACGGGGACCGCCAGCGGCAGCGTCACCAGCCCTGCCACCGCGCCCGCGCCCCGGAGCCCCGCCACCAGCGCGCCCGCCGCTACCGACAGCGCGGCGAGGCCGGGCGTGCCGAGCAGCAGCCCCAGCTCCAGCCGCCACAGCGTATCCGCCGACAGGTCCAGCAGCCCCGCCGCCGCCACCGCCGCGAGCATCAGCGGCGGCGCGAAGCCCAGCCAGTGCGCGACCGCCTTGGCCGCCGCGACCGCCGTCATGGATGCGCCGCGCACCGCGAGCTGGTCCAGCACGCCCGCCTCCAGGTCGGGCGCCACCAGCCGCTCGACGGGAAGAAGTGCGGCCAGCAGCGCCGCCGTCCACACCACGCCGCCGCCGACGCGGCCCAGCAGCGCCGCGTCGGGACCGATCGCGAAGGGGAAGAGCGCGGTAGCGAGCAGGAAGAAGGCGACCGGCCATGCCCAGCCGCCGCCGGCATAGGCGCGGGCTACGTCGCGCGCGATCAGCCGGGCGAGGCCGGGACCGGCGGCCGTCGCGGCGCTCACGGCTCCGTTCCCGACGCGCCCGGCAACGCCACCTCGGCCGCGTCCGGCAGGGCCAGCGGCTGATGGCTGGCGATCAGCACCGCGCCGCCGGCCGCCCGGTGATCGGCCAGCAGCGCCTCCAGCCCCGCGACCGAGCCGGCGTCCAGGCCCGACGCAGGCTCGTCCAGCAGCCACAGCGCGGCGCCCGAGGCCGCCACGCGCGCCAGCCCCGCGCGCCGCCGCTGGCCGGTGGAGAGCAGGCGCACGGGCACGGCGGCCAGCGCGGCCAGGCCCAGCCGCTCCATCGCGCGCGCCGCCGCCGCTCGGCCCGCCCAGAAGGCCAGCGCGCGGGCGAGCGGCGCCTCCGCGTCGAGCGCGTGCGCCTCCGTCAGGAGTGCGGGGGGCGCGGCGCGCTCGACCCGGCCGGCGGCGGGCGCGAGCAGGCCGGCGGCGACGCGGATCAGGCTGGACTTGCCCGCGCCGTTGGCACCCGTGACCAGCACCGCGCCGCCCGGTTCCAGCGTCAGGTCCAAGCCCCGCCACAGCAGCCGCCCGCCGCGGGCGCAGGCGACGCCCCGGAAACGCAGCATCAGGAGACGGCGTCCTCCAGCGCGTGCATGTCCTCGTCCGACAGGCCGAAGTGATGACCCACCTCGTGCACCACCACGTGCGCGACCAGATCGTCCAGCCGCACCCCCGTCTCCGCCCACTCGTCCAGGATCGCGCGGCGGTAAAGCAGGATGCGGTCGGGCGTGCCGCCTGCCCCGCCGTCCTTCTCGCCCACGGGCAGGCCGTGGTAGAGGCCCGTCAGGTCCAGCGGGTGCTCCAGCCCCAGCGACGCCAGCGTCTCGTCGTCCGCCCATTCCTCCACCAGCAGCGCCACGCCGGCCAGGTGGCGCGCGAAGGGTTCGGGGATGCGCCCGAGCGCCGCCTGCGCCAGCGCGGCGATGGCGTCCGCGTCGGGAGCTGGTCCGTAGGGGTCTTGCCTCGTCACGGGGCCGGGCATAGCCGGGCGGGACGGGCGACGGGAGAGGGCATGTGGTGGAGCGGCTGAGCGAGGCGGAGCGGGCGGACGCGCTGGACGCGCTGCCCGACTGGGACTTCGTGGAGGAACGCGATGCGATCCGCCGCCGCTTCGCCTTCAAGGATTTCGGCGAAGCGTTCGGCTTCATGGCGCGCGTGGCGCTGCTGGCGGAGAAGGCGGACCACCATCCCGAATGGTCCAACGTGTGGAACCGCGTGGACGTGCTGCTCACCACGCACGACGCGGGCGGCCTGTCGCACCGGGACATCGACCTGGCGGCCGCCATCGACGCGCTGGTGGAGGGATAGGGTTGCGCGGGGCCGGCGCGCCGCTAGGTCCGCTGGCCATGACCGCTCCGACCACCGACGAGCTGCGCGCCGCAGCGCTCGAATCCAAGGCCTGGCCGTTCGAGGAGGCGCGCAAGCTGGTCGCGCGCTGGCCCGGCGGGCGGCCGGAGGACGGGCGGCCCGTGCTATTCGAGACAGGATACGGCCCATCGGGCCTGCCGCACATCGGCACGTTCCAGGAGGTGCTGCGCACCACCATGGTGCGACGCGCCTATGAGCTGCTGACGGGGGCGCCTACGCGGCTTGTGGCGTTCAGCGACGACGTGGACGGCCTGCGCAAGGTGCCCGACAACGTGCCGCGGCCGGAGATGCTGGCGGAGCATATCGGCCGCCCGCTGAACCGCATTCCCGACCCCTTCGGCACGCACGACAGCTTCGCCGCGCACAACAACCAGCGGCTGCGCGACTTCCTGGACCGGTTCGGCTTCGAGTACGAGTTCGCGTCCGCCGCCGACTGGTACGGCTCGGGCCGGTTCGACGAGGGGCTGCGGCAGGTGCTGCGCCGCTTCGACGCGATCCAGGAGGTGATGCTGCCCACGCTGCGCGCGGAGCGGCGCGCCACCTACTCTCCCATACTGCCGATCAGCGAGCGCACGGGGCTGGTGCTTCAGGTGCCCGTCGAGGTGGTGGACGCGGACGCGGGCGTGGTGCGCTTCGTGGAGGACGGGGAGACGGTGGAGCAGTCGGTGCTGGGCGGTCGCGCCAAGCTCCAGTGGAAGGTCGACTGGGCCATGCGCTGGGTGGTGCTGGGCGTCGACTATGAGATGGCGGGCAAGGACCTGATCGACTCGGTGATCCAGTCGGGCCGCATCGCGCGCGTGCTGGGCGGGCGGCCGCCGGAGGGCTTCAACTACGAGCTGTTCCTGGACGCGCAGGGCGAGAAGATCAGCAAGTCCAAGGGCAACGGGCTCACCATCGACCAGTGGCTGACCTACGGCTCCGACGAGAGCCTGGCCTTCTACATCTATCGCGAGCCGCGTCGCGCCAAGGCGCTGCACCTGGGGCTGATCCCGCGCGCGGTGGACGACTATTGGCAGTTCCGGGAAAAGTGGCACGGGCAGGACGCCAGGGAGCGGCTGGGCAACCCCGTACACCACGTCCACGGCGGCGACGTGCCGGCGGGCGGGCCGCCGGTGGGCTTCGGCCTGCTCATCAACCTGGCGGGCGTGCTGGGCGGCGAGGCGAGCCGCGAGCAGATGTGGGGTTACCTCGCCAACTACCTGCCCGACGCCGACCCGGCGGCGCACCCGGAGCTGGACCGGATGATCGGCTACGCGCTGGCCTATGTCCGCGACGTGGCGCCGGCGCCGAGCAGGCGCGCGCCCGACGCGCGCGAAGCGGAGGGGTTGCGGCTGCTGGACGCCGCCTTCGCCGCGCTGCCGGAAGACGCGAGCGCCGACGCCGCGCAGGACGCGGTGTACGAGGTGGGCAAGCAGGTGTTCGGCAAGGAGGCGCTGAGAGACTGGTTCCGCGCGCTGTACGAGACGCTGCTGGGCTCCGCGCAGGGGCCGCGCATGGGCAGCTTCGCCGCGCTCTACGGCATCGCCAACACGCGCGCGCTGATCGCCGATGCGCTGGCGCGGGCGGAGGGGTCGGGCGGGGCATGACGCGGCCCGCGCGCCGGGGTCCGGTCTCGGCGCTGCGCGCGTTTCTGACGTCCGGGGCGGGCGGGGGCGCGGCGCTGGTGGCGGCCGCGGCGGCGGCGCTGCTGCTCGCCAATTCGTCGGCGGCCGAGACCTATCACCGGCTGCTCGCGCATGTCACCGGCCCGGTGCTGGCGCCCGCCATCGGCCCGATGACGGTCCACCTGTGGATCAACGACGGGCTGATGGCGCTGTTCTTCCTGCTCGTCGGGCTGGAGATCAAGCGCGAGGTGACGGACGGCGCGCTGACGCGGCCCGCCGACCGGCGGTTGCCCGTGGTCGCCGCGGCCGCGGGCATGGCGGCGCCGGCGCTGGTCTACCTGATCGTGACGGGCGGCGCGCCGGGGCTGGCGCGCGGCTGGGCGGTGCCGGCCGCGACCGACATCGCCTTCGCGGTCGGCGTCATGGCGCTGCTCGGCCGGCGCGTGCCGGCCTCGCTCAAGCTGTTCCTGGTGACCATCGCCGACGACATGGGCGCGGTGGCCATCATCGCGCTGGCCTATAGCCACGGGATCGACACGGGCGCGCTGGCGGCGGCGGCGGGCGTGCTGGCCGCGATGTTCGCGATGAACTGGCGGGCGGGCGTGCGCAGCCCCTGGGCCTACGCGCTGGGGTTCGCGCTGCTGTGGTGGTTGGTGCTGCGGTCGGGCGTGCACGCCACGGTGGCGGGCGTGGCGGCGGCGGCGGCGGTGCCGATCAGCCCGACGCCCGGTGCGCCGGACGCGGCCCATTCCACGCTGCACCGGATGGAGCACGCGCTGGACGGGTGGGTGGCCTTCGCGGTGGTGCCGCTGTTCGGGCTGGCCAACGCGGGCGTGTCGCTGAAAGGTCTGGGCGGCGACGCGCTGGCCGAGCCGCTGGTGCTGGGGGTGGCGGCCGGGCTGTTCCTGGGCAAGCAGATGGGGCTGATGGGCGGCGTCTGGCTGGCGACGGCGACGGGCTGGGCCGCTCGGCCCGGCGGGGTCACGTGGTTCCAGCTCTGGGGCGCGGCGCTACTGGGCGGCATCGGCTTCACCATGAGCCTGTTCATCGGCGCGCTGGCGTTCCCCGCCTCGCCCGTGCTGATCGACCGGGTGAAGCTGGGCGTGCTGGCGGGCTCGCTGCTGTCGGCGTTGGCGGGGGCGGGCATGCTGTGGGCGGCGGGGAGCGGGGCGGGGCGAGGGGCAGGGCGGGGGGCCGGGCGGCGGTAATGCGAATGTTCTTCGACGGCCGGCAGGCGCTGCACGCGCCCGCGCACGAGATGCACAACGGCGCCTTCGTCCCCTATGCGGAGGTGCCGGGGCGCGCGGCGTCGATCCTGGCGGCGCTGGGCGGGGCGGAGGCACCGCCCGACCGGGGCGAGGCACCGATCGTGCGCGTGCACGACGCCGCCTACTGCGCCTTCCTGCGCGACGCGGCGGCGATGTGGGCGGCGGCGGGGCGGACGGGCGACGCCATCCCCTACGCCTTTCCGATCCGGGGGCGGCGATCCCTGAACCTGGCGCGGATCGACGCGCTGCTGGGCGCGCACGCCTTCGACGCGGTGACGCCGCTGACGGCCCACGCCTGGACGTCGAGCTACTGGAGCGTCCAGTCCGCGCTCGCCGCGACGCACGCGGTGCTGGACGGCGAGCGCGCCGCCTTCGCGCTGTGCCGCCCGCCCGGCCACCACGCGGGGACCGACTATTGCGGCGGCTACTGCCACCTGAACGCCGCCGCCGTCGCGGCCCAGGCGATGGGCGATGCCGGCCGCGCGCGCGTGGGCGTGCTGGACATCGACTACCACCACGGCAACGGCACGCAGGACATCTTCTGGGGCCGGGGCGACGTGTTCTACGCGTCCGTCCACGCCGACCCGACCACCGACTTCCCCTTCTATTGGGGCCATACCGACGAGCGCGGCGAGGGGGCGGGCGAGGGTGCCACACTCAACCTGCCGCTGCCGCGCGGCACGGGGATCGACGCGTTCCGCCGCGCGACGGGACAGGCGCTGAATGCGCTGGCGGCGTGGGGAGCGGACGCGCTGGTGGTCAGCTTCGGCGCGGACACCTACGCGGGCGACCCGATATCGGGCTTCGCGCTGGAGACGGCGGACTTCGCCCTGCTCGGCCGCGACGTGGCCGGCGCGGGCGTGCCGATGGCGGTGCTGATGGAGGGCGGCTACGCGGTGGATGCGCTGGGGGCGAACGTGGCGAGCTTTCTGAGCGGCTTCTAGCCGCGGCGGAACGCGGCGACGAGGCGGCGCGCGCCTTTCCAGACGCCCCACAGCGCGGCCGCGCAGGCGGCCAGGACGATCAGGACCAGTGCGGCCATGAACAGGAGCACCTCCGCGCCCTCCGCATCGACCTCGACGCCCCCGGACCGGAACAGCTGCGCGACGCCGGCCACCGTGCCGCCGACCAGCGCAAACAGCGCATAGCCCCCGAACACGACGGCGTACGTCACCACCACGCAGGCGACCGGCAGCAGCAACACCGCGAGGCAACCGATCCCGAGGCGCCGTCGGCCGCGACCCGCCCGGCCGGGATCGCGACCGGCCGCCGCGTCATCCATCGTGCGTCCGTCCGTCGGGGACGTCGGCGCCCCGCCCGCCGAGCGCCGCCCGCATAAAGGCCACGCGCTCCGCCACCGACGCGCGCGGCAACTCCACCACGTCGTAGCCGTAGCGCGTGTAGGTCGCGCGCATCGCGGCCTCCGTCGCCTCCGCCTCGGCGGGCGTCTGGCGGCGCTCGGCGTCGGTGCGGAAGATGTCGGGCCACCAGGGGGTCAGGAACACGCGGGGGTTGTACCGCGCATGCCGCGCCGCCCGGTCGACGGCGGGCGGCACGGGCAGGCTCGACAGGCGCAGGAAGCCCGCCACGTCGGGCGCGCCGCGGTCCAGCACCACGGGCACGCCGAGCGCCAGCGCCGCGTCGCGGGCGGTCAGCTCGCGCGCGATCATCGCATCGGCGAAAGCCATCCGGTCTGCCCAGGGCAACGCGTCGCCCCCTGCCTCCACCTGTTCGCGGATCACTGCGCGGCCCACCTCCGCGCTGGTGGCGACGCCGACGGCCGCTAGCGCGTCGATCAGCGTCGTCTTGCCCGACCCCGGCCCGCCGGTGACGACGTGCAGGCGGTGATGGGCCGTCACAGACCCGCCCAGGCCAGCCCGTCCGGTAGGTCGCGGGCGGCATAGTCCACCTGCAGCACGCGGCGATGCGCGTGGGCGCCGCGTGCGGCCGCCGACGCGTGCAGGATCGGCGTGGCGTAGAGCCACAGGTCGCCGGGCTCCGCCAGGCAGGCGAACGTGCCGCACCGTGCGACGGCCGCCTCGATTTCTGGCTCGGGCACGCGGCCCAGGCGGTGCGAACCCGGCGCGATCAGCAGCGGCGCGTTGTCGGGCGGCACCGCGTCCAGGTGCAGGCGGATCGTCGCCATCCCGGCGATCACCGCGAAGGGCGGCTCGACGTGGAGCAGGCCCTGCTTGACGGTCCACGGACCCCAGCCGTCGCGGTCGAGGCGCTCGGCCACCGCGACTGTCCGGTCCTGGTGCCAGCCCAGTGCCCAGTCTGCGCCCGGCGCCTTGTCGAACAGCACGGCGCGGACGGGTCGGGCGCCTGGGCCGAGCCTCGCGGCGGCCGCGGCGTGGAGGGGGCCGCCGTGGTCGAGGATCGCGGACAGATGGGGGGAGCGGGTCAGGCGTCGGCCGGGGCGCGTGGCCCCCTCGGCCAGCCGGCGCAGCGCGGGCAGGGCCTCCGCCTCGGCGCCCGGACGGTGTTCGGCGCCGTGCCGGTCGAAGTCGGTGTCCATGGGACGGGGCCTATCGGGTGGCTTGGCGGTGGGGAAGCTGGGGGCAGGGGAGCCGTGGCGGCGGAGACTGGGTAACCGCCGTTTGATAGAGATGGTCCGACAAAAGTTGCACGGCGGCACGCGGAGGGCCGACGCGGGAGTGAATCCCGCGTCGTCGGACGAGGCTTCGGCCCCGCCGGCCGGCTGGCGGCCGGCGGCTGCGGCTCGCTTCGCTTGCCGCATCGGCGCGGGCGTGGCCGCGCCGGCCGCCGGGCTACAGCTTCTCCGTCAGTTCCGGCACCAGCTTGAACAGGTCGCCCACCAGGCCCAGGTCGGCGACCTGGAAGATCGGCGCGTCCTCGTCCTTGTTGATGGCGACGATGACCTTCGAGTCCTTCATGCCGGCCAAGTGCTGGATCGCGCCCGATATGCCGACCGCGACGTAGACTTCGGGCGCGACGATCTTGCCCGTCTGGCCCACCTGATAGTCGTTCGGCGCGTAGCCGGCGTCCACCGCCGCGCGGCTGGCGCCCACGCCCGCGCCCAGCTTGTCGGCGAGGGGCTCGATCAGGTCGTGGAACTTCTCCGGCGAGCCCAGCGCGCGGCCGCCCGAGACGATCACCTTGGCGGATGTCAGCTCGGGCCGCGCGTTCTCCGCGATCTCGGCGCCCTCGAAGCTGGATAGGCCGCGGTCGCCGCCGCCCGTCACAGCCTCCACCTCGGCCGATCCGCCCGTCGCGTCCGCCTTGTCGAAGGCGGTGCCGCGCACGGTGACGACCAGCTTGGGGTCGGACGTGCGGACGGTCGCGATGGCGTTGCCGGCGTAGATGGCGCGCGTGAACGTGTCCGGCCCCTCCACCGACAGGATGTCGGACACCTGCATCACGTCGAGCAGGGCGGCCACGCGGGGCGCGATGTTCTTGCCCGTGGTGGTGGCGGGCGCCACGAACGCGTCGTGATGGCCCATCAGGTCCACGATCAGCGGCGCCACGTTCTCGGCCAGCGCGTGGGCGTAAGCCGCGTCGTCGGCCACGTGGACCTTGCCCACGCCCGCGATGGCGGCGGCCGCCTGCGCCGCGCCGTCGACGCCGTGCCCGGCCACCAGCAGGTGCACCTCGCCCAGCTTGCCCGCCGCCGTCACCGCGGCCAGCGTCGCGTCCTTGATGTTCGAGCCGTCGTGCTCGACCCAGACCAGAGCCTTCACTTCGCGATCCCCATGGCTGCGAGCTTCGTGACCAGTTCGTCCACGTCCGCCACCTTGACGCCGGCGCTCCGCTTGGAGGGCTCGGCCACCGACACCAGCGTGATGCGGGGCGTCGTGTCGACGCCGTAGTCGGCGGGCGTCTTCTGCGCCATCGGCTTGGACTTGGCCTTCATGATGTTGGGAAGCGAGGCGTAGCGGGGCTCGTTCAGACGAAGGTCGGTCGTGACGATGGCGGGCAGCTTGAGCCGGTCCGTCTCCAGCCCGCCGTCCACTTCGCGCGTCACGGAGACGCCGCCGTCCGCCAGCTCGACCTTGGAGGCGAAGGTCCCCTGCGCCCAGTCGAGCAGGCCGGCGAGCATCTGGCCCGTCTGGTTGTTGTCGTCGTCGATGGCCTGCTTGCCCAGGATCACGAGGTCGGGCGCCTCCTCCTTCGCGATGGCGGCCAGGATCTTGGCGACCGCCAGCGGCTCCACGCGGCCCTCCGCCACGACCAGGATCGCGCGGTCGGCGCCCATGGCGAGGGCCGTGCGCAGCGTGTCCTGCGACTTCTGCTCGCCGATCGATACCGCGATCACCTCGGTGCCGGGATTCTTCTCCTTCAGCCGGATCGCCTCCTCGACCGCGATCTCGTCGAAGGGGTTCATGCTCATCTTGACGTTGGCGAGGTCGACGCCCGACCCGTCCGCCTTGACCCTGGGCTTGACGTTGTAGTCGAGCACCCGCTTGACCGGGACCAGTATCTTCATGCCGTCCTCTCGTATCTCGACCGCCGCACTAGGCCCGGCCGGCGGCCCTTCGCAAGTCCGGTACGCCCGGCCGGCCGTGCCGTAGCGGCGCGTGCCGCCTCAACGAAGAAGGGCCCGGACGTTTCCGCCCGGACCCTTCCCGAATCACCGTTCGAGGATCGGGTCAGGCCGCCGCCTGCACCTCCGCCACGATCTTCTTCGCCGCGTCGCCCAGGTCGTTGGCCGGCACGATGGCCAGGCCGGAGTTCGCGAGTATCTCCTTGCCCGCGTCGACGTTGGTGCCTTCCAGCCGCACCACCAGCGGCACTTGGAGGTTCACTTCCTTGGCCGCCGCCACGATGCCGTCGGCGATGATGTCGCAGCGCATGATGCCGCCGAAGATATTGACCAGGATGCCCTTCACGTTCGGGTCGCCCAGGATGATCTTGAACGCCGCCGTCACCTTTTCCTTCGTGGCGCCGCCGCCCACGTCGAGGAAGTTGGCGGGGAACATGCCGTTCAGCTTGATGATGTCCATGGTCGCCATGGCGAGGCCGGCGCCGTTCACCATGCAGCCGATGTCGCCGTCCAGCTTGATGTACGCCAGGTCGTACTTCGACGCCTCGATCTCGGCCGGGTCCTCCTCCGTCTCGTCGCGGAGCGCCGCCAGGTCCTTGTGGCGGAACATGGCGTTGGAATCGAAGCCCACCTTGGCGTCCAGCACCATCAGCTTGCCGTCGTCGGTGACGGCCAACGGGTTGATCTCGATCTGGCTCGCGTCCGTGCCCAGGAACGCGTCGTACAGCTTGGCCGCGACGGACGCCGCCTGCTTGGCGAGGTCGCCCTTCAGTTCAAGGGCAGCGGCCACGGCGCGACCGTGGTGCGGCTGGAATCCGGTGGCCGGGTCGATGTCGACCGTGTGGATCTTCTCCGGCGTGTCGTGGGCCACCGTCTCGATGTCCATGCCGCCCTCGGTGGACGCCACCATGGAGATGCGGCCCGTGGCGCGGTTGACGAGCAGCGCCAGGTAGAACTCGCGCGCGATGTCCACGCCGTCGGTCACGTACAGGCGGTTCACCTGCTTGCCCGCCTCGCCCGTCTGGATCGTGACCAGCGTGTTGCCCAGCATCTCGGCCGCGTGGGCGCGAATCTCGTCCGCCGTGCGCGCCAGCCGCACGCCGCCCTTGGCGTCAGGCCCTAGTTCCTTGAACTTGCCCTTGCCGCGGCCGCCCGCGTGGATCTGGGCCTTCACCACGTAGAGCGGGCCGGGGAGCTTGCCCGCGGCCTCGACGGCCTCGTCCACGCTCATGGCGGCGTGGCCGGCGGGGACGGGGACGCCGAATTTGGCCAGCAGTTCCTTGGCCTGATACTCGTGGATGTTCATGGGGGCGCCTCGGCTGGTGGGGTTTGCCGGGGCCTTAAGCACAGGGGGGGCGGTGAATCCACCCTGGGGATGCCGGCGGCGGAGCCGCCGTCGGACGGGTTCGGGCGACGCTGCGCCCGACCCGCAGGACGAGGCGAGCGTATCGAGCCTGTTCGCCCTAGTCGAACAGACTCGATACGCTCGCCTCGTCCGCGATCCGCCGGATCGCCTCGCCCAGGAGCGGCGCGATAGGCAGGTGGCGGATGCGGCTCGCCTTGATGGCCTCGTGGTTGCCGATGCTGTCGGTGATGACCAGCTCGGTGAGTGCCGAGCCCTCGACCCGCGCCACGGCGCCGCCCGACAGCACGCCGTGCGTGACATAGGCCACCACGTCCTCCGCGCCCGCCTCGCGCAGCGCCGCGGCCGCGTTGCACAGCGTGCCGGCGGAATCGACGATGTCGTCCACCAGCACGCAGAAGCGCCCCTCCACCTCGCCGATGATGTTCATGACCTCCGACTCGCCCGCGCGCTCGCGCCGCTTGTCGACGATGGCGAGCGGGGCGTTGCGCAGCCGCTTGGCCAGCACGCGCGCGCGCACCACGCCGCCCACGTCGGGCGAGACCACCATCAGGTTCCGGTCGCCGAAGCGCGCCAGGATGTCGGCGCTCATCACGGGCGCTGCGTAGAGATTGTCGGTGGGGATGTCGAAGAAGCCCTGGATCTGGCCCGCGTGCAGGTCGACAGACAGCACCCGGTCCGCGCCCGCCACCGTGACCAGGTTGGCGACCAGCTTGGCCGAGATGGGCGTGCGGGGGCCGGGTTTCCGGTCCTGGCGCGCGTAGCCGAAATAGGGGATCACCGCTGTGATGCGCCGGGCCGACGCGCGCTTCAGCGCGTCGATCATGATGAGCAGCTCCATCAGGTTGTCGTTGGCGGGATAGCCCGTGGACTGGATCACGAACACGTCCTCGCCGCGCACGTTCTCCATCACCTCGACGAAGATCTCCTCGTCGGCGAAGCGGCGGACCAGCGCGTTGGTCAGCGGTGTTTCCATGTAGTCCGCCACCGCGCGCGCCAGTGGCGGATTGGCGTTGCCTGTCATCAGCTTCATGGAAACCCCCTGTCCGGCCGGGGGGACGCTGTAGCGGGCGGCGGCCGACTGTCCACCCGCCCCTATAGTCGCTTCGATCATGCCGCCCGCCGCCCGAGCCGGGTGATGGGGGGCACGGATCGTACGGAAATCACGAGGAAGGCGCGGCCATGACCTCGACCCCCGTCACGCACGACGACGTGGACGCGGCGGCCTCCGAGCTGCGCAACCTGAGCGCCGCCGACGCGGTGGTGGGCGCCATGAACGGCGAGCAGCCGAACCGGCTGGCGTCGGAGGGCACGGACGGCGCGTGGTTCGGCAACGGCGGCTGGTCGGAAACCGAGCGCGGTCAGGTGTCCGACGACCTGGCGGGCAAGCTCGACGACGCCAACCTGGCCGCCGTGTTCAACGCGTTCGAGCGCTCGGGCGGCGGCGAGGAGGGCGTGAACCTGGCGGGCGAGTTCGCCACCGCGGTCTCCACCCACGCCCACCCCAACCAGCGAGTCGACTTCATCCAGGCGCTCAGTCGACGCAGAGCGGGTCGGCGCCGGCCAGCTACGCGCAGCATATGCTGTCGGCGGGCGAGATCACGCAGTTCGGCCAGCAGCTTGCGCGCCTCCAGTACGGCAACGACGTGGCGACCAGGCCCCAGGATCCCGTCGCCTATCTGAACCAGCCTACGGTGCGGCCGGGCGGGAGCAAGGTGCTGGAGAACGCGGGCGCGCTCGGCTATTACGTCGGCGCCCTGCAGGCGGGCGGCAATGCCGAAGCCGAGGACGTAAAGGCTCAGCAGGACGACGTGACGGCGATCCTGAAATCCGCCAGTGCCGTCGTGGCGCCGTTCACCGGCCCGATCGGCGGGGTCGTGTTCAGCGTCGGCGGTGAGTGGATCAACAAGGGCGTGCAAGCCGCCATCAACGATACGAGCCAGTCGGCGGCCAACCGTTTGAGCCTGGCCACGTTGCCCCAGTACACGCCCGATGCGCCGCGCCCTCACGATCTGGAACGCGTGCCCGGCCCGTATCTGAACGAGTGGAATACGCAGCGCACCATCGCGTTGGATTTCGCCGAGCCCTGACAGGAACGGCATCCGGCCGGAAGCGTAATGCGGGGATGTGCGAGACGGGAAACGTCGGCCGACATGAAGGGATGGCAGGTTGCATCGTTACCTCTGGCATTCCTGCTGGCCGTCGCCTGCTCCGGTAGCTCGGAGGTGACGAAGCTGCCGGACCCTCCCTCCCCCTTGGTGCAGCCCGAGGAATACGAGTTCGGGACCGAAACGCACATGGAAGATCAGGAGGCATTGCGCGCCGCCAACGCGGTCGTGGCCGACGCCGTTCCCGACCTGGAGGGTAAACCGCACTTCCGCTATTGGACGGCCCCCGCAGACACGGACCCGGCCGGCATGCGCGAATGGTACGGCCAGCGCGCAGCGGAAGGCGGGTGGGTCCCGATCGAGGGCTTTCAACGCAACCTGAGCCGGGGCAGCGACGGCTTCGCCTTCTCCGCCCCCGGCCGCGCCTTCGCGCTGATCTGGCTGAAGCGGCCGGTGGGGGCGAAGGGGGAGCGGTCGGTGGCGGTGATCCGCTACGGGGCGGAACGCTGAGGATCGCATGTCGTGCCGCCTTTGCGATCGCCTCGGCCATCGCCGCCTGCTCGCCGGCTCCGGTCGTCACCGACCTGCCCGACCCGCCCGCACCGTTCTTCCAGTCCGCCGAGAACGACCTGGGCACCGAAGGCTTCGCGGAGGCGACGGATGCCGTCCGCGCCGCCCGGGATCTGGTGGTCCAGGCGGCGCCCGGGCTGGAGGGCAAGCCCGACACCGTGTTCTGGCGCGCCCGAGGGCAGCGACCCCGCCTCGCTGCGCGACTGGTACGCACGGCGTGCCGCGGTCGGCGGGTGGAAGCCGGTGGACGGGTTCGGCGGCAAGCTGCGTCGGGGCAGCGACGGCTTCGCCTTCACCGCGCCCGGCCGCGCCTTCTCGCTGGTCTGGCTGAAGCGCCCGGTCGGCACTACTGGCGAGCGCGCGATTGCCGTCGTGCGCTACGGCGGCTGGCGTTGATCCCCCCACACGACGTGCCGTTCCCTGCGGGCCGGATCGGAGGGGCCACCGGATCGAGGGAGTTGCGGTAATGGCTGGTCGGGCGAGCTTCACGCCGACGGAAGACGGGTACGTGAAGGCGATGCGGCTGCACGCGTCGGCGCACATGCGCGGGGCCGTGGGCCGGCGGCTGGCCATGCTGATCGTCGCCGCCTCGGTCGTCATGTCGGGCGCGATGCTGGCGATCGACCGCGACCTGCCCGGCGCGCTGGCCATGCTCGGGAGCGGGCTGATCGGCGGGACGGTGGGCATCCTGGCCATGTTCGGGCTCAACCGGCGCTTCGCGGTGCCGATCCTGGGGCGGCGGCTGTTCCGGCAGGACCGCACCATCCGGCGTCGCCTCGACGTGGCCTGGGACGCGAACGGCGTCGACTGGCGCAGCGAGAGCGGCGGCAGCCATATGACCTGGGACCACTACCATGCCTGGACGGAACGGAACGGGATGCTGCTTCTCTACGTGAACGACCGGCTGTTCCAGCACCTGCCCGTCCGCGACCTCGCGGACGGCGACGACCTCGCGGCCACCGTGGCCGCCAGCGGGCTGCGGCGCCTGTGAGCGGCGCGATCGTCACCCGCTTCGCCCCATCGCCCACCGGGCGGCTGCACGTGGGCAACATCCGCACCGCGCTGATGAACCGACTGCTGGCGCTGCCCGGACCGGATCGGGGGCAGGGGCACTTCCTGCTCCGGCTGGACGACACGGACGCGCAGAGGAGCACGGAGGCGTTCGCCGACGCGATCCGCCGCGACCTGGAATGGCTGGGGCTGGAGCCCGACGCGTCATTCCGTCAGTCGGAGCGCGCCGCGCTCTACGAGGAACGGTTCGAGCGGCTGCGCGCGGCCGGCCGCGTCTATCCGGCCTACGAGACGCCGGAGGAGTTGTCGCTGAAGCGTCGCGTGGCGCTGGGCCGCGGCCTGCCCCCCGTCTACGACCGCGCGGCGCTGCGGCTGTCGGAGGCGGAACGCGCACGGCTGGAGGCGGACGGCATGCGCCCGCACTGGCGCTTCCGCCTGGACGAGGAACCCATCGCGTGGGACGACGGCATCCGCGGACCGCAGCGCTTCGACCCGGCGGCACTGGGCGACCCCGTGGTGCGGCGCGCGGACGGCAGCTTCCTGTACCTGCTGCCGTCGGCCATCGACGACGCGGAGGCGGGCGTGACTGACGTGGTGCGCGGCGAGGACCACGTGTCCAACACGGCGGCCCAGGTGCAGATGTTCCGCGCCATGGGCGCGCAGGCGCCCCGCTTCGCGCACGCGGCGCTGCTGACGGGGGCGGAGGGCAAGCTGAGCAAGCGGCTGGGTTCGCTCGGCTGCGACGCGTTCCGGGAAGCCGGCATCGAGCCCGTGGCGCTGCTGTCGCTCCTGGCGCGGCTCGGCACCAGCGACCCGCCCGAGCCGGCGGAGGACCTGGACGCGCTCGCCCGAGGCTTCGACCTCTCGCGCTTCGGCCGGGCGCCCGCGCGTTTCGACGAGGAGGAGCTGGCCGCGCTCAACGCGCGAACCGTCCACGCGCTGCCCCACGCGGCGGTGGCGGACCGGCTGCCCGGGTCCATGGGGGCGGACGGGTGGGCCGCGATCCGACCCAACCTGCGCACGGTGGCGGACGCGGCGGACTGGTGGACCGTGGTGGAAGGGCCGGTGGCGCCCGACCCGTCCGCGCCCGAGGATCGCGACTACCTGGCCGCCGCCGCGCGGGCGGCAGGCGAACTCGACTGGTCGGCCGATCCGTGGGGGCAGCTGACGGGGCGGTTGAAGGCGGAAACGGGACGCAAGGGACGCGCGCTGTTCCAGCCGCTGCGCCTGGTGCTGACGGGGCGCGCGCACGGGCCGGACATGGCGGCGCTGCTGCCGCTGATCGGGCGCGAGCGGGCGGTGGCGCGCCTGGGCGCCCGGCCGGAAGCCTGACCGCCCTCGCGCCCTTGGGGCCGGACCGGAAGATGTGCTATTCCAGCATCATGACGCGGACGACGTGGCGCAAGGGAGTGGGCGGAGTCGCGGTGGCGGCGCTGCTGGCGGGGTGCGGCGGCGGCGGGGACGGCGGCTCCACCGCCGCGGCGCCCGCGGCGGGGACGACGGCGACCGCGCCCGCCGCTACGCCCGCCGCCTCGGGCTGCACCCTGCGCGCGCGTCAGGACTGGGCGGCGGCCACCTTGCGCGAATGGTATCTCTTCCCGGAAACGCTGCCGGCCGCGCTCGACCCCTCGGGCTACGCCACGGTGGACGCCTATGTCGACGCGCTCACCGCCACCGCGCGCGGCCAGCGGCGCGACCGCTACTTCACCTACCTCACCTCCGTCGCGGAGGAGAACGCGTACATCAATTCCGGCGCCACCGCCGGCTTCGGCGTGCGGCTGAGCTACGAGCCGTCGGGCCGCGTCACCGTGGCAGAGGCGTTCGAGGGCGCGCCCGCGCTGGCGGCGGGGATCGACCGGGGGGCGGAGATCCTGGCGATCGGTCCCACCGCCGACACCCTGCGCGACGTGTCGGCCCTCTACGCGAGCGGCGGGGCCCAGGGGGTCGGCGACGCGCTGGGTCCCAACACGGCGGGCACCGCGCGCGCGCTGCGCGTCCGGTCGGCGGCGGGCCAGGTGTCGGTGGTGACGCTGGCCAAGACCGACTTCGCGCTCCAGCCCGTGTCGCCGCGCTACGGCGCGCAGGTGATCCGGGAGAACGGCCGCGCCTTCGGCTACCTGGCGCTTCGCACCTTCATCTCGACCGCTGATGACCAGCTGCGCCGCGCCTTCGCCGATTTTCGCGCGCAGGGCGTGACCGACCTGGTGATCGACCTGCGCTACAACGGCGGCGGACTGGTGAGCACGGCCGAGCTGATGGGCGACCTGCTGGGCGCGAACCGCCAGGCGTCCGACGTGTTCAGCTACACCGCCTTCCGCCCCGAGAAGGCGTCGCGCGACGCCACCCGCCTGTTCCGCCCCCAGCCGCAGTCGGTGGCGCCGACGCGCATCGCCTTCATCGGCACGGGCGCCACCGCGTCGGCGAGCGAACTGGTGGCCAACGCGATGCAGCCCTACCTGCGCGAGCGCGCGGGCCTGATCGGCGCCAACACCTACGGCAAGCCCGTGGGCCAGGTGGCCATCGACCGGGGGGCGTGCGACGACCGGCTGCGCGTGGTGGCCTTCGCCACGCAGAACGCCGAGCGGCGCGGCGATTATTACAACGGGCTGGCCTCCACCTTCGCGACCACCTGCGCGGCGGCGGACGACCTGCGCTACCCGCTGGGCGACCCGCGCGAGGCGTCGACGCGCGCCGCGCTGGACTTCCTCCAGGGGCGGAGCTGCCCCGCCATCGGCACCGCTGCCACCGCCTCGCTGCGCGCCGCCGGCCCGACGGGCACCGACGCGGAAGGGGCACGCCCGCTGACGCCGGCCGCCGCCTCCACCGCGCAGCGCGAGGTGCCGGGGCTGTTCTAGGGGCCGGATCGGGGGGCGCCGACCCGCTTCTCCGGGGGACCCCTGCGGGATAGCTGTTCGCGGAGGCCCCGCCATCCGCCCGCCCGTGGCACATCCTGTCTGGGCGATCGGGCGGTCCTCCGCCGCCCGACCGCGCTGTCAGGGCAGCAGGAAGCGGATCGGCATCCTGGCGCCCTGGCAGGCGAGCGTGCCGGTGGGGCGGAAGCTGCTGGCGAAGCGCGCGCCCCGCGCGATGCCCGTCGCCGCGGCGTCGAACACGAAGGGCGGATAGGCCACCACCGCGCGCTGGGCCAGCGTGCGGCCGTCGGGCGCCACGTCCGCCTCCGCCAGGACCCAGCCCTCGAAGCCCATGCGCACCGCCTCCATCGGATAGTCTGCGGACGACGTGCCGGCGGAGCGCAGGTCGGGCGTCAGGCCCAGCTGGTCGCACTGTTCGGCGGACAGGCCCGTCGCGGCGAACGCGGCGCCCGCGCCCGCCCGGTCCCCGCCGGCCGCCAGCGCGTTGGCGCGGCCCAGGAGGGCGGCGACCTTCAGCGGGTGGCCGGCGGGCAGCGCCGGGTCGTCGATCACGGCGGTCAGCAGCGCGGGCGCGTCGGTCGGCGGGCGCGAGTTCCTGATCGTGCGGGCCGCGTGCAGGCGCACAGTGGCCGCGCTCAACGGATCGGCGGCGATGGCCGGCCGGTCCAGCAGCGCGCGCACCCGGCGGCGGATGCCGTCCGCCCCGCCGCCGTCGTCCGCCTGCGCGCGCAGGAGCGCCGCGTAGGTCAGGACCGGCGCCGGTGCGCGCCCGGCCGTCGCGGCGGCGGCGGCGCGATCCAGCAGGGGCAGCGCCGCGTCGTTGCGGGTCACGGGGCTGTCGGCCTCGGCAAGCAGCGCGCGGACCTCGCCCGCCCGGTCGCCCGCGTCCGCCGCGCGTGCCTGCTCCGCGCGCTGGAGCGGCAGGGCCGCGGCCGGGGACAGCTCCGCCCAGGGCGCGGGGCCAGCCGCGCCGTCCAGCCAGGCCGCCGCCGCCGCGCGCAACGGCTCGAGGAGGCCCGGCCCGCCCGACGCCTTGGAGCAGCGCAGCTCGACGCGCGCGGTATAGCGGAACAGCAGCGGGATGTTCTTCACGTCCTCGGCCCGCCACGACCAGTCGGCCACCGCGCGCGCGAAGGCCACGGCCTTGTCGCGGCCGCCCGTGACGTAGACGGGCATCACGCCCGACACGCGGCCGTCCTCCTCCACCGAGAACTCGACGATGGCCTGGTCGTCCGGCCCGATCCCCGCCTCGCCGCACGCAGGCGGCGACATGGCGGCGGCGCGGCCGAACGGCGTGTCCCTGGTGCGCCCCGCGCCCGCATAGGCCAGGTAGAGGCGCGCGTCGTCCGTCCGCTTGTTGAGCAGCGCCGCGATGGCCAGGTCGGACCGGGTGGCGATGTCGGCCAGGCCGACGCGGTTGGTGAGCCCGCCCTGCTTGGCCAGCCCGTCCTTCAGCTCCCTGTACGCATCCGCGAGGCGCCCCTGGTTCATGAGCACGCGGGCGTACTGCGTCTGGACGGCGGCGGCATCCTTGCGGCCGAAGGCCTCGGAGGCGGCGACCAGGGTTCGCGCCTCCTCCGCCGCGGCCAGCGCGCGGCCGTCGCGGTCGAACATCAGCACCTGCGACAGGCGGAGCAGCGGGATCACGCGCGCCTCGCCCTGCGCGCCGTCCGCCGCCGCGCGATAGGCGCGCGCAGCGCCCTCGTAGTCGAAGGCGGCGCGCGCGGCCGAGCCCAGGCTCAGCCGCGCGTCACGCACGTCGGCGGCGAAG
>Ga0325400_1000143_pt1 | contig 44962 bp, 47 predicted proteins | sample PopdelMetagenome_2_FD_205662 | JGI IMG/M metagenome (GOLD analysis project Ga0325400, IMG submission 205662) | Populus deltoides microbial communities from Bellville, Georgia, United States - Xylem-PdKOR-R1 | ecosystem: Host-associated > Plants > Phyllosphere > Stem > Wood/Secondary xylem... | reverse complement strand
CAGCATAGCATCGCCCCGGTGACGACGCGCACAGCCTGAGGAGCTCTACAGGCTCCACGCAATTTCCCCCGGCGCAGTCATCGGCTGGCTGCGCGCGTTCGCAGCTGCGGCGACGACCAAAAACCCCGGTATTCGGTCCTACCGATTCCGGCCCAGAACTCGTTCCGAAACTGGCCGCCCGCTCAGCGGCAGCAGGCGTCGGCGCCTTCGGGTGTGAGGGCGGCGAGGGTGGCGAGGGTCTTGACGGGGCCGGCGAGGGCTTCGCAGCACAGGGCGTAGACGTTGCTGCGGCCGCGAGGGGTGACGGTGACGAGGCCTTCCTCGCGGAGGGGGGCAAGGTGGTGGCTGACGAGGGTCTGGCCCATGCCGCTGGCCTCGGTGAGCTCGCGGACGGTGGCCGGCCCCTCAGCGAGCAGGAGGACCAGGTGCAGTCGGTTGGGGTCGCCCAGAGCCTTGAGCTGGGGGGCGAGCAGCCGGGCGCGGTCGGCTGGTGAGGTGAGCTCGTCGACACCGAGCAGTCGCACGTCCAAGTCCTGGGTCACGCGCCGAGTATGGCACCTGTTGTTGTCAACAGCATCCGCTGTTACGTTGGGTCCATGAGCGCACCCACCACTACAGAGCTCCCTGTCGTCGTCATCGGTGCCGGCCCGGTCGGGCTGGCCGCCGCGGCGCACCTGCTCGAGCGCGGCCTGGAGCCGCTGGTGCTGGAGGCCGGTGACCGGGCGGGGGCTGCGGTGGCGCAGTGGGGGCACGTGCGGTTGTTCTCCCCGTGGGAGTACGACGTCGACGCCGCCGCAGCCCGGCTGCTGGAGCGCACCGGGTGGGAGTCCCCGGCCGCCGATGAGCTGCCGACCGGCGCCGAGCTGGTCGAGAACTACCTGGCGCCGCTGGCGGCAACGCCGGAGCTGGCGCCGCGGATCCGCACCGGGACCCGCGTGGTGGCGGTGACCCGGGTCGGGGTGGACAAGACCCGCGGCCTGGGCCGGGAGGGCCGGCCCTACCTGGTCCGCACCGTGCACGAGGGGGCCGTGGTCGACCTGACCGCCCGTGCAGTCATCGACACCTCGGGCACGTGGGGGCAGCGCAACCCGCTGGGTGCCTCCGGGTTGCCGGCGGTGGGGGAGTCCGAGGCGGACCGGTGGCTGGTCGGGCCGTTGCCCGACGTGCTGGGCCGGGACCGGGCCCGGTTCGCCGGCCGGCACACCCTGGTCGTGGGCATGGGGCACTCGGCGGCGAACACGCTGCTGGCGCTGACCCGGCTGCAGGGGCAGGAGCCGGGGACGGAGATCAGCTGGGCGATCCGGGGCCGGTCGCCGGCTCGGCTGTACGGCGGCGGGGATTCCGACGGCCTGCCCGCCCGGGGCCTACTCGGCTCCGATCTGAAGGCGGCCGTGGCCACTGGTGCGATCACGCTGCACCGCGAGGTCACCATCACCGACCTGACGCCGGCCGGGGACCAGGTCATCGTCCGCGGTACGGGCCGCGACCAGGCGCCGCTGGAGCTGACCGTGGACGCCGTGGCTGCCGCGACCGGGTTCCGCCCGGACCTGGAGATGCTGCGGGAGGTGCGGCTGGACCTGGATCCCGGGGTGGAGTCCCCGTCGCGGTTGGCGCCGTTGATCGACCCGGACTTCCACTCCTGCGGCACGGTGCCCCCGCACGGGTACCGGGAGCTGACCCATCCCGACGACGGGTTCTTCCTGGCCGGCATGAAGTCCTACGGCCGGGCCCCGACGTTCCTGCTGGCCACCGGCTACGAGCAGGTCCGCTCCATTGCCGCTGCGCTGGCCGGGGACACCGCGGCTGCCGATGACGTGCAGCTGCACCTGCCCTCGACCGGGGTGTGCTCGACGGATCTGGGGGAGCGGGTGGACGCCGAGCTCGGTTTCGCCACCGGCACCGTCCACGGCCGGTCCGGCGACGAAGTCGAGGTCCCTGCGCCTGCGGCCTCGTGCTGCGGCGGCGCGCCGGCGGAGCCGGAGTCCGCGCAGGCGGGCGCCCGCAGCTGACCGCCGACGCACCAGCTGTCGGCGGCCATCGGGATGCGGTGTCCTGGTGGCCGTTGGCGGTGTTGTGCGTGACCGAGGTGGTCAGCTGGGGCGTCCTGTACTACGCGTTCCCGGTGGCGCTGGCTTCGATCACCGCCGACACCGGCTGGTCGACCACGTCGACGACCGCTGCGTTCTCCGCCGGGCTGGTGGTGTCCGCCGTGGCCGGGGTGCCGGTGGGGCGGTGGCTGGACCGGGTCGGGCCGCGGCCGGTGATGGCCGGCGGGTCGGTGCTTGCCGTGGCAGCCACTCTCGCCATCGCCGGCGCCCCCACGCTGATCTTGTTCGCGGCGGCGTGGGTGGTGGCCGGCATCGCGATGGCCGCGGTGTTCTACCAGGCCGCGTTCGCCGCGCTGACCCGCTGGTACGGCCCCCTCCGGGTGCGGGCGCTGACCGTGTTGACCTTGGCGGCGGGGCTGGCCAGCACCGTGTTCGCCCCGCTGACCAGCCTGCTGCTCGCGCACTTGGACTGGCGGGAGACCTACCTGGTGCTCGCCGTCGTGCTGGCGGTGGTGACGATTCCGCTGCACGCCGGAGCCCTCACCCCGCCCTGGCACCCGGCCGTCGACCAGCCCGGCGCCGAGCGCGTCGACGTGCGCGCGGTGGTCACCAGCCGCCCGTTCCTGCTGTTGGCCGCCGCCCTGACGCTGACGGCGTTCGGTCTGTACGCGGCCAGCCTCACCCTCATCCCGCTGCTCACCGCCCGCGGCGTGGGCGCCGGCCTGGCCGCGGTCACCCTGGGCCTGCTGGGTGCTGGTCAACTGCTCGGCCGGGTCGGCTGGGCGCCGCTGACCGCCCGCACCACCCCGGCCACCCGCACGGTGCTGGTCGTGGCCGGCTCCGCCCTTGCCGTCGCCCTGTTGGCCGCCGTCCCGGGACCGGCGTGGCTGTTGGTCGTGCTGGCGGTGCTGGCCGGGGCGGTGCGCGGGGCGGGCACGTTGCTGCAGGCCACCGTGGTCGCCGACCGGTGGGGCACTGAGCGGTACGGGTCGCTGGCCGGCTGGTTCGCCGCCCCGATCACCGCCGCCTCCGCGCTGGCCCCCTTCGGCGGGACGCTGATCGCCAGCTGGGTCGGTGGCTACCCCGCCGCGTTCGCCGTCCTGGCCGGGGTCATCACCGCCGGCGGGATCGCCGCCTGGGCCGGGACACCCCGCCGGCAGGGAGCCGATGCACCGATCAGCTGGACAGTCGACCGGCCAGGTCGCTGACGCGGGCGGCGATGTCGTCGCGGACCAGGCGCATCCGGTCCATGCCCTCGATGCCGCGCGAGGACGGCTCATCGGTCTCCCACGTCTCGAACGCCGTGCTCGCCGCGCCGGCCATCAGGTCGGCGTCGATGCGGGCCTCGCTGCCCAGGGTCACCACGACGTCGGCGGCGGACAGCAGGGCCGCGGTGACCGGCTTGGGCGCGCCGGCGGAGATGTCGACGCCCACCTCGGCCAGGGACGCCACCGACTGAGCGTTCAGCTTCGTGCCCGGATCGGTGCCCGCGGAGTCCACCGTGATGTCCGGGGCGGTGGCGCGCATCAGGCCGGCGGCCATCTGGGACTTGCCGCCGTTGCGGGCGCAGACGAACAGCACCGCGGTCATGCCGGCGCCGGGGTCGCCGGGGTGGCCGGGGTGATGTGGAGGTCGGCGAGCAGGCCGCGGATGCGGGCCTCGATGTCGTCGCGGATCGGGCGGACTGCCTCCACGCCCTGCCCGGCGGGGTCCTCGAGGTCCCAGTCCAGGTAGCGCTTGCCGGGGAACACCGGGCAGGCGTCCCCGCAGCCCATGGTGATGACCACGTCGGAGGCCTGCACCGCCTCGGTGGTCAGCACCTTGGGGGTGGCGGCGGAGATGTCGATGCCGACCTCGGCCATCGCCGCGACCGCGGCTGGGTTCACCTGGTCCCCGGGCAGGGACCCGGCGGAGCGGACCTCGACGGCGTCGCCGGCCAGGTGGGTGAGCCAGCCGGCGGCCATCTGGGAGCGGCCGGCGTTGTGCACGCAGACGAACAGCACGCTGGGGATCTCGGACACGGGTCGGCCTCTCAGCTCGGTACGGGGGCGGGTGCGAGGTCAGCGAGGAGGGCTTGCACGCGGGAGTCGATGTCCGCGCGGATCGACCGGACCTCGCCCACGCTGAGGCCAGCGGGGTCACGGACGGCCCAGTCGGCGTAGCGCTTGCCCGGGTAGACCGGGCAGGAGTCCCCGCAGCCCATCGTGACCACCACGTCAGCGGCGCGGACGACGTCGTCGGTGAGGGGCTTGGGGTACTCGGTGGCCAGGTCCAGGCCGACCTCGGCCATCGCGGCGACCACAGCCGGGTCGATCTCGTCTCCGGGCTGAGACCCCGCCGAGCGCACATGCACCCGGCCGGCGCCGTGGTGGGCCAAGAGCGCTGCGGCCATCTGGGAGCGCCCGGCGTTCTGCACGCACACGAAGAGCACCTCGGGCACGGGCTTGGCCAGCACGCCCTTGGCCTGAGCCAGCGCGGTGAGCCGGTCGGTGGCGAACCGGCCGGTCAACGCCGTCAGGTGCGTCTGCACCCGGGACGTGCGGGCCAATGCGGTGTAGGACTCGAAGACGTACCGGTCCACGGTCTCCCGGGCGAAGACACCGGTGAAGCGGTCGGCCAGCTGGTCGGCGAGACGGTGCAGGGCGGCCTCGGGGGCCAGGAGCCCGGTGGGGGGCTGGTTCATGACGTGGCGCTCCTCGTGCTGGACGGGGTGGCAGAGGACGGGACGGTGGGGTCGCCGGGGAAGTACTTGCGCGCCGCCCACAGCGACACGTAGACCAGCGCCACCAGCACCGGCACCTCGATCAGCGGGCCGACGACCCCGGCCAGCGCCTGACCCGACGTCACCCCGAAGGTGCCGATCGCGACAGCGATGGCCAGCTCGAAGTTGTTGCCCGCGGCGGTGAACGCCAGGGTCGCGGTCTTGGCGTACCCGAGCCGCAGCCGCATGCCGAGCAGGAACGATCCGCCGAACATCAGCGCGAAGTAGGCCAGCAGCGGAAGCGCGATCCGGACGACGTCCCAGGGCTTGGAGGTGATGGCGTCGCCCTGCAGGGCGAAGAGCATCACGATCGTGAACAGCAGCCCGTAGAGGGCGACCGGGCCGATCTTCGGGAGGAACTGCCCCTCGTACCAGTCGCGGCCGCGGGTGCGCTCCCCGATGGTGCGGGTCAGGAATCCGGCGACCAGCGGGATGCCGAGGAACACCAGCACCGACACCACGATGGCCCAGACGCTGAACTCCGCCGAGGTGGTCGACAGCCCCAGCCAGCCGGGCAGCACCTGCAGGTAGAACCAGCCCAGGGCAGCGAACGCGACGATCTGGAAGACGGAGTTGATCGCCACCAGGACCGCGGCGGCTTCACGGTCTCCGCAGGACAGGTCATTCCAGATCAGCACCATGGCGATGCAGCGGGCCAGCCCGACGATGATCAGCCCGGTCCGGTACTCGGGGAGGTCGGGCAGCAGCAGCCAGGCCAGGGCGAACATGAGCGCCGGCCCGAGGATCCAGTTCAGGCCCAGGGAGGCCAGGAGCAGCTTGCGGTCACCGGTGACCCGGTCCAGCTGGTTGTAGCGGACCTTCGCCAGCACCGGGTACATCATCAGCAGCAGGCCGATGGCGATCGGCAGGCTGACGTCGCCGACCTTCACCGCCTCCAGCGCGGTGTCTAGGCCGGGCACGAAGCGGCCCAGCAGCAACCCCAGGGCCATCGCGGCCACGATCCACACCGGCAGGAACCGGTCCAGGGTCGACAGCCGGGCCATCACCGGGGTGTCCAGGTCGGTGCCCGGGCGGGCGGTCTCGGTGACGGGGTCACTCATGCTGCAGGTCCTCCACACGACGAGCATCGACGTCTGTCGATGCAGAGGTCACTGTGCAGGAGGCATCGACAGGCGTCAATCAGTGCGCGACGATGGGCAGGTGAACAGCAGCCCAACGACCCCGCCGGCGCGCACCGAGCTCCCCGTGCTGCCCGACGCCAGCTGCTCGGCAGGCCCGCTCACCGGCGGCATGACCGCCGTCGAGGCCACCGAGGTCGCCCGGATGCTGAAGGCCCTGGCCGACCCCGCGCGGTTGCGGCTGCTGTCCCTGATCGCCGACAGCCCCACCGCCGCGGCCTGCGCCTGCGACCTCACCGAGCCCCTGGGGCTGTCCCAGCCCACGGTGTCCCACCACCTCAAGGTGCTCGTCGACGCCGGCTTCCTCGACCGGGACAAGCGCGGGGTCTGGGCCTGGTACTCCCTGGTCCCAGGAGCCCTGCAGCGAGCGGTGGCCATGGTGCCCGGCGTCGCGGAGCTGAGCCCAGCTTGAGCTCGCACGCGCAGTCGGGCCCCGCCGGCGTTGTCTGCGTGCCGATGACCGCGGAGGACTGGCCGCAGGTCGAGGCGATCTACCGGGCCGGGATCGACACCGGCCACGCCACGTTCGAGACAGCCCCACCGACTTGGGATGCCTTCGACGCCAGCAGGTCAGCCGATCACCGATTGGTCGCCCTGCAGGGCGGGGGACCGCGCGACGGCGCCGTGCTCGGCTGGGCCGCGGTGTCCCCGGTCTCGGCACGTGAGGTGTACGCCGGGGTCGTCGAGCACTCGGTCTACGTCGCCCCACGCGCCCAAGGCAAGGGCGTCGGCCGGCTCCTGCTCGAGGAGCTGGTGACCAGCACTGAGGCGGCCGGGATCTGGACCATCCAGTCCTCCGTCTTCCCCGAGAACACGGTCAGCCTCGTCATGCACCAGCGCGCCGGCTTCCGCACCGTCGGAACCCGGGAGCGCATCGCCCGCATGGGCCACGGTCCACTCGCCGGTCGATGGAGGGACACCGTGCTCATCGAGAGGCGAGCAGCCAGCTCCTAGACCAGGCGCCGCCGTCGAGCCCGGGCCACGGGAGAACACCGCCTGGCAGTCACGGGATGACTAGGTCACCCGCGGCCAAGAACGGTTCGGATACCCATCCACAGCGCACAGCGCCAGCAGACGGCGACGCCAGGCGTGGCCCCCAGGTAGTGGACTCGCGAGCGAGGTCGCTCGCGGCCGCAGCAACCGCAGGTGACGAGCTCTGGCTGGGCGTCAGGAGCTGAAGACGTCACCTCAACACCGCCAGCAGCTGCTCGACGGTGGGGGATCCGGCCAGCCCGGCGTCTGTGCGGTAGACCCGGCAGGACAGCCCGACGGGTGCCTCTGGGTCGGCGAACGGATCGACGCCGTTGATCAGCATCGTCGGCGAGCCTCGAAAGCCGACCGCCTCGGCTTCCTCGGGAGTGGAGACCAGCCGGCGGTCCACCGCCGTAGCGCCGCGGCCGGCCAGCTCCAGGGCCTCCAGCAACCGCCGGTCAGCGACCTGCCAGTTGGGGCATCCGTCGAAGTACTGCAGCGTGATGTTCACATCGACCTCCTGGACCACTGGTGCGGGTCGACCCTCGTGGTGAGCCCAGGATGGCCGACACCTGGGCCCGCGGATCCCCCAGGCGGTGCGAAAAGTGTCAGCGCACCGCCTGGGGGCGAATGGTTCCTAGAGGGCCGTGGCGAGACGGGTGGTGCGGCGGAGCCTGGCCACGACCGGTGCGCCGGTGAGCAGGCCGGCGAGGATGCCGATCTGCATGAGGAACCAGAACCGGACGTCTGTGGCTGGGGGCATGAGGTCGTTGAAGTGCAGCAGGAGCATCCAGCCGCCCATGCCGATGTCGAAGGCGGCGACGGTGAGGGCTGCCCGAGCCAGCGCCGTGGCAGTGGAAACACCGGTGGCGGTGCGTTCGTGGACGGTGAGCACCGCTGTGGCGAGCACGGCGATGACCAAGATCATGACCCATAGGTCGATGCCGGCGATCGTGAGTCCGGAGGCGATGACCAGCGGGACGCCGACGATGTGGGCCAGGGCGGAGGCGGTTCCACCGGGCAGGCTGTCGACGATCACCGGTCGAGTGTCGGTCGGCTGGGCGTCAGTGTGGGAAGAGCGACCGTAGCGGCGGTAGAGCACGAGGGCGGCCGGTCCGAGGAACAGGGCGGCACCGACCCAGGTGATCTCGGAGGTTGCCGTTCGGTGGCGGTGCCCGAGAGCCCAAATGTCGGCTGCGATGACCGCGAGGCTCAGCAGGGCCAGGATGGTGAAGGTCCAGGCCACAGGCGTCAGCCAGTCCGGCAAGCCGGCGCCCATCGTGGTGTTCATGTCCATGTCTGTCGTCATCCTTGGTTCGGGTGGTGCGAGGGAAGTTCAGGGAAGGTGCAGCCGGGGCCCGGCGGTGGCGCAGGCGGAAGTACCCGCGATCGAGGTCGGCGGCGGCTGCAGGTGGGACGTCGGGTGCGCGAAGGCACGCTCCGACTCAAGGTGCGTCGCGGCAGGAGCGCCTTGCGACGTCTTCGGCACGCTTTGTGCGGCCGGCTCATCCCGGCCCAATCGGGGCCGGGGAGGGCGCGACCGGCATCGGCCGGTCACGACGAAAAGCAGGGCGAGCCCTACCGCGTGCTGTGACGGGCCATTGAGTCAGGTGGTTCGGCCTACACCCTCAGCACACATAAGCGGCTCAGCTCAGGAACCGGTGCGCACGCCACAGCGCGGCCGACTGCGACCTGCACGCAGCGCGTGGACCGGGCGCAGACGGTCAGGAGCCGGCACCGGGCCAAGCTTGCGGCCAGGGCAGCCAGCCCCGCGCCGACCCCGCCGACCAGCACCGCCAGGCAGACCATCAGGGCGTGCGCGGTGACACCGTGGTCGTCGGGCTGATCGGTTCCGGCGTCGGCGTCCATGCCCGGCATCGCGGCACCTTCGGCCATTGACCCGGCCATTGACCCGGGGTCGCCGGCAATGGTGCTCGAGGCGGACAGCGAGGCGCCTGTCATGTCGCAGTCGGCGGTGTAGCAGCTCAGGCCCTGCATGGCGAAGACCGCGCTCAGCAGCAGGAGGGTCCACAGCAGGCGAGCCCGCACGGCACCTCCACTACTTGACTGAACTCCTGGACAGGGTAGGCACAACAGGCGCCGACCCCGGTTGTACCTGGGGGTTCGTGCCCGGGGCCTCGAAGACGCCGACGGTCTGGTCGACCTCCACGTGCGACGACGGCGATTTTCAGTGGTGAAGACTTCTCACCGCTGGGGGGCGCGGGGGCCCTCAGGGGCCGGGGTCGGTCGTGAGTCAGTCGAGTGGGACTGGGGACCAGGATCGGCAACCATGAGGCTGGCGCCGGCCACGGTGATGGCGCCCAGGGTGATGAACGCGTCCGCGAGGTTGAAGGTGGCGAACCAGCCCGTGTACAGGTAGTCGGTGACTCGGCCGTCGCCGGCGCGGTCGATGAGGTTGCCCATCGCGCCGGCCAGCACGGCGGTCAGCCCGACCAGCAGTGCCGCAGGTGAGCCCGGTCGCCCGGCGATGCGCCAGGCGTAACCGGCGACGGCCAGGGTGATGGCGGCGGTGACCGCGACGAGCACCCAGGTGGGCAGTCCGTTTCCCATGCTGAACGCCGCCCCGGTGTTGTATCCCAGCCGCAGGTCCACCAGGCCCAGATCGACGGTCTGACCATCGGCGAGGGAGCGCTCGACCGCGGCCTTGGCGGCCAGGTCGACACCGAGCAGCGTGCCGGCCGCAGCCACCACGGCCAGCCGTCGCCTGGGAGTCGAGTTCACAGTCCGAATGCTCCGCCCTCGACGAGGATCACGATCCCCAGCACGATCAGCACCAGGGGGAACAGCACACGCTCCGAGCGTTCGAGCACCTCCGCCACGGGCTTGCGGGTGGCGATGAACCGGGCTGCCAGGACCAGCAGACCGACCAGCAGCAGGAAGACGATCGAGTAGGCGATGATCCCGGCGGTGCCGACGGTGAGGAAGACGGGAACGTAGACACCGATGTTGTCCCCGCCGTTGGCGAAGGTGACCGCCGCGACGGCCAACACCCCTACGGTCCGGTCGTCGTCATCGTCGTCGTCATCCCCGCCGCGGAACGCCGCCCACAACCCCAGGACCAGCGGGATGAGACCGAAGTAGGGGATGGCCTCGGTGGGCAGGAAGCTGGAGGCACCGGCGGCCACGAGCACCGACACCGCGAGGATCGCCCCGAAACCGAGGTACTGCCCGGCGGTGATCCTGGCGGTGAGGTGGCGGGTGCCTGCTCCCCGGGCGAAGAACAGCGACAGCACGATGATGTCGTCGATGTTGGTGACCACGAACAGGCCGATGGCCTGCGCCGCCGACGTCAGCACACTCATGACCCCACGCCGACACCCACACGCTGCTCGTCGATGGCCGGAGCCGCCGGGGCGGGGAGGCCTCGACGGGCCGGACGGGTCCGGCCGGCCCGGATCCCGTTGGCGATCACGAAGACCTCGGCCACCTCGTGGGTGACGATCACCGCAGCGAGGGACAAGACCCCCAGTGCGGCCAGCGGGATCAGCACGATGAGGATCGCCGCGGACAGCGCCAGGCTCTGCAGCATGATCCGCCGTGCCCTTCTGGCGTGGGCCAAGGTGGCGGGCAGCTGGTGCAGGTTCTCACCCATCAGGGCGACGTCGGCGGTCTCGATCGCGACGTCAGCACCCATGGCGCCCATTGCGATGCCGACATCGGCGGTGGCCAGCGCGGGGGCATCGTTGATGCCGTCCCCGACCATCGCCACCCCACCCCGGTGACCGGCACGCAAGGTGTCGATGAGGGTGGCCTTGTCCTCGGGGCGCAGTTCGGCGTGCACCTCGGTGATGCCGGCGGCGCGGGCCAGGTGGGCTGCGGTGCGGGCGTTGTCACCGGTCAACATCGCCGTGCGCACCCCCATCGACGTCAGGCGGGTGATGACCTCGGCAGCCTCGGGGCGCAGCTCGTCCCGGATGCCCAGCGCACCCAGCAGCTGTCCGTCGTGCTCGACCAGGACGACGGTGGCACCGGCGTCCTGGTGGACGCCCACCTGCTCCTGGAGCGACCCTGGGTCGATGAAGCCGGGCTTGCCCAACCTGGCGGGTCGCCCGTCGACCAGACCGGTGAGGCCCTGGCCGACCAGCGCCTGCACGTCGATGGCCTCCGGGGCAGGAGTCTGGCCCTGCTGGGCTGACCAGGTGGCCAGGACGGCGGTGGCGAGGGGGTGCTCGCTGCGGGCCTCCAGCGCCGCGGCGACACGGAGCACCTGGGCGTCATCGTGGCCGTCGGTGGTCAGCACGGCGACGACGGCCGGGGAGTTGCGGGTCAAGGTGCCGGTCTTGTCCAGCGCGATGGTCCGTACCGAGCCCAGGGACTCCAGGGCCGCACCGCCCTTGACCAGCACGCCCTGACGGGTCGCTGCGCCTATGGCGGCGACCACGGTGACCGGGACGGCGATCGCGAACGCACACGGGGACGCAGCGACCAGCACCACTAGGGCGCGCTCGATCCACACCCCTGGGTCACCCAGCACCGAACCCAGGACGGCGATCGCCGCGGCTACGAGGAACACTGCGGGCACCAGTGGTGCGGCGATACGCGCGGCCAGGCGCTGGGCTGCGCCCTTGCGGTCCTGGGCCTCCTCCACGATGTGCACCACGCGTGCCAGGGAGTTGTCGGCGACGGTGGCGGTGACCGTGACCTGCAGGACCCCGCCGCCGTTGACCGAGGCGGCGAACACCTCGGTACCGGGCTGCACCTCCACCGGCACCGACTCCCCGGTCACCGCCGAGGTGTCCAGGGTCGACCGGCCCTCGGTCACGGTGCCGTCGGTGGCCAACCGCTCCCCGGGCCGGACGACCAGCACATCCCCGACCCGCAGGTCGGCCGGGTCCACCTCGGACTCCGCGAGCCCGGTGGGCCCTGGGCGCAGGACGGTGGCCCGGGTGGGGACCAGGTCCAGCAGGGACCGCAGTCCCCGCCGGGTGCGGTCCACGGCGTAGTCCTCGAGGGCTTCGGCCAGGGAGAACAAGAACGCCAGCATCGCGGCCTCGCGCACCTCGCCCAGCGCGATCGCCCCGACCATCGCCACCGTCATTAAGGTGCCCACACCCAGCCGGCGGCGGCGCAGGGCACGCAGCGTGCCGGGGACGAAGGTGGCCCCGCCGGCGGCGACGGCGCCCAGCGCCAACACCCACGACACCACGGTGGACCCGCCGGTCCAGTCGGTGATCGTCGACGCTGCCCACAGCACGCCGGCGGCAGCGGCCAGCTGCACCGACCGGGCCCGCCACAGCGGCTGGGCGGGCTCATCGGGTGAGCCGGCCGGGGAGGAGCACGTGGGGTCCCCGCAGCCATCCCCGACGCTGACCACGGCTCGACCGGTGTCAGGTGTGGGGGAGCAGCACCCGCAGTCGGCACCGCAGCCGGCGTCCATCGGCAGCGCCGTCGCCGGGGTCGCGGCGGAACCACAGACCGTGTCGGCCGTGCCTGGTCGCGTGGACTCGCCCGTCGGCTGCTCGCCGGGGCCACCGCAGCATGAATCAGACACCGGACACCTGCCCACGCGCCGTGGACGATGCGAACCCGGTGGCCGACGAGCCCGCCGGCGACCCGTTGTCGCCGCCCAGCCCGGCCAGGGCGAGCAACTGGCGCCCGGTGTCGGTCAGCCGGTACATCATCAACTTGCCGTCCTTGCGGGAGGCCGCGAGTCCTGCGGTGCGCAGCACCCGCACGTGGTGGGACACCAGGTTCTGGCTGGCCCCGGCGATCCAGGCCAGATCGCACACGCACAATTCCCCGCCGACCTGCAGCGCTGCCGCGATCCGCAACCGCTGCGGGTCGGACAGGGCCTTGAAGCGCAGAGCTGGGCCCTCGGTCTGCTCCACATCGGGGAGCCCGGCCCGCACGGCTTCGGCATGCGGAAGGTCCAGACACAGCAGTTCGCAGCGGTCAACCGCCATGGGGGCTCCTTGAGTTCACGCACCCAGGTCGGTGCAGCAGACAACCTACAACACCTGAACACCTGTTGGTACGTTGCTGCGGTCGCAGTTCACGGCAGGCATGTTCAGGCCCCGGCGACGACATCCCCGATTTGAGGAGCTCCCATGCGGTCCAACTTCGCGGTGTCCGCTGCGCTGGTAGCAGCTTTCGCCCTCGTGGTCGGCGGGGTGGTGTGGCTGACCTCCGACCGAGGCGGCACTGCCGCCGCCGGGGCGGACGCCGTCGTCCGGGCCGACAGCCACCGACTGGGGCCAGCCGGGAACGGTGAGGTCACGTTGGTGGAGTTCCTGGACTTCGAGTGCGAGTCCTGCTTGGCCGCCTACCCGGTGGTGGAGCAGCTGCGCGAGGACTACGCCGGGCGAGTCACCTTCGTTGCCCGCTATTTCCCCCTGGACGGGCACACCAACGCCCGCAACGCCGCGGTTGCCGTGGAGGCAGCCGCTCAACAGGGCCAGTTCGAGGCCATGTATCAGCAGATGTATGCCACCCAGATCCAGTGGGGTGAGCAGCAGACCTCTCGAGCGGACCTGTTCCGGGAGTTCGCTGTCCAGCTGGGGCTGGACATGGCTGCCTACGACGCGGCCGTGGCTGATCCCGCCACCTTGGATCGGGTGCTGGCCGACCGGGACGACGGCCTGGAGTTGGGGGTCCAGGGCACGCCCACGTTCTTCCTCAACGGTGAGCAGCTCACGGTCGGTTCGGCGGAGGAACTCATCGCCGCCGTCGACGCCGCCGTCCGGGAATGACGGCATCGGCGCTCGATACCCAGTCCGACTGCGCCCTCGACGCCACCGACCAGGCCCCCGCTGTTGGGTCCGACCGCCGGTTTGGCGCAGGGCTGGTCGTCGGTGGCGCGCTGGGCCTGCTGGCTGCGTTCGTGCTGGCCGTGGAGAAGTACCGGCTGCTCACCGATGCCGGCTATGTGCCCACCTGCAGCATCAATCCGGTGCTGTCCTGCGGGTCGGTGATGGGCAGCCCCCAAGCCGATGCGTTCGGATTCCCCAATCCACTGCTGGGGCTCGTCGGCTTCACCACCGTCCTCGTCGTCGGCGCCATCCTGGCCGGCGGGGTACGCCTGCCGAGCTGGTTCTGGGCCGGGCTGCAGGCCGGGGTCACCGTAGGGGTCGTCTTCGTGCACTGGCTGATCGAGGCCAGCCTGTACCGCATCGGAGCGCTGTGCCCCTACTGCCTGGTCGTGTGGGTCGTCGTCATCTCCGTGTTCACCGCCGTCACCGCCCGCAACCTCAGCGCCGTCGCTCACCGGCTCCCCGCGCCGGCCACAGCCGCGGTCAAGGTGCTGGCGCGGCGGCAGTCGGTCGTGGTCACCGGGTGGCTGCTGGTGATCGCAGCTCTCATCACCGTCCGGTTCTGGACCTACTGGAGGACCCTCCTTGGCTGACGACCCGACCTCACCGTTCACGCGCGGTGACCGAACCCATGCACCGGCCCTAACCCGTCGCACCGTCCTGGCGGGCGGGATGCTCGCCGCGGTGAGCGCCCTAGCGGCGTGCGGCACCGACGGCGGCGCGGCCACCGAGGCCGACGGTGGCGGGGACTTCGACTTCTCCGGTGCCACCCCGGCCGGGCAGCTCATCCCCGCCGATGCTCGCCAGTCGGCGCCGGCGTTCAGCGGTGAGCTGCTGGACGGGACCGGCTTCGAGTCTTCCTCGCTGGCCGGGGACATCGTGGTCCTCAACTTCTGGGGGTCCTGGTGTTCCCCGTGCCGCGTGGAGTCACCGGAGTTCCAGGTCGTCTACACCGATGTCGCCGACCAGGGCGTGGCCTTCCTCGGTGTCGCCGTCCGTGACCAACGCCAGCTCGCCCAAGCGTTCACCGACGACTTCGAGATCACCTACCCCTCCCTGTTCGATCCCTCCGGGGAGATCGCCCTGACCTTCCGCGGCTTCCCCGCCAACGTCGTACCCACCACCCTCGTGCTCGACCGGGACAACCGGGTCGCCGCGGTCTACGTCTCCGCCGTCTCCCAGGCCGACCTGCGCACCTGCCTCACCGCGCTGCTCGCCGAGACACCGGCGACCAGCTCGAGCGGCCCCGCGGAGGGGGAGCCAGGTGGCTGAGTGGGGAGCGACCTTCGCAGACCTGATCACCGACGGCTCCCTCGTCGTCGCCGTGGCGATTGCGGCCCTGGTCGGCCTGATCAGCTTCGCCTCACCCTGTGTGCTGCCACTGGTGCCCGGCTACCTGGCCTACGTCGCCGGTCTCAGCGGCGCACAGTCCACCCCGGCGCCCCGCACCCAGGTGCCGGATGCCGACGGACCGGTGTCCGCGACACAGGCGACGATGTTGTCCCGCCCCGCCGACGGGCGCGGCCGGGTGCTGGCCGGAGCCGGATTGTTCGTCGCCGGGTTCACCGTCGTCTTCATGTCCTTCGGCGCAGCCTTTGGAGGGCTGGGCCGGGTGCTCCTGGAGTGGTCACCGGTCATCACCCGAGTGATGGGCGCGGTCACCATCGTCATGGGCCTGGCGTTCCTGGGCGGGCTGTCATGGCTGCAACGCGAGCACCGGGTGCACCGCAGGCCCCCTGCCGGCCTGGCCGGCGCGCCTCTGCTCGGGATGGTGTTCGGGCTCGGCTGGACACCCTGCCTGGGGCCGACCCTGTCGGCGGTCAACACCCTGGCCTACAGCGAGGCCTCCGCCACCCGCGGCGCCATCCTGGCCCTGGCCTACTGCCTGGGACTGGGCCTGCCGTTCCTGCTGGTCGCCAGCGGCGCCCGCCGGGCCCTGACCGTGTCGCAGTGGGCCCGCCGGCACGCACGCACCGTCACCCGCATCGGTGGCGGACTCCTCATCGTGCTCGGCCTGCTGCTGCTCACCGGCACCTGGGACTCGATCATGATCTGGATGAGGGCCTGGCTAGCCACCACCGGACTAGGCACCTCGGTCGTCTGAGATCCCCGCCGGCCACTCGTCCGTGCGGACCACAAACCCCCGTATACGGATCGACGAATTCCGGCCCACAACTCGTTCCGAAAGACGCCGGGATGCAAGCTTGATGTTGGCCAGGCCCGCAGTCTGAGTGCTCACCGCCAGCGCGGATACGAGCCCACTCCCGGGAACAACCCGCCAGAGTCGAACGAGTTCTAGTCGTGTGGCCGGAAGAGCCCGCGCACGAATGCCCGCAGCCCGGTCGGGCGCTCGAGCACGACCTCTTCTTCTTGGGCCTCGCTGGCGATGGCGTCGTGGTCAGGGGCCTTGCTCGCATCGCCGCGTGGCTTGGGGGTGCCCTGGTTGCGGTACTCGCTGGGGGTGGTCACGCCTTGACCTCATTCCGGTGGGCCGATGCCGTAGAGACGCCGGGATCTGAGCGGTGGTGCTCCGGCCCGGAGGGCTTGGGTCGGAGGTCGAGGCGTCGCAGCAGTTGGGCGTTGAGGGCGACGACGATCGTGGACGCCGACATCAGCAGCGCGCCGATGGACATGGGCATGACGAACCCGATCGGGGCCAGGACCCCGGCGGCTAGGGGCACGGAGATCAGGTTGTAGCCGGCGCCCCAGGCCAGGTTCTGCACGCTCTTGCGGTACGTCGCGGCCGACAGGTCGATCACCGAGACGACCGAGCGGGGGTCGGCTGAGGCCAGCACGATGCCGGCGGAGGCGATCGCGACGTCGGTGCCCGCGCCGATGGCGATGCCGACGTCGGCCTGGGCCAGGGCGGGGGCGTCGTTGACGCCGTCACCGACCATCGCGACCCGTCGTCCTTCGGCCTGCAGGCCGGCGACGGTGGCGGACTTGTCCTCGGGCCGCACGCCGGCGAAGTACCGGTCGATGCCCAGCTGGGCGGCCACGGTGCCGGCGACGGCTTCGGCGTCTCCGGTGATCATCACGACCTGGGCCCCGCGCTGGCGGAGCTGGTCCACTGCGGCCCGGGATTCCGGCCGGATCTCGTCGGCCAGGGCAAGGGCACCGACCACGGTCCCGTCGACCAGGACGTGCAGGATGATCGCGCCTTGGTCGCGCCACTGGTCGGCGACCGGGAGCTCGGTGGTGCCGGTCTGGGTGAGCAGAGCTGGTCCACCGACCTGCACGGTGGAGCCCCCCACGGTGGCCTGGACCCCGACGGCGGGGGAGGACGTGAAGTTCTCAGCGGTGGGGACGGTGAGGCCGCGGTCGGCGGCGGCGCGGACGATGGCTTGGGCCAGGGGGTGCTCGGAGTCGGTCTCGGCGGCTGCGGCCAAGGTCAGCACCCGGTCGGCGTCAACGGTCTCGCCGGGGTTGGTGGTGGGGTGGTCGGAGGTGTGGATGTCGGTGAGGGTGGGTCGGCCGACGGTGAGGGTGCCGGTCTTGTCGAACAGCACGGTGTCCACGCCGCGCATGGCCTCCATCTGCACCCGGTCTTTGATCAGCACCCCGGCGCGGGCGGCGCGTTCGGTGCCGATGGAGATGACCAGCGGGATCGCCAGCCCGAGGGCATGCGGGCAGGCGATGACCAGCACGGTGATGGTGCGGATGACCGCCTCCTCCGGTGCGCCGATGGTCGACCACACGATGGCGGTGAGGATTCCGGCGCCCAGGGCGAACCAGAACAGCCAGCCCGCCGCGGTGTCGGCCAGCCGCTGCGCGCGAGAGCCCGAGGCCTGGGCGTCGGCGACGAGCTTGCCGATCCCGGCCAGGGTGGTGTCCTCCCCGGTGGCGGTGACCTGGACGCGGATGCCGGAATCGGTGGCCACGGTGCCGGCGACCACCGGGTCCCCGACGCCGCGGGTGACGGTCGCGGACTCCCCGGTGATCATCGACTCGTCCACCGCGGCCGACCCGTCGGTGACCCGCCCGTCAGCGGGGATCCGGCCACCGGGACGCACTACGACCACATCACCGACCTGCAGGTCAGTTGGTGCGACCGTGACGATCTGGCCGTCCTGGACGCGCTCGGCCTCATCGGGCAGCAGTGCTGCCAGGGAGTCCAGCGCCGAGGACGTCTGGGCCAGGGACCGCATCTCCACCCAGTGGCCCAGCAGCATGATGACCACCAGCAGGGCCAGCTCCCACCAGAAGTCCAACCCGTGGGGCACCAGCCTCAGCGTCGAGGCCCACGACGACGCGAACGCCACCGTGATCGCCAGCGCGACCAGCAGCATCATCCCGGGCTTACGGGAGGCGATCTCGTCCACGGCGCCGGTGAGGAACGGCCGCCCGCCCCACAGGTAGATGCCCGTCCCCAGCACCGGGGACACCCACGACAAGCCGACGACGTCGGGCAGCGGGTAGCCCACGATCGAGGCGAACATGCCCGAGGCGGCCACCGTCGGCACCGCCAGCAGCAGGTTCCACCAGAACAACCGGCGGAACATCGCCACGTGGCCGCCGTGGCCGCCGTGGCCGCCGTGCCCGCCGTGCCCGCCGTGGCCGCCGTGGCCCCCGTGCTCGCTGGAGGGCTGGGCAAGCGGGTGGTCGTCGATCTGCTGTGGGGAGCTGCGAGCGTCGTGGGTGGCCGGCGGGTGGTGCTGGCTGTGCGACATGATGTCCTCCATACCCCCGGGGGGTACCCGAGTAAGACCCCTTGATACCACCGGGGGGTACCCGTGGCCAAGGGTGTCGTCGAAAGGAGTGGGGCGATCTGGGCCCGGTCAGGCGCGGCGGTGCGCGCCCGGTGATCACCGAAGGGCGCCGGCGAGGAGGCGCAGGCGTGACGCCAGCGCCTCCCGGCCGGCTGGGTGTTACTGGGTGGCCAGGCTCTCCAGGAGCTGTTCCATCTCGGTGATCTCGGTGCCCTGGGAGGACTTGATGTCCTGGGCCAAGGCGATCGCCTCGGGGTCCTCGCCGTTGTCGATCTCGGTCTGGGCCATGCCCACGGCGCCGGTGTGGTGCTCGAGCATCATCTGCAGCCACAGGCGGTCGAACTGCACGCCGCTGGCGGCCTCGAGGGAGGACATGTCTTCCTCGCTCATCATCCCGCCCATGGCCGAGTGGTCCATGCCGGACATCTCGCTGTCGGCGCTGTCGGCGCCCCAGGTCTCCAGCCAGCCGTTGAGGGTGTCGATCTCCGGGCCCTGGGCGGCCTGGATGCGGGCGGCCAAGTCTTGGACGTCGGGGTCGGTGGAGCGGTCGGCGACCAGGTCGGCCATCTCCACCGCCTGCTCGTGGTGCGGGATCATCATCTGGGCGAACTCGACGTCGGCGTCGTTGAAGGACGCGTCGGCCGGGACCGACGTCGAGGACTCCGACGTGGCGGGGTCCGTGCCACCGGAGCAGGCCGACAGGGCCACCGAGCCGGCGATGAGGGCACCGACGAGTGCCGCGCTACGGGTCGAGCGGAGGAACGTGGGGTCGCTAAACACAGGAACTCCTGAAGGGTGCGACGCCCGGGCGTGGCCAGGGCGCGAAAGGATGAGGGCAGGTCGAGCACGCGACGTGGGGCCCCGACAAGGGCGCCGGCGTCAGGTGGTTCGGCCTAGACCCTCAGCACGCACAGGCGACTGAGTTCAGGGGTTGGTGCGCAGGCTGCAGCGCGGTCGACGACGACCCGCACGTGCCCAGCTGCGCGGGTGTAGATCGTCCCGGGTCGACGGTGGGACAGCCACGCGGCCAAGGCGGCCAGCACGGCACCGACACCGCCGGCCAGCACCGCCAAGCACACCATCAGCGCATGCGCTGCGGAGCTGTGCCCACCGGGCTGATCGGTGGAGTGACCGGCATCCATGTCCGGCATCGCCGCACCCGCGACGACCAGCCCCACGACGGAGCCGGCAGCCGCGGAAGGCGAGTGAGCGGTGGCCGCCGACGTGTGGGTAGACGCACCGGTCATAGCCGAGTCAGCAGCAGCGCAACTGAGGCCATGCATCGAGAACACGGCCGCCAGCAGCAGCAGCGTCCACAGCAGGCGAGCCCGCATGACACCTCCACCACTAGACCCGATACCCCACCAGGGTAGGCAGACGATTGCCCCACCCGCGTCACGACCATCAGTTGCCGCCCGTTTTGGACGGACCGCATCGAGCTGTTCTTGGTCCTGTGCAGTCGTGACGCAGTGCACGAAGGGCTCGGTTGCTAGATACCCCCGGGGGTATCTACAGTCTTAGGCGTGGACATCCCCCAGGGCGAGCTCGCCGATGTCGTGAAGCGCCTGAACCGCATCCAGGGCCAGATCGGCGGCATCGTGAAGATGATCGAGGACGGCCGCGACTGCGCTGCCGTGGTGACCCAGCTGGCGGCGGCCTCGAAGGCGCTGAACAAGGCGAGCTTCGCCGTCGTCAGCACCGGCATGCGGTACTGCTCGGTCAACTCAGCCCCCGACGAGCGCGAGGTCGACCTGGCGCAGCTGGAGAAGCTGCTGCTGTCCCTGGCCTGAACCGACCCACCCGAGGAGGCACCATGCAGATCGCCCAGCTCACCCCCGCCCAGGTCGCTGCTGATACCGGCAGCACCGTGGTCGACGTCCGCGAACCCGACGAGGTCGCCACCGGCGCGATCGCCGGCAGCACCGCCATCCCGCTAGGACAGCTGGCCGCGCGGGTCGGCGAGCTCAACCCGACCACCCCGGTCATCACCGTGTGCCAGAGCGGGCGGCGCAGCCAGCAGGCCGCCGAGGCCTTAGCCGCGGCCGGTCTCCGCGTGAGCAACATGGCCGGCGGGATGAACGCCTGGCGGGACGCCGGCCTCCCCACCGCCTGAGGCGCCTCCCGCTCGTCGCCAACAGCTCTTCAGCAGGACCGTCACATACCCCTACCCCGTACCGTATGCAAGGAGACAGCCGTGCAGATCGACGTCATCGAGACCACCAGCCTGGGCGACCGCAGCTACCTGGTCAGCCAGGACGGCACCGGCATCGTGATCGACCCCCAGCGCGACATCGACCGGGTCCAAGACCTGGTCGCCCGACGCGGGGTCACCGTGACCCACGTGCTGGAGACCCACGTGCACAACGACTACGTGACCGGCGGCCTCGAGCTGGCCCGCGTCACTGGGGCGGCGTACCTCGTCCCGGCTGGCGACGACGTCGCCTACGAGCGGGTCCCTGCGGGCGACGGTGACGTGCACAGGGCCGGTGACCTGCAGATCACCGTCGTGCACACCCCCGGGCACACCCACCACCACGTCTCCTACGCCCTGGCCGGCGCCGATGGTGAGGTGCAGGCGGTCTTCACCGGTGGCTCCATGCTCTACGGCTCGACCGGGCGCACCGACCTGCTGGGCGCCGAGCACACCGACACGCTCACCCACGCCCAGTTCCACTCCGTGCGGCGCCTGGCCGTCGAGCTGCCCGCGGGCACCGCGGTGTTCCCCAGTCACGGGTTCGGCAGCTTCTGCGCCGCCACCCCGACGAGCGGAACCTCCTCCACCATCGCCGACCAGCAGCAGGTCAACCCCGCGCTCACCCAGGACGAGCAGACCTTCGTCGACGAGCTGATCGCCGGGCTGGGTGCCTACCCGGCCTACTACGCCCACATGGGCCCGATCAACGCCGCCGGCCCCGCCCCGGTGGACCTGTCCGCCCCCCGTGCGGTGGACGCCGAGGAGCTGGCCGGCCGGCTGGCGGCGGGGGAGTGGGTTGTCGACCTGCGCACCCGCACCGCATTCGCCGCCGGGCACCTGCCCGGGGCGCTGAACTTCGAGCTGGGCACCAACTTCCTCACCTACCTGGGCTGGCTCTACGACTGGGACGCCCCGCTGACCCTCATCGGGGACAGCGCTGAGCAGGTCGCCACCGCCCGCCGGGAATTGGTCCGCATCGGCGTCGACCGGATCGCCGGCGCCGCCGTGGGCACCCCCGAGGACCTCGCCGCCGGCGCCGACCTGGGGTCCTACCCGGTCAGCGACTTCGCCGGCCTGGCCACCCAGTTGGCCGAGCACCCCGACACCGTCGTCCTCGACGCCCGCCGGGACGACGAGCGGGCCAGTGGTGGGGTCCGGGGATCGGTGCATGTGCCCATCCACGAGCTGCGTGACCGGATGGACGAGATCCCCGACGGGGAGGTCTGGGTCTACTGCGGCTCGGGCTACCGCGCCTCGATCGCCGCGTCCCTGCTGGCCCGGGCCGGACGCCGCCCGGTGCTGGTCGACGGCGGCTACAGCGACCCCGAGACCGGATCGGCCGCAGCTGGTCTGCACGCCGAGTCCGTGGCGGTCTGAGATGTGCCGCGCCGCCACGTGCCGCACCTGCGGGAAGACCACCTGGGCTGGTTGCGGCCAGCACGTCGACCAGGTCATGCGCGGGGTGCCCGCCGGACAGCGCTGCCCCGGCCACGCCGCTGAGCCCCGTGAGCCTGGCCGCTTCCGCCGGCTCTTCACCCGTTCCTGACCCACCTCACCCCCTGCGAGGACCAAGCACCATGAGCAGCCCCACCCTGATCGGCCCCACCGAGGTGGCCGCCACCACGGCCACCGTGGTCGACGTCCGCACTCCCGCGGAGTTCGAGACCGCCCACATCCCCGGTGCGGTCAACGTGCCCCTGCCCCTGGTGCAGGCCCACGCCGACGCCCTTGCCGACGCCCTGGCAGGCCCGGTCGTGCTCGTCTGCCAGGCCGGCTCCCGTGCCCGCACCGCTCACGACGCGCTCGCCTCGGCCGGGGCCGAGCAGCTCGCCGTACTGGATGGCGGCATGAACGCCCACACCGCCGACGGCCACACCGTGCGCCGCGGGAAGCAGCGCTGGGCCCTAGAACGTCAGGTCCGCCTGGTCGCCGGCACCATCGTCGCGAGCAGCGTGCTGGCCTCGATCCGGTTCCCCCGGGCCCGCTTCCTCGCCGGCGGCATCGGCGCCGGCCTGGCCGGGGCCGCGGTCACCGACACCTGCGCCATGGGCGCCGCCCTGTCCGCGCTGCCCTACAACCGCGGCGAGACCCCGGTGCACCTCGACGACGTGCTGCAGGTGCTGCGCAGCGCCACCACCACCCGGTGATCGCCGCAGCGATAGGCCTCGGCCTGCTCATCGGCGCCCTCGTCGGACTCCTCGGCGGGGGCGGGTCCATCCTGGCCGTACCCGCCCTGGTCTACGTCGTCGGACAACCGCTTCCCCAGGCCGTGGCCACGTCGCTGCTGGTCGTCGGCATCACCGCCGTCGTCGCCCTGCTGCCCCGACTGCGAGCCCGCCAGATCGCCTGGCGCATCGCCATCGTGTTCGGGGCGGCCGGGGCGGCGACGGCCTTCGCCGGAGCCGCGGTCAACCGGCTGCTGCCCGACGACGTCGTCCTCGCCCTGTTCGCGGCCCTGATGATCGCCGCCGGCGTGCGGATGCTGCAGGACAAGCCCGCCACCGGGGCCGCGTGCGCCACCGACCACGGGACCGTCAACTGGCGGCGCTGTCTGCCCCGCACTCTGGCTGGTGGCCTGGTCGTCGGGTTCCTCACCGGCCTGCTCGGCGTCGGCGGTGGGTTCCTCATCATCCCGGTGCTGGTGATCGTGCTCGGCCTGCCCATGACCACCGCCATTGGCACCTCGCTGGTCATCGTGGCCGTGAACAGCGCCGCCGGGTTCGCCGCCCACGCCGGCGAGGCGCCCATCGACGTGCCCATCACCGTCGGCTTCACCGCCGCCGCCGTGATCGCCGCACTCGTCGCCGGGCGTCTGGGTGCCGGCCTGGACACCGCACGCCTCAAGCGCTGGTTTGCCTGGCTGGTCTTCGTCGTCGCCGCGTTGGTGCTCGTACAGGTCGTCGTCGGCCTGGTCCGCTGACAACGAGGACACGACTGCCGGGAGCGGACTGTTTCACCGCCGGCAGCGAGCCACGTGTTGGACCGCCAGCCAGCATTATCTGGACCGAGCTGATCCACAACCCACTGCGGCAGCATGTTGGTCACTCGGGGCGAGTTGCTAGCAGTGTGAACCGCGTGCGGGTGCAGCCCACAATCCCCGGTATTCGGTTCTACAGATTTCGGCCCACAAGTCGTTGCGAAAGTTCGACGGGGGTGACGGGCGTCTTCTAGGTGCCGCTGTGGTGGTGGGCGAGGGCGTGGTGGGGATCGTGGTCGGCGGTGGCTGGGCTGATGTGGACGGTGGCGTCGACGAGCTTGGGCACGTCGTGCAGGAGTCGGTGGTGAACGTCAACGGCGATGTCGTGGCCGGCGCTGACGCTCAGGGCCTGGTCGACGGTGACGGCGACCTCGGCGCGGATGCGGTGGCCGGTCCAGCGCACCCGAAGCCGTTCGACGTCCAGCACGCCTGGGGTTGCGCGGACGGTGGCTTCGGCGGTGTCCAGGACCTCGGGTTCGACGGCGTCCATCAGGCGCCGGTAGACGTCGCGAGCTGCGCCCTTGAGCACCAGCAGGATGGCCACGGTGATGGCGAGCCCGACCAGGGGGTCGGCGAGCGGGAACCCGGCCAGCACCCCAAGCGCCCCGACCACGACCGCGAGCGAGGTCAGGCCGTCGGTGCGGGCGTGCAGGCCGTCGGCCACCAGCGCCGCGGAGCCGATCCGGCGCCCGACGCGGATCCGGTAGAGCGCCACGAGCTCGTTGCCGGCGGCGCCGATGAGACCTGCGGCGATGACGACCCCAACGTTCGTGATGGGTTGGGGGTCCAGCAGGCGACGGATGGACTCGTAGCCGGCCAGCACCGCGGACAGGGCGATCATCGCCACGATGAAGACCCCGGCGAGGTCCTCGGCCCGGTCGTAGCCGTAGGTGTATCGACGCGACGCCGCGCGGCGCCCGAGCACGAACGCGATCCACAGCGGGACGGCGGTCAGCGCGTCGGAGAAATTGTGCACGGTGTCGGCCAGCAGGGCGATGGACCCGGTGAACCAGACGACCACCGCCTGGGCGACGGCCGTCGCCAGCAGCACGACGAGGCTGATCTTCAGCGCGCGGATGCCTTCGGCGCTGGACTCCAGGGCGGAGTCGATGGAGTCGGCGGAGTCGTGGCTGTGTGGCCGGAAGATGCCCAGCACGAAGCCCTTCAACCCGGTCGGGTGGTCGTGGTCCCCGTGCCCGTGCTCGCGCCCGTGGGCGTCGGCGCTGCCGTCGTGTGGGTGGTCGTGGTCGTCGTGCCCGGCTGCCTGATGGGAGCGATCGTGGGGGTGCTCGTGCGACCCGTGATCATGCGGCGTCGGGACCTGAGGGCCGGTGAGGTCCTCGACGCCGTCGTTGCGGTACTCGCTCGGTGTGGTCACGAGGTGACCTCGCTCCGGTGGGTGGGGAGCGCGGTGAGGCCGGTGTCGGGGCGGTGGTGGTCGGGGACGGCGGCGGTGGCGTGGTCGGCGTTGTAGACCGCGTCGGTGACCAGCTGGGCGATGTGGTCGTTCTCCAGCCGGTAGTACACCGACGTGCCCTCCCGGCGGGTCTGCACCAGGCGGGTCATCCGCAACTTGGCCAGGTGCTGGGATACCGAGGCCGGGGTCTTCCCGACGTGGTCGGCGAGCTCGTTGACCGACAGCTCACGGTCGATCAGCGCCCACAGCAGCTGGATACGGGTGGCATCGGACAGCATCCGGAATACCTCCACCGCAAGGTCCACCTGCTCGGCCGGCAGGACCGCCCGATGTGCCCTGTTATCCGCATGCATACGCAGAGAGTAGAGGAGGCGAACTCTGTCGAGCAAGCTGATCAGCCGGGTGATGACCCGGGGGGTGGGGCCCGCAGGGGGGTCCTGTTGCGCCTACGGCCCAGAAACCCCCGTTTGTGACACGGCACGGGCCGAGGCGGCCGCAGGTCGCGAATGACCGGGTCGGCCATTGCAACGGCAAGACCGAAACCCGTTCCGAAATCAACGGCCCACAAACCCCGCCCCGGCGTCTTTTGGATCGACGGCTCGGCTAGCGTCGAGGGCATGACGGTCGTCGGGTACGCGCGCGTGTCCACCCTTGAGCAGGACCCTGCCCTCCAACACGACGCGCTCACCGCCGCAGGCGCCGACAAGGTGTTCACCGACTTCGCCTCCGGCGCCACCGCCCAGCGACCGCAGCTGACCGCCTGCCTGGACTATCTCCGCCCCGGCGACACCCTCGCTGTCTGGCGCATCGACCGCCTGGGCCGGTCGGTAGAGGACCTGACCCGCATCGTCAACGACCTCGCCGACCGCGGCATCCAGTTCCGGTCTATCACTGAAGCCATCGACACCACCACCGTTGGCGGCGAGCTCGTCTTCCACGTCTTCGCCGCCGTCGCCCAGATGGAACGCCGGCTCATCCGTGAACGCACGTTGGCGGGGCTTGCGGCCGCCCGTGCTCGCGGCCGCAAGGGCGGCCGGCCATCCGTGATGAGCGATCAGCGGCGAGCAGCTGAATTAGCTATGCGTGCTCAGGGGCTGACGCTCAACGAGATCGCCGCGTCCCTGGGTGTCGGCCGTTCCTCGGTCGTGCGGGCGCTCTCGCTACCGGCCACCAGTGTCGGCTCCGGCGGGGAACAAACCAGTGGATGAGCGGATCGAGGTCGACGGTCAGGCCTTTGATGTCTCCCGCCGTCCTGGATTGCAGCCCGTATACGACTTCACCTGGGTGGCCGGCCGCCACGCCGGCGACTACGGCTTCACCTCGGCCGTCTATGGCGGAGCGGAGCTGGGCAGGGAGCAACTTGAGCGGACGGTCCAGGACTTTCTGAGCCAGATTGACCCCGAGACGGGCTTCATCGACTGACACCGGTCGGTCCCTCGGAGTGCCCCGTATGACGCCCGCTGAGTTCTGACGGTCGACGCAACACCGAATTGAGTGGGTGTTGCGAATGCATTTGTCGAAGAACTCTGCTGCCGGGGTTCGATTAATTGCCTCGCTGCAGGCCGGGGTCAGTCTCACCAGATCCGCCCGGGCCGCTGGGGTAGGGAAGGAAACGGCTCGCCGCTGGGTCCGCGAGGAGTACGACCGACTGCGGTCATCGGGGCTCAGCCCGGCGCAGGCGCAGGAGCGGTTGGGCTACGTGTCGGTGCTGATGCCGCGGTGGGACGAGGCCCGTGCAGCTGGTGATGGCCGGCATCACCGTCGCCGTCCGGCGTCGGAAGAGGCGGCGTTCTGGTCGGCATTCGACGACGGCGCGGCGCTGACGGCTGCCGCGGTCACCGCCGGGGTGGGCCGGGCGACGGCCTACCGGTGGCTGCAGGCCCGCTACCGGCAACTGCGCACCACCGGCACGCGTCCAGGGCCAGCTTCGCGGTCGCTGCGGGTCGATCCGGCGCTGGCCCGACGCTGGGAGCAGCACCACCAGCAGCAGCTGGCGGGGGAGCGGCGGGTGGCCCAGGCGGCTCGGCACGAAGCCGTGATGACTGCTGCCGGCCATGCGCAGGCTCTACTGCGCCCGCGCCGGGAGGAGGCGGTGCGGGCACGACATGCCCGCTACTGGCAGTTGGTCGGGGAGGGGCTGAGCAACCGGCAAGCGTGTGAGTCCATGAGCCTGCACCCCAAGACCGGCCAACGGATCCGCGACCGAGGCAAGCCCCGGGCAACGATGGGCGAGGGCGAGGGGGTCGGAGCCGGCCGCTACCTGACGCTGCTGGAACGGGTGCAGATCGCCGACCTGGTGCTGCACGGAGTCAGCATTCGAGCGATCGCCCTCGAGCTCGGGCGGGCGCCCTCGACGGTGAGCCGGGAGCTGCGCCGCCACCGCGACAACGCCGGCCGCTACCTGCCCCACCAGGCCGAACGCACCGCCACGGCGCAACGACGCCGGCCCCGCCCACCCAAACTGGTCGCCGACCCCCGGCTGCGGGAGGTGGTGCAGCGCAAGCTCAACCGCTACTGGTCCCCGGAGCAGATCGCCGGCTGGCTGCACGACCTGCACCCCGAAGACCCGGCGCGGCGGGTCTGCACCGAGACCATCTACCGGGCGCTGCTGGTGCCCCGCGCCCGCTGCCTGCACGCCCGCTACACCGCCAAGCTGCGCACCGGCCGACGACTGCGCCGACCTCACGCCTACACCCGCTCCCGCCGGGACGGCGCCGTGCGGGACATGGTCATGATCGGTGAGCGGCCGACCGAGGTCGCCGAGCGGATCGAGGTCGGGCATTGGGAGGGCGACCTCATCATCGGCCGCGGGTCGGCCTCGGCGATGATCACCTTGCGGGAGAGGGTCACCCATTACGGGATCATCGTCAACCTGCCCGCCGACCACACCGCGGCCACCGTCACCGCCGCCCTGACGGCCACCTTCGCGCGGCTGCCGGCCCACCTGGCTCGCACGCTGACCTGGGACCAGGGAACCGAGATGGCCCGCCACCGCGAGCTGGCCGCCGCGACCGGCCTGCGCATCTTCTTCGCCGAGCGCAGCAGCCCTTGGCAGCGCGGGGCGAACGAGAACTTCAACGGCCTGGTCAGGCAGTTCTTCCCCAAGAACACCGACCTGGCCCACCACAGCCATGACCACGTCGCCACCATCATGCGGCTGATCAACGACCGCCCACGCAAATCCCTGGGCTACCGAACCCCGAGTGCCACCTTTCGGGCCGCCCTCGCCAACCGTTGAGCCTGGCGGGGCTGTTCTGTTTCGCGCTCCTCTGCCACCGAGCCTCGTCGTGGCAAAACACCTACCGGGCAGGACCCCCGTCAGCGGTGGACGACGATTGTTCGTCGCTGCCCGGTGCTACCTCCGCGTTGAGCCGCAGTGCCCGATAAGGGCCTCGAGCAATGCGTACGATCACCGCCGGCCACACAACCCAGAACAGCAACAGGTCCCACGGGAACGAGCCTCGGCGCACCGTCATCCACGTCAACGCCGCTCCGACTACAACCATCCAGACGCCCAGCAGTGCCATCCGTACCCACCGTGAGGCGATCCGCAGACGCGGGTCGTGGTCGATGCGCTGCTGCGCCCAGGCCACAGCGGCGCGCCGCAGCCGGGGGTCCTCCAAACGGCGCCCCCAGTTGACGGCAGACTCCACCTCGCTGGCCTCCTGCGGCGTGAGGCCAAATTGACGCATTGCGTCGCCCCACGGATCGGGCTCCGCCCCCGGACGCAAGCGCGACCAAAAACGCCGACCACCGAGCCACCAGGACAGAAGCGGCAGCCCAACGGCGATCACCACAACAGCAATGAGCGCGACGGTCACGAGCGCCGATGGTGCCTGGCCAGCGCGGCAAACGCACCTACCCGGCACCCCGACCGAGCTATACGGCCCGCCAGCGCCCCCGCCCATGTCCCCAAGGACGCATCGGCGGTAGCCTCGAAAGACCGCATTGTTGCGTCGACCCCTAGAATCCGCCGCCCCTTTGTGAGAAAACAAATCGGACGGGTCTATCGGACACTTCGCCATCCCGGCAGGTCGGAAGCCTGCGAGGCCCGCCGGACTGCCCGGTTGACGGCCGTTACCGGACACCTCACGGCGAGCTGCTCATCGCTCGGTCGAGGGCTAGTCGGAGCCTGTGGTGGAACCTTTGGTCGCGTGCGTAGATGCTTCGTCAGTGAACGAAGCATCTGAGGACCCCCCTCGAGATCCGACTGCATCCGTGCGCTACAACTCGCGGCCGAACTGGCGGAGGGGCGTTCTCATCTTCTGGTTCATTCTCGCCGCCCAGTTCACGTGGCGAAGCATCTGGGGTTTTGCCTCCGAGGGCTTCAGCTGGTTCTTCGTGGCTTTCGCCGTTATTGCCGTCGTCTCCGCGGTGGTCGGACTGCGGCTCGCGCGCCGCTATCGCACCAGCCCGTCCCGGTAGACGGTCGGCAGCGAACAACGTCAGTTGGCCGGTGGTGAAGACTGGCGCCGTGGATGAACGCGTCGGTGACGACCGACCGGGACTCCGGCTGATGCCCGAGTTCAGTGTGGACGTCCCCGTGTGGCATTGGGGGGATCAGTCCGGCTCCTTGGGTGAGGAAGGGCTTCTTGAGCTCGGGGTGTCGCGTGCGTTGATTGAGCGCCTCCGGGCATGGCAAGCCGGCTGGGAGCACGATCCACTCACCAGGTCGCCGCTGAAGGAGTTCAGGTCCGGTAGTCCGCTCTCCGTCCGGATTGCTCAGCACCTGCAGAGGGAGCTGCCGGATTACCGCATCTTTCTCGACGGGGCCGACGGTCCGAGGCCCATCGACGAGTGGACCGACTGATCGTCGCGTCAGGTCTGTCCCGGTAAACGGTCATCGTCGGTCACCCTCAAGGGTGATCCGCGGGCAAGGCCTGACCTGAAGGATGGGGCACATGTCGACCTGGCAACCTAGGTTTCGCTCGTGGGCGGTCTCTCGTTGGTTTTTGGCCCTCTACGGGGTGCTTACGGTCATGTTGATCCTGGGTTTTGCGCTGAACTACAACGGCGGCATCGCGCTCATAATGGGCGTCGTGGTGGCCGTCTCCTTCGGTAGGTACCTGCTTTGGCGCAGACGCGAATTGTGGAAGCCGTCCCGGTAGACGGTCATCAGCGGCGCGAGGGGCGCTTGCGCAGTCGCCTAAAGAGAAGAGTTAGCCCGCCGCCCAGCATCAACACGCCCCCCACTACCCAGAGCGCACCCACAACAATGCTGGTGCCGTGACCGCCAGGCAGGCGGATGATCCCCAGCGGCAGAATGGCGAGCCCGCCGACGACGAAAGGGACCTCCATCAGGAGGTTGGGCCACTGCGGTCCTGCAGTCATTGGTGCAGGCTAGGACACGTCGGGACCGACCTGGTGAGTTTTCGGCGTGGTCGTCCCGGTAGGCGGTCGTCATCGGACGTGGCTCCGAGCAGTCCCACCCGCAAGGCGAAAGCCCATGCTCGAACACCTTCGAGTACTTATCGGGCAGGCAATATGGAGCTGCGACTGGCTCGGCGGCTTTACTTCTGACTTGGAGAACCCTTGTTTGAACCAAATGACGCAGCGGTTATTAGGTCATGGCTTAAGACCGGCCTGATAGCTGGCTGGATTGCCGTCATCGGTACCGCAATGTCGGTTATTGGGCGCTTGTCGGTTCAGCGGATGGGCATATGGGTCGCTGTGGTCGGTCTAATCGCCGTTGTCTCAGTCTTTGTCGCATACGGCTTCTTGCGCCGAGTCCTCTTGGACCCGAGCCTGCGGAACCGCCCGCAGGTCCCTCGCTTGCGCCGGCTATCGTCGATCGCAGCCTACGCATACGGCGCGGCCCTGCTGGCTAACGTATTTCGTGCCACGCGTGCGGGAGAGGCGGACGTCCCTATCCCTCTCACGATCGCCAGTTTGGTGCTTGCTGGTGTCGCCGTACTGAGCTTCGCGGCGGTTCTCGTTGGCGCTGGGAAACTCAAGAGCTCAATCTAAGGGACGGTAGCCCGGTCTCCTGTCCACGTCAGGGCAGGGGGAAGGCCGGGCAGTTTATTCGCGGTGGCTCCTAGGGCGCGATCACGCAGGGTGGCTGCAAAACTATGGGGAGAGCGGCTCCCCAGCCGGCGTGGTCCCACCAGGTTGAACGATCATGAGGCCGTGATGGACTGGGCGGACTCGGTGCCGATGCGGCTGGCGGGCTTGGCGCTCGATCCTCGCGGTCGGCTCACTGACGATCTGGTTACCCCAATTGCCGTCCGAGGTGCCATCGCGGTCGAGCTGGTTTTCCGGGATCTGTTGACCGAGGTGGGTGATTTGGTCGAGCTCGAGGAGAGCCCAACGGGCTTCGGGCCAGCCGATCGTTGGATGGAGAGTTGGCTGGGCGCCGGCGGAAGCTTGCAGGATGCCTTGCTTCGGCCCGGCGTGGATCAGTTCGACCTGCGGGACGAGCACCTCCGGGCGGGGAGCTGGACGGAGCGCCGCCGCCGCTGGGTGGGACGCCAGCCTTATGTCGACCATCAGCGCGAGGAGACGGCGCGGGACGAGATGCTGCCGCAACGTGCTGGAACGGTACGAGATGCGCGCGACGCTGCCTTGCTCTGCATCGCATGGCCTTTAGGGCTGCTCGGGCTGCCGCGGAAAATTGCCCAGAAGGAGCAAGCGGATGTCACCGGATCGGCCAAGTGGGTGGTCGAAGTGACGGTCGATCTTGTCCGCCAGGCCAACATCGGAGGATTGCTACTCCGGTCTGCCGACACCGTTGGTCCCGGCTGACCGATTGGCCTCGGTTGGCCTCCTCCGCTCACACGACCAATGGCTGGTGCTGGCTGTCACGCTCGGTTGACGCAGTCCTCATGCGTCGGAGGTCGGGCTTTTCCGTGCCTGTGGTGCATCGGCCGCATGGCGCCGACGAATCACCTCTCGTCCAATGAGCCCAGAGCCCGCGAACACGATGAACCCAGCAACAGCAAATACCCAGCTTCCTAATAAGAGTCCGAGCAGGGCACCTACACAGCCCCAAGCCAGCTGGATGAGCAGGAACCCTCTAAGGGGACGTGCTGCCAGGAACTCCTGCGCGCCGTCTTTTCTACGCTGTCTTTCAGCCTGGGCTGAATGAGCAAACCGGTCCTTGGGTGTGCTGCCTTCATCCACGGTCGTCCAACCTTCGGTCTGCAGGTGACGGGGCGTTGAGAGTCCCATTGCGTGTCACGCGCTGCGCGTCCGTCCCTAGTGCAGTCCTCAGGTCGAGGCACCAGTGCCGTCCCGGTAAACGGCGCGTGCGGACTCGTTCGCTGTGCGCTAGTCATCCTTTCGTCCTGTGGATCGGTTTGAAGCGCTGAGGACGATGTTCACGACTACCCATGCGGTCAATGCGCCTAGCGCAAGGCGGACACCGACGCGTACCCAGTCAACGGGTGAATCGAGTACCTCGCCAACCACCACGGAGGCAACCACCCACACTGCGGCGGTCGGCCATACCCACCGCGGCTGGGCTGGACCATTCATGAGCGGAGCCTTGCACTACGGCCTGCAACTAACCAGCCTTGATAACTCCATCTGGCTATCGCATCGCTCCGGTAGACGGTCGTCGCCGGATGTCGGCCTGACGGCTGGCTTTGTCCGCCAAGGATTGAGTGCCGATCCACGATGAGGAAGACGCCCGGCCAGCGCGCAGTCCGGGTGTGGCGCGGCCCGAGGCTGGCACTCTCTCGACGTGAGTAATACAGTGACCGTCCCGAAAGACGGTCGTGAGCGGACTGTGCAGGAAGGCGCCCGCTGGCAGGGTGCCCCCGCTCGAGGGTTCGGCCGGGCAAGATAGGTGCGCTCGGTGGCCGACCTGGCGGTAAGGGCACCAGGGGTTGTCCCGGCGACGGGTTCAAGAAGGTCAGGAAGTAGACCTCCCGGTGACGCCACCGAGCCCTCTGTCCCGGTAGACGGTCTCAACCGGTCTCGTCCACGGCCAGCTTGTCGGTGATGCTGACAAGGGCATCGACCATGCTGGCGCCGGAGTGTCCGGCATCCCCGATGACGGTGAGCGTGCTGCCTGGCCAAGCGCGGTGGAGGCGCCATGCGGTGTCGAGGGGTCCGCTGACGTCGAATCGCCCGTGCACCAGAAATCCTGGGATGCCCAACAGCCGGTGCGCGTCGTCGAGGATTTGCTGTGGTCGCAGGAAGCACCCGCGGGACCAGTAGTGAGTCACGATCCGGGCGATGGCGAGCTGTTCGGCGGGTTCGGCCACCGATAGGTCAGGTTCGTGATCGGGGGCGAGGGAGACATGGGTGTCCTCCCAGTCGCACCAGGCCTGTGCTGCAGCCGCTCTGACGGCAGGGTTGTCGTCGTGGAGCAGTTGGCTGTAGCCCGCGGGCAGGTTGCCGTGGCGGCGCTCGGGTGGAAGGTGGTCACGGAAGGCCTCCCATTCGCGGGGAAACACCTTTCCGATGTCTTGGGTGATCCAGTCAATCTCGGATCGGTCGCCGTTCGTGACCGCGGCTAAGACGAGCGCGGTGACACGTTGGGGATGCTGCTGGGCGTAGACGAGGCCGAGGGTGACCCCCCAGGAACCTCCCCAGACCAGCCAGGTGTCCACCTCCAGATGCTCGCGGAGTCGTTCGATGTCGTCTACCAGGTGCTGGGTGGTGTTCGTGCTCAGGTCGACCACGGGGTCGCCGGCCCAGGGCGTGCTACGGCCGCTGTTGCGCTGGTCGAACGCGACGATCCTGTAGCGCTGGGGGTCAAATAGTCGACGTAGACCGGGGGAGCTGCCGCTCCCAGGTCCTCCGTGTAGGACTACGGCCGGTTTGCCTGCGGGGTTGCCGGAGACCTCCCAGTACAGGGAATGACCATCGCCCACGTCGAGCATCCCGGACGCGTGCGGTTCGATCGGTGGGTATCGGGTCATGGGCCGATCTTGCCTCCAGTTGGAGGGGGCCAGATGCGGGAGGCCTATCGCTCCTTGGAGCGTCCCGATAGACGGTCGTCGCCGACACTGTGCCGGTGACCCACCCAAGCTGGACGAGTCGTCACCTTAGCCTCGCCAACGCCCTCGATGATCGGCCGAGCGACTTGCCGCACTTGCTGCGCCGGATGGCGCAGCACATCGAAGAACTCGAGCTCGACCCGATGCATATCGCGGACCTAGTACTCCACTCGGAGATCGGCGAGGACGGGCCGTGGTGGTCGATGACCCTGTACTGGTCGCCCAGCGAGTCTGCGTCTCAATAGACGGTCCGCGACGGACGCCTCGGTTGCGGTTGAGGGAGCACCACCTGTAGTCAAGGCAGATATGCTGATCTGCCGGTCGCCCGACTTAGGAGACGCTATGGCCTGGCTCGTTTGGACTGCTGTCCTCGTCCTTGTTGCCTCCTTACTCGCAATCTCTTACTGGCACGACCGCGACGCTCGACGACGTGGTGCTACCCCATCCTCGGCGGGGTCGATGGTTGAAGCGACTCGCACAAATCGGTGGCAAACGGTCCGTAGGAGCAGTCAACTTCTCCAAGGTGGGGCCACACCGCGATCTCAAGATGCTCACCGCGAAACCTGGAAGAAGCCCTGAAATCACCCGCACTTGTCCCGTTGATTTTCGAGAGCGGGCCGCGTGCTTTTCCCGTCTCCGTGTCCCGGTTGACGGTCGTTAGCGGCGCTGTCCTGAAGCCGGATCTGTAAGAGAGATTCTTCTCAAGGTGGCATCCTGCGGTCATGACTCAACCGCTCGCTGACGCCGACCTGGCCGCTCTTATCGGGCTTCTCTCCGTGCTGGAGGCCCACCTCATGGGGGGCGGGATTGACCCCTACGTGGCCAGCAGTTTCGCCGACCGCCTGCATCGGGATGGACTGACAGAATCCGCCGACCCAGGGGTTCCGCTGCGGCATGGCATCAACGATCTGAACCACCGCATCCGTTCTGCGCTGGGGGATTACGAGGTCGCCCCAGACTCGGTCTCGTTTCCCGAATGACCTCCGTGTCCCGGTAGACGGTGGTCTGCGGACGCGTGTGCTCCCACCGACCGAGCTCGGCAGTGGTCAGTCACGGTCGTGCCCGCGACCCACTAGGCGGTTGCTGGCGGCAGGACGGCGACTTGCCCTTCGATGATGGCTGTAGCCGGACGCGCGGGATCCAGGCTGGTCGGGGCTTGGATGACTGTTGTCGACAGCCGCATGTCCAGCGACATCACAACTGCTTCGGGGCGCTCTACGTGGATTTCGACCACCTGGTCGGACACGGTGGTCCACCCTGTAATTCGGATGGGATGTGATGTGCTCTCTAAGAGCGAGATGGAGAGGCCCTTCTTGTCGCTCGTCCACCGCGCCACGAAGGGAGCAGTTGGCGGTTGGCCTGGCCTGGGCCACATGTTTGGGGGGCCACCGTCTTGTGTGTATATGACGATCGCTTCCTGCACGTGCAGCCTCTCCGGGTGTGGTGGTGAGTGGACCACCGGATCGCCATGGATAGTTTTCGGTTTTTCGAACGCGGCAGTTGACGGTGTTGGTCACGTCGTAGGCAGGTTAATAGGTACGAGTTGGCCAACATCGGCGTACAGGGGAAGAGGGCTGTCGAGTTCTTCGAGGACGGCGTCAATCCCGCCTGCTGTTTCGACGGCGGTGGCGAAAATGGAAACGTCAATGCCATCGGCTTGGGTGCGGGGTGCGACCACTGAGACGACGGTTGAGTGTTCGCTGATGAGCCGGTCAGCTTCCTGGAGCAGGTCCCCGTATCGGTAGGGAGTCGAAACCACGTCGATGGGCACCGTGTCGTCGTAGTCAGCGGTGATGGCGCTGATGGTGGGAGGGAGGGTGCCGAACCAATACAGTGTGATTCCGCCCGTTGTGCGGTCAAAGGCCGGTAGGCCGTTACCGGTCGCGTCGGCGATAGATTGCAGCCGCTCGATGGCGCCGTAGGAGTCGACATCCATTGCAACTTCACCCTGGGCCGTCGAGGTACTTGTACCCGTGTCATGGATCGGTCCCGGGTGCGGGCTGGTGTAGTCGGATGCATCGGCGTCGGCCAGATGCGGGCCAGCGTGGGGCTGGACAGGCGCAGCACCGCAGGCAGACACGACGCAGGCCATGGCGAGCAGGGCGAGTTGCAATCGAGCTGGGCGCTCCGCCGGGGTCATAACTCGTCACTGTGCCTCACCGGTGGCTCAAGCGACTAGGGCTCTGGTGACGTCGCCTCGTCAGAGGGTTGGCGGCGGTGGGTGTCGCTGAGGAGTGAGCCGGGTTGCTTGTTGCTCACCCAACGTCGAATAGGGGCGTCTGACCTGTGTGCCCGGATGCGCGGGTCCTGCGCGGCGTGGCCGAGTTGGTGAGGCTGGTTGCTTGGCGGGTGAGGCGGTGGAGTTCGGTTTCGGCGTGTTCGACGTCGAGGAGTGCTGCGTCTGCGCGGCGGTGGGCTTCGGCGGCGGCGTGGGGGTGCGGGCTTGGGTGACGGCGCGTTCGGCGTTGGCCAGTGCAATCTCCGCGGCGGCGATTAGCTGGGTCTGCTTCTCAATTTGGGCGCGCAGTTGATCGCCCCCGCTCTCAAGCATGATTCACCGTAATCCATGATGGCGGCATTATGGGCGCCACCCGGAATGAACGATTGAGCGGTTATCGCTAGGGTGGGTAAGTCGATGTTCGTCTATGGAATTGAGAACTGTTGTGGCTCGCAAGACGCAGATCATGCTCGAGGACGACCTGTCTGGGGAGCTGCTGGAGGATGGTGCGGGGGAGACGATTTCGTTCGCGCTGGATGGCACGTCGTATGAGATCGACTTGTCGAAGGAGAACGCGGGTCGGTTGCGTGATGACTTGGCCCGGTACACCGGCGCGGCGCGGAAGGTGTCGTCGCCAGCTCGTCGATCGGGGAGCTCGAGCGGGGGGGCCAAGCGGTCATCCGGTGGTGGCCGGACGGACCTGGCGGCGATCCGGGAGTGGGCCAAGGCGAATGGTCATGAGGTGTCCGAGCGGGGCCGGATCGCTGGGGCTGTGGTCGAGGCCTACGACGCGGCCCACTGACCGCAGGCGTCAGTCCGCCGTCGTGCTGCAGTCGGTGGGCGGGTGCGGTGCCGGGTCGACTGGTCGCAGCTGCTGGGTGGTGGCGGTGCCGAGGTAGACGAACCAGGTGCGGCCGCCGGCGCCGGTGTCTTCGATAGGACCTTCGACGGTGAGGCTGTCGTGGTCCAGGACGCACCGGCTGTCCGGGCTCTATGGGGTTCTGGTCGAGCAGCGCCTCGCGTAAATGTCCCCGCAGGGCTGCAGCGACTCGGTTGGGGTCGGCGGGGAACGGGAACAGCATGGCCGCGCTCAGGGGGGCATCGGCCGAGTCCGATCCGCTGGCGAGGTCGGTCATGGCGGCATTCTGCCCGCTCAGTTGCGCCAGTCCTGTGGCCGGCGTAGCTGTCGGATGCACCGCGGCGCGGGATGCGTTGGTCCCGGTCAGCGGCCGCGAAAAGCGCTTGGCCGGTGGTGGCCAGCCTGGCGGCTGGGGCAAGGCCCGCGTGGTCGGGTTCGGGGGGGCGGCGGGTCGACCCAGTCTGAGGGGGTGGGGGCCCGACCGGTCAAGGCCGCCTGCAGCGCCGCTGCGCGGTCGGGCTGCGCCCGAGCCTGGACCGCCCACCCTCGCCCCCTCACCCCCGGGTCTCCCGACCCGCCGCACACAGCCGGCGGGCAGTCGGGAGGAGACGCCGATGGTCATCATCTTCAGCTCCGCCGCTTGCCGCGGAGCTCGCGTATGCGCCTGGGCGACCAAGTCTGATTCGGAGGACAAGGTGCGCTCGCGCCTCGACAGGGAGGTTGTGTCCGCGACTTCCGACCTCGGGCAGGCTCTCCCGCTGGTGGGGTGACCTAGCCATGTCCGGGTGGGGTAGAGCGCCCAGGGATACGCCTGACGCCTCGCGACCTGCTCCTCTGCGTGCAGGCGCTCGTTGGTTTCGCGTTCAGGACGCCCCCGACCCGATGTTGACGCCCGTCTCGTGCCATCCGCCTTCTAGTGATTCCGACAACCGCGCAGGTCAAGGCGTCAAACGCGGCTAGATTCCGTGCCATTCGCGTGCCAGTAGCGGCGGCGAAAGAGGGTCCCCAGGGGTGAACAGAGGTTACTTCCGCAACGTCCTGAACAGCGTTAATCAGATTTCACGAAGGTGGTCGAGGCGGTTTCAGCAGTCTTGAAAACTGCTAGGGGTTCACGCTCCTCGAGGGTTCGAATCCCTCGCCCTCCGCCCCGACGACCAGGCGCACCCGGAGGACGGGTGTCGCCGCTGCGTCGGGTGGGCTGGGTCCGCTGTCCGGGTGGGCTCGAGGGGGACGTCCCGTCCCTAGAGCGCTCGGAGGGTCGGGCGGTGCGTGGTCGACGCCTCGCGCTTGCGCAGCCAGGGCACCAGGTCGCCGGTGGGCATGGGCCGTGCCAGGTGCCAGCCCTGGACGAGGTCGCACCCGATGCCGGCGAGGAGGTCCCAGGTCTGCTGGTCCTCCACGCCCTCGGCGACGACCTTCAGGCCCAGGTGGCCGCCCAGGTCGACGATGGCCCGGACGATGGCGACGTCCTCACCGCCCGTGCGCAGCCCGGTGACGAAGCTCTGGTCGATCTTCACCTCGTGGACCGGGAGCTTCTTCAGGTAGGACAGCGAGGAGTACCCGGTGCCGAAGTCGTCGACGGACAACAGGCACCCGAGCTCGCGCAGGCGGTGCAGCACGGCGATGGTGCGAGCGGGGTCCGCCATGACCGAGCCCTCGGTGACCTCGAGGGTCAGCCGGTCGGCGGGGACCCCGTGCCGGCGGAGCAGGCGCTCCACCTCGTCGACGAGGTCGGTGTCGTGCAGGCTCCGGGTCGACAGGTTGACCGCCACCGACAGGTCCGATCCGGCGGCTCGCCAGGCGGCGACGGCGGCCAGCGACCTGTCCAGGACCAGGGTGGTGAGGGGACCGATCAGACCGCTGCGCTCGGCGACCGGGATGAACTCGTCGGGCCCGACCCGCCCCAGCTGGGGGTGGGTCCAGCGGACCAGGGCCTCGACGCTGACCACCCGACCGGTGCCCACCTCGGCCTGGGGCTGGACGTGCACCTCGAGGTGTCCCTCGTGCACGGCGGTGCGCAGCTCGGTCGCCAGCGCGAGTCGCCGGGGGTCCTCGGCGGCCAACGTGGGGTCGAAGACCCGCAGGCCGCGGGTGGACGCCTTGGCGTCGTGCACGGCGAGGTCGGCCCTCTTCAGCAGGGCCGCGGGCTCGGTGGCGTGGGCGGGCGCGAGTGCGACGCCCAGCGAGCCGGTGACCTCCACCTCCATGCCGTCCAGGGGCACCGGGTGCTCCAGGGCACGCAGCAGACGGCGGCCCAGCCGCACCGCCGCGTCCTCGTCGGCGAGGTCACCGGCGAGCACGGCGAACTCGTCACCGCCCAGGCGCGTCACGAGCGCCGCCGACCCGGCCGCGTCGGTCAGCCGCTGACCGACGACGGCGAGCAGCCGGTCGCCCTGCTGGTGACCGAGGGCGTCGTTGACCTCCTTGAACCCGTTCAGGTCGAGGATCATCACCGCGGTGCCCGGTGACCGGCCGTCGGCCACCTTCTCCAGGGCCGTGGTCAGCCCGCGTTGCAGCTGGCTGCGGTTGGGCAGGCCAGTGAGGGCGTCGTGCACGGCGTCGTGGCGGAGCTGGTCGACCAGCTCGCCGTTCTGCAGGGCCACCCCCGCCTGTGCGGCGACGTTCTCGGCGAGGGTGACGTCGCCGGTGTCGAAGGTGCGGACGTCGCCCAGTCTGTCCAGCACCACCAGGGCACCCAGGACGCCGGTGCTCCCCCGCAGGGGGACGACGACGGCCTCGCGGGCGGCCCGGGCATCGAGCCACTCCCGCTGTTGGCTGTCCCGGGTGCCCCGCTGGAGGAGCACCGACTGCCCGTCGTGGACCACGAGGTCCAGGACCCAGGCGTCGGTCCGCACGGTCTCCTCGCTGCGGCTCAGCCGGCCGGAGGGGCCGAGGCGGACGTGCGCGGTGACCCCGTCCCGGCTCCCGATGAACACCGCTTCGGCGCGGTCGGCGTGCAGCAACCCGCGGGCCTCGCTCAGGACCTGCGTGAGCACCTGGTCGGTCCCGGGGGAGTCGCTGACCGCCTGGGTGAACCGCAGGAGCCGTTCGAGGTCCAGGTGCCGCTCGGTGAGGCCGGCGTAGGCGCGGTAGCCGAGCACGAGGCCGGTCAGTGCGGGCACCAGCAGCCAGGCCGAGACGAGCGAGGCCTGCAGCGAGGTGACCACCACGAGCCCGATGGTGACGACGACCGGTGCGGTGGGGTCCCCGACCGCGATGTCCCGGAGCAGTCCGCGCAGGTCGAGGTCGCGCTCGTAGACGGCGATGACCGCAGCGAGCGCGATGCTGCCGAGCGCGTGCGCGGCGAAGGCGCCGGCGAGGGCGCCGATCCAGGCCAGCGGCTCGCTGTCCGGCGCCGCAGTGATGACCAGGTGCAGCACGGCGGTGGTCAGCACGGTCTGGGCGCTGATCAGGGCGAGGTTCCAGCCGGTCTTCAGCGGCGAGCGGCGCTGCCAGGCGAAGACGGCGGCCGAACCCACAAGGCGGCCGAGCACCAGGTCCACCGGGCTGGCGAAGAACAGGCCGAGCACCAGCGGCAGTTCGCTGACCGAGACCGTCCGGGCCTCCCGGGCGGTCTGCACGTGCAGGACGCAGGCCTCGGTGACGGCGAACGCGGCAGCCAGGACCCACCAGGGGAGGGGCACGAGGCCGGAGAGGGGGTCTGCCCCGACGAGGGGGCCGCCGAGAGCGGTGGCCACCAGCAGGAGCGCCAGGCCCTGGACGACGACGACCACCGAACGGCGGTCCGCCGCAGGTCGACTCATCGAGGCCTCACCCCTCGGACAACGGCAGGGCGGGACGGGCTGTTGAGCCCGTCCCGCCCTGTCTCACCCGCCGGGGTCACCCACCGGCAGGCATCAGCTCCAGGCCACCGAGGAGAACCCGACGCTGCGCCACGTCCGCGCCGACCACGACGCGTCCCGCCAGGTGCGCGCCGTCCACGACCCGTCCCGCCAGGTGCGGGCCGACCAGTCCGCGGACGTCCACGCGACCCCGTTCCAGTTCACGGCCCACGCCGCGGTCGGCCAGGTCTGCCCGGACCAGGAGCTGCCGGTCCAGACCGTGCCGCGCCACCGCCCGCCGTCCCAGACCGTGCCGTTGGTGGTGGCCCGTGCCCACCCGGCCGCGTCCCAGCGGTTGCCCTGGACGTCGACCTCGCCGGTGAGCTCGGAGACGCCGTCGAAGACGTGCGCGCTGCCCCGCGAGGCCTCCAGCGACCCGGTGCCGCGACCCCACGGGCGGGGGAGCAGGGAGGTGGCGATGGCCCCCAGGGTCGGCATTCGCCGGGCCTGCGTGATGTCGACCAGACCGGAGCCGCGCCGCAGCGAGCTGATGCCGGTCAGCCCGTTCGCCGACCCCATGATCACGGCCTTGACCTGGTCGGGCGTCATCCAGGGGTACTGCTGCAGCAGGAGTGCTGCCTCACCGCTGACCACGGCGGCGGCCTGCGACGTCCCGGAGGCGTGGGCGAACCGGCTGCCGACCCGTGAGGAGGGGAAGGCCTGGTCGGCGTAGCCGTTGGGCACCCGTGCGCCGATGACGGAGACGCCCGGCGCGACGACGTCGACGGCGCGGGAGCTGTCGCCCCGGGTCGACCACGCCGGCACGGTGTCGTCGGCCCGGGTGACCGTCCCGGCCGTGTCGGAGGCCCCGACCGCGATCACGAAGGGGTCCCGGGCCGGCTGGGCGAGGGTGAGCGTGGACTCGCCCTCGTTGCCGCCGGCCACGACCACGACGATGCCGTTGCGCCAGGCGTTCTCGACCGCGAACGTGATCGGGTCGATCTGGGTGTCCTGCACCGAGTCGGTGCCGTAGGACAGGTTGATCACCCGGATGTTCATGCCGGGGTCCCGGGCGTGCTCGACGACCCAGTTGATCCCGGCGATGACCTGGCTGACGTCCACGGCGCCGTCGCTGGCCCCGACCTTGACGTCGACCAGGGTGGCGTCGGGGGCGATGCCGTTGAACCGCGTCGGGTCCAGGTAGGACGACGGGGTCCCGGCTGCGTCCCGGCCGGCGATGATCGAGGCCAGGTGGGTCCCGTGCCCGAAGGCGTCCAGGTGGGCCAGGTCGGGCGACTGGCTGTCGAAGGAGAGGTCGGCGCCGTCGACGACGTTGCCGCTGACCAGGCCGGGGACGGGGGACACCCCGGTGTCGATCAGCGCGACGCCCACGCCCCTGCCGGTGTACCCGGCGCGCCACGACGCGTGGGCTCCGGTGACCTCGGCGATGTTGTAGAGGGAGCCCTTGTCCCCGACTGCGTCGTACCCGAGCCCTGCGTCGGCGGGCGGGGCGGCCGTCCCGCCCGGAGCGGGCTCCGGTGACGTGGCCCCGGCCGGTGCCGATCCGCTGGCGGTGGTCTCAGCAGCGGCGGTGGCGGCAGGGGTGGACCCGGGCGACGTGGACGCCGTCGGGGTCGGCTGGGTGGGGTCGGCCCCGGTCGGGGTCGCCTCGGTCGGCGTCGGCGTCGGCGTCGGCGTCGGCGTCGTCGTCCCCGTCGCGGCCGGGGACGACGCGGAGGCCGGTGCCGCGGCCGACCCCGGCGGAGCGGGGCTCGCCTGCGCGGAGCCGGCCCCCACGACCGTGGCCGACAGACCCACCGCAGCGGTGAGGACGGCCGTCGCCACGGCCCTGGTGAGCTGGATCGTGCCCGGGCGCCTCACGACGCGCGCCGGACGGGGAGGTCGTACACGTGGGGTCCTGTCTCTGGGTGGACTACCTCATCCGTGAGGCATGTGCGTTCAGTAGGACAGCCGTGACACTGCGTGTCATCCGGGTCGGGCTCCGGTGTCACCCCGCCGAGTCACCCCGGTCGCCGACGGCGGTCGGGCACCGGGTCAGCTGGCGGGGTCGGGGGCCACGGTGGGTGGGATGTCGACGGGGCCGGCTTCGTCGGGTCGGGGTCGGTCCTGGCGGTGCAGCCGGATGGCCACCAGTGCGATGTCGTCGTCGTGGTCCGCGTCGACGAGGCGGTCGATGATGCCGTCGCACAGCTGGTCCAGGCCGTGGTCGGCGAGCTCGGTCGCGGCGGCGCGCAGGGCGGCGAGTCCGCCGTCGAGGTCGCGGTCGCGGCGCTCGATGAGGCCGTCGGTGTAGAGCAGGACGGTGGCTCCGCGCTGCAGGGTGATGACCGATTCGGTGCGGGGGGTGTCGTGCTGGACGCCGAGCATCAGCTCGCCGTGCCAGGTGCCGACCTCGGTGAGGGTGCCGTCGGGGTTGATGACCAGCGGTGGGGGGTGGCCGGCGTTGGACCAGCGCATCCGGGTGGTGCCCAGGTCGACCTCGTCGGGGGTCTGCTCGAAGCGGGCCAGGGCCAGGGTGGCGTAGGTGGACAGCTGGAGCTGGGCGATGGACGTGTCCAGCTGGGTGAGCAGCTGGGCGGGGCCGGTGTCGGCGATGGTGGCGATCCCGCGCAGCATGCTGCGCAGCTGACCCATCGCTGCTGCGGCAGCGGTGTCGTGGCCGACGACGTCGCCGACGACCAGCACGGTGGCCCCGCCGGGCTGCATGAACGCGTCGTACCAGTCCCCGCCCACCCGTGCGGCCTCGGTGGCGGGTAGGTAGCGCACCACGATCTGGGCGTGGTCGGGTTCGGGTGGGGCGGTGAGCATGCTGCGCTGCAGGTCCTCGGCCAGTCGCCGTTGCTGGTCGATGAGCCGGGCGTTGTCCAGGGCCAGCCCGACCCGGGCGGCGACCTCGGCAGCGGTGGCCCGGTCGGGTCCGGTGGTGGCCCGGTGCCGGGCGTGCGCGAGGGTCAAGGTGCCCAACACCCGGTCCCGGCCCCGCAGCGGCAGCACCGTCATGCTCCCGGGATCCAGCGAGTGCAGCAGCTGCCGGGCCGGCCCGGTGGCCACGGCGTCCAGGGCGGGGCCGGTGAGGTCGTGGTGGTCCAGGACCACCACCTGCCCGGTGTGCAGTGCCCGGGTCACCGGTGAGGACACCGGGGCCGCCCGCAGTGACTCCTCGGCGTAGCGGCGGACGAGATCGGCGCGGCCGGGCTCGACGTGCGCCGCGCCCACCTGAACCAGGGACCCGCCGGGGTCGACCAGCGCCAGGCAGGCCCAGGTGGCCAGCCCGGGCACCAGCACCCGCGGGAGCTGGGCGACGGCGGCGGCCGGGTCCAGGGTGCCGGCCAGGGCGTCCCCGACCTGAGCCAGCAGCGCGAGTCGTTCCTGGACCTGACGGCGTGCGGTGACCTCGGTGAAGTACAGCCACAGCCCGTGCTCGGTGGGCACGGCGTTGACCTCGAACCACTGGTTGAGCGGCTCGGGGTAGAAGGCCTCCACGGTCTCGGCGACCCCGGTGGCCATCACCCGCCGGTAGACGGCCCCGAACTCGTTGTCGACGTTGGCCGGGAACGCCTCCCAGTAGGACCGGCCCACCAACTGCTGCGCGGTGTACCCGACTGCTTTCTCGCCGGCGGTGTTGAGGTAGCGGACGACCCAGTCGGTGTCCAGCTCCATCAACCCGACCGGCATGGATCCCAACGTGGGCGAACCGCTCTCGTCGTCGGGGTCGTCCCACCACCGCGGCACCGCGCACCTGCTCCCACTCGCCGATCGACCGTCCCGGGACACTGGGCTCGGCCGGCAGATGATCATTCACGTCGCGTGCGGCAATGTCACGCACCACCGTCACGACCAGCGCTGATCGTGTTCCACGCGGGTGGGCGGAGCGTTCCAGCAGTCCTGAGAACTGCTGGGGGTCCACGCTCCTCGAGGGTTCGAACCCCTCGCCCTCCGCGCCGCACGGCCTCGACGACGGTGACCCCGTCCCTCCCGGGACCGGGCACGCTGCGGGCGACGTCGGGCCGACCTGCGGCAGGGTCCCCCGATGGGGCGCCGAGCTGTGTGACGCTGCACGTCGCCGGGCAGGTCGGCGGTGGGAGCCGAACGGTTGCACGCGATACTGCACGGCGCGGGGACCGCCGCCGAGAGGGTCCGCGGACGA
>Ga0325400_1000142_pt1 | contig 45036 bp, 36 predicted proteins | sample PopdelMetagenome_2_FD_205662 | JGI IMG/M metagenome (GOLD analysis project Ga0325400, IMG submission 205662) | Populus deltoides microbial communities from Bellville, Georgia, United States - Xylem-PdKOR-R1 | ecosystem: Host-associated > Plants > Phyllosphere > Stem > Wood/Secondary xylem... | reverse complement strand
CAGCCCGTCGCGCTCGCGCAGGCTGAACCCGCCGGCGGCGAACGCGCCCAGCGTGGTGACGGCGTTGTCGGCGTTGGTCAGCGTCACCGACCCGCCCGCATTGCCCGCCAGCCCGGCCGCGACGATCGTGGTGCCGGCGCGCTGGGTGATCGTGCCGGTGATCGCGTCGCCGCCACTGCCGCCCAGCGTCACCGTCCCCGTCGCCGCGGCGACCGGACCCAGAGTCAGGCTGCTCGCATCGACGATGCGCACCGCCCCGGGGGTGGCGTCGGTGGTCGTCAACGACCCGCCGAGCACGATCGCGCCGTCATTGCCGTCGAGCGTGATCGTCCCCGCCCCGGCATCGATCGCCGCGCCCGCGGTCTGGACGATGCCCGCCGCGGTGAGCCCGATCGCCCCGTTGGTCGAGATGCCGGACAACCCGTCCACCTGCCCGACCGACAGTTGCGCGGCATCGTCATAGTTCAGCCCGCCGCCGCGCACCGCAGCCGCGATCGTCCCGACGCGGTTGCCGGTGGCGCCGAACGTCGCGGTCCGCGCGTCGATCGCGAGCCCGGTCAGCGCGGTCGCGCCGCCCAGTCGACCCGCAAAGCTTGCGCCCCCCGCCCCGCCGGTCGCAACCGACAACAGGTGCGCGCCGTCCACGGTGCCGCCGAAGCCCACCGCACCGCCCGCGGTCGTGAACCGCGCGTCCGCCGCCAGCGTCACCGCGCCCGCGTAGCGCTGCTGCCCGCTCGTCGCGACGGTGCTGCTGTCCGCCGGGATGCCCGCTGCGAAGACGATCGGCCCGGTGCCGCCGACCTCCAGCGAGGCGAGCGGCGCGGTGTTGCCGACCGGGGCGTTGAAGCTCGTCGCCCCAGCCGTGGTCACCACCAGCGCCTGCGCGCCGTTGACCGTCCCGTCAAAGCTGATCGCGCCGGTGCCGGTCCCGCCGCCGCTCTGGAGCGTGGTCGCGCCCGCCAGGGTCACGGCGCTGCGATAACGCTGGCCCCCGCTGGTGTTGATCGTGCCGCCCAGCGAGGCCGTGCCGATCACGTCGAGGTCGCCGACCCCGACGAAGCCGCCGCCGATGTCGGTGCTTCCGCCGAAATTGAGGATCAGGGCGCGGCCGTTCCCGGCCACGCCGCCCGCGAAGCTGGCGCCCGCGCCGGTCAGCACCGTGTCGGCCCCCAACGACAGCCGGTCCGCATAGGTCTGCACGCCGCTGGTCGTGACCGCGCCGCCGTTCACGGTCGTGGTGCCGCCGCCGTCGACCGTCAGCGACGCCAGCGCGTCCGTGCCGCCGACCACGCCGCCGAACACCGTGTTGCCTGCGGCCGTGACGGTCAGCGCCTGCGCGCCGTCCACCGTGCCCGCGAAGCTGGCCGCGCTCGCGGTCACCAGCGTCGCACTGCCGAGCCGCACGGCGTCGTTGTACGCCTGCACGCCGCTGGTCGTAAGCGTGCCGTTGAGGATCGTCGTGCCCGGCGCGTCGGTGGTGATCGCGGCCAAGCCGCTCGCCCCCTCGCCGAAGGTCGTCGTGCCCGCGGTGTTGACCGTCAGCGCATTGGCGCCGCTCAGCCGCGCCAGGGTGATCGCCCCGCCGCCGTCGCTCTGCAGCGTCGTCGCCCCGGCCAGCACGACCGCGTCGACCCAGCGCTGCGCCCCACGTGTCCTGACCACGCCGGCGAGGGTGGTGGTACCGCCGCCGTCGACCAGCAGGTTGCCGACGCCGGTGAACGGATCGGCGGCGAGCGCGCTGTCGCCGGAGAAGCGGAGGGTGAGGTCGTTGAACCCCGCGCCCCCGTTCACCCCGGCCGCGAAGCTGCCGTCGGTCCCGCTCAGCACGGTCGCGGCACCCAGGGTGACCGCGCCGCCATAGCTCTGGGTGCCCGCGGTGCGGATGCTGCCGCCGTCGATCGCCACGCCGCCGGTGCCCCGCGTCGCCAGCGATGCGAGCGGCGTGACGTCGCCCACCGCGCCGCCGAAGCGGGTCGTGCCGCCCGTATCGGTCACCAGCGCGCCGCCGCCGTTCACCGCCCCGGAGAAGGTGATCGCCCCGTCGCCGGTGGACCTCACCCGGATCGTGCCGGTCGCGTCCGCCGCCGTCGTCACCGCCGCGAAGCTCGCGTCGCCCGCGGTGCGGCTGTCCAGCGACCCGGTGGTCAGCGCGCCGGTGAAGCGAACCGCCCCGGTCGTCGCACCGCCCCCTCCCTGCCCGATGCTCGTGGCGCCAACGACGGCGACCGGGCCGAAGAAGGTCGCGCTCGATCCGCCGTTGACGGTCAGCGATGCGACCGGCCCGGTGATCGCGTCAACGGTGATCGTGCCGGCCGAACCCGCCCCCAGGTCGACCGCGCCCGTCCCGCCGATCGCGTCCCCGTCGATCGATCCGCCCGCCGCGATCGTCTTGGTGCCCGTTCCGCCCAGTGTCGCGAAGGTCACGTCGCCCGCCGCGGCGCTCGCCGTCAGGGTGCCGGGGACGCTCAGCGAGCCCAGCGCGGTGCTGCCGGTGGTGAAGGAAGAGAAGCCGCCGCCCGTCGACGAGGGTCCGGTCAGCGCGATGGAGGCGAGGCGCAGCCCGGCCGTGCCCAGCACCGCGTCGCCGTCGGCGCGGAGCGTGCCCACCTCGACGGTGGTGATCCCGTCGCCAACTCCCGCCAGCGTCAGCCCGGCGGCGGCGCCGAGCGCGTCCGCCGCGATCGAGCTGCCCGCGGTCAGGGTGATGCCGCCGATGGCGGTGGTCGCGCTCGCCAGCCTGATGCCGTTGGTCGTGGACGCGGTCAGCGACCCGGAGGCGAGCGGGCCGGTGACGGTCAGCGCACCGGTCGCAGTCCCCTGGCCGATCGATACCGCGCCGCCCGTGTTGACCGCGCCGTTGATGGTCGCCTGCGCCGCGCCGTTGATCGTCAGCGATGCGGCCGCGACACCGGTCGCCGACACGCCGTTCAGAGTGATGGTACCGTTGCTCGCGGCGGTCAGGTCGACCGCGCCGGCGCCGAGCGTCGCGAACCCGGCGCCGCCGGTCCCCGCCCCGCGGATCGATCCGCCGGACGTCACGACCTTGGCACCCGCACCCGCCAGCGTGCCCAGCACCGCGCCGCCGGACCCGGCATTGATCGTCAGGGTGCCGCGGAGATCGGACCCCGCGACCCGCGCCACGCCGTTGCCGCCGGTGGTCGAGATCGTGATGGTGCCATCCGTTGCCCCCGCATCGGTCAGCGCGCCGGTCGTGACACCGCCGTCGCCGGTCAGGGCCAGCGTCTTGGCACCGCCCCCGCTCAGGGTCACCGCACCGGTGGTCAGCAGCCCGTCCGAGCTGATCGCATTGCCCGTCCCGCTCAGCGTCAGCGAGGAGAAGGTGATCGCGCCGACCGGGTCGAGCGCGCCGACCGGATCGGTGCCGATCTGCTGGGTGATCGTCCCCGCGACGACGTTGCCCAGCGACAGCAGGTCGGTGCCGTTCGCGGTGGCGATCGCCAACACGCCGGTGCCGCCGTCACCGGCGCGAAGCGTCGCGCCCGCGAACCCGATGTCGCCCGTGGCGCTGCCACCGATCGCCAGCTGCTCGCCCCCGGCCGCATCGTCGTCGGCGACCAGCGACAGCCCGGCGAGGCCGGTGATCGCCCCGGCTGTGCCCGCCCCGCCGGTGGCCACGATCGCCGTCCGCCCGCCCGCGGTCTGGGTTACCGCGCTGCCGTTGCCCAGCGTCACGCTGGTACCCGTCACCGAGAAATCGCCGGTGGCGGTGACGCCGCCGCTCACCCGAGCGGCGCCACCGGTCGCCGAAACGGTGAAGCTGCCGTTGGTCGCCGAGCCGCCGCTGCTCAGCACCGCGCCCGCCGTGCTGGTCAGCACGGCATTGCCGTTGTTGGCGATCGCCCTCGTCGCGACGTCGAACGCACCGGTGGTGATCGCCACGCCCGACCCCGCGGTGACGGTGCCCAGCCGGGTACGCCCGCCGGCCGCGTCGGACCCGGCATAACCGACGGTGACCGATCCGCCGGTGGAGGTCACGTCGCTCTGGCCCGTGCCGCTCGCGGTGCCGCCGACCGCCACGCCGCTGATGACGACGTCGCCGGCCGCCGTGACCGACGTGAACCGCGCGTCGCCGGACAGGCCGTTGTCCGTGTTCGCCCGCAGCGTCGCGGTGCCGGATGAACGCACCACGCCGAGCGATTGGGTGTTGGCGGTGTTGATGTCGACCGCGCCCATCGCGTCGTTCGCCGTCACGTCGCCCATGGTCGCACTGGCCGCCGTGACCGCCACGCTGCCCGCGACGGTCGATCCGTTCACCGTCAGCGCCGTCAGCGGGTTCGCGGCGGTACCCAGCTGCACCGCCCCGGTCGCGGCCACCGCGCGGGGGTTCGCCGCACCGGCGGTACCGATGGTCACGACGCTGCCCGTCACGGCCAGCGAGGCAACGGGACTGGTTTGCCCGATACCGGCGGTGATCGTCTTGCTCCCCGTCCCGGCGAGCGTGACGCCGCCGCCGTCGATGCTGGTACCGTTGATGGCGCCGGACGCGGTCAGCGTCTTGGCACCGGTCCCACCGAGGTTGGTGAAGGTGAGCCCGCCGCTTCCCGCCGTGGCGGTCAGCGTACCCGTGAGCGTGCTGTTCTGGAGCGAGATGCGGGTGGTGGTGCTCGCCCCGCCGTTGATGGTGAGGTTGGTGGTCTGCCCGGCGATGTTGCCGATCGCGCCGCCGATCGTGACGCCGCCGCCACCGGCCAGCGTGGTGGTGCCGCCGCCGCCGAGCGTCAGGTCGCCCGCGATCGTCAGCGCGCCCGTGGTCGCGATCGTGTTGACGTTGCTGAGCCGCACGTCGCCGAAACTGACAGCCCCCGTCCGGTCGATCGACGCCGCCGGGTTGGCGCCACGCACCTCATTCAGCGTGCCGGCCACCACGTTGCCGATCCCGAAGGGGGACGCGGTCGTCGCCGTCTGGAAGGTGACCGTACCCGTGCCCGCGTCCAGCGTGCTGTTCGTCAGCGAGAGCGCCGTCGTGCCCTGACCGCCGACCGCGATGCTTCCTCCAGAGAGCCGCAGGTCGCCGTCGATGGTGAGCGCGCCGCTGCCTGCACGAAGGGTGACGGCGCCGGCCGCCGCCTGTGCCACGCTGCCGGCGCCGGGGAGCGCCGTGCCGTCGGTGCCGAGGGTGACGCTACGTCCCAGCACCGAATAGCGCGCCGCCGACACTCCGCCGGTCACCGTCGCCGAGCCGCCGATGCTGTTGACGCTGACCAGGCCGGTGCTGCGCATGCTGCCGGACACGTCGATGGCGCCGTTCGCCGCGGTGTCGATGAACGCCGCCCCGGCATTCAGGCGGCCGGTCACGTCGATAGTGCCGTTGGCGTAGATCGTCATGCGATCGCCGGTCAGCGTCGCACCGCCGCCCGATGCACCCAGCGAGCCCGCGATCTCCACGTCGACCCGGCCGCTGGTCGCCGCGTTGCTCGCGATGTCGGTCGGGAAGGTCAGGCCGAACTCCGCGCCGCCCAGCACCACCACCCCGTCGGTGGTCGTCGCGGTGGAGGCGCTCGCCGGGATCGACAGCAGCGCGTTGGTGGCGGCCTGCGCGCCGACCACGTAATAGGCCGTCTGTGCGGTGACGTCGCCGCCCGCGAGCAGCGCGGTGCCGTCGGCGCGGTCCAGCGAGGTGCCCGCGTTGATGGTGAGGCTCAGCGGGCTTCCCGGATTGGCGATGGTGACGTCCGAGGCGACCACGAACCCGACCGAGCCCGCGCCGGCATTGTGGGTGCCGCCGGTCAGCCGGATCACGGGCGCGATGAACGCCTGCACCCGGCCGTTGGTGACGATCTGCCCCGCCGCGCCGGTGATGCCGATCTCGCTGGCGAGCGGCGCGGTGAGGGTCAGCGGCTCGCCGCCGTCGAGGAAATTGTCCACGTCCGTGCCGTCGAAGCGCAGCGTGGTCGCGACGAACCCTTGGGTGTTGAAGTTGCCGGTCGCCCCCATGATGATGCCGTTGGGGTTGGACACCCACACCTCGACGCCGCGGCCCTGCGGCAGCAGCCCGGCGGCGGCGATGCGGCTGTTGACGCCGTTGATGGTGCCGCCCAGCGTGGTGGTGTTGCCCGCCGCGATGGTCGTCACCCGGTTCAGCACCACCGCCGTCTGCGCGCTGGACTGGTTGATGAAGTTCGCGGTGGCGTTCTGGGGGACGTTGAACCGTTCCCAGTTCACCACCGCGCGGGCGCTCGTCACGTTGACCTGGGTCGTGGATCCCGCCGTGCCGCCGGGGCTGACCACCACCGCGCCGTCCTGGAAATTGCCGACGCCCGGCACGGTCGTGCCGCCGTCGACGACGTTGACCTGGGCCGCCGCGGGGACGGCGAAGGCCGCCAGGCTCATGCTCAGCGCGCTGGACAGGGCCAGGCGGCGGCGGACGGCGGCGGCGTGGAGGGCGGCGGTACGGGCGTGGGTCATGGTCATCCCCTCGATGCGGTACTCAGCGCGCCTTGGCGCGGAACTGGGCGGTCAGCGACAGCAGGAAGCGGTCGGTGGGTGGCGCGGCGTCGATCAACAGCGCCCGGTCGCGCGGGCGGGCGTAGGTCGCCTCCAGCAGCAGCCGGTTCGGGAAGGTCAGCCGCACCCCGCCGCCCCACGACCGGATACGACGGTCGATCTCGGTCGAACCGCGGTCCAGGTTGGTCAGCCAGACCACGTCGGTGAAGCCGAACAGCTCGGTCGCGACCCGGTTCGACACCGGCAACACCGCCCGGACCTCGCCGCGAAGGCCCACCGCCTTGTCGCCGCTGTTCGATCCCGGATCGTATCCACGGCCGATGGTGAGGTTGCCCAGCGAGAATTCCTCGTAGTTGAGCAGCGGCTTGTTGGTCCACTGCCCGCGCGCCTGCCCGGCGATCGAGAAGATGCGACCCAGCCCGACCTGCCAGTCGAAGTCGCCGCGCACCACCACCGCGCGGCTGTTGCCCTCGATCCGCGAGGGCAGCGACTCGCCGATGCCGAAGTTGCCGACCGAGGTCGCGTTCAGGATGCCCAGGCCCTTGCGCGCCTCGATCCCGCCGCGCAGCGTGAACAGCGGCGAGCCGTCGTCGCGACGTCGCAGCAGGTCGCCCGAGAAGCGGAGGAAAGCGATCCGGAGTCGGTCCTCGTTCAGGCGCACTTGGCTGTCGGCTGCGGCGACGTCGGTGATCTGGTCGACGTAATCGACGCCGAGTGTCGCGCGCACGTTGGTGTTGATCGAGCGGACCAGCGGGTGGGTGAGGTCGAAGCCGGCGATCAGCGTGTCGGTGCGCAGGTCCAGCGCACCAAGGTCGGGGCGCGACCACGCATAGGTGAACCGCGGGCCCAGAGTCGTGCCCCGGTCGTCGATCGCGAAGATGTGGCCGATCTGCGCGATCCGCTGTTCCTCGAAGTCGCGGGTCGACGACACGCCGACATAGGTGACGTCCGACACGCCGGTCAGCCCATAGATCTCGCCACGCAGATAGGCGGTTTCGCGCCCCAGCGCGCTGCTGTTGTAGTTCTGCGCGTTACCCAGCACCGCGAACGGCCGGTAGGAAATGTTGAGGTCGCCGATGACGTCGCCCGGCTGGGTGCCCGCCGGCCGCAACGACAACTGCACGTCCAGCCCCGGCACGTCGCCCGCCAGCAGCAGCGCCCGCTCGGCGTCACGCTCGTTGAGGGGGTCGAGCGCGCGCAGCTGGGCGATGCGGTCCTCCAGCACGCCCCGATACGGTCCCGGATTGCCGCGGACGCGGACTTCGGTGATCCGCGCGGTGACCACCCGCAGCTCCAGCGTGCCGGTGGTGATGCTCTGTGCGGGGATCTGGACGGACGCGATCCAGCCGCCCCGCCGCAGCGCCGCGTTGGCGCGGTCGCGCAGGTCGCAGACGACTCGGATCGACTGGTCGCCCGACGGCGTGTCGATCCCGGCGAGCGCCCGTGAGATCTCGGGCTGAAGTGCGCTGCCGTCCGCGCGCACGAACCGCACCGACTGCAGGGCGAGGCGGATGTCCGATCCCTCGAACGGGCAATCGGGCAGGGCGATGGCCCCGCGCGCGTCGACGCTGACCGCCGACGGGCGCGTGCTGGTGTCCGGCGTCGGCGGCGTCACGACCTCGCGCGGGGTCGGGTTGGCGGGCAACTGCGGAGGGACGGGCGCAGTCTGCGCCGCAGCCGGCAGCGCGATCGATCCGCCGACCGCCAGCAGGATCGCGCCCGCGCATACCGAGTTCAGGCGTTCCAGCCCCGTCATCCCTGTCCCCCTCGCGCGCCGCGATCGGCACGCACCTACCTCGACGCGAATTTCCACCGCGCACGACATGACCGCCCCACTGCCGCGACCAGACCCGCGGCTTTCAGGATGCTATCGCACCGCGTTAACCTGCGTCAACAAAGCCGGCAGCGCGGTCGCCCCTGTCGGTGCATCGGTCGGTCGGGTGAATAAAGCGTGCATTCACCAATTGATAGGTCGGATATGGCGTCACGTGCTGGTCACGACCGGCCCCTGTGCGGCCGTCGCCGCGCTGGGCGCGCCGCGCCACCATTCGAGCAGCACCAGCACGATCGCGATCACGCCCAGCCCGGCGGTGAACAGGAACACGCTGGCATAGCCGACCCGGCCGATCGCCTCGCCCATCGCCGCGCGGCCTAGCGCGCCGACCAGGAAGGTCAAGGACGACAGCAAGGCGTACTGTACCGCGCTGTACTGACGCGCGACGATGGAGGAAATGTACGCCACGAACGCCGCCCCCGCGAGCCCGCCGGCGACGTTCTCGCCCGAGATCGCGATCATCAGCCTGACCATCCGCGGATCGGCCCCCAGCCGATCGAGCGCGAACAGGTGCGCGAACGCGTCGATCCCCGCCCCGCCCTGCGCCAGGTCGGCGTAGAGGAGGTTGGACGCTGCGGCGAGCACCGCCCCCGCCAGCATGGTCGGCATCCGCCCGACGGTGGCGAACATCACCCCGCCGATGCCCACGCCCAGGGTGGTCATCACCACCCCGAACAGCTTGGACGCGAACGCGACCTGATCGTTGGTGTAGCCGAGTTCGTCGAGATAGAAGGGAAATGCGAACGGCGCCCAGATGGAATCGCAGATGCGATAGGCGAGGATCAGCGCGACCACGATCGCCGCGCCCCACCGCAGCCGCCCGACCAGCTCCGAGAGCGGCAGCACGAGCGCGCGGTAGCAATGGTCGGCCGCCCGCCTGGCGGCGCCCACGGCCGCTCTGTCCTGCACTCGCGCGTGGCCGTTGGCCCATGCCGCGACCAGCGCCGGCAACACCACGGTGGCGATCACCACCCACGGCCCCCACCGCTTGGTGAAGTCGCCCGCGGAGGGAGCGACCCCGCCCGGCGCGACCGGCGACAGCGCCACCACCATGAACTGTCCCAGCACGGCCAGCGCCCAGGCCCAGCCCGCCGCGACGATCGCCAGCGCGATCCCCCGCCGCCGCGGATCGGGCACCGGGTGACCGCCCAGCGGGTCGGCGGCGGTGTCGTCGCCGTCCGCCGCCTCGGGCGCCAGCAGCGTCAGTGCCGCGAGCGCCAGCATCGCCACCCCCATCGCCGCATACACCGCCGGCCACCCGACCCGCGCGGCGAGCACCAGCGCCCCCGCTCCCCCGGCCAGCGCCGCGGTACGGTTGCCGAGCTGATAGATCGCGGACAGCAGCTCCACCGTTGCGACCTCGTCGGCGACCTCGATCCGCCAGGCGTCGATCACCACGTCCTGGGTCGCCGAGAAGAAGGCGGCGGCGACCGCCAGCGCGGCGAAGCTGCCGATCGCCGTGATCGGGTCGGTCGCCGCCAGCGCCCACAGCAGCGCGCCGAGCACGAGTTGGCACAGCACCAGCCATGACCGCCGCCGTCCGAGGCGCGCGAGTAGCGGCGGGCGGGTGCGGTCGACCAGCGGTGACCAGAGGAACTTGAACGCGTAGGCCAGCCCGATCCACGAAAGCACGCCGATTGTCGCCAGGCTGACCTTGAGCTCCCCCAGCCAGGCGTTGAGCGTGCCGATCAGCAGCACGAAGGGCAGCCCCGACGCAAAGCCCAGCGCCAGCATCACCGCCATTTTGCGGCTCCGCATCGCCGCGCGCACCAGCCCCCAGCCCTTCACCCGACCGGACTTCTCTTCCGCCACCGCCACGCCCTACTCCGCCTTGCCAAAGCCACGACCCTAGCGGCGAACGGTCGCAGGAGGGAAGCACAAGGGACTGTATCGAACGGGAGGACGCGATCGCCGCACCGATGGATGAACCCCCGGCGCCTCCGACCCCTTCGATCCGTGTGCCGGTATTGGTTGGGGTTCCGTGCCTCCATCGCCCGGCACACCGATCCAAAAGGTCCACGCATACTGGGGTGACGGTGATTTAACATGATCGGATACGCGCTACCCCGCCCCGGGCGGCAGGCGCGTCGTCATTGCGCCCGATCTAGCTACGCCCGCTCGAACAGTCGCAGCCCGCTGGGCAGTCGGCGCGGCGGCGTTCCCGCCAGTGCGCCGTCGATGGCATCGATCGCGGCGAGCAGGTCGCGCTGCGCATAGGGCTTGGCGAGACACCCGGCCGCGACGTCCTGCGCCTCCACCGGGCAGTTGCCGGTAACGAACAGCACCGGCACGCCTCGGCTTTGCGCAGCGCGCGCCACGTCCAGCCCGGAACCGTCGGCGAGGCTCACGTCGGCCAGCACCAGGTCGATCTTCGCGCCCGACTCCATCACCGCCACCGCATCCGCGACGCGGTCGACGGTGGCGACGATCTCGAAGTCGGCGTCGGTCAGCATGTGTTCGTTGTCGAACGCCACCAGCGGCTCGTCCTCGACGAGCAGCAGCCTGGTCAGTCGCCGCTTCTTCCGCCCGAAGATCATCGCCGCTCCCGCGCGTACACCCGTCGTTACGCCCGCGGCCCTAACGCGCAACCGCCCGAACGGGTGCAAAATATTTCCGTCCCATTGCCCGAAACCTGTATGGGCGCGCCATGCCGACCGAAACCGACGACGAACCATCCGCAGGCCGATCGGGTGAGCGGCCCGGGGAGCAGCTAGGTGAGCGGGCCGGTGAACGGATCGCCAAGCTCCTGGCCCGCGCCGGCATCGCCTCGCGCCGCGAAGTCGAGCGGATGATCGCTGAGGGTAGGATCGCGCTGAACGGCACCCTCCTCGACACCCCCGCCACCATCCTCGCCTCGCTCCACGGCATCACCGTCGACGGCCAGCCGGTCGCCGCGCCGCCGCCCGCACGATTGTTCCTCTACCACAAGCCCGCCGGCCTACTGGTCACCGAGCGCGATCCCGCGGGACGCCCGACCATCTACGACCGGTTGCCGGGCGACCTGCCGCGGGTGGTGCCGGTCGGCCGCCTCGACCTGGCGACCGAGGGGCTGCTGCTGCTCACCACCGACGGCGGGCTCAAGCGCCAGCTCGAACTCCCCGCCACCGGGGTCGAGCGGACCTACCGTGCCCGCGCCTATGGCGACGTCACCCAGGCTCGCCTGGAGGAACTGATCGACGGGATCGAGATCGAGGGCGTCCGCTACGGCCCGATCGACGCCAACATGGAACGCCGCACCGGCGCCAACGGCTGGATCGAGATGACGTTGACCGAAGGCAAGAACCGCGAGGTCCGGCGCGTCCTCGAACATCTCGGCCTCCAGGTAAGCCGGCTGATCCGCACCCGCTACGGGCCGTTCGTGCTCGGCGACCTCATGCCCGGCGACGTCGGCGAGGCCCGGCAGGTCGACCTGGTCGGCTTCCGCCGCGCGATCGAGGCGAAGCGCCCGCGGACCGAGCAGCGGGTGGCCGTGACCGCCCGCGCCGCGGCGGCTCCCCTCCCGAACCCGACCGCCACCGAACCCGATCGCTCGCTGCGCCGCCGCCCTGCTCCAGCCGCCGAGCGGCCTGCGGCGGAGCGGCCGACGCGGTCCGCAACCCCGCGTGCGGCCAAGCCGTCGTCCGGCTGGGGTACCCGCGCCCGTCCCAGTCGTCCGGGCAGCCTCCAGTCGCCGTCCCGTCGCACTCGGGAAGATGAGGTACCTGCCACCGATCGCCCGTCCCACGGGCGCCCCGATCGCACCGGTGCCCGCGGCGAACGCACCGGGAAGCCGTCGGCGCGAGACATGGCCGCCGGACCGCGTGGAGCCGGCGGCAAGCGCGAACCGTCCGCCGCCGCAAGGTCGCAGCGAAATGACCCAACGCCGGACCGTGCGGTGCGACCCGGCCGCGGAACGGGCGTATCCGGCGGTGCCGCCGCCAAGGCGGGGGGCGGGGCAGCGTCGCGCGTCGCCCGCGACCAGACGAACGGCCGCTCCGGTACGCAGCGGGGCGGGCCCTCCGTCGAGCGTCCGCGTCGCGGCGGACCCGGGGGGCCGTCCGACGGCGGGACCCGCCCGGGCAAGCCGCCGCGGAAGCCGCGCTGATGCGGGTCGTCGCGGGCACGTGGCGCGGCCGACCGCTGGTCGCGCCCAAGGGCGATGCCACCCGCCCCACCGCCGACCGTACCCGCGAGGCGTTGTTCTCCATGCTCGCCAGCCGGCTCGGCAGCTTCGACGGGCTCGGTGTCGCCGACCTGTTCGCGGGCTCCGGCGCGCTCGGCATCGAGGCGCTGTCGCGCGGTGCCGCCTCCTGCCTGTTCGTGGAGCAGGACCGCGCCGCCCTGGACGCGCTCAAGCTCAATCTCGCCCGGCTGGGTGCGCGTGCCGACGTGCGCGCGACCTCGGTCATGGCGCTCGGCCCCGCCGCCGCCGCGCTCGATCTCGTGATGATGGACCCCCCCTACGGCACCGGTGCCGGGGTCGTCGCGCTGGACAAGCTGGCGCGGCTGGGCTGGATCGGCCCCGCCACCTGGGTCAGCATCGAGACCGCGCGCGACGAGCCGGTCGTGGTGGCGGGGTTCGAAGCGGATGCCGAGCGCGTCCACGGGAAAGCCCGGATCACGCTGCTGCGCGCGTCAGGGTAGCGTCGCGGCGGGTCCCGCCGCGCGCGACCGGACAGCGAGCAGCGCGACCAGGCTGAGCGCCGCCGCGCCGCCGAGGTACAGCCCTACCGCCCACAGCCCCGCCGACGTCGCCAGCCCCTGCGCCACCAGCGGGGTCAGGCCGCCGCCGATCACCCCGGCGACGTTGAACGCCATCGACGCGCCGGTGTAGCGCACCCGCGGCGGGAACAGCCCCGGCAGCCACGCGCCGAGCGGGCCGTAGACGAACCCCATGGCGAACAGCGTCAGCGCCAGAAAGGCGAACATCCCCGCGGTCCCCGCCGCCACCAGCGGCTGCATGACGAGGCCGACCAGCACCGTCGCGACGCACCCGCCCGCCAGCACCCGCCGCTCGTCCCAGCGCCGGTCGGCAAGGCTCGCCGCGATCCAGATCCCCGCCGCCATGAACAGGATGGCGCCGAGCTGCATGGCAAGGAACGCCTGCACCGAATAGCCCAGCGTCTTGGTGCCGTAGCCGAGCAGAAAGGCGGTGCCGACGTAATAGGCCGCGAAGCACGCGATCGCCCCCACCGTGCCCGCCAGCGTCGCGGCGGCGTGGCGGCGGAGCAATTCGGCGATCGGCACGGCGGCGGGGGGTGCCGCCTCCAGCGCGGCGGCGAACTCGGGCGTCTCGGACAGCCGCAGCCTGATCCACAACCCGACGACCACCAGCAGCGCCGACAGCGCGAACGGGATGCGCCAGCCCCAGTCGCGGAACTCGGTCGGCGACAGCCACAGCCCGAGCAGCAGGAACAGCCCGTTGGCGGCGACGAACCCCGCCGGCGCCCCGAGCTGCGGCGCCGATCCATAGCGCGCCCGCCACCCCGGCGGTGCATGCTCCACCGCCAGCAGCGCCGCCCCGCCCCACTCTCCACCGAGCCCGAAGCCCTGGCCGAAGCGCAGCACGCACAACAGAACGGGCGCCCACCAGCCGATATCGTGGTAGGTCGGCAGCACCGCGACCAGCGTGGTCGACACCCCCATGGTCAGGAGCGACGCGACCAGCGTCGACTTCCTGCCGACCCGGTCGCCGAAATGTCCGAACACGAGGCTTCCCACCGGCCGCGCGAAGAACGCCACCGCCAGTGTCGCGAACGCCGCCAGCTGCTGCGTTCCCGGCGCGGTGGACGGGAAGAAGAGTTGCCCGAACACCAGCGCCGCCGCGGTCGCATAGACGTAGAAGTCGTAGAACTCGATGGTGGTGCCGACGAAGCTCGCCGCCAGCACGCGCCGGTGCGAATTGGCTGGCGATGCTGCGGTCACCCCGTTTTCCCCTCCCGATGCGCCGCAGGTTGACCCGATTGACCCCTGAACGCGCGATCCACCGCCCCGATTGTTTCCAATCGTGACACGATCGGCGGCATCGATGCGCGACGAGCGGGGTGTAGCGGATCGTGCGGTTGTAGGACAGCCACAAGGCGCCACGACCGGGCATGCCCCGCACGGCGCCACGCGGCGGCACGCGCGCCGGGCTGGATCAAGGTGCCGGTTCGTGCGGCCGACCGCTGCGGAACCCGGTCGCACCGGCAGGGTCGCCCCCCCCCCCCGGACGACGATGACGATCGGGGAAAGCGGCGGTGGGCGGTCATGCCCCGCCGGAGAGGTAAGCGGCAAGCTCATCGGGTGTTCCCCTGGGGAACGCGCGCTTCAGATGATCCAGGAAGGCCGCGACGCGGGCGCTGAGCAGCCGGCGGGTCGGATAGAGCGTCCAGAGCGCGATGTCCGGTGCATCCACCTCGCCCCAGCTGACCAGCGTGCCGTCGGCAAGGTCGTGGCTGACGAGCGAGAGTGGCAGCCGTCCCGCGCCGACGCCCGCGCGCACCGCGTCGCGAACCATGATGAGCGACGACAGGCCGAGCACCGGATCGACGGGGATCGTCGCGACGCCGGCATCGCCCCTGACCCGCCAGGCCCGGCGATCGCCCGTCGCGCGGACCACCGCCGGAACCGCCCCGTCCCCGCCCGGACGCGCCAGCGACGGACCCGCGACCACCACCAGACGATCGCGCAGGAAGGCGCGGCCGACCAGGCTGTCGTCCGGCGCCGGATCGACCCGGATCACGAGGTCGTATCCTTCCTCGATCATGTCGACCATGCGGTCGTCGGTGGTCACCTCGAGCCGCACCGCCGGGTACCGGCGCGCGAAGTCGGCGGCCAGGCGTCCCATCGCCGTCTGCGCGAACAGGAGCGGCGCGCTGATCCGCAGGCGGCCCCGGGCCGCGCCGCCCCCCGATGCGATGGCCGCCGTGCTTTCTTCCAGTTCGGACAGCAGCAGTCCGGTGCGCTCGAACAGCGCCCGGCCCTCCTCCGTCAGCTTCACGTCGCGCGCGCCGCGCTGGAACAGCCTGAGATCGAGCGCCGCCTCCAGTTCCGCCACCCGCCGCGACAGGGTCGCCTTCGGGCGGTTCGCCGCACGGGCGGCGCGGCCGAAGCCGCCATGGCGGGCGACGAGGGTGAAGTCGGCGAGCGCGAGCAGGTCCATGCTGTTCCACCACTGAGACGGGGCGTCCAGTTATAACGTCTATTCGCCGCCGGGTGGATCGCTCATTTCGCGGGCAGCCGAACGGCTCAAGCAAAGGAGTGACCCCATGACCATTCTCGTGACCGGTGCCACCGGCAATGTCGGCCGCAACGTCGTCGACCAGCTCGTCCGGCGCGGTGCCGCCGTCCGCGCCCTGGTCCGCGATCCCGCCAAGGCGGACCTGCCCGGCGGCGTCGAGGTCGTCCGCGGCGACCTGCTCGACGTCGATGCGCTGCGCGATGCGTTGGCGGGCGTCTCCACCCTGTTCCTGCTCAATGCGGTGGTGCCCGACGAGTTCACCCAGGCGCTGGTGACGCTGGGCGTGGCGCGCGAGGCGGGCGTGCGCCGCGTCGTCTACCTCTCGGTCATCCACAGCGACGTGTACGTGAACGTGCCGCACTTCGCGGGCAAGTTCGGGGTCGAGCGGATGATCGAGGCGATGGGCTTCGAGGCGACGGTGCTGCGCCCGGCCTATTTCATGGACAACGAACACACCATCAAGGACGCGATCGCCGAGTACGGCATCTACCCGATGCCGATCGGCGACAAGGGCGTGGCGATGATCGACGCACGCGACATCGGCGAGATCGCCGCGATCGAGCTGCTCCACCGCGACAAGGCCGAAGGGCCTTTGCCGTCCGAGCGGATCAACCTGGTCGGCCCCGACACGTTGACCGGCGCGGACGCGGCCGCGGTCTGGACGCAGGTGCTCGGCCGGCCGATCGCCTACCCCGGCGACGACCTCGCCGCGTTCGAGCGGAACCTGCGCGGGTTCATGCCGAGCTGGATGGCGTTCGACATGCGGCTGATGGGCGAGCGGTTCGTCGGCGACGGCATGGTGCCGGCGGCGGGCGACGTCGAGCGGCTGACCGCGCTGCTCGGCCGGCCGCTGCGCACCTATCGCGACTTCGTGACCGGCATCGCCGGCTGAGCCGACCCGCACCCGAACCAGGAGACGAGCCATGATCCATTCGACCGCCACCGTGCCCGTGAACCCCGCAGGCGAGACCCCGCTGACCCGTGAACAGGCGTGGCGAGGGCTGGAACGCAAGGCGCGCGACGCCCGCCCGTTCCTGCCGCCGGGCCTGTGCACCCGCTGCGACGTCACCGAGGAGGGGGCGACCCACTTCGTTCGCGAGGCGACCATCGCGGGCCGGGAGCTGCGCGAGATCGTGGTGCTGGAACCGGCCCGCAAAGTGACCTTCTTCCAGGCCTCGGGCCCGCGCGAGGGCGCGATCGTCAACGAGCTGTTCGAGGACGCGGGCGGTGCGCTGCAGCTGCGCTTCTACTGCTATCTCGGCCTGCGCGACGAACAGCCGGGCGGCCCGGAGGAGCAGGCCGAGCAGGCGCAGTTCGACGGCGACGAGGGCTACAGGGCGGCGCTGCTGTCCACCCTGGCGCGTACCCGCGAGCTGCTGGCCGACGGCACGCTTTGACCGCCGGCGCCGATGGTGGAACCGCCGGTCGCGGTTCCACCATCGTCCGGTCGCCCGGAGCCGCCACGGCCTGCGCGACCGATGCCACGGGATCGGCGAAGGTGTCGGGCTATGATGTCCGGATGCGCGGCGTGCCGTCGCCCGGGTTCCCTGTTGCGCCTTTGTTCCCGCGGATTGCGCGCGGGGGCAACCCCGCCTACCTGCTCCCCCGTGACCGACCATGCGCTAGCCGACCCGCCCTACCTCAAGGGTCTGAACCCGCCCCAGCGCGAGGCGGTGCTGACCACCGAAGGCCCGGTGCTGATGCTGGCGGGCGCCGGTACCGGCAAGACCGCGGCGCTGACCGCGCGGCTCGCGCACCTCCTCTACACCCGCAAGGCGTGGCCGTCGGAAATCCTGTCGGTCACCTTCACCAACAAGGCCGCGCGCGAGATGCGCGAGCGCGTCGGTCGGCTGGTCGGTGACGCGGTGGAGGGGATGCCGTGGCTCGGCACCTTTCACGCGATCGGCGCCAAGATGCTGCGCCGCCACGCCGAGCTCGTCGGGCTGCAATCGAACTTCACCATCCTCGACACCGACGACCAGCTGCGCCTCCTCAAGCAGCTGATCCTCGCCGCCGACCTCGACGAGAAGCGCTTCCCCGCCCGCAGCCTCGCCGGGCTGATCGACGAGTGGAAGAACCGCGGCCTGTCGCCGGCCGACGTCGATGCGGGCGAGAGCGAGCGCTACGCCAACGGCCGCGGCGGCGAGCTGTACCAGCAGTACCAGGACCGGTTGAAGGCGGTGAACGCCTGCGACTTCGGCGACTTGCTGCTCCACATGCTGGTGATCCTGCGCACCCACCGCGACGTGCTGGAGCAGTATCAGAACCGCTTCCGCTACATCATGGTGGACGAGTATCAGGACACCAACAGCGTCCAGTATCTCTGGCTCCGCCTGCTCGCCCAGGCGCGCAAGAACATCGCCTGCGTCGGCGACGACGACCAGTCGATCTACTCCTGGCGCGGCGCGCAGGTCGAGAACATCCTGAAGTTCGAGAAGGACTTCCCCGGCGCCACCGTCATCCGGCTCGAGCAGAACTACCGCTCCACCCCGCACATCCTCGGCGCGGCGGGCGGGGTCATCGCCAACAACAGCGGCCGGCTCGGCAAGCAGCTCTGGACCGAGCTGGACGCGGGCGAGAAGGTCAAGGTGCTCGGCATTTGGGACGGGCCGGAGGAGGCGCGCCGCGTCGGCGACGAGATCGAGAGCTGCCAGCGCGCGGGCAAGTCGCTCAACGACGTCGCCATCCTGGTCCGCGCCCAGCACCAGACCCGCGAGTTCGAGGACCGGTTCATCGCCATCGGCATGCCCTACCGCATCGTCGGCGGGGCGCGCTTCTACGAGCGGATGGAGATCAGGGACGCGATCGCCTACCTGCGCATCGTCAACCAGCCCGCCGACGACCTCGCCTTCGAGCGGATCGTCAACACCCCCAAACGCGGCCTCGGCGACAAGGCGCTGGCGAAAATACACCAGCTCGCGCGGGTAACCAGCTCATCGCTGACGGTCGCCTCGGCGCGCATCCTCGACACCGACGAGCTGACCCCGCAGGCCAGGCGGGCGCTCGGCAACCTCGTCGGGGACATCGCCCGCTGGCGCGACATGGCGAGCGAGCTGCCGCATGCGGAACTCGCCCGCCAGATATTGGACGAAAGCGGCTACACCGCGATGTGGCAGGCCGAGAAGTCCGCCGAGGCCGCCGGGCGGCTGGAGAACCTGTCCGAGCTGGTGCGCGCGATGGAGGAATACGAGTCGCTCGGCGCCTTCCTCGAACACGTCAGCCTCGTCATGGAGCGAGAGGGCGGCCCCGACGTGTCGGAGGTCACGATCATGACCATCCACGCCGCCAAGGGGCTGGAGTTCGACACCGTGTTCCTGGCGGGCTGGGAGGAGGGCCTGTTCCCCTCGCAGCGCGCGATGGACGAGGGCGGCACCCGCGCGCTGGAGGAGGAACGCCGCCTCGCCTATGTCGCGATCACCCGCGCGCGGCGGCTCGCGGTAATCCTCCACGCCGCCAATCGCCGCATCTACGGCCAGTGGACGTCGAGCATCCCCAGCCGCTTCGTCGGCGAACTCCCGCCCGAGCATATCGAGACCGAGACCAGCATGTCCGGCGGAGAGAGCCTGTGGCGCGCCAACTGGTCCGAACGCGCCGACCCCTTTGCCGACGTCGCGCGCGGCACCGGCCGCGGCCCCGGCTGGCAGCGCGCAGCGGGCACGCTTGGTGGTTCAGGGGGCGACAAGAAGCCCGGCGGGGACTGGCAGAGCCGCACCTTCACCCGCGAACCCACCCGCATCGTCGAGAGCCGCGCGCCCAGCGTCAGCCTCGGCAACAAGGGACGCGACGACCTCAGCGTCGGCCAGCGCGTCTTTCACCAGAAGTTCGGCTACGGCGCCATCGCCGCGATCGAGGGCAACAAGCTGGAGATCGACTTCGAGACGGCGGGGCGGAAGCGGGTGATGGACAGCTTCGTGGTGGCGGGTTAGCGTCGGGGCAAACGTGCGGGAAAGCCCGAATGGACGATCTCAATCCCCGTTTCGATCCCAACCGCTTCCATCCCGGGCGCATCATCGCCCGCGGCCTGGCCAATCGGGTGGAGCGCGGCCGCGGCTGGGTGCGGGAAACCGCCTCCACCGCCAGCCTCCACCTGTCCGGGCGGCGGCTGACCCATGGCGAGCTGGGGATGATCGCCTGGATGTTCGGCCCGATCCCCCGCATCCAGCTGACCCGCGTCACCGGCCATAATTTCTGGTGGCCCGTACCCAACAGCCGGGCGATGACCCCCGACGGCAACATGTACTTCCCCGCAGCCGACTATTATCCCGACTTCAGCGCGCCGGACGTACCCGTCGACAAGCGGGCATTGTTCATGCACGAATCCACTCACCTGTACCAACACTACAAGGTGGGCAGGTGGCTGATGGTGGAGGCGCCGTTCGACCGCAACTACGATTACGAGATCGCGGCGGACAAGCCCTTCGAGGCATACGGGATCGAGCAGCAGGGGCAGATGGTGCAGGACTTCTACCTGCTGCGCCATGGTCGTCGGCGCGTCGGCAACCGCTACAAGGCGGGCGATTACGCCGGCCTGCTGCCGCTGCGCCGATGACCGCGCGGCGGCGCGTCCTCCTCGGCCTCCTCGCCCTGCTGGTGCTCGCCGCCGCGGTGCAGACGGGACGGGTCGTCGGCTGGTGGGACTGGCACGGCGACAAGCAGGCGACCGACCGGGCGGTCGACGCGGCGATCAACGAGCCGGGCGGCGGCGACTATGCCGAGGCGGCCGACCTGCTGCGCGCTTCCTCGCGACCCGACCCCGTGAAGCGCTTCCAAATCGGGCAGCTCGTCGCCGACGCGTACATGCTGCGCTCCCCCCGCCGCCCGCCGGAGAGCCTCGAGGAGGGCGTGCGGATGATGGAGGATGCAACGGTCGCCGCCGGCGACCGGCCGGAGAGCGGGCCGCAATACCTCAGAATGCTATTCGAGGCGGACCGCAACGCCGGCCAGCCCCGCCCCTTCCCCGCCGACGACCGCGTCTCCGCGTGCTGGCGCGCGATCGAGGAGCATCGCCGCGACGATCGGCAGGCGTGCATCGCGCTCCGGCGGCAACGCCTTCCGATGCCGGCGGCGACGGGCTGAGCCGCTGCGCCCTATCCGTGTCTGGTGGGTGCGCCCCCGATCGGATCGGGAAACCATGTCCGGTCGTCTCCCTGGCAAGATCGTCATCGGCACCGTCACCGACTTCATCCGCGGGCTGGCGATGGGCTCCGCGGCGCGCGGATCGACGCGGTGAACTCCTCGCTCACCCTGCACCGCGCCAACCGCGGGCATGAAGGGGCAGCCCGACCCGGTCGCCGCGTTGAAGGTGCGCATCCCAGTGGGCCGTGGTGGCGAGCCCGACGACATCGCACGGTCGTAGTCCCGCCAGCGACGACGCGCGCTTCGTCACCGGGGTCGTCACCGGCGTCAACCTGCCGGTCGACCGCGGGTCGCCGCCCACCGACGGCAGGCCGCCGCTACGCCGACCGGCCCGCCGCCGCCAGCACCTCGCCGATCGAGGCATTGACGACCCCGAGCCGGGCGAGATGGGCGAACACCCGGTCCCACCATGCCCAGAACCGCGCGAGGCCGTCGGCGTCGCGCACATAGGGCGTGTGGCCGGCCTCCAGCGACGGGGAGTGGAAGCTCATCACCAGCAACCGCTCGCCCCCGGCGACGGCGGCATCGATCGCCGCGATCGCCGCCGCGGCGGGCACGCCCTCGGGCGTCAGCGGCACCCGCGACACCAGCCCGGTCCGCGCCATCGCGCCGCGCCCGCGGGGGATCGGCCCCGCCAGCCGGTGGAGCAACGGCCCCGCCCGACCCGCGACGCCGGTGAAGACGGTGGTGGACGGCAGCTCGACCAACCCGTCGACGCGGTAGGCGGCATTGCCGACGCGCGAGAAGTCGGGCCCGCCGTCGCGCGTGTAATCATGCCCCGCACGCACCGACGCGTCGACCGCGAACCCGCGCGAGGCGAGCAGCCGCCGGCTGTCCGGTCCGATCCCGTACCGCCCGGCCCGAAAGGCGCGCGGGCGGGTGGCGAAGCCGGCGCCGATCGCCGCGACCAGCGCGTCGAGCTTCGCCGCCTCCAGCTCACGCGCCAGATTGCCCTGAAAGCTGTTGGCGGCCGTCACCTGTTCTTCGAAGGGCGGGGTCACCCAAGCGTGGAGCTGCGCGCCGATCTCCGACCGGCCGTCCGCGACGATCGCCGCCAGCCGATCCACGCTGGCCGGGTCGCTCGCCACCGGATGATCCACCATCAGGCCGAGCGCGGCGCCGGCATCGCGGAAGCGGGCGTGCGCGCCCGGCAGCGCCCGCGTCGCGGCGGTGGAGCGATGGGCGCGGCTGAACCCGCCCCGCCAGTCGAACTCCTCCTCCACGTCGACCAGCACGAGGTACCGGCAGCCCCAATCGGCGGGCCAGCGGACCCAAGCATCAGGCGAGGGTGCCGGCACGCGCCAGCCGGCCGCCCCCCCGCTCACCTCAGATCGCCGCCGTGCGCACCCCGGCATCAGAGGCGACCGGCAGCCTGAGTGTCAAGCATGCGGGATCGACCGAGAGGGTGCCGCCGAGCTCGGCGGCCAGGTTGCGCGCGAGCCGCAGCGTGAACCCGACCCCCAGCAGCGGCGCGCCGGGCCGCTCGTCCTCGGCGGCGTCCAGGCTGAACAGCGCCGCTTCCGTGTCGGTGTCGAGCGCGCGGGGCCGGTCGACGGCCAGCGCGATCATCGCCCCGTCCCGCGCCCCGCGCACCCCGATCCGCTCGCCCGGCGCCCCCGCGGCCACCAGCGCCCCGAACAGCCGCGAGACGAGCCGTTCCACCGCCCGCTCGTCGCCGGTGATCGACGGCAGGTCGGGGACGGCGTCGATTGCCAGCGTCACGCCGCGCAGGAAGGCGAGCGGCCGCAGCGCGGCGGCGACGTCGGCGATCAGCGACGACGCCGCGACGCTGCCGGGGCGGAGGTCCAGCGCCCTCCCCTCGATCCTGGCGGCGGTGTCGAGGTCCTCGATGGCGTCGACCAGCCCCGCCGCCTCGTCGCGGATCATCCCGGCCTGCGCCTTGTAGTGGACCGGCACGGGGCCGAGCAGCTCGGCCTCGATCAGCTCCGAGAAGCCCATGATCGCGTTGGCGGGGGTGCGCAGCTCGTGGACCAGCTGGCGCAGCGAATCGGCGGCGGGCGAGATGCGGGCGACGGGATCGCCGATCGCGGAAGCGGGTGCGGCCTGCTGGTCGACCCGGGCACGGCGGCCGACCCCGCGCATCCCCGTGAACCGTCCGCTGCCCTCGTCGAACAGCGGCGCGCCCGACAGGCGCCAGCTTCCGGTCGACGGCAGGTCGCCGCCGATCTCCAGCCGCGCATCGGTGAACCGGTCCCGTCGCCGCAGCGCACCCGCGACCACGGCATCGGTGCCCAGCAGCCCGGGCGCCGGGCTCGCTAGGCACAGGCCGACCAGCGCACCGCGCGCGATCCCCTCCACCCAGCGCACGACGCCCCCGGCGTCGGTCTCGAACAGGAAATGCGACGGGATCGGCGCCTGCACGACCGCCGCGGTCTCCGGCCGGTCGCGCGCGAAGCCGTCGATGCGCGCGATCAGGTCGGCGATCTCGAAGCGGGCGGTCGTCGCGGCGGGTCGCGCCTCAGGTGCCGCCTCGCCCTGTGCGGGCATCGCGATGGGTTCGGGCGGCGCCGCCGCGGGCGCCTGCGGCGGCGCCGCCACGGGATTCGGCCGGACGGCCGCCGCCGGTTCGGGCGCCGTCGCCGGCTGCGGAGCGGCCGCCGCCGGTTCGGCCACGATCCCGGACGCGTCATGCGCCAGCACGAAATCGGCCGCGCCGAAACTCTCCAGACCGCGCCGCACCGCTGCCGGCAGGTCGCGGCGATGGCGCAGCACCGATCGCCCGCGCGCGTCCAGGCGGGGCAGCAGCGCCAGCCAGGCCTCGTCGTCCAGCGCCGCCGTCCGCAGCACCGGCGCGGCGACGGTGAAATCGTCTTCCGCGAACAGCCGCACCAACCCGGCGGGCGGGGTGGTGAAGGCGAGCGCGCGGGCACTGGCCGCACGGACCTCGACCGGCACGTCGGCGCGCAGCGTCCGCAGCCGGGCGAGCGTCGCCGCATCGGCGGCGATCCGCCCCCGCCCCACCAGGTCGGTGAGCTGCCGCCACCCGGCGCGGGCGCCCGCGGCCCCGGTCAGGTCGCCTGCGAGGACGGTCGAGAGGCTGTCGTCGAAGCGCACGCGCGGGCCGTTTCCTGTTGCCGTCCGCGAACGTCTGTCCGCGGATCGCCGACCTCTTACCGACAGGTGAATCCGGCGCAACGGGTCGAAAAAACACTGCGTCGCAAAGTGGCACAATTGCGCTGCGCCGCAATTTTCTTATTTGTGCGGCGATGACGACGACGATGATGATACGCCCGGGCCGCAGGCTCCATGGCCTTTGACCGGATCGATCGCCAGATCATGGCCTTGCTCCAGGCCGACGGCCGGATGACCAACGTCGACCTCGCCGAGCGGGTCGGGCTGACGGCCCCGCCCTGTCTGCGCCGCGTCCGCGCGCTGGAGGAGGCGGGTGCCATCCGCGGCTACCACGCCGACCTGGAGCCCGGCCGCCTCGGCTATCCCATCACCGTCTTCGCCATGGTCTCGCTGCGCAGCCAGGCCGAGCGCGACCTCGCCGCGTTCGAGGCGCACGTCGCCGACATCCCCGAGGTGCGCGAGTGCCACATGCTCAATGGGGAGATCGACTTCATCCTCAAGATCGTCGCGACCGACCTCAGGAGCTTTCAGGAGATACTGACCACCCACCTGACCCCGGCACCCAACGTCGCCAGCGTAAAGACCTCGCTGACGATCCGCACCGCCAAGTCGGTGTCGGGCATCCCGGTGATCGTGGAATAGCGGCGAGCGCGCCAGCCAGCGGGCCCGCGCCGGTCCGTCCCGCCGGTGCCGGTGACCAGCGGTCGACGAAGCGAGGGGGGCGGCATCGCTGCCGCCCCCCTCGTCAGTCCGATGCCGTGGGTTTCAGGCCTGGGTCGACAGCCAGGTCGTCCACAGCCCGGCGATGTCGGCGCGCGGCGTGCCCTTCACCGCGGCGAACGCGGCGCCGGCGCCCGCCTTGTCGCCGCCGCGGGCGAGTGCGATGCCGAGACGGGTGTTGACCTCGTCGGCGTTGGCCACCCCCTTGCCGAGCGCGACCCGGTAGAGATCCGCCGCCTTGGCCCAATTGCCCTGGCCGAGATACGCGTCCGCGGTCTGCGACGCGAGCGCGCCGTTCGCCGCCGCCCGCGCCTTGGTCTCGGTTCCCGCCAGCGATCCCTCCAGCCGGATCGCGTTGGTCGCGTCCTTCAGCATCATGGTCGCGTTGGTGCTGGACGCCGGCACCTTGCCCGCCGCCTGCCCTTCCTTCAGCACCGCCGACGCCTCGGCCGGCAGGCCGCGGTCCAGCACGTTCTGGGCGTATTCCTCGTAGTCGTACTGGTCGTTCAGCGCGCCGCTCGCGCGCATCAGCCGGAACAGGTCGATTTTCTGCGACTTGTCGAGCTGCGCCACCGACTGCTGCTGGATGCCGTAGGTGACCAGCACGTCGCGCCAGTTCTTGGCCGTCGGATAGGCAGCGATGTACTTGCGGATCCAGCCCACCGTCTCCGCGCTCATCTTGCGCGCGTTCGACCGGGCGATCGCGTACCGGTACAGGTCCTCCGGCGCCTTCTGGCCGGACGCGGTCAGCCGGTCGATCTCCGATCCGATGCCGGTCAGCGCGCCCGTCGTGTCGCCGGCACCCTCCTTGGCGCGGACGATCTGGAGCCCGAGGTTCGGGTCCTGGTAGCCGAGCTGCTGCGCCTGGTTGAAATACTGGAGCGCGACCGGCCACTGCTTGGCGTTGAACGCCAGCGCGCCGCGGCGATAGGTGTACTTCGCCTTGTCCGCCTGCGGAGTCTTGGGGCTGGCGATCAGCGCCTCCAGCGGCTTGGCGAGCGTGGCCTCGCTGACGGGGGCATTGGGGTTGGCCTTCTGCGCGTTGCTGATCTTCACCGCTTCCAGGTTGTAGCGGAGCGCGGCGGCGATGTACGCGTCGTCCTCGGTCTTGGCGGCCGCCTCCGCCTGCACGACCAGCGGCTCGGCGGTGGTGGCGTCCAGCGCCTGGAGCGCGGCCTGCGCCGGCTGGGCGGCCTTGACCACGTCGGGGCTGTATTGCGGACCGGCGGCCTTGTCCTTCTTCTTCTGCGCGGATGCGGCCGGGGCGACGATCGCGGCGCCGGCGACGCCGGTGGACAGCAGCGCGGCGAGCGCGAGCCTGGAGGCGGTCTTCATTCGGAAACTCTCCTTCGATCGGGGCCCGGTCTGGATGGGGGCGGGTTTGCAGGCCTCGGCGACGCCGGCGATGTACTGTCCCGGGATGCCGGGTTCAAGCGATCCCGAGGCTTGGCCCCCGCCGTCGTCCATGCGTCCGGCGGGTGGCACCGGTCCGCTGAACGCCGATTGAATGAGGCGGGCGCGGGGGCTAGTCGGCGGCGATGATCGCCGTGCTCTCGCCCGCCAAGACGCTCGACTACGACACGCCGCTGCCCGGCTTCGCCCGGCCCACCGTTCCGCACTTCGCCGATGAGGCGGCGCGCCTGGCCCGCTCGGCCGCCAACCTGTCGCAGAAGCGGCTGGTGGAACTGATGGGCATCTCGCCCGCGCTGGCGAAGCTCAACGCCGACCGCTTCCGCGACTTCGCGGACGCCCCCGCCCGCCCCGCCGCCTACGCCTTCGCCGGCGACGTCTACACCGGGCTGGACGCGGGCACGCTGGACGAGGCGCAGATGCGGTTCGCGCAAGGCCATCTGCGGCTGTTGTCCGGCCTCTACGGCCTCCTCCGCCCGCTCGACGCGATCCGCCCCTACCGACTGGAGATGGGCACGCGCTGGGCACCGCGGAAGCCGAAGCTGACCGACTGGTGGGGCGACCGCATCGCCGCCGCGCTGCGCGACGAGCTGGCGGGGCAGCCCGTCCTCAACCTCGCCAGCCAGGAATATTGGGCCGCACTCGACGGCCGCCTCGCCGGTGCCCGCGTCGTCGCGGTGGACTTCCGCGACGGCGACCGCTTCGTCAGCTTCCACGCCAAGAAGGCGCGGGGGCTCATGGCGCGGTGGATGGTCGAGCACCATGTCGACGACCTCGACGCGATGCGGGGGTTCGACGCGGACGGCTACGCGTTCGACGCGAGCGCCAGCGACGACGATCGCTGGACCTTCCGCCGGTGAGCGTCGCGGGGGCGGTGATCGTCGGCGCGACCGGCGGCATCGGCGCGGCGATCGCCGATGCGATCGAGGAGGAGGGAGGGCCGGTCCTGCGCCTGGGGCGCAGCCTGCCCGGCGACGGGCATATCGACCTCACCGACGAGGTTTCGATCGCCGCCGCCGCGACCCGGATCGGCGCGCCGACGCTGGTGGTCGTCGCCACCGGCCTCCTCCACGAAGGCGTGGCGGGCGAAGGCCGCGGCCCTGAAAAGGCGATGGCCGACCTGGACCCCGCCTGGCTCGCGCGCCAGTTCCAGGTCAATGCGGTCGGCCCCGCGCTGGTCGCCAAGCATTTCCTCCCCGCGATGCCGCGTGCCGGCCGCACCGTCTTCGCCGTCCTCTCCGCGCGGATTGGGTCGATCGGCGACAACCGGCTCGGCGGCTGGTACGGCTACCGCGCCGCCAAGGCCGCGCTCAACCAGCTGGTCCGCACCCTGGCGATCGAGCATCGCCGCAGGAACGACCGCGCGATCGTTGTCGGCCTGCACCCCGGCACGGTCGACACCGACCTGTCGCGGCCCTTCCAGGCGAACGTCGCGCGCGACCAGCTCTTCTCGCGCGACCGTGCCGCCGCCCAGCTCCTCGACGTGATCGACGGGCTGAAGGCGCCGGACACCGGCAAACTGTTCGACTGGCAGGGCCACGAGATCACGCCCTAAGCGCGGCTGCTCCTTTCCGTCCCGCGCGCCCGCGTACGCGCGCGTGACTTTCGGGTTCCGACTGCCTACACGCGGCGGGGTAACCGAAACATCCCGAAAGCGTGACCGACTTGGCCGACGAGACCCTCCTCGCGGAGCCCCCAGCCCATCCCGGCGACATCTCCACCATCTCGATCGTCGACGAGATGAAGACGAGCTATCTCGATTACGCCATGTCGGTGATCGTCGCGCGCGCGCTGCCCGACGTGCGCGACGGGTTGAAGCCGGTCCACCGCCGCATCCTGTTCTCCGCGGCGGAAAGCGGCTTCGTCGCGGGCAAGCCCTACCGCAAGTCGGCGCGCATCGTCGGCGACGTGATGGGCAAATACCACCCGCACGGCGACAGCGCGATCTACGACGCCCTCGCGCGCATGGCGCAGGACTGGTCGATGCGGGTGCCGCTGATCGATGGCCAGGGCAATTTCGGCTCGATGGACCCCGATCCGCCCGCCGCCATGCGCTACACGGAGGCGCGGCTGGCGCGGGTCGCCAATTCTCTCCTCGACGACCTCGACAAGGACACGGTCGACTTTACCCCCAATTACGACGGGTCGGAGCGCGAGCCCTCCGTCCTCCCCGCCCAGTTCCCCAACCTCCTGGTGAACGGTGCCGGCGGCATCGCGGTCGGCATGGCGACCAACATCCCGCCCCACAATCTGGGCGAGGTGATCGACGCCTGCCTCGCCTACATGGACAACGGCGCGATCACGCCGGAGGAGCTGCAGGAGATCGTCCCCGGTCCCGACTTCCCGACCGGCGCGATCATCCTCGGCAAGGCGGGCGCGCGCTCGGCCTACAACACCGGGCGCGGCTCGATCATCGTCCGCTCGCGCCACGAGATCGAGCGGGGGCGCGGCGACCGCCAGTCGATCGTCCTGACCGAGATCCCCTACCAGACCGGCAAGAACGGCCTGGTCGAGAAGATCGCCGAGGCCGCCAAGGACAAGCGGATCGAGGGCGTCAGCGATATCCGCGACGAGTCGAACCGGCTGGGCGTGCGCATCGTCATCGACCTCAAGCGCGACGCAACGCCCGAGGTCGTGCTCAACCAGCTGTGGCGCCACACCCCGGCGCAATCGAGCTTCCCCGCCAACATGCTCGCGATCCGCGGCGGCCGGCCCGAGCTCCTGAACCTGCGCGACATCATCCAGGCGTTTGTCCAGTTCCGCGAGCAGGTCATCACCCGCCGCTCCAAGTTCGAGCTGAATAAGGCCCGCGAGCGCGCCCACCTGCTGCTCGGCCTGGTCATCGCGGTCACCAACCTGGACGAGGTCGTCCGCATCATCCGCGGCTCCGCCTCCCCCGCCGCCGCGCGCGAGGCGCTGCTGGCGCGTGAATGGCCGGTCGCCGAGATCGTAGGCTATCTCGCGCTGGTCGAGGCGGTGGAGACCGAGGTCACCGGCGATACCTACCGCCTGTCCGACGCGCAGGTCCGCGCCATCCTCGACCTGCGGCTCCACCGCCTCACCGCGCTCGGCCGCGACGAGATCGGCGACGAGCTGGCGAAGCTCGCCGCCTCGATCGCCGAGCTGCTCGCGATCCTCGCCGACCGGGTGAAGCTCTACGCGGTGATGCGCGGCGAGCTCACCGCCGTGCGCGACCAGTTCGCCACCCCGCGCCGGTCGGAGATCGCCGCCGCCGCCGACGGCATCGACGACGAGGACCTGATCGAGCGCGAGGACATGGTCGTCACCGTGACGGTGGAGGGTTACATCAAGCGCACGCCGCTCGACGCGTTCCGCGCCCAGGCGCGCGGCGGCAAGGGCCGGTCCGGGATGGCGACCAAGGACGCCGACGTCGTCACCAACCTGTTCGTCACCTCCACCCACACCCCCGTCCTGTTCTTCACCAACCACGGCAAGGTCTACCGCCTCAAGGTCTGGCGCCTGCCGGAGGGCGGGCCCGCGACCCGCGGGCGGCCGATGGTGAACCTCCTCCCGCTGGCGGCGGGCGAGACCGTGTCCACGGTGCTGCCGCTGCCCGAGGACGAGGCGGATTGGGGCAAGCTCCACGTCATGTTCGCCACCGCCAAGGGGTCGGTCCGGCGCAACTCGATGGACGCGTTCGCCAACATCCGCACCGCCGGCAAGATCGCGATGCGGTTCGACGAGGGATCGGACGATCGCCTCATCGGGGTCTCGCTGCTGACCGAGACCGACGACGTGCTGCTCGCGACCCGCGGCGGCCGCGCGATCCGCTTCGCCGCCACGGACGTGCGCGAGTTCCAGAGCCGCGACTCGGCCGGCGTGCGCGGCGCCCGGCTCGGCGCCGACGACGAGGTCATCTCGCTGTCGGTCCTGAACGGCACGCCCTACGATACGGAGCAGCGCGAGGCGTACCTGCGCGCCGCACCCTGGAAGGAGGGCGAGCGCGAGGCGACCCTCGACGCCGACATCGTCGCCGAGATGGAGCGCGACGAGGAGTTCATCCTCACCGTCTGCGCCAACGGCTACGGCAAGCGGTCGTCCGCCTATGCCTATCGCCGCACCAACCGGGGCGGCCAGGGCATCACCAATATCGAGAACCTCGACCGCAACGGCCCGGTGCTGGCGAGCTTTCCCGCGCACGCCGGCGAACAGCTGATGCTGGTCACCGACCAGGCCAAGCTGATCCGCCTGTCGATCGGCGACCTGCGCGTGATCGGCCGCAACTCCGCGGGCGTCCGCCTGTTCAATGTCGCCGCGAACGAGCATGTCGTCTCCGCCGCCCGCATCGAGGAGACCGAGGCCGACGCCGAGGCCAACCTCGCCGACGAGGCGCCGGAGATCGAGGCGACACCCGATGCGACGGTGGGTGAGGACGCGGCCGCGGGCCCGGAGGACGGCGAATGAGCGAGCATCCCGACACCGCCTACAAGGTGCTGACCGCCGACGAACTGGCGGTCCTCGAACGCGACGGCAGCTGGAACGGATCATCCGACGACCGGCGCGACGGCTTCATCCACCTGTCCACCGCCGACCAGCTCGCCGGCACGCTGGACAGGCACTTCGCGGGAGCCACCGACCTCCAGCTCGCCGCGATCGACCTCGGCAGCTTCGGCGCGTCGCTCAGGTGGGAGGAGAGCCGCGGCGGCGCGCTCTTCCCCCATCTCCACGGCCCGCTGCTGCTGGAGACGGTGATCGCCTACGGCCCGCTCGAGCGGGACGCAGAGGGCAAGGTGAAGCTCCCGGTCGCGGGCTGACCGTCACCCTTCGCGAGTTCCTCCCTCGCCCGGCGGAAGAGGGAGGAGGGGCGCACGGCGTCGGGCGGTTGAGGGCAGCCGCCGACCGCCGCAAACCCGCGCCAGCTTCACCAGCGCCTGGTCCAGCGCCTGGAGGAACCGCGACCGGTCCGCCTTGCCGAACGGCGGCGGCCCGCCGACGGCGTCCCCGCCCGCGCGCAGGTCGGCCATGATCGCCCGCATCGCGATGGCGCTGCCGATCGAGGCGGTGGTGAACGGCTTGCCGTTGGCGCCGATCACCGTCGCCCCGGCCTTCAGGCAGCGGTCGGCTAGCAGGATGTCGCCCGTTACCACCACCGACCGCGGCCCGGCCCGCTCCGCGATCCAGTCGTCCGCCGCGTCGAACCCGTCGCCCACCACCACCCGCGCGATCAGCGGATGCGCGGGCACCCGGATGGGAGAGTTGCTGACGATCGTCACCGCCGCGCCGTGACGCAGCGCCACGCGATAGACCTCGTCCTTGACCGGGCACGCGTCGGCGTCGACCAGCACCTCAGGCATAGAGATCCACCACCGCCCACCCCGAGCCGACCGCCCGCATCAGCAGCGTGCGGTGGCAATGCGCGGGGTCGCGCTCGTAGCAGACCAGCGCCGACGGCTTCTCCGCCGCCAGCGCCAGCATGGCCGCCGCCTGCGCCTGCGCCTCCGGCAGGCCGAGCTGTTCGTCGTACACCGCGGTCAGCGTCGCCACGTCGCCCTTCTTGGCCGCGTCGCGCCCGCGCTTGGGCGTCCCCAGCGCCTTCAGGTGGCGATACTCGATGCCCGCCTCGCCCAGCGCGGCGGCGAGCGGCGACTTGGAGAAGCCGGGTCGCCGCGACAGCGGCAGCGCCCGCACGTCGATCACCCGCTCCACCCCCGCGCGGCGCAGCGCCGCGACGAACGCGTCGGTGGTCGCGCCTTCGTATCCGATGGTGAAGATCCGCATCGCCGCCGAGATGGCACCGGCCCGCCGCCGCCACAACCCGCCGCCGCCGCCGTGTCGCCGCCGTGCAGACCGTGTTCCCCCCTGACGCGGGCGCACGCGATCGCGCGATTGACTTCGCCGCGCCGTTCCGTCATTTCTGTCGTTACAGAAAGGACGAGAGTCGATGTCCCTCCCCGACCACCCCGACGCCCGCGCCTTTGTGCTCCACTGGGGCGAGATGGGGACCCACTGGGGCGTCAACCGCTCGGTGGCGCAGGTCCACGCGCTCCTCTATCTCTCCAACCGTCCCCTCCACGCCGAGGCGATCGTCGACGCGCTCGGGCTCGCCCGCTCCAACGTCTCCACCGCGCTGAAGGAGCTCACCGGCTACGACATCGTCCGCCGCGTCCATGTCGACGGCGACCGCCGCGACCATTTCGTCGCCGAGACCGATCTGTGGGACATGCTCCAGCGCATCGCCGCCGAGCGCAAGCGGCGGGAGATCGACCCCACCATCCGCCTGCTGGGCGAACTCCACGACCGCCTCGCCGCCGACCCCGCCGCCCCCGCCCACCTCAAGGAGCGGATCGGCCGCCTCCACGAGTTCCTGGGCACGCTCGGCCGCTGGTACGACCAAGTCCGGGTCCTGCCCAAGCCGACGCTGGTCGCGCTGATGAAGCTCGGCAACAAGGTCGCGCGTTTCCTGCCCAAGGCCAAGGCGAAGTGACCGGCCGCCGCCTCGGACCCGGGCGCGCGGCCGCGGGAAGGCGGACACGCTCCCCCATTGTGTTTCCGCACAGGCGGGAACCCCGCCCTGGCTTCCGCCTTTGCCGGAACACACCCGGGTCGCGAGGATCGGCAGCCCCTCGCTTCGGCGAAGCCGGCATCGGGAAACTCGACCGCAGCGTGAAGCCGCGATCCACTTCCTAGCGTCAGGCAAAAACCACCGTTCAAGCACGAGTAGGCGTTTCACGAATTTCAGAACAGGGAGAAGCACCATGAGGCCCGCCACCGCCCACCGCCCCCTCCTCCGCCGCGTCCCCTGGCGCGACCTGGTGCCGATGCGCCGCGTCGAGGGAGTGGCCGAGTGCCTCCACCCGCTGCCGTGGCTCGCCCTGTCCTGGTGGCTCGCCGCCCATGCGCTATGGCCGGTGGCGCTCGCCGCCTCCTTCATGATGTTCCTCACCGCGCTGCGCCTCAACCATGAGGCGATCCACGGCCATCTCGGTTTCACGAAGGTCGGCGACCGCCGGGTCATGCACCTCCTGTCGGGGCTGATGCTCGGCTCCAACAACGCCGTCGCGTTCAACCACCTGCGCCACCACGCGCACAACGGCACCCCACTCGACCTGGAGGGCAAGGCCGGGCGGATGAGCGGCTGGCGCGTCCTCCTTTACGGTCCCGTGTTCCCGGTCGAGATGCACGTCGACGCGTGGCGCCACGGCACCCCGGCGCTGCGCCGCCGCATGCTGGTCGATGCCGCCGCCAACCTACTCACGATCGCCGCCGCGGTGGTATCGCCGGTCGCGCGCTATCATGTCGCGGCGATGCTGCTGGCGCAGTGCCTCACCGCCTTCTTCGCGGTGTGGATCACCCATCACGATACCGAACATGACGGTCTCGGCGCCCGCACCCAGCGCAGCCGCCTGGTCAACCTCCTGACCTACAACATGTTCTTCCACCTCGAACACCACCTGTTCCCCGCCGTGCCCGTCAAGCGCCTCGGCCGCCTCGCCCGGCGCATGGACGCCGCCGCCCCGGAGGTCGCCGCCCGCGCCGGGAGGGTGTTGTGAGGCCCGACCGCGTCACCGGCCCGCTGCTCGCCTCCTTCCTCGCCGGCCCGATCTGCGTCTCTCCGCTGCTGGTCGGCCTGGTCTGGCAGGGCGATGTCGCTCGCGACCTCGGCGGTGCGCTGATGGTCCTGTTCATCGCCGTATTCATCGGCTTCGTCATCGCCCTCCTGCCCAATTTCGCCGGCAGCGGCGCGATGGTCTGGGCCGGCAGGCACTGGCGCCCGGCGCGCCACTGGTCCTCATGGACCTCGGCGGGTTTCGCGCTCGCCTGGATGCTGTGCTTCGCCTTCACGCACGATCCAGCCTCCGGGGGCAACATGTGGCTCGGCCTCGTCGGCGCGTCGTGCGCCCTGATCTGCCGCCACTTCACCCTGTGGGAAGACTGACGCCCGCCGGGCTGTCCTACATGGAACTCGGGCGTTAAGGCCCCGTGCATTGCGCGCCCGCCGGCGCAACAGAGTTACAGGCGAGAGCAACGGAATTGCCCAACATGCGTCAAATGTGTGAAGCGTCGACCCACGACATCCACGTCATCGGCGGCGGCCTCGCCGGATCGGAGGCGGCGTGGCAGCTCGCCGAGGCGGGGTTCAAGGTCCGCCTGTCGGAGATGCGCGGGTCGGGAGAGACCACGCCGGCCCACCAGACCGACCGCCTCGCCGAGCTGGTCTGCTCCAATTCCTTCCGCTCCGACGACGCGGAGGCGAACGCGGTCGGGCTGATCCACCAGGAGATGCGCACGCTCGGCTCGCTGATCCTGCGCGAGGCCGACGCCCACCGCGTCCCCGCCGGCTCGGCGCTCGCGGTGGATCGTGACGGCTACACCGCCGGTGTCACCGATGCGCTCGCCGACCACCCCAACATCACCCTCGTGCGCGAGCGGATCGATGCGTTGCCGGACGGCCCCGCGATCATCGCCACCGGCCCCCTCACCGCCGCGTCGCTGGCCGGCGCGATCGGCGACGCCACCGGCAAGGAGGCGCTGTCCTTCTTCGACGCGCTCGCCCCCATCGTCCACCACGATTCGATCGACATGGACGTCGCCTGGAAGGCCGCGCGCTGGGACAAGGGCGGCGCCGACTACATCAACTGCCCGATGAACAAGGACCAGTACCTCGCCTTCCACGCCGCGCTGCTCGCCGGCGAGAAGAGCGAGTACAAGGAATGGGAGAACGTGCCCTATTTCGAGGGCTGCATGCCGATCGAGGTGATGGCGGAGCGCGGGATCGACACGCTCCGCTACGGCCCGATGAAGCCGGTCGGCCTCGACGACCCGCGCACCGGCCGCTGGCCCTATGCCGTTATCCAGCTGCGCCAGGACAACGCGCAAGGCACGCTCTGGAACATCGTCGGCTTCCAGACCAAGCTCAAGCATGCCGAGCAGGTGCGCCTGTTCCGCACCATCCCCGGCCTCGGCGGGGCCGAGTTCGCGCGCCTGGGCGGCCTGCACCGCAACACCTTCATCCGCTCGCCCGAGCTGCTCGACGCGACCCTGCGGCTGAAGGGGCGCGACAACCTGCGCTTCGCCGGCCAGATCACCGGCTGTGAGGGCTATGTGGAAAGCGCCGCGATCGGCCTCCTCGCCGGCCGCTTCGCCGCGGCCGAGCTGAAGGGCGAGACGCTGGCGCCGCCCCCGCCCGAGACCGCACTCGGCGCGCTCCTCGGCCACATCACCGGCGGGGCGGAAGCGGCGACGTACCAGCCGATGAACGTCAATTTCGGGCTGTTCCCGCCGATCCCCGGGCGGACGAAGAAGGCCGACCGCAAGCGGATGTACACCGACCGCGCCCGCGCCGCGCTCGCCGACTGGCTCAACCCTCCTCGGCCTGGGCGGGCGGCGGACACGGTGATCGCCGCGCCGGCTTCCGCTTGACCGCCGTGGTCGCGAACTCGGCGGCGGACATGCCGCCCGACCGGTCGCGGTCAGCGGCGGCGAACTTGGCGTTGGTCTTGGCCGCCCACTCGTCGAAGGACAGGACGCCGTCGCGGTTGGCGTCGAGCTTGGCGTACGCCTTTCGACGGGACAGCAGATACTCGTCGCGGGTGATCGACCCGTCCTTGTCCTTGTCGTAGCGGCCGAACCGCTTCTGCTCGCGGGTCTTGGGGGACGCCTCGGGCACCGTGTCGGGCAACGCCGCCTCGTCCTGCACCGGTTCGGCCGCGGCGGCGGGGGCGGGAGGCAGCACCGCGGTGGCCTGTGGCCGTCCGAAGAACAATACCCCCGCCGCCGCCATCGCCAGCGCCGACACGCCGCCCGCCAGGTACCGCCACATCGCCCGCCTCCCGCTGCCCGGCGAGAGGCTAGCCGCGCCACCGGCCGCGATGCAAGCTCACCCGCCGGTCAGGCCATGCCGCACCACCCGGCCGATCCGCCGCCATCCCGCCGGCCGTGAGGGCGCGTCGGCGACGTCGTCGCGGGCGAGCAGCGCCAGCGCGCCCAGCGCCCGCAACCGCCGGGGCCACCGCGTCGCCGTCGCCGCGTCGAGCATGGCCCGTCCCCGATCGCGGGCATGCGCCGCCGATGCCGGATCGGACAGGTGCAGCGCCAGATCGGCATAGGCCCACCCCGTCCCGGCCGCCGCGACCGTGCCGCCGCCGAGCAGCCTCGCCATGGCGTCGAACAGCACCCCGCCGCGCGACGCCGCCCGGTCCACGGCGGCCTCGTCGACCGGATCGAGCAGCGCCTCCCAACCCTCGACCATCACCGCCACGCGGGCGCCGCTCAGCCCCGAGCCGACGACATCGGCGGCGAGCGCCGCCAGCACCGGTTCCGCGGGCGGCGGCGCGGTGTCGAGCGCGACCAGCGCCTCGTACCACCACGTCAGCCGCATCTGACCGACCAGCGGCTCGCGCGTCGTCCGCACGATCCCGCCCAGCGTCGCGTCGAGCGCGAGCAGCGCGGCCAGCCCCGGCCGTGCCCCCGCGGGCGCATAGCTCAGCGCCACCCGGCGCTCGGCCGCGCGCGCATCCGTCAACCCGTCCTTAACCATGATGCTTGAGCTAGGCTTATCGGCTGGTGGTGCAAGCGCCCCGATCGATCGGGGACCTGACACGTGACGACGCGGACTAGCATGACCGGCAAGGCAAGGCGGGGAGTGGCCCTTCTCGCCCGCGATACGGCCGGCAACACGCTGGCGATGATGGCCGCGGCGATGATCCCGGTGACCGCGATCGCGGGATCGGCGGTCGACACGGCGCGCCTCTACGTGGTCAAGGTCCGCCTCCAGCAGGCGTGCGACGCGGGCGTGCTGGCGGGGCGCAAGTTCATGGCGTCCAGCAACGACGCGGCGCTGGACACCGCCGCGACGAAGCAGGCCAACAACTTCTTCAACAACAACTTCCGCTCCAACTGGATGCAGGCCAAGGCGGTTTCCTTCACGCCCAGCAAGACGGCCGACCAGCAGGTGGCGGGCACTGCCACCGCCACCGTCGCGATGACGGTGATGAAGATGTTCGCCGCTCCCGACGTCAAGCTCAACGTGGTGTGCGAGGCGCGCTACGACGTCGCCGACACCGACGTGATCTTCGTTCTCGACACCACCGGATCGATGGCCTGCCTGCCGAGCGACAGCGACACGACCTGCTCGAACTACGTCAACCAGAAGGTCAAGGACGACCAGATCACCTCCTACACCCGCCCGTCGAGTGGCAACACCGATACGGTCGGCGGCTATGCCGGGTCGACCGGCTATTCGGTGCCTGAGAAGGACGGCTCGCGGATCGAGGCGCTGCGCGACGCGGTGCTCAAGTTCTACGACACGGTGAAGGCCAATGCCGACAGCTCGACCCATGTCCGCTACGGCTTCGTCACCTACTCCTCGACCGTCAACGCCGGCGGCGCGGTGATGGCCCGCTCCTCGGCCTACATGGTCGGCGGTTCGGGCAGCGGCATCAACAACTGGACCTACCAGTCGCGCCGCAAGACCGGCGAATACATCCGCGACATCGATCTGGCGGAAACAAGCTACAACCAGACCCAGTGCGGCCAGCAGGCCACCGTCCGCACGCCCGCCGCGACGAACAGCGACTCCTACCCGTTCGATGCGAGCAGCGGCACGGCGACGCGGGTTTCCTACACCTGGACGACCTATCGCAAGAACAGGCAGAACGTCACCGGCTGCCTCAAGCAGACCGACACGCTCGGCCCGCAATGGACGTTCCAACCGATCAGCTACGACGTCCGCAACTACGTCGCGGGCAATTCGATCACCGACCCGACCAAGGTGACCAACGCCACCGCCCGCTGGCTCGGCTGCATCGAGGAGCGCGACACCACCGCGGGCGCGACCAGCTTCACGACGACCAGCCTGCCCAACGATCTCAACCCGGACCTGATCCCGGCGGCGAGCGGCTCGGCCACCCGCTGGCGGCCGATGCTGCCGGAGGTCGTCTACGGCCGCAACGGCTACGGCGACACCGCCGACGAAGTGGCCAACGACGACAACACGTCGAGCAATCCGTGGCTGTTCGCGACCAGCAGGCAGAAGGCGGGCTTCACCGCCTGCGGCAAGCCCGTCCGGCGGCTGGCGGAAATGACCCGCTCCCAGGTCGAGGCGTATGTCAACGCGGTGGACTTCGCGCCGCTCGGCGGCACCTACCATGACGTGGGCATGATCTGGGGCACCCGGATGATCTCGCCCAACGGCATCTTCGCCGCCGACACCGCCGCCTGGCCGGGTCGCAACACGCCCAACCGCGTGATCGTCTTCCTGACCGACGGCGACATGTCGCCCAGCACCCAGTCCTACGGCCTGTACGGCCTGGAATATTTCGACCGCCGGGTGACCGGCGGAAGCTATGGCAGTCAGAAGGACATGCACAACGCCCGCTTCCTGGCCGAGTGCCAGAAGGCGGCGGCGCTCAACATCGACGTCTGGACGGTCGCGATCGGCCTTGCCACCACCACGGAGCTGAAGGCCTGCGCCACCGTCGAGGCGCAGGCGCTCGACACCACCAAGAGCGACCTCAAGACCGCCTTCCAGAAGATCGCGACCCAGGTGGCGATGCTGCGGGTGTCCAAGTGATCGCTGCGCTCGCCCGGCGGCTGCGCGGCGACCGGCGCGGGGCGACCGCGCTGGAGTTCGCCTTCGTCCTGCCGCCTTTCCTGTTCCTGCTGATGGGCGGCAGCGAGGTCGTCTACCAGGTCTACGTCCAGTCCATCCTCGACGGCGCCATCCAGAAGGCGGCGCGCGACTCCGCGATCCAGGGTGGCGCCCAGCGCAGCGAGGAGCTGGACGGCAAGGTGCTGTCGATGGTTCAGGTCGTCGCCAAGTCGGCGACGGTCGAGTCGAGCACCCGCAAGAGCTACGCCAGCTTCTCGACCATCAAGGCGGAGCGGTTCACCGACAAGAACGCCAACAACGCCTACGACGCCAACGAGTGTTTCGACGACGTCAACGGCAATGCCCGCTGGGATGCCGATCCGGGTGCGGCGGGACAGGGCGGGGCCAACGACGTCGCGCTTTACACCCTGAAGATCCGCTACCCCCGGCTGTTCCCGGTCGCGGCGATGCTCGGATGGGGCGCGCAGACCGTGATCTCCGCCTCCACCCTGCTCAAGAACCAGCCCTACGCAACCCAGGCCGTGATCGCGACCAAGACCATATGCCCCTGATCCTCGCCTTTCCGCACCATCGCGCACCGGTACGGCGCCTCGCCCGCGACCGGTCGGGCGTCGCCCTGGTCGAGTTCGCGATGGGGCTGCCGGTGCTGCTCCTCGCCGCCTGCTACGGCATCGAGACCGCCAACTACGCGCTCGCCAACCTGCGCGTCAGCCAGCTCGCGCTCGAACTCGCCGACAACGCGTCGCGGGTCGGCGTGTCGCAGCTCACAACCCAGCAATTACGGGAGGTCGACATCGCCGACGTCCTACAGGCGTCGCGGCTGGACGGTGCCCGCCTCAACGCGACCAAGTACGGGCGCGTGACGCTATCCAGCCTTGAGGCCGACTCGTCGGGCGTCCAGCGCATCCACTGGCAACGCTGCCTGGGGCTGAAGAGCGGCGCGACCTACACGTCGCACTACAATCCGGCGGCCGGGGCGCCGAGCACCACCGCCGGCACCCAACCGGGCACGGCCTATCAGGGCGTGGACGCACCCGGGGGCATGGGGCCCAGCGATGCCAAGGTAATCGCGCCGCCATCGTCCGGGGTCATGTTCGTGGAGATCAACTACCAGTACCAGCCGCTGTTCGGCAGCTGGCTGCTCGGCAACCGGGTGATCCACTATCCGGCGTCGTTCATCGTCCGCGATCGCCGCGACTTCACCCAGATCTTCAATCCCGATCCGCAGGTCGCGACCGCCGACAAGCTGACCTGCGACCGCTTCACCTCGTGAAGCGGTTGCAGCTCGGCGGGCCTCAAGCCTTGTAGCAGACCTTCTTCACCGCCTTGACCACCCGCGCCGCGTCGACCAGCGCCAGCTTCTCCAGGTTGGCCGCGTAGGGCAGCGGCACGTCCTCGTTGTTCACCCGCGCGACCGGCGCGTCGAGATCGTCGAACCCTTCCTCCATCACGATGGCGCAAATCTCCGAGGAGATCGAGCAGGTCGGCCAGCCTTCCTCGACCACGACCAGCCGGTTGGTCTTGGCCAGGCTCTTCAGCACCGTCTTGCGGTCGAGCGGTCGCAACGTCCTGAGGTCGATCACCTCCGCGTCGATCCCCTCGCCCGCCAGCTGCTCGGCCGCCTCCAGGCTGACGCCGACCCCGATCGAATAGGACACGATCGTCACGTCCCTGCCCTCGCGCATCACCCGCGCCTTGCCGATCGGCAGCACGAAGTCGTCGAGCTTGGGTACCTCGAAGCTGCGGCCGTACAGCAGCTCGTTCTCCAGGAACACCACGGGGTCCTCGGACCGGATCGCCGCCTTCAGCAGCCCCTTGGCGTCCGCCGCATCGTAGGGCGCGATCACGATCAGGCCGGGCACGCTGGCGTACCACGGGCCGTAGTTCTGCGAATGCTGCGCGCCGACGCGCGATGCGGCGCCGTTGGGCCCGCGGAACACCATCGGGCAGCGCATCTGCCCGCCGGACATGTAGTTGGTCTTGGCGGCCGAGTTGATGATGTGGTCGATCGCCTGCATGGCGAAGTTGAAGGTCATGAACTCGACGATCGGCTTCAACCCGCCCATCGCCGCGCCGGTGCCCACACCCGCGAACCCGTATTCGGTGATCGGCGTGTCGATGACCCGCTTGTCCCCGAACTCGTCCAGCAGCCCCTGAGTGACCTTGTAGGCGCCTTGGTACTGCGCGACCTCCTCGCCCAGCACGAACACGCGGTCGTCGGCGCGCATCTCCTCCGCCATGGCGTCGCGCAGCGCCTCGCGGACGGTGGTCTTGACCATCTCGGTGCCCGCGGGGATCGCCGGGTCGGCGACCTCGGCGTCGTGGTCGGCGGCGGCGAACAGCTGGCGCGCGCCGGTCTCGACCTTCTCCTGCGCTGGATGGGCCGAGTCCTCGACCTTGTCGTCCTTGGCGCCCTTGTCGTCGGCCGCGGCCTTCGGCTCGGGGCTGTCCTCCTTGGTCGCCGCGCCGTCCGACCCCGACGAAGCGGAAGCGTCTTCGCCCCCGCTCTCGTCCTCGCCGGCCAGCTCCATGATGACGGTGCCGACCTTCACGTTGTCGGTGCCTTCCGCGACGACGATCGTCGCGACCGTCCCCTCGTCCACCGCCTCGAACTCCATGGTCGCCTTGTCGGTCTCGATCTCGGCCATGATGTCGCCGGCCTTGACCGTGTCGCCCTCCTTCACCAGCCACTTGGCCAGCGTGCCCTCTTCCATGGTCGGCGAGAGGGCGGGCATCTTGATCGCGATCGGCATCTCAGTAACGCTCCACCAGCACGTCGGTATAAAGCTCCCGCGGTTCGGGTTCGGGGGTCTGTTCGGCGAAGTCGGCGCTCTCGTTCACCGCCTTCCGGATCTCCTGCTCGATCGGCTTGAGCTGCTCCTCGCCGACGCCCTGCTCGCCCAGCAACCGCTTGACGTGCTCGATCGGATCGGACTTGTCGCGCACCGCCTGCACCTCGTCGCGGCTGCGGTACTTGGCGGGATCGCTCATCGAGTGGCCGCGGTAACGATAGGTCTTCATCTCCAGGATCACCGGCCCCTTGCCGCTACGCACCCAGGCGAGCGCCTCCTCGGCGGCGCCGCGGCAGGCGAGCACGTCCATCCCGTCGACCTGGATGCCGGGGATGCGGAAGCTCTCGCCCCGCTTGTAGAGCTGGTCCTCGGACGAAGCACGATTGACGCTGGTCCCCATCGCGTACTGGTTGTTCTCGATGACGAAGATGATCGGCAGCTTCCACAGCTCCGCCATGTTGAAGCTTTCGTACACCTGGCCCTGGTTGGCCGCGCCGTCGCCGAAATAGGCGAGGCAGACGCCCCCGTCCTCGCTGTACTTGTGCTTGAAGGCGAGGCCGGTGCCGAGCGACACCTGCGCGCCGACGATGCCGTGGCCGCCGTAGAACTTATGCTCGGTCGAGAACATGTGCATCGACCCGCCCTTGCCCTTGGAGATGCCGGCGGCGCGTCCGGTCAGCTCGGCCATGATCGCCTTGGGATCGATGCCGTAGGCGAGCATGTGGCCATGGTCGCGGTAGCCGGTGATGACCGAGTCCGTATCGCCGTTCAGCGCCGACTGGAGCCCGACCGCGACCGCCTCCTGACCGATGTAGAGGTGGCAGAACCCGCCGATCAGCCCCAGGCCGTAAAGCTGCCCGGCCTTCTCCTCGAAGCGCCGGATCAGCAGCATCTGGCGGTAGAACTCGACCAGCTCCTCCTTGGACGCCTGGTAGGGCTGCGGTTCGGCAGGGCGCTCGCGGTTGGGGATCGGCGGCTGTGCGGTCGCGAGCGCGGGGGCTTTTGCCACGGGAGAAAACCTCGTTTCCGTAGGGGAGTTGGCGCTGCCTATAGACATGGGGCATCGCCAACATCAATCCGTCACCCGCGCGCCGTCACCCCGGCGAAGGCCGGGATCCATGTCTATGGCGGGTGGCGCATCGGGCAGACATGGACCCCGGCCTTCGCCGGGGTGACCAAGTAAAAGTAGCTCGGGCCGTAACGCTCGCAGGTTGCGCCGACCGGGCGCGACGCTCACAGCGGCGGCGATGACCCGCGCCGTTCACCCGCTACGCATTCCCAATTTCCGCGCCTACTGGCTGTCGCGCTTCGCCGGCACCATCGCCATCTCGGCGCAGGGGATCATCATCGGCTGGCAGGTATACGGGCTCGCGCGCGAGACCATGCCGATCAACGAGGCGGCGTTCCTGCTGGGCATGATCGGGCTGGTCCAGTTCGTGCCGCTGTTCCTGCTCACCCCCGTGGTCGGGCTGGTCGCCGACAGCGTCGATCGCCGCTGGATCGTCCGCGGCACCACGACCCTGCTCATGATCAACGCGGCGATACTGGGGGCCCTGACATGGGCGGGCGACCTGTCGCTGCCGTTCCTGTTCGCCGCCGCGGCGTTCGTCGGCGTGGCGCGCGCCTTTTCGGGACCCGCCTATTCCGCGCTCGCCCCCAACCTGGTGCCGCGCGAGAGCCTGCCCACCGCGATCGCCATCTCCACCCTGGCCTGGCAGACCGGCACCATCGCGGGCCCCAGCGTCGGCGGCCTGCTCTACGCCGTCCATCCCGATGTCGCCTACGCCACCGTTTCGGGGCTCTTCGTGGTCGCGCTCGGCCTCATGTTCCTGATCGGCCCGGTGCCGCAGCCCCCCGCCGAGAAGGACCGCCGCCCGCTCCAGCGCATCCTCGACGGGTTCGCCTACGTCCGCGACAACCGGCTGGTGCTCGCGACCATCACCCTGGACCTGTTCGTGGTCCTGCTCGCCGGCGCGACCGCTTTGCTGCCGATCTACGCCCGCGACATCCTCCATGTCGGGCCGGGCGGGCTCGGCGTCCTCGCCGCGGGGATGGGCATCGGCGCGGCGACGGCGTCGCTCTGGTATTCGTTCAACCCCATGAAGACCGATGTCGGGCGCAAGATGCTGATCGCGGTGATCGTCTTCGCCGTCGCCATCCTCACCTTCGGGCTCAGCACCAATTTCTACCTCAGCGTCGCGGCGCTGATCGTCGCGGGGGCCGCGGACATGGTGTCGGTGTACGTGCGCACCTCGCTGATCCAGCTGCACACCCCCGACGCGATGCGCGGCCGGGTGTCGGCGGTGTCGCAGCTAACCATCTCCGCCTCCAACGAGCTGGGCGAGGCGGAGTCCGGGCTCCTGGCATCGCTGCTCGGCCCGGTGGGCGCGGTCGCGTTCGGTGCGTCGGCTGCGATCGGCATCACCCTGCTCTGGTCGCGGCTGTTTCCGGAACTGAAGCGCGCGCGGACCTTTGATCCGCCGGACATATTGCAAACCGAACCGCAGCACGGAGAAGCCAAGCCATGAAGGCCAACAGCGTCCTAGAGACGATCGGCGGCACGCCGCACATCCGCCTCGCGCGACTGTTCCCCGATTCGGAGGTGTGGGTGAAGTCCGAACGGTCGAACCCTGGCGGCTCGATCAAGGACCGCATCGCGCTCGCCATGGTGGAGGCGGCGGAGGCGGACGGATCGCTCCAGCCCGGCGGCACCATTGTCGAGCCGACCAGCGGCAACACCGGCATCGGCCTCGCCATGGTCGCGGCGGTGAAGGGCTACAAGCTGGTCCTGGTCATGCCCGAGAGCATGAGCATCGAGCGTCGCCGCCTCATGCTCGCCTACGGCGCCAGCTTCGACCTGACCCCGCGCGAGAAGGGCATGAAGGGCGCGATCGAGCGGGCGATGGAGATCGTCGAACAGACGCCGGGCGCGTGGCTGTGCCAGCAGTTCGAAAACCCCGCCAACGTCGCCGTCCACACCCGCACCACCGCGCAGGAAATTCTGGCCGACTTCCGCGACACGCCGATCGACGTCATCATCACCGGCGTCGGCACCGGCGGCCACATCACCGGCGTCGCCGAGGTGTTGAAGAAGGAATGGCCGAACCTCAAGGTCTACGCGGTCGAGCCTGCGGCATCGCCGGTAATCGCCGGCGGCCAGCCGGGTCCCCACCCCATCCAGGGGATCGGCGCGGGCTTCATCCCGGGCAATCTCCACGTCAACGCGATCGACGGCTCGATCCAGGTCGACGCCGACGTCGCCAAGGACATGGCCCGCCGTTCCGCACGCGAGGAGGGGCTGCTGGTCGGCATCTCGTCGGGCGCGACGCTGGCCGCGATCCTCCAGAAGCTGCCTGACCTCCCCGACGACGTCCGCGTGCTCGGCTTCAACTACGACACGGGCGAGCGTTACCTGTCGGTGCCGGACTTCCTGCCCGAACAGTGAGGCGCCTTCACCTCGTCCTCGCGGGCGTCGCGGCGCTGGCGGTCGCGGTGCCGGCCTTGGTCGTCACCCATCCGCCGGCCATCCCAATCCCGACGATCAAGCGGGTCGCGGCCAGGCTGCCGCCGCGACGGGTGCTCGCACCCACCGAACTGCCCCCGGTCGAACCGGTCGCGCTGGTCGACCTCACCGCCGAGGAGGCGCGCGCGTACAACGAGGACGTGCCCTTCGTCGGGGCCCCCAACCCGGCGGCGCGGCCGTTCCGCTTTGTGGGCACGGGTGAGGAGCGCGCCCGCGCCACCGACTGCCTCGCCGCTGCCGTCATCTACGAGGCGGGCGACGACGCCACCGGCGAGCGCGCGGTCGCCCAGG
>Ga0325400_1000141_pt1 | contig 45045 bp, 39 predicted proteins | sample PopdelMetagenome_2_FD_205662 | JGI IMG/M metagenome (GOLD analysis project Ga0325400, IMG submission 205662) | Populus deltoides microbial communities from Bellville, Georgia, United States - Xylem-PdKOR-R1 | ecosystem: Host-associated > Plants > Phyllosphere > Stem > Wood/Secondary xylem... | reverse complement strand
CCGCGACCGCAAGGCCAAGCCCACCGTCGTCCTCGCTCACATGTACGTGGTCGAGGCGAACCCCGCCGACTGGAACCGCGACCCGTTCAAGCCCGTGGTCGAGAACGGCTACGTGTTCGGCCGGGGCGCGCTCGACAACAAGGCCAACCTGTCGCTGGTGGTGGCGACGCTGATGAAGCTGAAGCGCGAGGGCTGGGTGCCCGGACGCGACCTGGTCCTCCTCCTAACCGGCGACGAGGAGACCCAGATGAAGACCACCGCCGCAGGAGCCGAGGCGTTCAGGAACGCCGCGCTGGTCCTCAACGCCGACGCCGGCGGCGGCCAGCTCGACGACGCCGGCAAGCCGACCAGCTACGGCCTGCAGGCGGCGGAGAAGGTCTACGGCGATTTCCGCCTGACGATCACCGATCCCGGTGGCCATTCGAGCCGCCCCGGCGCCACCAACGCGATCGCCAGCATGGCCGCCGCGATCGGCCGCATCGCCGCCTACCGCTTCCCGCCCCAGCAGAACGAGATCACCAAGGCCTCGCTCGCGGGCCGTGCCGCGACGGTGCCGGGTCCGGTCGGTGAGGCGATGCGGGCCTTCGCCGCCGACCCGTCCGACACCGCCGCTGCCGACACGCTGTCGCGCGAGCCCAATCTGATCGGCCAGGTGCGGACCACCTGCGTGCCGACGCTGGTCGCCGGCGGCCACGCCCCCAACGCCCTGCCCCAGCGCGCCACCGCCAACATTAACTGCCGCATCTTCCCCGGCACCACGCGCGCCGCGATCCAGGCCAAGCTGACCGAGCTGGTCGCCGATCCGAAGATCAGCGTCGAATGGATCGACAACGGGACGCTGGAGGCAGGCGCCTCCCCGCTGGACCCGCGCGTCACCGCCGCCGTCAAGACGGCAGCGGCGAAGCGGGCGCCGGGAATGCCGGTCCTGCCGTCGATGGAGGCGGGCGCGACCGATTCGATGCACTTCCGCGCCCGCGGCATCCCCGCCTTCGGGGTCGGCGGCGTGTTCATGAGGCCGGGGGACAGCTTCGCGCACGGGCTGGACGAACGGGTGCCGGTCGCGACGATCGATCCCGGCGTTGCGTGGTGGGAAGCGCTGCTCAAGGCATTGGCGTAGCTTCACACCATGTCGGCATGTCGGCATGTCGATCGTCGTTGCGAGAAGCGTAGCGACGCGGCAACCCAGAGGAGGGCCACGCGAAGCTCTGGATGGCTCCGCTACGCTCGCGGCGACGGTGGATCGGTGCTACTCCGCAGCTGCGTGAGGATCGATCCCGGCGCTGCCTTGTGGAAGGTGCTGCTCAAGGCGCTCGGCTGACGCCCTCACCCTCACACATCGCTGGCTGCGCCGTCTCCCTCCCTCCCCTTGGCAGAGGGAAGAGACCCGCGCCGGATGGCGGCGTGGGGAGAGTGGGGGTGGCGGCAGCCACAGCCGTTGTCGCCTAAGCCCTCCCGCGTTACACCGTCACCCATGTCGATGCGCCGTCACCTCCTGATCCTTCTCGGCCTGATCCTGCTCGTCGCTGTCGGCGCGTTCGCCTATCTCGCCTGGCCCGACACCGCCCGCCTCGACATCGCCGCGGTGCAGGGCCGCACGCCGCGGATCACCGCCCCGCGCGACCAGGTCATTCCTACCGTCAAGGTCGCCGATGTGGTCGGGTGGCGGAACGGCGCGATGCCGACGCCCGCCGCCGGGCTGCGGGTGCAGCCGTTCGCGACCGGGCTCGACCATCCGCGCTGGCTCTATCGCCTGCCCAACGGCGACGTGCTGGTCGCCGAGACCAACAGTCCTCCGCGCAAGGGCGGCGGCATCACCGGCTGGGTGATGGGCAAGCTGCTGGGCAAGGCGGGCGCGGGCGGGGCGTCGGCGAACCGCATCACCCTGCTGCGCGACGCCGACGGCGACGGCCGCGCGGAGATGAAGGTGCCGTTCATATCCGGGCTCAACTCGCCGACGGGCATGGCACTGTTCAAGGGACAGCTCTACATCGCCAACACCGACGCGCTGGTGCGCGTGCCCTATGCCGACGGACAGACCCGGATCACCGCAACGCCGGAAGAGGTCGTGCCGCTGAACGGCGGCGGCAATCATTGGGCGCGCACGGTGATCCCCGCGGAGGACGGCCGGACCCTTTACGTCGGGGTCGGCTCCGCCTCGAACATCGCCGAGAACGGCATGGAGCGCGAGCGGGCGCGCGCCAACATCCTCCAGGTGTGGCCCGACGACAAGAACTGGCGCATCTACGCCGCGGGCTTGCGCAATCCGCAAGGCATGGCGCTCAACCCCATCAATCGGCGGCTGTGGACGGTGGTCAACGAGCGGGACATGCTCGGCTCCGACCTCGCCCCCGACTATCTCACCCAGGTCGAACTCGGCGACCATTTCGGCTGGCCCTGGTATTATTGGGGCGGCTACCCCGATGTCCGGGTCGAACCGCGCAACCCCCGGCTCCAGCAATATGCCAAGCGCCCCGACTTTGCGCTGGGGCCGCACGTCGCGGCGCTCGGCCTCGCCTTCGCCGACGAGATCCGGCTGGGCGGCCGGTTCGCGAGCGGCGCCTTCGTCGGTGAGCACGGGTCGTGGAACCGCAAGCCGGTGTCCGGCTACAGGGTCGTCTTCGTGCCCTTCGCGCGCGGCGGCTTCCCGGTGCCGGGCGCCAAGCCCGTCGACGTGCTGACCGGCTTTCTCGACGCCGACGGGGACGCGCAGGGTCGTCCCGTCGGGGTGATCGGTGATCGCGGCGGCGCCATGCTGGTCGCGGACGATGTCGGCAACGCGATCTGGCGGGTCAGCCCGGCGGCGCGGCGATGACCGCGCCGACCCGGCGCGACCTGATGCGGCTGGGCGCGGCGGCGGCCGCGGTCTGGGGCGTCCCGTCGATCGCGACCGGCTGGCAGAACGGCGACGGTGAGTCGATCCGCCTGTGGCCCGGCCGCGCGCCCGGTGCGCGCGACACCGCGATCGTCCGTCACATGCAGGATCGGACCGGCGGCGTGCCGCGGCGCGATCGCCGCGCGACCGGCATCGCCGATCCGGTGCTGCTCGTCCGCCGACCCGCCCGCCCGACCGGCGCGGCGGTTCTGGTCTTACCGGGCGGCGGCTACGGCTTCCTGGCCGTCGACAATGAGGGCGAGGAGCAGGCGGCTTGGCTGAACGCCCGCGGCATCACCGCCTTCATCCTCTACTATCGCCTGCCGGCGGAGGGATGGAGCGATCAGGCGCTGGTGCCGCTCCAGGACGCGCAGCGCGCGGTGCGGCTGATCCGCGCGGGGGCGATCGGCTTCGGCATCGATCCCGGCCGGGTGGCGGTGCTCGGCTTCTCGGCGGGTGGGCACCTCGCCGGCTCGCTCGCCACCCGCCACGCCGAACGCATCTACGCACCGATCGACGCGGCCGACCGCCTGTCCGCCCGCCCGGACATGGCCGCGCTGATCTACCCCGTCGTCAGCATGGCCGAGCCGTTCAGCCATGCCGGGTCGCGCGACAAGCTGCTCGGCCTCGATGCCCCCGCCGACCGGCGGCGGCTCGCCTCGGTGGAGACGCGGGTGGACGCGGACACCCCACCGACCTTCCTGGCCCATGCCGGCGACGATCCGGTGGTGCCGGTCGCCAACAGCCTCGCCCTGTACGGCGCCCTGATCGCCGCCAAGCGCCCCGCCGCGCTGCACATTTTCGACGAGGGCGGGCACGGCTTCGGCGTCCGGCTGCCGACCGCCAGTCCAGCCTCGGCCTGGCCCGACCTGCTCCACGCCTGGGGCGTCCGCCGCGGGGTGTTCGTCGCCCGCTGACCGCTCACTTCAGGAGGCGCGGTGCCTCGCGCTCGACCGCCGCCCTGATCGGTCCGGCGAGCATGCCCAGGAGGCCGGGCAGGTCGATCTCGGCGTGGAGCCGGTCGGCGAAGACGGTCAGTCGGCTGGCGACCTGCTGCCCCATCGCCGCGACGGTGAAATGCATGGTGTCGCCCTCCCACCGGTGGGTCACGTCGGCGCCGCCGGGGATGTGGCCGGCCAGCTTGCCGATCTTGGCGTCGACGCGCGCGCGGGCGGCGTCGCGGCCGAGCTGATGGGGAATGTCCATCCGGATCGGCGTGGTCATGCGCCGGCTCCGGTCGCGAAGATCATGGCGTCGTCGGCGAACGCCTTGAACTCCAGTGCGTTGCCCGACGGGTCGCGGAAGAACATGGTCGCCTGCTCGCCCGTCTCCCCCTTGAAGCGGACGTGCGGCGGTATGCCGAACGCGGTGCCGGCCGCGGTCAGCCGATCGGCCAGCGCCTGCCAGTCTGCCATCGTCAGCACCACCCCGAAGTGCGGCACCGGCACGTGGTGGCCGTCGACCTCGTTGGCGACCGCGACCGGCTCTGCGGCCGGGTCGAGATGGGCGACGATCTGGTGCCCGGCGAGATCGAAATCGATCCACTGGTCGGAAGAACGCCCCTCCCGGCAGCCGAGCACCCCGCCGTAGAAGGCGCGCGCGGCGGCGAGATCGTGGACAGGGAAGGCGAGGTGGAACGGGCGCAGGGTCATGGGCCTGCGATACGCTTCCACGCCCGCTTCGTCACCCCGGACTTGTTCCGGGGTGACGCATCGGCAAGAGCAGCCGTTGCGGCGCCTGCGGGACCGTGGATGCCGGGACGAACCCGACATGACCAAGAAGAGTTTCGGCCGTGCCCCGCTACTTCGCCTCCCCCGCTCTCCTCTCGCTCCTCCTCGGCGCGCTGGCGGCGTGCGGGTTCGCGCCCTTGCAGATGTGGGGGGTGACGCTGGCTGCGATCGGGGGATGGCTGCTGCTGGTCCGCGGCGCGCCCTCGTTCCTTGCGGCGTTGTGGCGCGGATGGCTGTTCGGCGTCGGCCACTTTACCGTCAACAACAACTGGTTCCAGCACGCGTTCGACTTCCAGGATCAGATGCCGCCCGTGCTGGGCTATTTCGCGGCGGTCGCCTTGGCGCTCTACCTCGCGGTCTATCCGATGATGGCGGCGGGGATCGGCTGGCGGTTCCGCGACCGCGGCTTCGTGCCGATCGCGGCGGCGGCGTGGATCGCCACCGAATGGCTGCGCGGGGTCCTGTTCACCGGCTATGCCTGGGATCCGCTGGGGGTGGTCTGGGTGCCGGTGCAGCCGGTCGCGGCGCTCGCCGCCTGGGTCGGGACTTATGCGCTGTCCGGACTGACCGTGGTCGCGGCGGGCGCGATCCTGCCGCTGTTGCGCCGCGAGCCGAAGCGGCTGGCCGCGTTCGCCGGCATCTTCCTGCTGCTGTTCGCGGCGGAGATGCACAGCTACCCGCTCGCCCCGGCGCCCGCCACCGGACCGCGCCTGCTGGTGGTCCAGCCGAACATCGGCCAGGACCAGCGCGGCGAGGACGATGCCGAGCGGGTGCTCGTGGCGCTGGAACGGCTGACCGGCGGCCCTGCCCCCTACCCTCGCCTCATCCTGTGGCCCGAAGGCGTCGTGCGCGACCTCGTCGAGGACGGCTATCCCTGGTGGGTGTACCGGCGCGCGACCGGCGGCGCGGTGCGGCGGCGGATCGCGCAACTGCTGGGTCCGCGCGACACGCTGCTGACCGGCGGCACCGCGCTCAGGTTCGACCATGACGACAACCTCGTCGGCGCCGCCAACTCGGTGTTCGCCATCGACGCCGACGCCCGCATCGCCGGGCGCTACGACAAGGCGCACCTCGTCCCTTACGGCGAATACCTTCCCATGCCGTGGCTGCTCAAGCCGCTGGGCCTGTCCCGGCTGGTGCCGGGCGACCTCGACTTCGAGCCCGGCCCGGGACCCCGCGCGATCTCCGTACCCGGGGTCGGAGCGGTCGGCATCCAGGTCTGCTACGAGATCATCTTCTCGGGCGAGGTAGTGGATCGCGGCGATCGCCCGCGGTTCCTGTTCAATCCGTCCAACGACGCCTGGTTCGGCCGGTGGGGGCCGCCGCAGCACCTCGCCCAGGCGCGGATGCGCGCGATCGAGGAGGGGCTGCCGATCGTCCGCGCCACCCCGACCGGCATCTCGGCAGTGATCGCCGCAAACGGGGCGCTGCTCGCCACCGTTCCCCACCGGTCCGCCGGGCGGATCGAGGTGCCGGTGCCGACCGCGGGCACGCCCACCCTCTTCTCGCGGCTGGGCAACCTCCTCGCCGCGGTCGTCGCGGCCGCGCTGTTCACGCTGGGCGTTGCCAGGCACGGTCGCCCCCGCTAGTGTTATATAAAGCTATCTTTATATCTTTATGAGGGTTCGATGCGTCAGTCGTTCATCTTCACCTCGGAGTCCGTGTCCGAAGGTCACCCCGACAAGGTCGCGGACCAGATCAGCGATTCGATCGTCGACCTGTTCCTGTGCAAGGACCCGGAGGCGCGGGTCGCCTGCGAGACCTTGACCACCACTCAGCTCGTCGTGCTGGCGGGCGAGATCCGCGGCAAGGGGATAATGGACGAGGCCGGGAACTGGGCCCCCGGCGTCGAGCAGGAAATCGAGGACACGGTCCGCGCCACCGTGCGCCGCATCGGCTACGAGCAGGACGGCTTCCACTGGCAGAGCTTCCGCTTCGAGAACAACCTCCACCCGCAATCGGCGCACATCGCGATGGGCGTGGACGAGAGCGGCGACAAGGACGAGGGCGCGGGCGATCAGGGCATCATGTTCGGCTACGCGACCGACGAGACCCCCGGCCTGATGCCCGCGACCCTCTACTACAGCCACAAGGTGCTGGAGCGGATGGCGGCAGACCGCCATTCGGGCGCCGCGCCCTTCCTGGAGCCCGACGCCAAGAGCCAGGTGACGCTCCAGTACGAGAACGAGGTGCCCGTCCGCGCCACCGCGCTGGTCGTGTCGACGCAACACGCCGCCGACCACTCAAATCCCGAGGGCCAGGCCGCCTTGCGCGACTACGTCAAGGGCGTGTTCGCCGCCGTGCTCCCGGAGGGGTGGCTGCCCGAGGACGACAAGATCTACGTCAACCCGACCGGGCTGTTCGAGATCGGCGGGCCGGACGGCGATGCCGGGGTCACCGGGCGCAAGATCATCGTCGACACCTATGGCGGCGCGGCTCCGCACGGCGGCGGCGCGTTCAGCGGCAAGGACCCGACCAAGGTCGACCGGTCGGCCGCCTATGTCGCGCGCTATCTCGCCAAGAACGTCGTCGCGGCGGGGCTCGCCAAGCGGGTCACCATCCAGCTCTCCTACGCGATCGGGATCGCGGAGCCGCTGTCGGTCTATGTCGACACCCACGGCACCGGCACGGTCGACGAGGCGCGGCTGGAGTCGGTCCTGCCGCAGCTCGTCCGGCTCACCCCCAAGGGCATCCGCGAGCATCTGAGGCTCAACGCCCCGATCTACTCGAAGACCGCCGCCTACGGGCATTTCGGCCGCGATCCCGAGGGTGAGCTGTTCACCTGGGAAAAGACGGACCTGGTGGACCAGCTCAAGGCCGCACTCGCCGCCTGAGCGGTTGACCGCGGCACCCGGCCTTATACCCTCCACCTGCGATACGGCAGGTGGAGGCTTCTCGATGATCCGATCGGTAATCGCGGCGATGGTGATCGCCGCCGGCGCGGCCGGTACGCACGCGCAGACGGCCGAGCAGGCGGCGGCGCTGGCGCGGATCGGCGAGCGCGGCGCCCTCCTGTACGCCTTCGATCGGGCCGCCTGGCACGCCACCGACGACCTGCGCGCCAGGCATCCCGAGGTGATGGCGCGGCTGGGCGGCTATGTGGTCGACGGCACGGCGGCGGCGCCCCGCGCGATCTTCTTCGACGCCGCGGGCAGCCGCGCCGTCTACGTCGCGCGGTTCGAGGACGACCGCTTGGTTGAGGGCAGGTTGACCGGTTCCGGCGACGATGCGGGGCTGTCGCCGTCGGTCAAGCGCATGATCGCGGCGCGTGCCGCCGCCGCCGCGGCGATCGCGGCGGATGCGAGTGCCCGGCCCTGTGCCGCCAAGCCTTTCAACACGGTGGTCGTGCCGCCGAGCGCACCGGACGGGCCCGTCACGGTCTACTTCATGACTCCGCAGGTGACCGGCGACATGGTGCCGTTCGGCGGCCACTACGCCGTCGACGTGGACGCCGCCGGCAAGGCCGGACCGGTGCGCCGCTTCACGCGCACCTGCCTGGACATGCCGACCAGCCCGGGATCACCCGCCGGGTCCAGGCCCGCCGCCATCGTGGTGTCGCAGATCGTCGGTGCGCTGCCGACGGAGATCCACGTCTTCCAGTCGCTGACCCTGCGCAAGCCGGTGATGGTGGTCGCGGGGAAGCCCGCGCAGATCTGGCCGGTCGCGGGCGCCCGTTTCCGCCCGCCGGTGCCGATCGGCCGCTGATCCGGCAAGGCGCGGAGGTCGGCGCATCACCTCCGTTTCGAACCCGTCACCGCTTCTCCTTCCCCGATCGGCGCGCGATCATCCCTCCCGCAACGGGCAGGGAGATGCGGGAACATGCTGGAGTTCACGGGAGCGGCGACGCGGTTCAGCGAGGATGCGATCGCCAAGGCGGCCAAGACGATCGGCTGCGACGTCGCGGCGATCAAGTCGGTCATCACGGTCGAAAGCCAGGGCGGCTTCCTGTCCGACACCCGGCCCAAGATCCTGTTCGAGCGCCACGTGTTCAGCCGCCGGACGGGGGGCAAGTACGACAGCTCGCACCCCGACATCTCCTCGCCCCAGGCGGGCGGCTATCGCGGCGGCAGCGCCGAATATGAGCGGATGGGGCGGGCGCTGGCGCTGGACCGTGCCGCCGCGCTCGCCTCGGCGAGCTGGGGCGCGTTCCAGATCATGGGCTATCACGGCGCGTCGCTCGGCTATGCCGACGTGGAGACGTTCTGCCGCGGCATGTGCCGGTCGGAGGACGACCATCTCGACGCCTTTGTCCGGTTCGTGAAGCTTAACCGGCTGGACGACGAGCTGTGCCGGCGCGACTGGGCGGGGTTCGCCCGCGGCTACAACGGCCCGGCCTATCTCAAGAACCGCTACGACACCAAGCTCGCCGCCGCCTACGTCCTTCACGCCGGCTCCGGCGCGCGTACCGACCCGATCGCCCGCACGCTGAAGATGGGCGACGACGGTCCCGACGTCGCTTGGCTCCAGGACCGGCTGGGGTTGAGGGCCGACGGCGACTTCGGCCCCGCGACCAAGGCGGCGGTGATCGCCTTCCAGCAGCAGCACGGACTGCGCGCCGACGGTGTCGTCGGGGCGGCGACGCAGGAGAAGCTCGGCGCCTGAGCGACGGCGCGCTTAGTGCACGTCTGCGACCGGCTCATCGGCGGGCGCGATGCGACCGAGCGCCCGTTCGATGACCGGTTCGGCGGCGGTGAACAACGCCCCGACCAGCGCCTCCGACAGCCAGCCGATCGCCGCCCCCGCGAGCATGTCCGACAGGTAGTGGTTGCCGGCGGGCGCCTGCGCCGCCGCGACCGCGACCGTCGCCAGGGTCGCGGGGCCTGCGGTACCGTCGATCTCGTGCGCCGCGGCGGCGCTGACCGCCACCGCGCCCGCGAGATGACCCGAGGGGAAGGAGTTCATGTCATGGTCGTGGCTCTCGCCCCGCTCGAACCGGTGCTTGCCGTCGGCCAGCGCCTTCTTGGGCCGGGTGCGATCGACGCGATGCTTGACCAGCGTCTTCAGCCCGGTCGCGACCGCGTGCGACGTCAGCATCCGCAACCCGCCGCGGACCAGGTCGGGGCGGCGGGTGGCCAGCCCGATCAGCGTCGTCGCCGCGGACAGGGCGATCAGCGGCGGCTGGTCGGCGATCTCCGCCGCCTGCCCCGCCGCGCGTGCGAGCGGGTGGTGCCGGTGCTCCGCCGCTCCATGGGTGATCGCGCGGTCGGCCCGACCGGCCTCGCGCGCGGCGCGCCTCGTTTTACTCAACCGCCCTCTCCTTCCGGCCGGACCTGTCCGTGGGCGAGCAGCGCGAACAGGCCCGCCCCGCCGATGAGATTGCCCAGCACGGCCGGGCCGATCTGCTCGCCGATCGCCGCCCAAGCGCCGGTCGCGCCGGTGAACAGCAGCAGGAACGCCTGATCGGAGCCGACCACCGCGTGGCTGAACCCGCCGATCGCCACGACGTAAGTCACCGCGAAGATGACCGGGAACGACTGGTCGCGCGCGTTGGGCAGGATCCACGCGACCGCGGCGATCAGAAATCCGGCGGGTACGGCGTTGACCATCGTGTCCAGCGCGCCGAGTTCGGCGACCTTGGTCGAGATCGCGATCATCTCCGCCCTGAGCTCGCCCGAGCCGAGCATCCCGGCAGCGATCAGCCCCGCCGCGATCGCCGTGCCGAGCAGGTTGGCTCCCAACACGATCCCCCACAACCGCAGCGTGCGGCCGAGCCGCCGCCACGACGGGCGGTAGAGAAATGGCAGCGATGCGGTGATTGTACTCTCCGTGAACAGCTGGAGACGCCCGAGGATCACGACGAGGAAGCCGACCGGATAGCCGAGCGCGACCAGCAGCTCGCGCCAATCGCTGTCGGGCAGGCGCATCCCGATCGCCGCCTCCGCGACCAGGGACGTCGCGATGGCGATCCCCGCGGCGAGCGCCGACCAGAACAGCGAAGCGGCGGGCCGGGCGAGTTCGGCCTCCCCCTCCTCGCGCACGGCGCGGTGGAGCTCGCCGGCGTCGGCGGCCTTAAGTTCCTCGACATCGTCGGCTGGAGGCGTGGCCATCGTCGGGGATAACTGGTGGACACGGCGCTTTGCTCCCGACCGGCGAGCGGCTAGGCGGCCGTGCCATGAACGATCCCGCGACCATCCGCCGCCTCTACGGCCGCCGCCAGGGGCACAAGCTGCGCCAGGGACAGGCCGCGCTGGTCGAGGAACTGCTGCCGCAGGTCGAGGTGCCGGCGACGGGGCCGCTCGACGCCGCGGCGCTGTTCGGGCGCGTCATGCCCCTTGAGCTGGAGATCGGGTTCGGCGCGGGCGAGCATCTTGCCGGGCAGGCGGCGATGCGTCCGGACACCGGTTTCATCGGCTGCGAACCGTTCCTCAACGGGGTGGTCGGCGCGCTGGGGCACCTGCGCGACGGCGGGCTGGCGAACGTCCGCCTGCACATGGGCGACGCGCTGGAGGTGGTCGAACGGCTGCCCGACGCCGGCCTGGAGCGCGTGTACCTCCTCCACCCCGACCCTTGGCGCAAGGCGCGTCATGCCAAGCGGCGGATGGTCAATCATGGCCCCATGGACGCGATCGCGGCGAAGCTGAAGGTGGGCGGCGAGTTCCGGCTGGGCACCGACGATCCGACCTATTGCCGCTGGGCGATGATGGTCATGGACCGACGCCGCGACTTCCGCTGGCTGGCGGAGACACCCGCCGATTTCCTCGCCCGCCCCGCCGACTGGCCCGAGACGCGCTACGAGCGCAAGGCCCGCCGTCAGGGGCACGAGGTCTGGTACTTCCGCTACCTACGGGTCGCGTAGCCCGCGGGCGGCCGGTCGGCTTCCGTCCTGCCGGCGGGATGGATGCGGGTAGCGACATCCGTCAGGTGCACGACGCCTCTCGAGCCTGAACCTTCGTCCGGGGCGCGGGAGCGGAGCCCTGGTCAGGGTCGGGTCGGCGCGGGTGGAACGGGCGGCAGCGTGGCTCCATCCTTCGCCTCGGCGTCGCCCGGGGCAGTCGCGACCGGTGCCGTCCCCGCCTGCGCCGTTGGCGCGATTGTCGTGCTCGGCGGCGGGAACGGGCTCGCCACCGGTGCCTCCTCGCTCGCATAGCCGTGGAGGAGGTCGGGCACGAACCGTTCCGCGAACCCCGCCAGGAAACCGGCGAGGAGGACGAAGGAGACGTTGGAGGTGGTATCCATCGGGTCCTGCCCGGCGGTAGGGAGCACCACGTCGCCCAACCGCAGCCTCAGCGCGCCGGTCAGCAGCAGCTCGGCGACGACGAATCCGGCGAGGGCGCCGATGCAGATGCGCACCGCGGCGTCGGTGAGATGGTCGAGCCGGCGGCGATCGTCCGACACGTCGCGCTTCCGGATCGACAGCGCCATCGAATATACCGCGCCCAGCACCCCGGTGGTCACCGACAGCCAGACCGCCCGTGCGGGCCAGCGGGTCACCGCCAGGTCGGGAACGGCCCCGCCCAGCACCACCCCCGCGGCGGCCAGGAAGGGCAGCGCGAGCAGCAGCGTGTAGACGAGGTACGACAGCCTTGCCCGCGACGCGCGCTCGGCCGCGATCTCCACGCCGACCGCGGCGAGGATGCGCCGAGCATTGTCGCCCTCGCCCTCCAGCGCCTCGATCAATCCCGACGCGATGCGGCCGTCATAATGCTGGGCGGCGGCGTTGAGGCGCCAGCGCGGATCGCTCCTGCGCCAGGGGGCGAGCGCACCGTCGATCTCGCTGCGCAGGCAGGCGAGCGGGCCGATCCGGCGGCGCTGGATGCGCTGGGTCGGGAGATCGTCGGCGTAGAGGATCTGCACCCGCTCCGCGGTGCCGTAGACCGCGTAGTGCCCGGCCTGCTTGGCATAGACCCGCCCGATCTCGCGTCCCTCCCGGTCGATGCCGTCGACGACGATCCGGTCGAAGTCGGTGATCGGTGCGCCCTGCTCGCTCATCGTGCCCTGCCCCCTCGCCCCGGAATGCTACCGGAACGGCCCCGTGGCGCCAACCCGATCGCCGCCGTTGCCGAGGGACCCGGCCCCGCCGCCGCGGCTGGCAAGGCGCACGACGGCGCGGAGCATCCGTTTCGGATCAGTCTGCCGGGCAGAGCGCCACCGCCGGTTCGACCGGTCCGGCATCGCACCCGCACGGCATGAAGGCGGCGTCGCCGTGCCTGCCGCCGACGTGCCAGACGCCCCCCGCACCGTCGATCATCAGGTCGAGCGCGGCCGCGACCAGCGCGTCGATCGCGGGGCCCCCGCACGCCGGATCCTCCAGCCGGACGGTGCAGCGCACCGGATCGCCCGCCCGCAACGACACGGTGGCGGCGCGATCGCACGGCGGGCACGCGCCGTCGGCCGCACCGACGGCGAGGTCGACCCGGCCCCATGTGGCACCGCGCTCCGCCGATGCGACGTGGGTGATCCCGCGCACGGCACACGCGCGAGCGAACGCCTGCCGCAGCGAACCGCCGTCGCCGCGCAGCAGCAGCGCCGGCATCGCCGTCCGCGAGCCGACGCTCGCCTTCGCCGCGCCGCGGGCACCCGGCGGATAGATCAGCCGCTCGGCCCGGCGCCACCAGCCGGGCGTCCGCGCGACCGGATGGCGGGGAAGGCCCAGCGGCAGCCCCCGCCACAAGGCCGCCAGCGCGGTCGGACGCGGGCTGCCGTCGCGGATGTCGAAGACGCCGGGCTCGTAGCAGCCCTCGCGGGTCAGCAGCGTGTTCCACCCGTGGCTGCCCAGGAGCGACCAGGCGGTCACGGCGCGGATGTCCGCCCCCTCGCCCCGCAGCGCCGCCGCCGTGTCCCACGCCTCCGCCGCCCAGCGCATCTGCTCCTCCCGCGTCGAACCGTTGTGCACTTCGGTCACCGCCAGCGGGACGGCGTACCGTGTCCACGCCTCGCGCAGCGCCCCGCCCAGCCCGCCGACGGGTGGATCGAGCACCCGCACCGCCTCGGTGTCGGCATAGCGGACGGCGTCGTTGCCGCCGTGGAGGTGCGGCGGATAGCGGTCGAGGCGGTGGTCCAGCCAGCGATCGCTGGTCAGGTAATGGTTCACGCCGACGATGTCGGGCGGGCACGGGTCGTCGGCGATCCCCCTGGCGCGGTCGCCCAGCCCGACCCGGTCGAGGACGGGCATGAGCGGGTGGTCGCCCGTGACCCGCCCGAACAGCAGGTCCCATCCCGCCCACCGGCGCATGTTGTCGAACTCGGCCTGCCCGGCGAGCGGCGGCGACGCCCAGGTGCGGCCGAGGTCGTCGGTCTGGATCAGCCGCGCCGCCGGATTGACCCGACGGATCGCGCGCATCGCCGCACGGGTCGCGTCGACCTGGTTCAGGAGCGCGCGCCAGAACGACCCCGCGTCGCGGGCGTGCGGATACCAATGGCCGTAGAGCGCCGAGAAGCGGGCGGTGGTCAGCGGCTCGTTGATCGGGGTCCAATCCTCCACCCACGGATAACGCCGGGCGACCGCCCCCGCGTAGCAGCCGAGACCGGTGGCGAAACCCTCGTCGAGGAGGTGGGTGTGGCGCGGCCCGCTGCCGTGATGGACCAGCCCCACGATCGGGCGGATACCGAGGTCGCGCAGCCGGCCGAGCCGCGCGTCGGGCCACGTCCAGTCGGGCGGGGACGCAGCGTCGGGCGCGCACCGCTCCCACAGCACCGGGTAGCGGAGCGCGCGGATGCCGAGCCCCGCGAACAGGTCCAGGTCGTCGATCCGCCCGTCATGGCCGCTCAGCACGGTCTGGTCGTGGTAACGGTCGCCGACCCGGTTGACCGTGCACTCGGTACCGCCCCACAATTCCAGCGGCGGCGCGGCCGGGTGGCGAGCCTCCACGATCCTATTCGGCGGCGGCGGCGGTCACCGCCGCGTCCTCGCGCGCGCGGAGCCGGCGATAGGTCGCGAGCGCCTGTCCCACCACCTGGTCCATGTTGTAGTAGCGATAGGTGGCGAGCCGGCCGACGAACAGCACGTCCGGCTCGGCGATCGCCAGCGCCTCGTAGCGCTTGTACAGCGCCTGGTTCTCGGGCCGCGGGATCGGGTAGTAAGGGTCGCCCTCGGCCGCCGGATATTCAAAGGTGACGCTGGTCACCGGCGCCTCCTGCCCGGTCAGGTGCTTGTACTCGGTGACGCGCGTGTAGGGCACCGCCTCGTCCGGATAGTTGACCACCGCCACCTCCTGATGCCGCTCCTCGGGCAGGGTGCGGTGCTCGAAGCGGAGCGAGCGGTAGGGCAGCGGGCCGTAGCGTTGGTCGAAATACTCGTCGATCGGCCCGGTGAAGACCAGCCGGTCCCAAGACACGCCGCTTTTCACCTCCGCGAACTCGGTGCCGAGCCGCAGGGTGATGTTGGGGTGGTCCAGCATCGCCGCGAACATCGCGGTGAAGCCCTCCGCGGGCATCGCCTGGTAGGTGTCGGCGAAGTAGCGGTCGTCGGTGCTGGTGCGGGTCGGCACCCGCGCGGTGACCGCCTTGTCGAGCTCGGACGGGTCCAGCCCCCATTGCTTGCGGGTGTAGCCGCGGAAGAACAGCCGATAGAGTTCCTGCCCCACCGCCGCCACCACCACGTCCTCCGACGTCCGCACCTCCGCGACCGGCTCCGCCCTCGCGGCCAGGAACGCCGCCGCGTCCGCGTCGGTCTCCAGCCCGGCGTCGAACAGCCGGTTGAGCGTTGTGCGGTTGATCGGGATCGGCACCCGCTGGCCGCGCACCTCGGCGAGGACGCGGTGCTCGTAGGGGCGCCAGTCGGTGAAGCGCGAGAGATAGTCGAACACCTCGGCCGAGTTGGTGTGGAAGATGTGCGGGCCGTACTGGTGGATCAGGATGCCCGCGTCGTCCTTCACGTCGAAGGCGTTGCCGGCGACGTGGGGCCGCCGATCGATCACCAGCACGCGCTTGCCGGCATCGGCGGCGAGCCGCTCGGCCATCACCGACCCGGCGAAACCCGCCCCGACGACCAGGTAGTCGTAGTGCGTCTTGCCGTGCGCGCGGGCGCGCAGCGTGGCCTTGTCGCCGACCACCTCGCCGATCGCCGCCATCATGCCCGCCGCGGTATCGTCCCAAGAGCCGGCGGCGAGCAGCGCGTCCGCCTCGTCGCGCCAGGCCGCGTCGCCAGACCGGACCAGCGCCAGCGCGTCGTCGCATGCCTGGATGAAGCGGGCGGCCCCGTCGGCGATCGCCACCCCGGCGACCGTCCCGTAGTGGCGGGCGACGTCGATGATCGGGGTGGAGACCACCGGGCGTCCCGCCGCCAGATATTCCGGCGTCTTGGTGGGGCTGATGAAGCGGGTCGCCTCGTTTATCGCGAACGGCATCAGCGCCACGTCCCAACCCGCCACCGTCGCGGGCAGCTCGTCATAGCTGCGCGCGCCCGGGTAGTGGAGGTTCTCGCGCCGCGGCAGGTCGGCGGGGTCGATCTTGACCACCGGTCCGACCATCTCGATCTGCCAGTCCGGACGCGCGTCGGCGAGGCGGGCGACGAGGTCGAGGTCCATCCGCTCGTCGATCACCCCGTAGAAGCCGAAGCGCGGCACGGCGTTGGCGCCCGGTGCGCGATCGCGCGCGCGCGCGAAATGGGCGACGTCGACGCTGGAGGGGAACGGCCGCACGTCGGCGTGGCGGGCGCGCTTCGCCTCGTACAGGCTGTAGCCGCCGGTGAAGACAAGGTCGGCCTCGGCGAGCAGCTCCTCCTCCAGCGCGAGAAGTTCGGGCGGCGCGAAGCGGAAGGCGGACAGCTCGTCCATGCAGTCGTACACGGTGCACGGTGCCTCCGCCGCCCGCGAGAAGGCGAGCATCATCGGCGTATAGTACCACCGGACCGCGATCGGCGGCTCGCCCGCGAGGAAGGTGTCGAGCAGGTCGGCGAGGACGTCGCGCGTCGCCGCCGCGTCCATGCCCGCGGGCAGACGGGGTGTGACCACGCGGACGTCGCCGTGCACCTCCACCGCCAAGTCCGGCGCGCCGTCGCCGCCGACCTCCGGCTCCTCCCAGAAGACCACCGGCCAGCGCCGCGCGAAACGGGTCATCAGATGCTGGGGTCGCTGGAAAACGAAATTCCAGCGCAGGTGCGAGAAGCACAGGAGCAGCCCGGATCGGTCGTGGCTGGAAAGGGAGGCAAGCGGAGCCACGGCGGTCATCAACGTCTCCAACGCAAAGGCCCCCGCCCGCGCCGCCCCCCTAGCAGCCTCCCTGGCAAAGGCCTTTAACCCAGTTGAACCACACCGGATTTGTCCCCGCGGCGCCTGACGGTCAGGTCGCGCGGAAGTGGCTCCTTCTCCCGCTTCCCCGGATCGGTGTCACAGCGGATGCGCCGCAGCACGTCGACGGCAAGAATGCGGACCGGCCACCGATCGGGCGGAACGACGCGATCACTTGCCCCGCACGGGCGCTGCTCTCTCGGCGATGCGATCTGCCCACGGCTGATGGCCGGATACGCACGGCAGGTACCATTCCCATCGGCGACCCAAGGCACGGCGGTGCCGGTGATGGCGGGCGTGCGGGATGACCTGGTCCGGATGCGCGAACGGATCGGCGGAAGCATCCTCCTGGTTCCGACGGGTACGCTCCGGACTCCATCTGGGCGCCTCGCTCTCCTGACGTCTGCGATCGGCACCGATCGCCCGCTACGTCCGGCCGGTCCCGCGATCGAGCGGGCGCCGCCGTGTCCGGCCCCGTCCGGCGTCACGACCGGGTCCGATATCCGCTCAGGCGGCGCGGCGCTCGTCCTCGAACGCGAGCGGCAGGACGACCCGTGCGGTGAAGCCCGCGGCGGAGCGGAACAACAGCACGTCGCCGCCATGGGCCCGCGCGATCGACCGGCACACGGCGAGACCCAGTCCGCTGCCCTGCGCGGCCGAGCGGCGCGCGCTTTCCCCGCGATAGAAGGGCTCGAACACCCGTTCGAGGTCCGCGTCGGCGATGCCGGGACCATCGTCGACGATGTCAGCGACGGCGGTGCCGGCGTCGACGTGGAGCGCCACCCGCGCCCGCCCACCGCCATATTTGATGGCGTTGGTCAACAGATTGTCGAGCACCCGCCGGATGCCGAGCGGGTCGACGTCGACCGCGGCGGGCTGGACCGCGACGGTGGCGACGTCGCCGATCAGCGCCGCGTCCTCCACCACGTCCGCGACCAGCTCGGCGAAGTCGCGCCGCTCGCGCGCGTGCGGCGTGGCGGCATCGCGCATGAAGGCGATCACCGAGGAGATCATCGCCTCCATCTCCGCCACCTCGTCGCGCAGGGCCTCCTGCTGCTCCTCCGGCACGTCCTCGATGCGGAAGCGCAGGCGGGTGAGCGGGGTGCGCAGGTCGTGGCTGATCGCCCCGATCATCGCGGTCCGGTCGTCCACGAAGCTCTTGAGGCGGCTCTGCATCTGGTTGAAGGCGTGGGCGGCGCGGCCGACCTCCGCCGGACCGTCGAGCGGCAGCACCGCCGCGCCCGGATCGCGGCCGAGCAGGTCGGCGGTGCGCGCGAACCGGTCGAGCGGCACGACGATCCGCCGCGCGACGATCCACGCGATCGGCGCCACCGCCAGCAGCGACAGGAGGAACCACAGCCCGACCCGCCGCTGCCAGGCGTTGGGGAAGCCTTCCGCCCGCGGGGTGACCACCGCCCAGCGCCCGTCCGCCAGCCGCAACCCCGCGACGAAATCGCCCTCCACGAAAGGCGATGCGCCGCCGAGCGCGCCGGCCGACGATCGCACGATCGGCACCGGCCGGCCGAGCGGCGGCGGCAGCACCGCGGTTGCGCCGCTATCCGTGGCGGGAAGCGGTGCGCCCGGACCGAACACGGCTGGCGGCCCGACCTGTCCTGCGGCGGGAGGTGCCGTCTCGGGTCGCGATCGATCGGTCACCGCCGATGCTGGCGCGGGTTCGTCGTCCCCGACGCCGGCGCCGTCCACCGGCAGCAGGCGCGCCCGGCGGTCCGTCACCCTCGGCGGCAGGGCCGGGGATGACGACACGTTGCTCCCGGGCGGCGCGCCCGGGCCGGTCCCGCCGACGCCAGCGGGGGCACCCCCGCCCGGTCCCTGGCCCTGGCCGGGTGCCTGACCCGAGCCCGGTGCCTGGCCGGAGCCCGGTGCCTGGCCGGGCGGCGCGGTCTGGCCCTGAGCGGCCGGTGCCTGACCGGGCGCCTGGCCTGCGCTCCCGCCCGGCTGCCCCGCGAAGGGCGCGCCACCCCCGCCTGGGTTCGGGGCTGCCGCGGGCGTCCCGCCCGATGCGCCCGCCGACGCCTCCGGCGGGCGCCCGGTCCGGGTCGACGTCCCGCGCGACGGGAACGGGTGCGACAGGCGGGTGCCGGTCATCGGCGTGTCGGGGAAGCGACCGCCGGCCGCTCCGCGACCCGGATCGCCGGGCGGACCGGCCCGGTCCGGCGGAACGCCCCCGGGAGAACCGCCACCGGGAGGGCCGCCCCCTGGAGGGCCACCGCCGCCCCCCGGCGGGCCGCCGCCTTGCTGCAGCGCGACCGGTCGCAGCACGGGAGCGTCGAACCCGACCATCAGCGCCGCCGGGCGCAGCTCCGGCTCGTCGCCGCCGGCGAGCGCCGCCGATCGGCGCGGCCGCTCGGCATCGTCGGGCAATCGTTCCGGCGGCGCGACCGTGTCGACCATGCCGCCGACCGGCAGCTGGGTGTAGAAGCCGAGTGCGACGTGCGGCACCGGCGCTCCCAGCATCCCCGCCAGTCGCGTCCGCGCGGTCGCGGAGACGAACCAGCCCGCGGCGGACAGGTCCGGGGGTCCCGCCTGGAGGCTGCGCTCGAAGGCGGCACCCGAGTCCTGCCCGCGCAGGGCGGCGGCGATCTCGCCCAGCGCATGCTGACGCGGTGGAGCGGGCGGGAACAGGATGGTCAGCGCCAGCGTCACCAGTTGCGCGGCCAGCAACGCGCCGACGATCAGCGCCAGCAATTGGATGATGATCGGCACGCCGGACAGCCGCGCGCGCGCCTGCGGTTCAGCCATGGCGTACCGTCCCATGCCCCTTGCTACCAACCACCGGTCCCGGCCGCCAGCGATGCCGTCACTGGACCGGCAGCGTCACCGCGCCGTGTGCCAGGAACCCGACCACCGTCAGCGCGAAACCCGCCGCGGCGAGGATGACGGGATGGCGGATCCGGCGGGCCATGGGCGACACTCCTTTGCTCCTCGAGGATCGTCGCCGATCATGTCCGCGGATTGTCGGATTGTGTCTCCCGGTCGGCGCCGCCGCCGGAACATGGACGTGCGGCGGCAATGCCATGCTGGCAATCCGCCGCGATGCCCGCCACAATCGCCGCCATGGACCTCGCCACCCACGTCCTGATCGTCGACGACGATCCCGGCATCCGCACGCTGATCGCCTCCTTCCTCGACAAGCACGGCTTCCGCACCGAGGTCGCGGGCGACCCTGCCGCGATGCGCGTCGCGATGGCGCGGGAACGGCCCGACCTGATCGTTCTCGACGTGATGATGCCGGGCGAGGACGGGCTGTCCGCCCTGCGCAGCCTCCAGCATGCCGACGCCCCGCCGGTCATCATGCTGTCGGCGGTGGGCGGCGACGTCGATAGGATCATCGGGTTGGAGATCGGCGCCGACGATTACCTAGCCAAGCCCTGCAATCCGCGCGAGCTGCTGGCCCGCATCCGCACCGTGCTGCGGCGTCGCGACCGGGAGCAGGCACCGCCGCCCGCGCCGGTGCCGGTCGGCGAGGATCGTGCCACGCTGCGCTTCGGCGACTGGCGGCTCGACCCCGGCGGCTTCGCGCTTCACGCCCCCGGCGGCGTTCCGATACCCCTGACGGAGGGTGAGTTCCGCGTGATGCGGGCGCTGGTGGAGCATCCCCGGCGGGTGCTGACGCGCGACCAGCTGATCGAATATGCCCGCGGCCTGGACAGCGACAGCTTCGACCGGGCGATCGACGTGCAGGTCAGCCGCATCCGCCGCAAGCTGGCGGCCGCGGGCGGCGAAGAGCTGATCCGCACCGTCCGCAACGAGGGTTACATGTTCACCGCGGCCGTGACGAGGGGCTGACCGGGCAGGCGGGGCGGTCCGGGCCGGAACGCGGGCCATGCCGTCGAACCAAGCCTCGCGGTCGAGACGATCGACGACGCGCGGTGCGACCCCGCGGGCGAGCGTCGCGCGGCCGCTGCCGGTTATCGCCGGGCGGGCACACATCGAAGATGACCGCCGCGGCTGATCGCCGCGACGCCGCTCGTCCCCATCGGGCGATGGGCGGCCCCCGGCGCTCAGACCGGCGCGGACACGCCGCGCACGCGGGTGCTGGTCATCGGCAGCTCGGCCCTGGTGATCGCCCGGCCGCCGCCGATGGTTCGACGCGGTGACGAGCCGGCTGAACGGCCGGCGGATGGTGCCATGTCGGTACTCGCGACCGAGCATGAGCTCTTCCGGCGAACTCCGCGGCTTGGGCCGGCGCCGTGACCGTCGGACCGGCAAGATCGCGCAGCACCCTCGATCGCGAGCGACCTCGACCTGTCGAACTGCTCGGCGTCGCCGGGTTCACCCGTATGCGCTTGATGATGCGCCCGGTACCTGGTTGTCGAACCGCCGAGGACGACCGGCATGCCTCACATAGGCGAAATGGGCCCTCAACAGCCGCGTAACATGCAAAGCCCCGCCAAGCACTCGGCTCGGCGGGGCTTCACGGAAACGGTGGCGCGCCCGGAACGATTCGAACGTCCGACCCTCAGATTCGTAGTCTGATGCTCTATCCAGCTGAGCTACGGGCGCTTGGTGGAGGGGCTGATAGAAGCGGTTTCGGCCGGACGCAACCCCGTTGCGCCACAAAAAGCCACCTCATAGGACAGGCCATGATCCGCCCCAGTCCATGGTCCTCCGGGAAGGCCGCCACCCTCCTGCTCTTCGCCACCGTCCCGTTGGGAATTGCCGGATGCGCACGCGATGTGACCGGCGACGACTATCCCTCGCTCGCGCGACGAGCCGCCGAGGCGCAGGGCTTCGCCGAGCCCGAGGCGCCCGCGGCGCCGTCCGCCCGGACCGACCCGGCGCTGGATGCGCGGATCTCGGCGATGCGGGCGCGGATCGCGGCGCTCGCGACGGGCTTCGCGCGGGACGCCGCCGCCGCCGAGCGAGCGGGCGTCGCCGCTCGTGGTCGCCCGGTCGGCAGCGAGCCCTGGCTCGCGGCGCAGTCGGCGCTGGCGCAACTCGACGACTGGCGCGCGCAGGTCTCGGGACTGGCGAGCGAGGCGGACGATCTCGCGGTGGCGCGTGCCGAGCGGCTCGAGCCGGAGTATCCGGCGCTCTCCGACCTGCGCGCGGCGATCCGAGTCGAGGCGGCGGGGCAGACTACGACCATCTCCAGGCTGCAGGCGCTCACCCCCACCGCTTGATCCCTTCCCGGTGCCTGCCACGCTTGGGAATACCAACGGCCGTCAAATCGCTGTTTTGACACAGTCACGACTCACTTCCGGCAACACCGGCAACATGCGAACACGATCCGCTATAGATAATCACTTGCAATAGCGTTGGCGCATATCTACCAGCCCGCTCCGCACCACCGAGGGAGGGCACGAATGACCTTGATGATCGCATTGCTGGCCTCGGCCGCGCCTATCCCGGCCATGGCGGTCGCGCCGACCATGCCGGACGTCCACGATGCCGCCGCGCGCGTCGGTTCCGTCGTGGCGGCTCCCGTTGATGCGCAGCAGCAGACCAGCGACATCGTCGTCACCGGTCAGCGGACGGAGAACAGCGACGACTACACGATCGACGGGCAGACCACCGCCACCCGGCTGCCGCTCAGCCTGCGCGAGACCCCGCAGTCGATCAGCGTCGTCACCCGCGCGCAGATCGAGGATTTTCAGCTCAACGACGTCAACACGCTGCTGACCACGGTGCCGGGCATCAACGTCCAGGCCAATGAGACCGACCGCGTCTACTTCTCGGCCCGCGGCTTCGACATCCAGACGTTCCAGGTCGACGGCATCGGCGTCCCCTTCGCGTTCGGCATCCAGACCGGGTCGATCGACACCGCCTTCTACGACCATATCGAGGTGGTGCGCGGCGCGCCCGGCCTGCTGTCGTCGACCGGCAACCCTTCGGCCGTGGTCAATTTCATCCGCAAGCGCCCGACCCGCGACCTTCAGGTCCGCGCCAGCGCACAATACGGCTCGTTCGACAACCTGCGGCTGGAAGGCGACGTCAGCGTGCCGCTGACCGCCGACGGTGCGGTCCGCGCGCGCGCGGTGGGCGCCTATACCGACGGCGACAGCCATCTCGACCGCTACGGCCTGCGTCGCTGGGTCGGCTACGGCATCGTCGAGGCCGATCTGGGGCCGAACACGGTGGTGAGCGGCGGTTACGGCCACCAGGACCATCAGAGCAACGGCGCGATGTGGGGCGCCATCCCCCTCACCTACACCGACGGCACCCGCATCGACCTCGACCGGTCGAGCAACGTCGGGCCCGAATGGGCCGGGTGGAACATCGTCGACCGGCAGATCTTCGGCGACGTGACCCACCAGCTGGGCGGCGGATGGATCGCACGGGCCAGCGCGATCCGCCGGGCGACCAGCGAGGACGACACGCTGTTCTACGTCTACGGCAACCCGGTCCGCGGCGCGGCGAACGGCATCGACACGCGCGGCACCGCGGACACCGCGGACGATCTCGGCATCCGCAGCTATCCCGGCGCGTTCAGGGCGGAGACCCGCAACCTGACGCTGGAGGGCTATGTCACCGGCCCGGTGACCCTGTTCGGCCGCCGGCACGACATCAACATCGGCGTCAACCGCAGCGCCCAGTCCTACGTCCAGCGGTCGAGCTACGACTACGCGACCATCGGCCTGTTGCTGCCCTTCCCGGCGCTGTTCGAGGGCACCTTCCCCGAGCCGACCTTTCCCACCACCTTTTCGACCGATCCCGCGTCGAGCCAGAACACCCGCACCCGCCGCGAGACGCTGTACGGCCTCGTCCGGCTCAGCCTCGCCGATCCCCTGAAGCTGATGCTCGGGGGCAACCTGACCCACGCCACCAGCACCGGCTTCTCCTACGGCGCCGACACCGCGTTCGACCGCACCAAGTTCCTGCCGTTCGTCGGCGCGACGCTGGACCTGTCGCCCAGCCTCAGCGCCTATGCGAGCTGGGCGACCATCTTCAACCCGCAGACGGCGGTCGACGCCAACCTCCGCATCCTCGATCCCGTACAAGGCACCAACGTCGAGGCGGGGCTGAAGGGCGAGTGGTATGGCGGTCGGCTCAACGCCAGCGCGACCGTGTTCCGCGTCCACCAGAACAACACCGCCGAGGGCATCGGCTATGTCGGCGCCCAACCGATCTCGCGCAGCGTCGACGCGACGTCCGAGGGCATCGAGGTCGAGGTCGGCGGCCGGCTCGCCCCCGGGCTCCAGGTGACCGGCGGCTATACGCTGCTGCGCGTCGAGGACCCGGACGGCGCGCCGGTCCAGCGTTTCGTCCCCCGCAACACCGCCCGGCTGAACCTCAGCTGGTCGCCGACCGCGCTGCCCGCGCTGAAGCTCGGTGCGTCGGGCCAGTACCAGACGTCGATCTTCACCCCGGACGGGTCGATACGCCAGGGCGCCTATGCGCTGCTCGACCTGCTCGCCGGGTACAGGCTGACCGACAATGTCTCCGCGAGCGTCAACCTGCGCAACGTCACCAACGCCAAGTACCTGACCGCGCTGAACTTCGCGGGCGGCTATTACGGCGCGCCGCGCACCGTGCTCGGCACGATCAGCGTGCGCTACTGAGGTGATCGCGGCCGCGCTCCTCGCCTCGGCGGCGTCGATGCTGCTGGTCCGGCTCGGCTGGGGCGGGGTGCGCGGCGCGGCCGCGGCGGGGTGGCTGCTCGCCGCGGCGACGCTGCTCGCGCTGGCGATGCTCGGCGGGGCGTGGGGTGTCGCGTCCGGGGGCGTTGCGGGAATGGCGGCGGCGATCGCCATCGTCCTCCACGCCGGCTGGACCTCACCCGCCAGGGTCCGCCGCCCGGCGCGCGAGCCTGCCTCGGTCACCCTGCCGCGCATACCCCGCGACATCGCCGCGCGGGTCGCGGTGTTCGTGCTGGTGGTGCCGGTCGCCTTCGCCGCCGCGCAGTGGTGCGCGTTCGGGGTGCAGGCGCTGGCGCGGCGACTGGGCAGCGGCGAGGCCGACGCGGCCGTGCTGCTGCTGTTCGGACAGCCGATCGTCTGGGCCGGGCTGATGGCATGGCAGATGACGCGGGCCGACTGGACGCGGATGATCGCGGCGCCCGCGGTGGCGGCTCTGGTCGGAACCGCGCTCTGGGGGCTCGCATGACGCGCTTGGCTCCCTCTGCGACGCTGGTCCGGCGCGCGCTGGGCGGGCACGCGTCGGTCGGGCTGCTGGTCGGCGCGCTCCTCTACCTCATCGCGCTGTCGGGGTCCGTGATCGTCATCCACGATCGCTGGCAACGCTGGGAACAGCCCGGCATCGCCGAGACGCAGGCCCTGTCGCCCGTCGCGGTGCAGGCGGCGATGACGGCCATGCTCGCGCGGGAAGCCGCGGCGGGCAAGCCGCGCACCACCCACCTCTACGTCCGCATCCCCACCCCCGCCCTGCCGCGCGCGGTGGTCACCACCGACAACGGCGCCGCCTATGTCGACGGCCGGGGCCGGATCGTCGGGCGGGAGGCGCACAGCTGGACCGAATTCGTCATCGGCCTGCACGAATACCTGCATCTTCCCGCCACCTGGGGGCTGATGCTGGTCGGTGCGCTGGGCGTGGCGATGGCGTCGCTGGTGGTCACCGGCGTCCTCGCCCACCCGCGCATCGTGCGCGACGCCTTTTGCCTGCGCACCCGCCAAGACCCGCAGATCGCGCGCGCCGACTGGCACAACCGGCTGGGCGTGTGGACCCTCCCCTTCGCGCTCGCGCTGGCGCTGACCGGCGCGTTCATCGGGCTGGGCGGCGTCGGGTTCGGCGTGCTCGCCAGGGCCTATACCGGCGGCGACCTGGAAAAGGCCTATGCGCCGATCTTCGGGCATGAGCCCGCGGCGGACCCGGCGGCGGCGCCGCTCGCGGATGCCGCCGCCGCGATCCGGGCGGTGCATGCGCGCGTGCCGGATGCGGTGCCGACCTACGTGATCGTCCACGATCCCGGCACGCGCGGCAGCCACGTCCAGGTCATCGCCACCCACCCCCGCCGCCTGATCTACGGCGAGACCTACGCCTTCGACGCCGCCGGTGGATGGCGGGGGCCGGTCGGGCTCGCCGACGGGCCGCTGGGCCGGCAGGCCGCCGCGTCGACCTACAACCTCCATTTCGGCAATTATGCCGGGTTGCCGGTCGAGATCGCCTACATGCTCGGCGGCCTCGCCTTGTGCGTCGTCACCGCGACCGGCACGTCCCTGTGGCTGGGCAAGCGCCGCCGTCGCGGGCTCGGCAGCACCCGGATGGAGGCGGCGTGGACGGTGATCGTCTGGGGCAGTCCGCTGCTGCTGGTCCTCACCGCCTGGCTGCGCGGCGCCGCCGGCCCCGATGCGCCGCTGGTCGCCGCGTTCTGGACGGCGCTGGCGCTGGCGCTCGCGGCGGCCGCGGCCCGCCCCGGATGGATCGCCGCCGCCCGGCTGCGGTCCGCGACCTTCGCGTCGCTGGTCGCGACCGGGATCGGCCACCTCGTCCTGCTCCGTCCGGCCGCGGGCGGGGTGATCGCGATCGACCTCGCCCTGATCGCGGGCGGCGCGACGGTGCTGCTGGCGACGCGGCGTGGGCGCCCCCGCGCCGCACCGGTCACGCCCGCGGATTGACCGCCGCGCAGGGGCGCGCAGACGGTTCGTTCCCACTCTGCCGCCGACGAGTGCCCGCATCAGGGACCCGACCCCGCGCGAACTGCTGACCGGATCGGCGGGATCGGCTTCCACACCGCCCAGGTGGCTGGATCGCGGTCCCACTCTCCCCGGCAGGCCGACGATCTCCGCGACCTCCACGATCCGCCCTCGAATGGCTACGGCAACCGCAACCGCGAGGGTGGGCACACCTCTCGCTGGGGCGGTTCGCGACCGATCGGAACCGCTCGTGCCGAGCGAAGTCGAAGCGCCGACCGTGGCCCCTGGCGTTCAACTTCGCTCAGTCCGAACGGAGGTGGTGCAGGTCGGTCGGAAACCGCTCCAGCCCATCTTTCGGGGCCGCGTCTCGCGAAGCCCCGCGCCTGACCGGGCGGGTTCCGGAAACGTCGGTCGATGACGGGGTCGCGGCGGCCGTCGCCTGGTACCGCGACCACCACCGCGTATCGGGGAAGCGCCCGGTGGCGCTCCCCCGCCGGTCACCGCTGCCCCAACCCGACCCGGGCACCCACGTAGAAGAACCGCCCGATCGGCGAGATCGGCACGTTGGTGCCGTACGCCGCCGGGTCGGGCTTCTGGTCGGTGAAGTTGGTGATGCCGCCGTAGAGGCCGAACCCGTTCGGCACCTGGTACGCGATCTGGATGTCGTGCTGCCACAGCGCGTCGAACCGCAGGAAGCGGCCCGCCGCGACGTCGGGGTTGGCGGCGGTGGTGTTGCGGTCGAACGCGCGGGTCGCGTTGAACCAGCGCAGGTTGTAGTTCACCGACACCCGGTCGAGCGTCCAGGTCGGCGCGAAGTTCGCGTTCCAGCGCGGTGCGCCGAAGCTGTCGACGTTGTTGGTCGGCACCGCGCCAGGGATCGCGACGAACGTCAGCTTGTCCAGATAGCCGCCGACCAGCCGCAGGTCGAAGGTACCGAACGCGCCGGTCGCCACGCGGTAGTCGATGTTGACGTCCAGCCCGGCGGTCTGGAAATTGGCGACGTTCTGCGGTCCCACGGTGAAGCTGCTGATCCGCCCGGTCCCCCGCGCGCGGGTGAAGGCCGCGCAATACGGGTTGTCGAGGGTGGGCGAGTCCACGCACAGGTTGACCAGGTCGTTGCCGCCCACCGTGTTGATCGCGTCCTTCAGGTCGATGTCGTACCAGTCGGCCGACGCGGTCAGCCCCGGCAGGAAGCGCGGGCGCAGCACCACGCCCGCGGTCCAGGTCCGCGCCCGTTCCGGCCGCAGCGACCGGTTGCCCTGCGAGATGCCGCTGATGACGAAGCCGGTGTCCGCCTCGCCCAGCAGCGTCGTCCGCCCCGCCGCCGCCAGGGCCGCGCGGCAATTCGCCGCCCGGAACTGGGTGCCGTTGCCGACCGACCGCGTGGTGCAGGGATCGTCGAAGAAGCTCGACGTGCTGCTGGTCGGCTGGAACAGCTCGCCGATGTTGGGGGCGCGCACCGCCTGGCCGTAGGAACCGCGGAACGAGATGTCGCGGATCGGCGCGTAGATGCCGGTGAACTGCCACGTCTCGGTGCTGCCGACGGTGGAATAATCGGAATAGCGGCCCGCCGCGCCGACCGACAGCAGCTCCGCGAAGGGACGGTCGCGGACGATCGGCACGTTGACCTCGCCGAACGCCTCCCACACGTCGAAACGGCCGCGGCTCGGCAGCACCGTGCCGGGCTCGTCGCCGCCGAAATAGAGGCCGCTGACCAGGTTCGCATTGGGATCGAACCGGCTCGACTCGCTGCGATACTCGCCCCCGAACGAGAACTGGACGGGCCCGCCGGGCAGCTCGAAGAACTGGCCGAAGTCGCCGCTCACCGACGCGCTGGCGACGTGCTGCTGGATGCGCGCGAAGCTCTGGTCGTTGCGCTCGAAATAGGCGAGCGCCGCCGGGCTGGTCGGCCCGGCCCCGAACGGGTTGATGGGGATGCAGCCGTTGGTCGGCGCGGTTCGCGTCGACCGGCAGATCACCGTACCGTTCGGCCCCGCCACCGCGTCCAGCGCCTGGAGATAGTTGGCGGCGAGACGGCTGCCGAGCCGGGTGATCGCCAGGTCGGTGCGCCCGTACTGGTAATAGGCGTCGTAGGTCGCGTGGTCGGACAGGCGGCCCGACGCGGCGACCACCGCGCGGTAGGTTTCGCGCAGGTCGCGCTCCCCCAGGCGGCCGAAATCGATGTTGTGGCGGTTGAAGAACAGCCCCGTCGCCCCCGCCTGCGCCGCCGCGTTGCGGATGGTCTGCGGGATGAACGGGTTGTCGAGCGCGACCGGCAGGTAGTAGGTCTCGGGGTACTGGCCGAACGTCCGCGTCTCCGCCCGTGCGTACTTGGCGTCGACCGACAGCTTCAGCGCGTCCGACACCTCGAAGGAGGTCAGCAGGTTGACGTTGTGCCGATCGACGTCCGGGGTCAGGTCGCCCTGGTAGAAGCCGGGCACGTCGGTGGAGACGCCGCCCTGATAGTAATAGGCGACCGGCGTGCCGGGATCGTAGCGCCGGCCGAGCCCGTCGAAGCTCGGGTTCGACTCCCCGCCGACGAAGATCGCGCCCAATGGCGAGACGTAGGTGTACTTCAGGTTGCCGACCAGGATGTTGTCGGGGACGCTGGGGCTGTCCGCCGTGTCGGCCGGATTGGGGATCAGGTACTGCCGGTTGCCCTGCAGCAGGAACTTGCGGTTCTCGTAGGGCACCCGCTCCTCGCCGCTGTACTCGTAAGCGAGGGTGACGTTGCCGCGCCCGCCGCCGAAGTTCTGCCCGGCGAGCAGCGACACGAAGCGGGTGGCCCCGTCGCCGTACTGCGACACGCCCATCTGCGCGCGCGCGGCGATCCCCTGGAAGTCGCGCTTCAGGATGAAGTTGGCGACGCCGGTGACGCCATCGGCGCCGTACACCGCGCCCACCGCACCCGTCAGCACATCGACGCGTTGGATCAGGTCGGTGGGGATCGAGTTGATGTCCACGGCCGCGTTGCTCGCCTCCGCGGCGACGTGGCGGCGGCCGTCGACCAGCGTCAGCGTCCGGTTGATGCCCAGGTTACGCAGGTTGAGCTGGTTGAGCCCCGCCTGCCCGAACTGCTGGCTGGACACCGCATCGCCGCCGGTCGCACGGGTGCTGTCGCGCGACCCGACCAGCGCCGGCACGCGCAGCAGGAAGTTGGTGACGTTGGTGTTGCCCGACTCCTGGATGTCGCGGGCGTCGGCCGAGATGATCGGGTTGGGCGCCTCGTAATCGGGCCGGGCGATGCGGCTGCCGGTGACGACGACGTCGCCGCCGTCCGCCTGATCCGCCGCCGGATCAGCCTGGGTCGCGGCCTGCGGGTCGGCGGATGCGTCCTGCGCGGCCCTGCCGGTGGCGCCCGGCACGTCCTGAGCCATCGCCGGCGTCGCCATCGCGAGCACGCCCGCACCCGCCAGCCACACCCAGCGTCCGGCGTCGATCGCCTGCATCATCGTCTTCCCCTGTCATGGCGGGCCCTGTTCCCACCGGACGCACGCCTTGCGGGGCGCGCCCGTCGCGATCAAGCGGAGAAGCAACCGAAACGCGGCACCGATCATCTGGATCAACGATCCTGCGCCCGCCGGACGCTTGCCACTGGCCACCCGCCGCCGCGGCTGGCAGAGGATGTGGGCAAGAAGAGGGAGAAAATGGGAGGTCGGGCGCATGATCCGCGGACGACGCGCCGCTCGCTGATCGCCATGGGCGCCGGGGGCCTGACGGCGGCGGCGTTGGCGACGACCGGCTGCCTGCGTCGCCACGATCCAGCCGCGCTGACCTTCTGGGGGACCGGCTACGAGGGTGACTATTCGCCCCACCTCGCCGCCGCGTTCACCACCGCGACCGGCATCCCCGTCGAGACGCAGTCGCTTCCCGGCACCGCCGCGCACGAGAAGTTCCTGACCGCGCACGCGGGCGGGTCGCTGCCCGACGTCATGATGCTGCCTTCCGGCTGGGTGGCCGAGTTCGCGATGATCGGTGCCGTCGCGCCCCTCCCCGACCCGGCGCTCGCCACGGATACCTTTCACGGCGTCATGCGGCCGCTGACCTTTGCCGGCGTCCCGCACGCTATCCCCTGGTCGGTCGGCAGCCAGGTCCAGTTCTACCGCCGCGATCTTCTGGGGGAGGTGGGATACGACGCCGCCCCCCTGACCTGGGACGGCTGGCGCGACGTCGGCGCGAAGCTCAAGCGCCGCCATCCCGATCGCTTCGCAATCCTGATGTTCCTCAACTGGTGGGACACCCTCATCACCTTCGCGGGACAGGCGGGTGCCTATCCGCTGCGTGACCGCGACACCCGCGGCGATTTCCGCAATCCCCGCTACCGCGAGGCGCTCGCCTTCTACGTCTCGCTGTTCGCCGACGGCTATGCGCCCGGCGTATCGTCCAACGAGATTCAGGACCCGCTCGCCGCCTTCGCGCAAGGGTATTTCGCGCTCTATCCCAGCGGGCCGACGCTGCTCACCGACCTCCACCGCCGCGCCGCGGAGATCGCGCCCGACCGATGGGGCACCGCCCGCATGCCCGGCCCGAACGGACCGGGGCGGGTGTCGGCGATCAACAACAGCATCGCCGTATCCGCGACCACGCCCCGGCCTCGCGAAGCGTGGGCGCTCGCCCGCCACCTCACCTCGGCGGCGAGCGAATTGACCTTCCAGCGCATGATCGGCTCCCTGCCCGCGCGGCGCAGCGCCTGGACGAGCCCGCAGCTCGCCGACCCGCTGCTCCGCCCCTTCGCCGCGCAGATGGAGCTGCCGGCCGAGCTGCCCATCATCGTCGAATGGGAGAGGATCAGGCTTGAGGTACAGATCGTCGCGGAGCGGGTGGTGCGCGGCGGGCTGACGATCGACGAAGGGCTCGCCGCGATGGACGCGCGGGTCGACGCCATCCTCGCCCGCAGGCGCGAACTGGTCGCGGCGGGACGGATCGCATGACCGGGTCGGTGCATCGGCGGCAGCAGCGCGCCGCCTGGATCTTCGCCGCGCCGGTGCTGGGCATCATCGCGCTAGTCTTCGTGCTGCCGACGCTGCTCGCGCTGGCGTTGAGCGTCACCGACTACAGCATCTACGCGCTCGCCGACTGGTCGAACCTGCGCTTTGTGGGGTTCGGCAATTTCGCCGACCTCCTCGCCACCCCGCTGTTCTGGCGGGCGCTGCGCAACACCGCGATCTTCGCCGGGCTCGGCGTGCCCATGGCGATCGGAACCTCGCTCGCCACCGCCCTGCTCCTACACGACGCCACCGTCAGGTGGAAACCGGTCTGGCGGGTGGCGCTGTTCGCCCCCTACGTCACCGGCATCGTCGCCACCGCTGTGGTGTGGCGGTTCGTGCTCAACACCCGCTTCGGCCTCCTCAACTGGGCGCTGGCGCAGGTCGGGGTCGCGCCGGTGGACTGGCTCGGCGATCCGCGATGGTCGATCCCGGCGATCCTGCTGTTCGTCACCTGGAAGGTGTTCGGGTACAACATGATCGTCTTCACCGCCGCGCTCGCCGCGGTGCCGGGCGAGCTGATGGAGGCCGCGCGCCTCGACGGCGCGGGCGCCTGGACGCGCTTCCGCCACGTCACCCTGCCCGCGATCGGCCCCACCCTGCTGCTCGCGGCGGTGATGAGCGTCGCCGGGTTCCTCCAGCTGTTCGCCGAACCCTACGTGATGACGCTGGGCGGACCGTCGCAGTCCACCGTCACCGTTCTCTACTTCATGTTCGACGAGGGTTTCAAATGGTGGAACCTCGGCCAGGCGTCGGCTGTCGCGTTCGTCCTCTTCGTGCTGATCCTCGGCGTGACGCTGGTCCAGACCCGGATCGGCAGGCGGTACGAATGGCTGTGACCCGCCGCCGTCTCCGCACCGTCGCGATGAACCTGGCCGTCGCGGCCCTCGCGCTGGTCACGCTCGCCCCCTTCGCGTGGATGGTGACGGTGTCGTTCATGCCGCGCTACGAATCCAGCCGCTATCCGCCGCCGATCTGGCCCAGCCGCTGGACGTGGGAGAATTACTACGAGCTGCTGGTCCGGCGGGTGATCGACGGGGCGGTGTTCGACTACCGGATCGTCCCCGCGCTCGGCAACAGCCTGCTGATCGCCACCGTGTCGACGCTGCTCGGCCTGCTCCTCACCGTGCCCGCGGGCTACGCCTTCGCCAAGCTGCGCTTCAGGGGGCGCGAGCGGCTGCTCCAGCTCCTCGTCGCCGCGCTGGTCGTGCCGGGGCAGGTGTCGATGCTGCCGCTGTTCCTGCTCTTTCGCGAACTGAGGCTGGTCAACAGCTATGCCGGGGTCATCCTGCCCGGCCTCGCCGGCATCTTCGCGATCCTGTTCGTCCGTCAGGCGACGCTCTCGATCCCGGACGAGATGATCGACGCCGCCCGCCTCGATGGCGCCGGCGAGATGCGCATCTTCCGCACGATCGTCCTGCCGCTGCTCGCACCGGTCACCGTGACGCTCGCGCTGTTCCTGTTCCTGGGATCGTGGAACGACTTCCTGTGGCCGCTGATCGTACTGGCCGACCAGCACCGCTACACCCTGCCGGTGGCGGTGGCCGCGATCTCGCGCGAGCATGCCGCCGACGGCGAGCTGATGATGGCCGCCGCGGTGGTGACGACCCTGCCCGTACTCCTGCTCTTCCTCGCGCTTCAACGCTACTATATCGGCGGTCTGCTGGGCGGCAGCGTCAAGGGTTGACGCGCGGATAGGCACGCCCGTCCGGCCCGAACAGATAGGTTCGGTCGGGCGCCACCCCCATGCGCAGTTCCTCGCCGAGCATCACGTGGCGGTCGCCCGGCAGCTGCGCGACGATCGGGTCGCCGCCACGGCCGAGGTGCGCGAACGACAGCGGGCCGAGCCGCTCGAACAATTCCACCCTGCCGGTGAACGGCCCGTCGTCGCGGGGTTCGAAATGTTCGGGCCGAACCCCCAGCGTCGCCGCAGTCCCGACCGGCGCGTCGACCCCGACCGGCACCATCGCCCCCTCGGGCAGCCGAACGCGCCCCCCCTCCGCCACGGTCACGGGTAGAAGGTTCATCGCCGGCGACCCGATCGCCGCCGCCACCCCCAGGCTGGCGGGGCGCGCGTAGAGGTCCATGGGCGCGCCGACCTGCTCGACCCGCCCCTCCTTCATCACCACGATGCGGTTGGCGAGCGTCATCGCCTCCAGCTGATCGTGGGTCACGTAGATCATGGTGCTGCCCAGCTGCTGGTGCAGCCGCGCGAACTCGTGCCGCATCCGGACGCGCAGCGCGGTATCCAGATTGGACAGCGGCTCGTCCAGGAGCAGCACGGCGGGCTCGCGCACGATCGCGCGACCGATCGACACCCGCTGCCGCTGCCCGCCCGACAGCGCCCGGGGCCGCCGGTCGAGCAGGTCCGAAAGGTCCAGCGAAGTCGCCACCGCCGCCACCCGCGCCGCGATCTCCGCCTTGGGCCGGCGCGCGACCTTCAGCGGAAAGGCGATGTTCTCCGCGACGGAAAGGTGCGGGTAGAGCGCGTACGACTGGAACACCATCGCCACGCCGCGATCGGCGGGGGCGAGGTCGGTGACGTCGCGGCCGCCGATCGACACGCGGCCGCCGCTCGGCTCCTCCAGCCCTGCGATCAGCCGCAACAGCGTCGACTTGCCGCACCCCGACGGTCCGACGATCACCACGAACTCGCCGTGCTCGATGCGCAGGTCGGTGGACCGCAGCACCTCGTGCTCGCCGAACCGCTTGCCCAGCCCGCTGATCTCTACCGCCGCCATCCGGCCCTCATGCGCGAGCGCTCACCCGGCGGCAAGCAGCCCCGCCGCTTCCGCGAGCGTCGCGCGGATGCGGGCGGTCACCGCCGGGCTGGTGCAGACATAGGTCGGCGAGGGATGGGGCATCGCCAGCACCGCGACGTCCGGACGCGCCGCCTCGATCGTGGCGCGCGCCGCCCCCGCCACCCGCCCGGCGAGCACCACCGCCCGCAACCGCGGCAGCAGCGCCAGGAACGGAGGCAACAGCGCCAGCCCCTCGGCGATCTCGCCCCGCCGCGGTGCGCGGTTGGTCGCGCCCTCCGTATGGATGATCCAGGGCACCGTGTTCCACAGGATCGTGTCCGCCCGCACGATCCCGGCATCGGCGAGGAAGCGGGCGAGGTTGCGCGACGTGCCCGTCGGATTGTCGCGCGAAACGGTGAACGGCTCGGGCGCGCGCGGGCCGAAACTCTCCAGGAGGATCAAAAGCCGCGCACCGCTGCCGCCGTCCCGCGGATCGAACAGCGGCACCCGCCGCCCGCCGACCGCCAGCCCCTTGCGCCACGCCTCCAGCGCGTCTGTCAGCAGCGACGCTTCGTCTCGGCGCAGAACGCCGCCCAGCTGTCCTTCTTGAAGTCGAGCCCACCCATCGCAGTCATGGTCGCCACGATGGTGGCGGGCACCGCCGCGCGGTAGCGAAGGGCGACGGGGCTGGTCTGGAACGCGACCAGCGCGCGCAACTCCTCGGTGGTCAGTCGCTCGGCGAAGGCGCGCCCCTCGGCCGCGAACAGCCGGTCGCTGCCCCGGGCAAGGGTCGCGGCGGCGATCCGCCGATAGGCGTCGCGCTCGGCGGGCGACAGGTCCGGATGCGCCGCGACCACCTCGTCGGTCTCCTTGGCGGCGATCATCGGCAGGAGGCTCGCCAGCGTTCCCGCCTCGGCCAGCCGGCGGCCGAGTGCCAGTGCCTCCGGCGGAGGATCGGGGATCGTCGCGGGCGGGATCGGCGGCACGGACTGGAGCAGAAGCATGATGGCGAGCATGACGGTCTCCGGCTGAGCAGAGCATCATGGACCCGGGATCGACCCGCGTCACCTCGGATCGTGGGCCCGGTCGTCACCGCGCCCGGCGTACCGGCGCATGGAAGTCGGGCGGCTTGTCCGCGATCCAGCCGAGATAGCGTGCGATGCTCGGATGGGCGCGCAGCGCCGCGGGATCGGCATAGTCGCGCGCCAACTCCGCGTTGGACAACGTCGCGTGAATGGTGCGGTGGCAGATCGGATGAACGGGCGCGGTGACCCGGCCGCCTTCGCTCTTGGGGACGAGGTGATGCCACTCGACCCGTCGCCCGAGTGGCCGAGCGCACAGCGCGCACGCCGCCGCGGCGGTTTCGCGCGCGGCCAGCGCCGCCGCCGCCGCCAGTCCCGCCTTGCGCTTAACCCTTCCGGTCATGACCGGCAGATGGGGCGCGCAGGCCCGCGCCGCCAGCGGCGACGACGTCAGAGCGCAATCCCTGATAACCATCATGGAGGCGCGGGAACCAGAGCCCGCGTCGGAACCTAGGTCCGCGCACCCGGCCGATCGAGCACCGCCCTGATCCGCTCGTTCAGCTCGGTGCGGCGGTACGGCTTGCGGATCAACTCGTACGATCGCGCGCCCTCGTCGATCGCCTCGTCGGCGAAGCCTGTGGTCAGCAGCACCGACATGTGGGGGTAATCGCGCCTGACCGCGTTCGCCAGGGCGACGCCGTTCATCCCGCCGGGCATCAGGATGTCCGTGAACAGCAGCTGGAACTGCGCATCGCGCCCGAGCAGGTCGAGCGCCTCGCGCGCGCTCGCCGCCAGCGCGACGTCGTAGCCCATGTCCTCCAGCATCGCGCGTCCCAGCTCGCCGACGTCGGCCTGGTCCTCGACCATCAGCACGCGTTCCGCCCCGGCGGCCGGCGCACGCGGCTGCTGCCCGGTTGGCTTGCGCTCGACCGCGCCGCTCGCGCGCGGGAACAACAGGCAGAACAGCGCACCGCCGCCGTCCGCGGTCGCCACCGTGGCCATGCCGCCGGACTGGCGCATGAAGCCGTAGACCATGGACAGCCCGAGCCCGGTGCCCTTGCCCATCTCCTTGGTGGTGAAGAAGGGATCGAAGATCTTGTCGATCACCGCCGGATCGACCCCGGGGCCGTCGTCGGCGACGCTCACCAGCACATACTCGCCGGGGTCGAGCCGGAGGCCGGGATGGTCGGGATCGGGCAGCACGACGTTGCGGGTCGCGATCGTCGCACCGCCCCCCACTCCCGCGGCGTCGCGCGCGTTGGCCAGGAGGTTGAGCAGCGCCATCTCGGCCTGCACCGGGTCGACCCGGACGTTCCACAGGTCGTCCGCCAGCTTGCGCCTGAGCGTCATGCCCTCGCCCGCCGTCTTGTCCAGGATCGGGCGGAAGTCGTTGATGAGCGAGTTGAAGTTGAGCAGGCGGTCGCGCAGCTCCTGCTTGCGCGCGAAGGCAAGCAACTGCTGGGTCAGCGTCGCGCCCCGCCCCGCCGCCGCCGCGATAGCCTCGATCGCCCGGCGCGAGGCGCGATCCCCCTCGGCGACCTTGGCCTCGACGATGTCGCAATAACCCAGTATCACCTGAAGGAGGTTGTTGAAATCGTGGGCGATGCCGCCGGTCAGCTTGCCGACAGCCTCCATCTTCTGCGCCTCGTGCAACGCGTCCTCCGCCTCGCGGCGGCGGGAGATGTCGAGTTGCGACGCGAAGAAGTAGAGGAGTCCGCCATCGTCCGAATAGACGGGCGAGATGAACAGCGCGTTCCAGAAGGTGGAGCCGTTCTTGCGGTAGTTCAGGATCTCGACCGATATCTCCTGGCGCGCCTCGATCGCACCCCGGACCTGCGCGACCACCTCGCGATCGGTTTCGGGCCCCTGGAGGAAGCGGCAGTTGGTGCCGAGTATCTCCGTCTCGTCATACCCGGTCATGAACGAGAACGCCTCGTTGCAGAACACGATCGGATTGTCGGGCTGATGCGGGTCGGTGACGATCATCGGCATCCGCGTCGTCTTCACCGCGGCGAAGAAGATGTCGGTGCGATGGCCGTCATGGGGCGGCCGCGGATCGCTGATGTGCGCGGGGTCGGGCGAACGCTGCCCTTCGAAGCTCCTGGGTCCGGCCATCGCCCGCCAACTAACGCAGGTCAATGCGGTTCCGCAATCGACCCGCAACGATGATATTGCCTCAGGTCAATCGCGGCCGGGGCTGATCCTGGCGATCTCGCGCGCCACCATCTCCTCGACCAACGGCGGCAGGTTGCGGTCCAGCCAGTCGCGCAGCATCGGGCGGAGCATCTCGCGCACCATGCCCTCCAGCGTGCCGTCGCTGCCCGGCTCGGGCTTGACCAGCATCCGCGACAGCGAGTCAAGCGCGCCGCGGCTGGCGTCCACGGTTCGGGGTGAGGCGATCGGCTCGGGATCGGGCGCCTGATCGGGCGCGCGCGCGGTCTCAGGGGCGGGGGCGGCGGTCATCGTGGGACCAACGCGCGGCGGCGCGGCCGGTTCGGGGACGGGCATCGGCTCGACCACCGTCTCGACCGGCGGCGACGACGGAACGGCGGGCGCCTGTGCCCGCGCCTCGGCCCGGCGCGACAGTTCCGCCGCGGCGGGCGTCGCCGGCATCGGATTGCTCAGTTCCAGCACCTCGTCGACCGCGGCGGCAAGTGCCGCCGGGTTGGGCGCGCCCGGGCGACCCAGCCGCCGGCCGCGCACCGGTGCCTCGCCCTCCTCGGCGATGATCCGCTTGATGGAGGACAGGATCTCCTCCATCGACGGCTCGGCGCTCAGATCCCCCATCGCAACCATCCGCCCCCTCATGTCCGGCGGCCCCATCACCATCGATGCCGTCGGTCTACTGACGGTTGGGCGAGGCAGCACCTGTGGTTAATGCCCGGTTCCTGTCAACCTGCGAGTCGAGCAGCGGATCGAGCGGGCGCGCCGGCACCGCGTTCTGCGCGGGCGTGCCGGCGGTGGTGGTCGCCACGGGCATCGGCTCGCCGTCGCCGCCCCAGTCCCACCGGCGGTTGCGGACGCGGCGGTAATTGACGGTCGGGTCGTACAGCGTGCCGCCGTCGAGCCCCAGATCCTGGGCCTCGGCATCGCCCATCGCCGCCAGCAGCGCGAAGCCGGCGACATAGGCGTCGCGCCGCGCCGTCACCAGCGTCACCTGGCTGTTGAGCAGTTCCTGTTCGGCGTTGAGGATGTCCAGGATGGTGCGGGTGCCGACCGAGTTCTCGGCGCGCACGCCCTCCAGCGACAGCTTGTTGGCGTTCACCGCCGTCTCGGACGACGCGATCACCTCCTGGCTCGACCGCCACACCGCATAGGACGAGCGGGCCTGCGCGATCACCGCCCGCTCGGTCGCGGTGGCGGTCTCGATCGCCTGGCTGCGGGTCGCCTCCGCCTGGCGGACCAGCGCCGCCGGCCGCCCGCCCTGGAACAGCGGCAGGGTCACCTGCAACCCGGCGCTGGCGTTGGTGCCCGAGGTCGGCACGCCGAGGTTGCCGGGGATCGAGCCCAGATAGTTGAAGTACGTGCCCCCGCTCACCGCGTTGAGCCGGGGCAGCCGCTGCGCCCGGGCGACGCCGATGTCGTAGCGGGTGGCGTCGCGCACGCGCCGGGCGGCGATGAGCTGCGGGTTCTCGGCCAGCGCCTCGCTGACCGCGGCGTCGGGCGACGCCGGCAGGCCCGGCAGCGCCGGCGGATCGGTGAGGACGCCGGCCGGCTCGCCGACGATGTTGATGTAGGTCTCGCGGCTGGAGATCAGCCCCGCCTCCGCCGACTGGAGCTGCGCGCGGGCGAGCGCCAGTCGCGCCTCCGACTGGGCGACATCGGTGCGGGTCAGGTCGCCGACCTGGAACCGGTCGCGGCTGGCCTGGAGGTTGACCTCCAGCACCCGGACGTTCTGGGTGTTGAGCGCCACCACCGCCTCGTCGCGGATCACGTTCATGTACGCGGCCACGACGTTGGTGAACACGGTCGCCTCGACGTTGCGCAGCGTCGCGCGCCCCGCCTCGACCCGCGTCTCCGCCGCGCGCACCCCGTTGCGAACCGCGCCGCCCAGGTACAGCGGCACCGACAGCTGGACGCCCGCGCTCGCCGTCCGCTCCGGATTGAGGAAACTGTTGTTGGAGACGATGAAATTGTCCGTTGCGGAGCCGCTGGCGTTGAGCGCGGCGATGCCGGCGGCCTGCTGGATCGGCACGTTCTCGTCGTTGGCCCGCTGCGCCGCGCGCTGCGCGGTCAGCGTCGGATTGCCGGCATAGGCCTTGGCCAGCGCGTCGCGCAGCGTCTCGGCGGACGCGGGCGCGGCAAGGACGAGCGCCAGCGCCCCGGGCGCGGCGAGGGTGCGCAGACGCCTCATCTCAGAACACGAACCCTTGCGGCCGCGCGAAACCCGGCAGGCCCGCGCATTCGGCATCGGCGAACGCGGAGAGACCGGCACCCGCGGCGGTCCGGCGCCCGGCGGCGAGGCGGGTGACCCCGCGTTCCGCCAGCCCCGCGACGATCCGACCCTCCGGCCGGACTTGTTCGGCCAGGGCGAGCGGCACCGCCTCCACCGCGCCGTCGATCACCAGCACGTCGAACGGCGCGTGGTCGGGCGCGCCCGCGGCGAGCGGCCCCTCGACCAGCGTCACGCCCGCCATCCCCGCCAGCGCGTCGCGCGCCAGCGCCGCGAGCGCGGGCGCTTCCTCCACCGCGACGACCTGCATCCCCATCGCCGCGAGCACCGCCGCGGTGTAGCCGCCGGCGGCGCCGATCAGCAGCACGCGATCCTCGCGGATCAGCGCCGCCTCCGTCAGCAGCCGCCCGGTCGCCATGGGCAGGTTCTGATAGCGGCCGCCGCCCAAGGGCAGCAGCCCGTCGCGATAGGCAAGCCCGCGCGCACCGTCCGGCAGATAGTCCTCGCGCGGCACCGTCGCCATCGCGGCGACAACGCGGTTGTCGCTGACCGCGGTGGTGCGCAGCTGGCTCGCCACCATCGCGTGGCGCATCCGGGTGAGATCGTTGACGCCGGCGGGCGGCGCGAGAGTCGTGGTCATGGCGATCCTTGTCGCACAGCCGTGTTAGCCGTGCAATACACATCATTCCCGTCCATCTCTATCGCGGCGGCCCCGCGACGCCAAGCCGACCCCGATGCGAAATGACGCGGCGGCTGCGCACCGCGCGGCGCGCGGTTGACGCCTGTGCGAAACGCCGCCATGAGCCCGCCTCCACCGCATCGAGGCCCGATGGCGGAGTGGTGACGCAGAGGACTGCAAATCCTTGCACCCGGGTTCGATTCCCGGTCGGGCCTCCACCGCCTCACAACGCGCGGGCGAGGGCCGCGATCAGCGGCCGGTCGGCAGGCGGCATCGCCAGCCTGGTCTCCGCCGGGTCGGCCCAGCACAGCGCGTCGGCCTCGATCGCGCGCGGCTCACCATTCCAGCGGCGAACGACGTAACACAGGAGCAGCAGCTGGCGGGTGCCCGCCGCGGCGGTGGCGAAGGCGAGCGGCCGCATGTCCGGGGGCGAGACCGCGATGCCGAGCTCCTCCGCCAGTTCGCGCGCGAGCGCCGCCTCCGCCGTTTCGTCCGCCTCGACCTTGCCGCCGGGCAGCTCCCACAGCCCGCCATGCTGCTTGCCCGCCGGACGCCGCTGGAGCAGCACCCGCCCCGTCGCGTCGACCAGCGCGGCCGCGGCGACCGGCATCACCTTCGTCATTCGTTAAACGCTCCTGCCCTATGTTATCGATGCATGAGCCTCCGCGCCCTTCTCCGCCGCCTGATCCGCGATCGCCTCGGCGCGACCGCCATCGAATACGGTCTGATCGCGGCGTTGATCGTGATCGCGATGATGGTGGGCCTGACCGCGCTCGCCCGCTCGGCCACCGGCATGCTGGGCAATGTCAGCACCGCGGTGGAACGGACCCGTCCCGGCGACTGATCCGACGCGGGCGGCCGGGGCGCTTAAGCATTTCTCAACCCCCGAATCGTATCCAGGCTTCGCTGACCCGGTCATTCCGGCTCAGCCGGGTGACTGAAGCTTCGAGCATATGGAGACCGGAATGGCAAAAATCCGTAATTTCGTCCGCAACAACAAGGGCGCGACCGCGATCGAGTACGGCCTGATCGCCGCCCTCATCGCGGTGGCCGCGATCACCGCGCTGTCCAGCGTCGGCACCAGCCTGAAGAAGACCTTCGGCAACGTCTCGACCAAGCTCGACACCGCGGTCACCTGATCGCGTCGTCCTGAACGGACACGAAAGGGGCGGCGGGCATCGAGCCTCGCCGCCCTTTTTCTCGTTACCGGAACAAGGAACCAGCCACCGTGTCGATCCTGACCGAGACAATGCGCGTCGTCCGCGACACGCGCGCCGCCACCGCCATCGAATACGGCCTGATCGCCGCCCTCATCGCGGTCGCCGCGATTACCGCGCTCTCCAGCGTCGGCACCAGCCTGAAGAAGACGTTCGGCAACGTCTCCACCAAGCTCAACGCCAGCGTGACCTGACCCGCCTATAGCCGGCCCATCGACAGGAACTTCTCGCGGCGCTCGCGCCGCAAGACGTCGCCGGACAGCGCAGCGAGAGGATCGAGCGCGCGCTCCAGCGCATCCCCCAGCGCCGTGATGGCGGCGGCCGGATCGCGGTGCGCGCCGCCGACCGGTTCGGGCACGATCGTGTCGATCACGCCCAGCCCCTTGAGGTCCTGCGCGGTGACCTTCATCGCCTCGGCCGCGTCGGCGGCCTTGTCGGCGGTGCGCCACAGGATGGAGGCGCAACCCTCGGGGCTGATCACCGAATAGACCGCGTGCTCGAACATCAGCACCCGGTTGCCCGCCGCCAGCGCCACGGCGCCGCCCGACCCGCCCTCGCCGACGATCGCCGCCACCACCGGCACGCCCGCAGCGAGGCACGCCTCGGTCGAGCGGGCGATCGCCTCCGCTTGGCCGCGCTCCTCCGCCTGGATGCCGGGGAAGGCGCCCGCGGTGTCGATGAGCGTCACCACCGGCAACCCGAACCGGCTGGCGAGATCGATCAGCCGGATCGCCTTGCGATACCCCTCCGGCTTGGCCGATCCGAAATTGTGGCGCAGGCGGCTGGCGATGTCGGCGCCCTTCTCGTGCCCGATTACCATTACCCGCCGCCCACGGAAGGTCGCGAACCCGCCCAGGATCGCCTGATCGTCGGCAAAGGCGCGATCGCCCGCCAGCAGCACGAACTCGTCGAACAGGCCGGCGACGTAATCCTTGAAGTGCGGCCGCTCGGGATGGCGCGCGACCTGGGTCTTCTGCCACGCCGTCAACCTGCCGAATGTGTCGCGCAGCAGCTTGTCCGACTTGGCCTGGAGGCGCCCGATCTCGGCATCGATGTCGACGGTGGAATCGGCGGCGGTCTCGCGAAGCTCGTCGATCCGGCCCTGCAGCTCGGCGATCGGCTTCTCGAAGTCTAGGAACGATGGCATCGCGCGCCCCTATCGTTTCAGGTCCGCGTCAACAAGCGGGTGGCGGGTGGTCACCAACTCCACCAGCCGGCTGCGGTCGACATGGGTGTAGATCTCGGTGGTGGCGATGTCGGCGTGGCCGAGCATCGCCTGGAGCGCACGCAGGTCGGCACCGCCCGCCAGCAGGTGGGTGGCGAAGGCGTGGCGCAGGACGTGCGGGCTGACCCGATCGGGTGCGATCCCGGCCTCGGCGGCCAGCGCCTTGACCAGCTGGTACAGCCGCACCCGCGACAGGTGCCCGCCGCCGGACCGGCTCCCAGAGGGGAACAGCCAAGGCAGTTCCGCGGGAACATGCGCGCGCCACGCCGCCACTGCCCCGCGCGCGCGATCGGACAGCGGCACCAGCCGCTCGGTTCCGCCCTTGCCCCTCAGGATCAGGAACGGCCGGTCGGGATGGATCGCGCCGCGCGGCAGCGACACCACCTCGCTGGCGCGCAGACCGGATCCGTAGAGCAGCTCCACCAGCGCGGCGAGCCGCAGGTCCAGCGGGTTCGGGCGCTCGGCCGCGCACCGCTCGGCGATCGTCGCGAACAGCCGGTCGACCTCGCCGTGGTCGAGCACCTTGGGCAGCCGCCGTGCCGGGCCGGGCCGGGGCAGCGCCTCGCCCGGGTCGTCGGCGCGCAGCCCCTCGTCGGCGAGAAAGGCGTAGAAGCGCCTGAGCGCCGCCGACTTGCGCGCCACGGTGGCGCGGGCGAGGTCGCGCCAGCCATGCGCGACGGCCCGGATCGTCGCCGGGTCGGCGGTGGCGAGGCCGCCGCCCGCCGCCTCGGACGCGAGCACTAGATCGCTGCGGTACGCCGCAAGCGTGTTGGCGGCGGCGCCCGCCTCGGCCGCCATCATCTCCAAGAACCGGTCGATGAGCGCGTGATCGGACATGACATGCGGATCCTACCCGTTCGTGCCGAGCCAAGTCGAGGCACAGCGTCGGGCCGGCTCGGGGCGTGCTCGGCGCCCGTCCGGCACCCGCCTCGACGCTGCTCGGGTCGAACGGGCGCCGGTGAGCCGGATCACCCCCGCACGATCGCCTCGGCGGCGATCATCCGCGCCTCGCCCTCCAGGCCGACGGCGCGTAACGCGCCGACGATCCGGTACAGCCGCTCCGGCGGCACCCCGCGCCAGCCGCCGGTCTGCATGCCGATCGCCGCCAGCACCACCACCAGGCCCTGCTGCCCGTCGGCGGCAGCGCTATCGAGCGCGCGGGTCCAGCTGTCGGCGGTGCCGATCCTGACGTCCAGCGCCTCCGCCGCGCGCTCCACGTCGTCGGGGGCCAGCCGCCCCAGCCCCGCCAGCCCGGCGAAGAACAGCCGCTGCTTGGCGCGGGCGTCGCCGCTGCCGACATAGTCCGACAGGTCGCCGTAGGAGAGCGGCGCGCGGGCGTCCGGGTGGGTCAGCGCGATCGCCGCCCATGCGTCGCTTCCGGTCTGCACCGCCCCGCGCCAGCGCGCCGCCGCCCGGTCCAGTCCCGCCGACAGCATCGATGCGACGAGGAGGTCGGCTGCCTCGCCCTCCACCACTGGCAGCCGCGCCGCCGCCCGCGCGGTCAGCACCAACCGGCCATACTCGATCCGCTGCCCGGTACCCCATAGCGAGCGGATGGCCGCCAGCCGCCCCGCCGCCGTCCGATCGGCATAGGCGGTGGCGAGGTCCTGTGCCGCCGCCCGGTCGGCGGCCGACGCGCCCTCCTCGTCCAGCGCCGCGCCGTACAGGTCCACCAGCGCCAGGTTCGACAGCACCCCGGCCGCCGCCGCCGCGTCGGCGACCGGCATGCGCTGGACGACCGGCACCCCGGCGGCCATCGCGCGCCAATAGGCGACCTGCGGTCCCACCGTGTCGTACAGCGGGTCGGGAACCGCCACACCGGTGGCGGTGGCGAGCCCCCAGCGCCAGCTGGTCAGCTGGACGACGTCGTTCCACTCGATCGTCACCGCCTGCCGCCCGTCGCCGCCCGCGCCCGCGACCTTCTGGGCGAGCAGCAGGTCGATTCCGCTCGCCAAGCGGCGGCGGCGGGCGGCGGCGATCTGGCGTCCGCCCTCGCGCGCGTCCCCGGCCAGGCTCGCGCACATCGCCCGCGCCAGTACCCACCCCGGCGCGCCCCCGCCCGCCCCCTGCCCCGCGATCGGGCAAAGCCCGGCGACGTCCCCGCTCGCCAGCATGGCGTTCATCGCGACCTGCGCGAGCTTGGGCGTGTAGTCGCCCGTGTCGACGCCCTGCACCACCGCCCGCGCCGCCGCCGCCTCGCCCATCCTGAGCAGCAGCCACGCACGCTCGGCGGCGAAGTCGGCGCCGTTCACCCCGCGCGGGGTGGCGAGCCGCGCGGCAAGCGTGCGGCGCAGCAGGATGGACAGCCAGCGCGACGGCAGCGGCGCGGCGGTGCGTCGCATCAGCCCCTCGACGAACCGGCCGTCGGCGCCCGCGAACGCGTCCGCCGCGACCCCGCCCTCGCGCGGGGTGGCTGGCCCGATCAGCGCCAGCGAGCGCCGCGCCGCCAGCGGCATCTCG